>Ga0187784_10004082_pt1 | contig 11815 bp, 6 predicted proteins | sample 1015_SJ02_MP15_2_FD_132964 | JGI IMG/M metagenome (GOLD analysis project Ga0187784, IMG submission 132964) | Tropical peat soil microbial communities from peatlands in Department of Meta, Colombia - 1015_SJ02_MP15_20_MG | ecosystem: Environmental > Terrestrial > Soil > Wetlands > Peat | place... | reverse complement strand
CGAAGGCAAGTTGGCTGAATTTACTCCTCTGACCACCCAAAGCGACGGGCTTGTCGGGCGCATTCAACAGTTGTATGGTGACCGCCGTTCGGTCGGTTCCGCGGGCCGTGAGGGGCCGGGATCGAGGGAATGTGTCTGTCAAGGCCGTTGGGGGCCGAGGCTCCGAGTCGCATCCACGCGCTCCAGGAGGGCCCACCTCGGCAGCCAAAGCTGAGACCGGACAGACCGATCAAGGTCAGCCGACTGAGCGGCGGCAAACATCCCGGCCCGAAGAACTTCAGGAAGCCAGCCGCATTGCCGCGCTGCTGCGCGACCGGTTCGGGATTGAGGATTGACGACCGATGGCTACCTGTGCTGGGCCGCCGGCGCCGGCGATGCTGACCGAGGCGCCCGGCTTGGTTTTCCCCTGGCGGTGCATGCCTGGATGGTGACATGAGGGTTGTTGCGCAGACGCTGGTATTTACCTGTGCCCGCTCCGGTCCACATGCCGACCCTGCCATCACTGACCGGAACCGTCCAAACAGGTGTGGCCACTCCGGCGCCGCTTTTACGGAACGTGGTCAGCAGCATGTGTTTTCCGCTAGTGATGTCGATCGTTTTCGTCACGGCCGCCTTTGAGGTTTTGGTCGCTTCGCTAGCGAAAACACTACGCCCTCACGTACCAAGTCATGCTCCGTTTCCAGGGCCCTTGTGTAACCACAGGAAGTCGTGGATTCCACCGCCCCGCAGTAAAGTCCGCTCCCAAACCCGCAGCAACGGAAACACTTCGGATCCAGAGATGATCTCGGGCCGGTCTAGGTCGTAGGTGTGCCCTTTCCAGGTGAGCTTGCACGCCCCGGCCGTTAAAACGTTGCGGCACCAATCAGTCTGGCTGCCGTAAGGCAGAGATACGACGAAGCCGTCACCGTAAGGTCGAGCACCAAGGGGTGTTTGATAAGTCTTCCCGGTATGACGGCCCACGTGGGCAAGAAGCGCGGTGACGGAACGTTGATGACCCGCACGCCTGCGACGGAAGCCGGCGTATCTCTTGAAGACCCACAGTCTGAGCCAGTCTGGGTGGCGTCTAATGATTCTGGGCATAACTACGGGAGACGCGAGCACCGCTGCAAGCGTGCCGACCAGGCCAGCCGCGACGACAACGAAGGTTCGCGCCAGCCACCCCCGGTCGATGTGGTTGTCGGTATCCACGCTTGACTTTTTCACATGCGCCGGCTCCCGCACGGTCGAATCAGGCGAATGTGGATTCCGGGTCGGGTTCCGGACCGAACCGGAAACGGCGGCCGCTAATCGAGACCGGGAGAACCCGAACATAATGTTGCTTTAACGTCGCAATCCATGGCAGCAGCTGGGCCTGCTCGGCCTCTTGGATCTGCTCGTTAGTACGGAGCATGCGGGCCGTGCCCTTCACGATGACACTCCAGCCTTCGGCGGCATCGTGGTCGTCGGCCTCGAAAAGAACACGATTGTTGATGGCGGTGCTGACCAACTTGGTGCCCTCCGCGGTGCGAAAGAGCACAGTGCGGCGCTGCACGACGAAGTTCACCGGAAAGATCTCGGGCTGGCCCTCGACGCTGGTGACCAGACGCCCTAACGGCACGCTTGCCAGCAGATCCCAGCTTTCGGTGGCCGAAAGGATGGTGACCGGTTGACCGGTTTCGGACATCGGGGCGCTCACCGGCCTTGCGGCAGTAGTGCCGCAACCGGACACGTTGATTCGAACCGCAGATCGTGCATTCTCATGGCGGCAGTCACACCGCTAACTTAGACAGCATCGGGTACCGGCACAACCAAGCTGAGCATGTCGCTAAACCACATTGGACGTGACCCCGTTTTGCGGACACGGCCTCAGGCGACTTTTGCCATTCGAGCGGTTCGTTCGAACCCCAACTCATCGCCTTCACAGAGCGGGCACCGGTCACGGTTGGGCCTCTGTGGGCCCAGAGGGCGACACTTATCGGTTGCCCTACTGCTTTTCCAAGGCTTCGGTGATGGCGCTGGTGGAGCGGCCGAGGGCAGCAACTTCGGCGTCCATGCGGGGCAACAATTCCGGAGTGAATCTGCGGATGGCGAACTCACCGAGTGGGGTAGCCAACACCGGCTTGAGCCAGCGGAACAACCCCACCCATTCCGGGCAGTAGACATGGCTCTTGCGGTCCTCGATCCCCGCGACGAATGCAGCCGCGCACGCCTCCACCGAAGTGGTCAGGTTCAAGGGCCAGGGCAGCTTCGCCAACATTTCCCGGAACGACGGCAGGTCGGCCTTGGTATCCCGGACGAGGTCGGTGTCAATCCAGGACATATGCGCCGAGCCGACGCTGACGCCCTGATGCGCGACCTCCAGTCGCAGCGTGTTGGCGAGGTGCTCGACACCGGCCTTCGACGTGTCGTAGGACACCATCCCGGGAGCGGCTGCGAATGCGGCCAGCGACGAGACGATCAGCACATAGCCGCGACGTTCGATCACCGCCGGCAGCGTGGCACGCACGGTGTGAAAGACACCGAGCACATCGACATCGATGACCCGCTCGAACGCCTCCGGATCGACGTGCAGCAGGGACCCATAGCTGGCAATCCCCGCGTTGGCCACAACGACGTCGATGCCGCCGAAGACTTCAACGGCCTTGTCGGCCGCGGCCTGCATGGCCGACAGGTCACGCACATCGGCGATCACGGTCAGCACGTGCTCGTCGCCGCCGAGGTCGGCAGCCAGCTCTTTCAGCGGGCCCTCGTCCAGATCGGTCAGCACCAGTTTGGCGCCTTTGTGGTGCAGCCGACGGGCGGTTTCGGCGCCGATTCCGCGGGCACCGCCGGTGATGAAGACGACTTGGGAGTTCACAGATGCCATAAGTCGAAAGCTACTCCGGTGCGTGCGCTAGATCACCCAAATGGCGGCGACTACAACCTGCACGAGCGCACGATCATCGACACCGTCGTCTTGCTGCCCGCTATCGGAACCGGATGACGCGCCCGGGTGTCAACCGTTCTACCCGCCCCCGGCATTCGACCTCGGCCGACGGAACTTCACGGGGGTCGACGCTGATCTCCGCACCTTTCCCACTGATCCGCAGGTGCAGGTGCTGGCCGCGGTAATGGATCGGGAAGCTCAGTGCGCCAAGGTATTCCGGCCACTGCGGGGACAGCACGATGCGATCGTCACGCATCTCCAGGCCGGTGAAGCAGCGCTGCACAAAGTCGACGCTGCCGACCATCGCGGCCAGATGAATGCCTTCGGCCGTGGTCCCGCCCTGGATGTCGGCGACATCGGCCTTGAGCACCTGCTGGAAGAAATCCAGCGCGCGATCGCGATTGGCCCGGGCCAGCACCCATCCGTGGACGACCCCACTCAGTGTCGATCCGTGGGAGGTGCGGGCCACGTAGTAGTCGACCATCTTCGGGATCTGGTCGTGGCTCAAGTAGTAGTCCAGTCGACCAAGCAGCTCGCGCAGTTCGTCCGACGACAGCAGGTAGAGCAGCATCAAGGCGTCGGCCTGCTTGGACGCCTTGTACCGGTTGACATCGTCGTTCTCGGCCTCAAGAATGCGGTCCAGCCGCTGAATGTTGCCGTAGCGCTGCCGGTAGACGCCCCAATCCAGTTCTGCCAGTTGCTCATATCCCCCGAACTGGCTGATCACCCCCTCGTGGAACGGGACAGACATGCGCCGGCTGACGTGATCCCACTGCGCCAGCTCGTTATCTGTCAGTTCCAGCTTCTCGCGCAGATCCAATCGGTTAGGTAGCGGCATCAACTCGAGCGCGTCGATCGCCCGCAAGATCACCCAGACCGCCATCACATTCGTGTACGCGTTGTCGTTCACCCCGTCGAACGGCCGGTCCGGGTAACCGGAGTGGAATTCGTCAGGCCCGATGATGCCATTGATGTGATAGCGATCCTGTTCGGGGTCGTATGTCGTTCTGCTCACCCAGAACCTGGCTATCTCGGCCAGCATCTCGGTGCCGTAGTCGATCAGATACGCCAGATCGCCGGTGACTTGGTAGAACTGCCACGCGTTATAGGCGATGGCGATGCCGATGTGGTGCGCTCGGTGACTGGGATCGGGCCGCCACCGGCCGGACCGCGGATTCAGGTGCAGCTTAGGGCTTTCCTCCCGACCGTCGCTGCCGGACTGCCACGGATACATCGCGCCGCGGTAACCGGCCAGCGCGGCGGCGCGGCGGGCCTCCGGCAAGCGACGATACCGGTATCTCAGCAGCGACCGGGTGACCGTCGGAAGGCGCAGGTCCAGCGCCCGGAAGACGAAAAGCTCGTCCCAGAAGATGTGCCCGCGGTATGCCTCACCGTGCAGCCCCCGGGCCGGCACCCCGACGTCGAGTTCCGCGCTGTGGTAGGACACCGTCTGCAGCAGATGAAGCAGATGCAAACGCACGATGCGCAATTCGTCAACGTGGCCCTCGAATTCGATGGACAGCCGCTCCCAAAGATGGGCCCACGCGAGCTTGTGGGCCTCACATATCTCGGCGAATCGCCCCTGGCGGCCGAGCCTGCGCTCAGCCCCAACGGCCGGGTGGGACGTGGCGACATCACGCCCGGTGACCATGGTCACGACCTTCTCCACGGTCAGCGTCTGGCCCTCTTCGAGCTCGGTGAAGATCCCGTGGCCGATCTCGAATTGTTCGTCGAGCAGCTCATACGTCGCAGGCACCGGCGTCTCGCCGTGCCACAAGCTGGTTCGTGCGGCCAGTGCGATCGGGATCTTCGACTGCGTGGTTTCGACGGTCATCAGCACCGAGTTCTCAGACAGCGCACGCTTATTCAGCGCATGCAGGTGATTGCTGGCCAGGTCGCGATAGCGCTCCACCAGGCCGTTGCGGACGTTGCCGTCGAGTGTCGAGCGGATCTCGATCGTCCCCGACCAGTCCACGGCGACGATCGTCGTCTCCATGGCAGCCACGTGGGCCGTGTGCATGGCCACCAGCCGGCGCTGCGCAATCGAAGTGGTGCGGCCGACGTTGTCGCGGAAGCGCAGTTTGCGGGTCAGCACCGCACCGCGAAGGTCGAGGGTCTGGCGGTAGGACAACAACCTGACGGAATCGACGTCGAACCAGTCACCGCCGTCGATGCGGAACGTCAACGGCAGCCAGTTGGGCAAGTTCACCAGGCTTTCGTGGTCCGTGCGGTTGCCGCCGATCTGGTCGTCGAGCCGGTTGTAAACGCCGGCGGCATAGGTTCCCGGGTAATGGACTTGACCGGCCTTCGATTCCGGTGCTGCCCCGCGGGTGGCAAAGTAGCCGTTGCCGACCGTGCACAACGCTTCGCGCAGCTTTTCCTTTTGCGGATCGTAGCCCTCGAACGTGTACGTCCAAGCGCGGGTGTGTGTTTCGCGCTCGTATGCTAGCCAGTTGCTGCCGCGACGCACAAAGTCACGAACTTCGGTGGGATTTCTCAGCGTGAAGCCGGCGGCAGTCGGACGGTCGCCGTCCTCGTCGTGTCGGACGACTATGCCGATGCCGTTGAATCGAATCGCGTCGAACGCATCCTCGTCGGTGAGATCGTCGCCGATGTACATCGGCACCACCCGACCCATTTGATGGACGCGATCACGGATCCAGGCCAGTGCTGTGCCCTTGTCCCAATCGATGTTCGGCCGCAACTCAACGACCTTGCGGCCGCTCGTCATCCGAAGGCCATGTCGTTGTCCGTGTCGGTGTGCGGCCGCGACCACCTCGCCGACGTGCTCGGCTGCGACATTGCGGTAGTGGACCGCCACCGCGAACCTCTTGTGTTCGACAAGTGCTCCCGATATCTGGCTCAGCTCCTCGCGCAGGTCGGCCGCCGCTCTCTCGAGCACGGGTACCGCAGCAGCCGCCGCGTCGTACTGGTGGTGACTGCCGTCGGGTCCGATCAGGTCGAAGCCGTGGCTGCCGGCGTACCAGATTCCCGGCAGCCCTACCCGGTCGCGGATGTCCGCCAGATCCCGGCCGGACAGCACCGCAACCGGGCACTGCGCTGCCAGGTGCTCCAGTGCCTCGGCTGCGCCGTCCACAAGCGTGGCCGCGTCAGGGTCCGCCACGACCTCCGACAGCGTGCCGTCGTAGTCCAGGCACAAGAACAGCTGCCGGCCACCGACAACGCCGATCAGCTCGCCGTAGGAATCCAGCGCGTTCGGACGCTGCGACCTGCGTTTGTCACCTATGCGGACCTCGACGTGAGCGAGATCGGGCACCACCACGTCGGCACCGCACCGCAGCAGCTCGTCGGCATGCCCGCCCCGGCCGACACCGATGACGAGCGCGAAGCCTCCCCTGCAGGCCGCTTCCACCTCGGCTCCGGTGCCCTCGACAACAGCTGATCGCTCGGGAGCCACACCTAGCTTGCTGGCGGCCAGCATGAGGACCGCAGCATCGGCCTTTGCGCCGGGCCCGGGCGCCTCAGCGATGGCGCCGAACAATTCGGCGATCCCGGCCGCTCGCAGCGCGTGCTCGCACTGACGGCCCGCCGAATAGACGGCCGTCGCGACGCCGGCCTCGTGCAACCTGCGCGCCAGCACGGCCGTCGCCTCCGGCACGGGCTCGCCGGGCTCTGGCCTGCACGCGGCCACAACGTCGAGATCGAAGATCACGGCGTCATGCAAGCGCGGATCGATCGTGACCGGCAGCTTCACGCTCAAACTCCTTGCCCGAGCTCATCGGGGCTGCGCGGATACCGGTTAGACCAACCCAAACGTGCTCGTGCTGCCAATCATCGCACCATCCTCCTATACGGAACTAAACCTGGGGCAGCTCAGGCTGGTCGTGGACGCCTGATCTGAACCTCACGCCTGAGTGTTTCGCTGGCGTAGGGTTCGCCCCGTGAGACCTCCGATCAAACGGGTCGCTCTGAGCACCGGCGGTGGTGACGCGCCGGGACTTAACGCCGTCATCCATGCGGCCACCTTGGCCGCGCGAAACCGCGACTGGGATGTCATCGGGATCCGCGACGGTTTCAACGGGTTGCTGTTCCCGGGCGACTATCCCGATGGTGGGCTGATCGAGCTGACTCGTGACAGGGTTCGCGGCATCATCCACCAGGGTGGCACGATCCTCGGCACCACCAATCGTGGCAACCCGACGGCCTACCCGGTGCAACAGAGCGATGGCACCTGGATCCAAGTCGACCGAACCGAAGAGCTGCTTGGCCGCTTCGAGGAGCACCGAATCGATGCGTTGATCACGATCGGCGGCGACGGAACGATGTCGATAGGCCTCCACCTGCACCAGGCCGGGCTGCGCCTGGTCGGCGTGCCCAAGACAATCGACAATGACCTGGAGAAGACGACGTCGACGTTCGGTTTCGACACCGCTGTCGGCTTCGCCTCGCAATGCATCGACCGGCTGTTCACCACCGCTACGTCGCATGGCCGGATCATCGTGGTGGAGGTGATGGGCCGCTACGCCGGATGGATCGCCCTGAGCGCCGGCATGGCGTCGGATGTGCACGCGATCCTGATCCCCGAGATTCCGTTCAGTCTCGAGCCGGTCGCCGCCGTGATCACCCACCGCGAGCGGCACGGTGCGAAGTTCTCTATCGTCTGCGTCGCCGAGGGCGCCCGGCCGGTCGGCGGAGAGGCATCGATCGTGGGCAAGTCGTTGGGGCAGGCCGAACGCCTCGGTGGCATCGGCGCTAAGGTGGCCGCCGAGCTCGAACAGATGACCGGACGAGAGGCACGCACGGTCGTGCTGGGCCACTTGCTGCGGGGCGGTTCGCCTACCGCGTTCGACCGGTTGCTCGGCGTGCGCTTCGGCGCCGCCGCCGTGCGTGCCCTCGACGAAGGGCAAAACGGTGTCATGGTGGCGCTAAACCCGCCGACGGTGGATTATGTACCGCTCGCCGAGGCCACCCGCCGGCAGAAGAAGGTTCCGCTCGACTGCGACTCGATGCTGACCGCCCGCGATATGGGGATCAACTTCGGCGACGAAATGCCCAGCCACAGCACGATCGGATGATGAGGCAAGGTAAAGAACATTCGATCGGGATGCCGGCAACGTTGGCAGCACTCTCATGCGTCAATAGTCGCCGTACGCGCTGCTGTTGGCGTTCCGTAGGGCACTGACATAATCCCCACGTTCTCGCGCTGACCCATCGTCATGCACTGAGAGGATGCCGCGCACCTCATCGAGCGTGGTAAACCCCTTGCGTAGCATCCAATCACGCAGCCCGTCGAGCAGGACGTTGGCGTACTCGGGGCCATGCCGCAGCAGTGCGGACGCAGACTGGACGACGTCCGCCCCGGCGAGCAGGTACTTGACCACGTCGGCGGCGGACTCCACACCGGTGGTGGCAGCCAGTGAGGCACGCAACCGTCCGTGCAGCAGCGCAATCCATGTCAGCGGCAACCTGATCTCGGCGGCGGTCGACAAGGGCACGTCGGGTGCCGGTGTGAGCGTCTCGCAGTTAATGTCGGGCTGCAGGAATCGATTGAACAGCACCAGTCCATCGGCGCCTGCTTGGTCAAGCCGCTGCGCCATCTCGCCGATCGAGCTGAAGAAAGGGCTCAGCTTAATCGCCACCGGCACTTCTACGGCACCTTTGACCTCAGCCAGGACATCGAGATAACGCTGCTCGACCTGCCGCCCGTCGATGTGCGGATCACCGGGCAGGTAGTAGACGTTCAACTCGATGGCAGCCGTGCCGGCGTTCTGCATCAAGCCCGCATAATGCACCCAACCGCCGGGCGTGACGCCATTGAGGCTACCGATCACCGGTATGTCCACCGCGCCGGCGGCGGATTCGAGCAGATGCAGATAGCGGCTGGCCCGGTAAACGTCGTCGACCACCGGCGGGAAGTAAGTCAGGGATTCGGCGTAGGTCTCACTGCCCTGTGCGGCCAGCCGGGTATTCTGCTCGGCCTCGCGGCGCAACTGTTCCTCGAACAGCGAGTGGAGCACCACCGCCCCGACGCCAGCGTCGGCGAGCCGCCGGACACCGTCAACGTTGCGACTCAGCGGAGAGGCCGCTGCCAGCAACGGGTTGCGCAGGGTGAGCCCGAGGTAACGCGTCGACAGGTCCATCAGCGCTCCTTACGGCCGTCGGATGGGAAGTGCTGCGGACCGCGAGATGCCATGTCCTCGTATGCCTCCCAGCGCCGATCGATGGCCTGCTGCGCCAGCCCGAGCAATCGCTCGGCCTCCTCGGGGTCAGAATTGGACAATGCGCGATAGCGCAGCTCGCGGTAGAGGTAGTCGGTGATCGGGATCCGCGGCCGGTGCGAGTCCAACAGGAAGGGACTCTTGCCGTTAGCCCGCACCTCGGGGTCATAACGCAGCAGCGGCCAATGGCCGCTGGCCACGGCGCGGTACTGCTGGTCGAGGCCCTGGCGCATCTCGATGCCGTGGGCGATGCAGTGACTGTAGGCGATCACCAGCGACGGCCCGTCGTAGGCCTCGGCTTCACGAAATGCTTGCAGCGTTTGCTGTGGGTCGGAACCCATAGCCACCTGCGCGACGTAGACATTTCCGTAGGAGATGGCTTGCAGCGCAAGGTTTTTCTTCGGGACCGTCTTGCCGCCGGCGGCGAATTTGGCCACCGCGCCCAGCGGTGTGCTCTTGGACATCTGACCGCCAGTGTTCGAGTACACCTCGGTGTCGAGCACCAAAACGTTGACGTTGCGCCCAGTGGCCAATACGTGATCGAGCCCCCCGGCGCCGATGTCGTAGGCCCAGCCGTCGCCGCCGACGATCCATACGCTCCGTCGGATCAGATGGTCGATGACGCTGCGCAACCCGTCGGCCACCGCGGGCTCGAGACGGTCGAGTCGGGTTTCGAGTTCGGCGACTCGCTCGCGCTGGGCGTGCAGGTCGGATTCCTGCCGCTGCGATGCGGCCAGGATGTCGTCCACCAAATCGACGCCCAGCACGTCGCGGTGCGCGGAGAGGATGTGCCGGGCTTGGCGACTGTGTGTATCGGCGGCAAGACGAAGGCCGAGTCCGAACTCGGCGTTGTCTTCGAACAGCGAGTTGGACCATGCCGGACCGCGCCCGTCGGCGTTGGTCGTCCACGGTGTGGTCGGCAGATTGCCCCCGTAGATTGAAGAACAGCCGGTCGCGTTGGCGATCATCAACCGGTCGCCGAACAGTTGCGACAGCAGTTTCAGATACGGGGTCTCGCCGCAGCCCGCACACGCGCCGGGAAATTCGAACAGCGGCTGCAGGAACTGGGCACCTCGCACGGTGCCGAAGTCCACGCGCGATCGATCGGTCGCCGCGAGTTTCTCGAAGAATGCCACGTTCTCGCGACCGGCGGCGACGAGCGGCTCGCGGGCCGCAAGGTTGATCGCTTTGGTGATCGGCGCGCCCGGCACAACTGCCGGACAGGCTTCCACACACAACCCGCATCCGGTGCAGTCTTCGACATACACCTGCAACGTGTAGCGGGTGTCGGGCAGGCCGACGGCAGTCAACGGCGCCGAGACGAACGTTGCCGGGGCATCGGCAAGCTGGTCGCGGTCATAGAACTTTGTGCGAATCACACTGTGCGGGCAGACAAATGAGCAGTTTCCGCACTGGATGCAGGTGTCTGGATCCCAGAGCGCGACGAGATCGGAGATGTTGCGTTTCTCGTAGGCGCTGGTGCCGCTTGGGTAGCTGCCGTCCACGGGTAGCACGCTCACCGGCAGTGCATCCCCGCGGCCGGCGATCATCTCGGCAGTAACGGTCCGCACGAAATCCGGTGCGTCGGCCGGAACAATAGGCCGGGGCTGGTAGCTGGAAGTGACCTGGTCGGGAATCTCGACCTGGTGCAGTCCTGTCAAGGCGTGATCTACAGCGGCAAGTTCGCGGACCACCACGTCGGTGCCTTGCGCCCCGTAGGTCTTTGTCACGCTGTCCTTGATCTGGGCGATCGCCTGGTCGTCTGGCAGAACACCGGAGATGGCGAAAAAACACGTCTGCAGCACAATGTTGATCCGGCCGGCCAGTCCAACCTCGCGGGCGATGGCGCCGGCGTCGATGACATACAGGCTGATGTGTTTGTCAATGATCTGCTGTTGGACGCTGCAGGGCAACGAATCCCACACCCGGTCGGGCGGACGGGAGCTGTTGAGTAACAACGCCGCTCCGGGTGCAGCGCGGCCCAGCACATCGACCGTCTCCAGGAACCGGGCATGGTGGCAGCCGACGAAGTCGGCTCGCTGCAACAGATACGGCGCCCGGATCGGGCGCGGGCCGAACCGCAAATGCGAAACGGTCTGCGAGCCCGACTTTTTGGAGTCGTAGACGAAATAGCCCTGCGCATATAGATTGCCTTCGCCACCGAGGATCTTGATGGTGTTCTTGTTGGCGCCGACGGTGCCGTCCGAGCCGAGCCCGAAGAACAGCGCGCTCGTGGTGTCGGTGGACTCGATCTCGAAGTGCGGATCGTAGGCGATGCTGGTGCCCGAGACGTCGTCGTCGATGCCCACGGTGAAGCGGGCCCGCGGCTGCTCGCTTGCCAGTTCCGCGAACACGCCGGCGACCATGGCCGGAGTGAACTCCTTGGATGACAGCCCATACCGGCCGCCGCACACCGTCGGCAGCTCCGCCCGTTCACCTCTGTGGTACGCCTCGGTCAGCGCGGCGACGACATCGAGATACAGCGGTTCGCCCAGCGATCCGGGCTCCTTGGTACGGTCCAGCACGGCGATCTGCTTGACCGTCTTCGGCAGCGCGGCCACCAGGGCCCGCGGGTCCCAGGGGCGGAAGAGCCGCACCTTCAGCACGCCGACCTTCTCGCCCCGGGCAATGAGGGAAGCGGCGACCTCCTCGGCGGCCTCCGCGCCGTTTCCCATCATGATGACGATCCGCTCGGCGTCCGGGGCGCCCACGAAGTCGAACAGCTTGTACT
>Ga0187784_10004081_pt1 | contig 11817 bp, 7 predicted proteins | sample 1015_SJ02_MP15_2_FD_132964 | JGI IMG/M metagenome (GOLD analysis project Ga0187784, IMG submission 132964) | Tropical peat soil microbial communities from peatlands in Department of Meta, Colombia - 1015_SJ02_MP15_20_MG | ecosystem: Environmental > Terrestrial > Soil > Wetlands > Peat | place... | reverse complement strand
CTCGACCGCGACGTGAACGCCTACATCGACTTCGCAATTCCGACCCCGCAAGGCGGCGTGCCGGTGACCTTGCGCCGGCTCCTGACCCACCGCGCCGGTTTCGAGGAGCACATCAAGGGGCTGTTCGGGCGCGATCAGCCAAGCGCGCCGCTCGGCCACTGGCTCGCGCGCGGCCTGCCGCTCCGGCTGTTCCCGCAAGGCGACGTCGAGGCCTATTCGAACTACGGCTTCGCGCTTGCCGGCTACATCGTCGAGCGCGTCTCGGGCGAGGCGTTCGAGGACTACGTTCAGCGCCACCTCCTCGATCCGCTCGGCATGCGCCACTCGACCTTTCGTCAGCCGCTGCCGCAGGCGCTCGCGCCGCTGATGGCGCGCGGCTATCGGCTGGGAAACCTGCCGCTTCCATTCTTCGAGGCGATCATCGCGCCGGCCGGAGGCCTCTCGGCGAGCGCAACCGACATGGCGCGCTTCATGCGCGCCCTGATGAATGGCGGCGCGCTCGATGGCGCGCGCATCCTGCCGCAGGCACGGCTCGAGGAGATGCTGGCACCGCAGAGCGCAACGTCAGCCGGCTATCTCGGCCTGGCGTTCTTCGGCACGAAGATCCGCGACCACGACGCGATCAGCCACCAGGGCGAGACCATGGCCTTCGACAGTGAGCTCGCGATCTTTCCGGCCGAGGGCATCGGTGTGTTCTTTTCGCGCGACGGCATCGGCGAAATCCACTCCGCGGACGACCTCAAGGACATTCCAAATCCCGCCGCCGCCATCGCGGCGCGGTTTCTCCCGCGCGTGACGGCGGCCGGCGCATTGCCGGTCGATCCAGGCATCGCCGGCACCTACCGTTCGAGCCGGCGCGCGGTCTCGTCCCTGGTGCGGCTGAACGACATGATGACGCAGGTCGCCGTCACGGTCGATGGCGCACGCGCGGCCCTCCATCCTGCGGTTTGGCCGTTCGGCGCCGGCGAACCGATACGGCGGCTTGTGGGCGATCTCTATCTCTGGCCGCCGAACCAGCACTTCGCTTTCGTGGCGCAGGGTCCGCAATCCTCCTTCGCCCAGCCCGCGGTGCGGCTGCAGCGCGTGCCCTTCGTCGACGATGCGCGCTGGATCGCGCCGGCTTTTGCCGCCTGCGCGCTGGCGGTGCTGCCGACCGCGCTGTGCTGGCCGTTTGCGGCGCTCTATCGCCGCCTGCGCGGGCGGCGCTGGAGCGAGGCGAGGTCCGCGCGCCGCCGCCATCTCCTGGTGCGGCTCGTTGCCCTCGCCGACGCCGTCGCGATCGTCGTGACCGTTACGCTGTTTGGATTGCGCTTCTACGATCTTTCGCTGTTCGGCGACGCGCTCGATCCGGTGCTGCTCGCGCTCTACGCTCTTGGCTGGCTCGGCGTGCTCGGCGCGCTGCCGACGCTGCACATCGCAACGCAGTTCTGGCGCGACCGCAGCGGCAGCCACTGGTCGCGCGTGCATCACGCGCTGGTCGCGGCGAGCAACCTGATGCTGGCGTGGTTCTTCCTGACGTTCCGCATCGCCGGGACGACGCTGAATTATTAACCCGCACGTGGGGCATGACGCGCAATAGCGCGCCTTCGCCTAATAAACTTTGGTCTTCTCAAAACCCGAACCCGCCGGCGCTGAAGCGGAAGCGCTGCGTTACGTCGTTCGCCGCCTGGCTGGTCGGATAGGCGTAGTCGACGCGGATCGGGCCGAGCAGCGAATCCCAGACGAGCCCGACGCCGACCGAGGAGCGGATCGCCTGCGAGTTCGAGATCAGCGCCTGCGACAGCCCGGGCGTGGTGCCGGCGCTGCTCGTGCGCCACAGGCTGCCGGCATCCGCGAAGGTCGCAAACTTCAGTCCCGCGTCGGGCGGAATGAACGGGACCGCGCTCTGCAGCTCGGCGCTGGTCGCCCAGTAGATATTGCCGCCGACATTGTCCATCGTGCTGCCGGGCGTAATGTCGCGCGGGCCGAAGCCGTTGGTGGCAAAGCCGCGCACCAGGCCGGGCCCGCCGAAGAAGCCGTCGAGCAGCGGCAGCGGCTGCCCGCCCCAGGGCGTGATGTACCCGCTCTGCGCGCGCACCATCCCGGTCACGCCGTCGGCGATCGGCTGGTAGTAGCGCACGTCGTCGGTGGACTTGATGAACTGCGCGCCGCCGCCGACTCCGGCGAACTCCTCGTTGAAGGTCGCCTTCATGCCGCTGGTCGGATTCTTCGCATTATCGAGCGTCGAATACGTCACGCCGCTGCCGACCGCCGAGACCCAGGTCGGCCCCGCGGCCGCGGCATCCTGTATGACTATCGACGAGACGCCTTGGCTCGGTTCCAGCGTCACCGACTGGCGATAGAGCGCGTAGTTGACGTTGGTCGTGAGCTGCTCGGTGATCGGCGCCGCCAGGCTGACCTTGCCGCCGATGCTCGAGGAGTCATAGGACTGGTAGCTGTTCGCAAGGTTCTCCTTGCCAAACAGCTCGACCCCGAAGGTGAGCCGGCTGCCGAGCACATAGGGCTCGGCGAAGGCGAGGTCGAACCCCTTGGCGTATTGGCCGTAGCTCAGCGAGAGCTTCGCCTGCTCGCCGCGGCCGAACAGGTTACGCTCGCCGACGCTCACCTCGCCGATCACGCCGTCCTGACTCGAATAGCCGCCCGAGACCTGGAACTCGCCGGTGAACTGCTCCTCGAGCGCGACGTCGACGATCACGCGATCCGTCGTCGAGCCCGGCTTCTTGGTGATGTTCACGGTCTTGAAGTAGCCGAGCCCCTTCAGCCGCTTCTCGGCGCGCGCCAGCAGCGCGCTGTTGAGCGGATCGCCCTCGGCGAAATCGAACTCGCGGCGGATCACGTAGTCGCGCGTCTTGGTGTTGCCGTGGATCTCGATGCGCTCGACATAAACGCGCGGCGCCTTCTCGACCACGTAGTGCAGATCGATGGTGTCGGGCCCGACGCGCTCGCTGCGCACGTTGACGTCGGCGAAAGGCTCGCCATTGGCGGCGATCTGCTTCGACAGCGCCGTGACGGCCTTCTCGATCGCGTCGGCGTTGTAGAGGTCCTGCCCGCGCGTCGTGAGCGTGGAATTGAGCGGCGCCGGATCGACGCTTGCGACCTCGGATCTCACGTCGACGCTGGCGAGGCGATAGCGCGCGCCCTCCACGATGGCGAAGGTGACCACGAAGCCTTTCTGGTCCGGATCGTAGACCGTGACCGGCGCGGCGACACGCACGTCGGCGTAGCCGCGCGCCAGATAGTAGCGGCGCAGCGCCTCGCGATCCGCCTCGAGCTTGTCGGCGTCGTAAAGGTCATTGTTGAGCAGAATGCTGAGGAAGTTGGTCTGCCCGGTCTTGATCACGCCCCTGAGCGTGGTCGCCGAATAGGCGGCGTTGCCGGTGAACAGGACCTTGCGCACCCCGGTGCGCGCGCCTTCCTTGATCTCGAACACGAGATCGACGCGGCCGTCCTTCTGCTCGATGATCTTCGGGTCGACGTGGACGTCGTAGCGCGCGCGCTGGCGGTAGAGCTCCACGATGCGCACGACGTCGCCCTGCACGCGCGCGCGGAAGAAGGCGGAGCGCGCCTTCGACTCGATCGCGTTCGCCAGATCCGCGTCCTTGATCTTGGTATTCCCCTCGAAGGCGACGCGCCCGAGCAGCCGGTTCTCCTCGACGATGATCTCGACATGGCCGTCATGCTGCGCGACGCGCACGTCGGCGAACAGGTTGGTCGCGTAGAGCGCCTTCACGCCGGCATCGAGCGCCTCGGCGCTGAGGCCATGGAAATAGGAGCGGACCGTGTCGGCATCGACGCGCTTGTTGCCGGTGACTTTGATGGCGGCGATCTGCGCGGTGGCGCGCTGCGCCGCGTCGACGCGCGATGGCTCTTGCGCGCTTGCCGGCGCACCCGCCAGCGCCGCCGTGAGCGCAACCAGAATCGCAGGAATCATCCCTGCGCGAACGCGCATGCAACACACCCCTTCCGTCCGGGCTCATCTGAGTGCGCGCCGCGGGCGGAAGCGTGGCCGCCTTGGTCGGATTCTTGGGCATTTTCTTGGGGTTCCGGGCCCGCCCTAACACATTGATGCCGCAGAAAAGTCGCGGGTGTTACCAGGGGGGCAGCGGCGTGGTGCAGCGAGCGGCCAGCGCCCCGATTTATGCCGGCTCGAACCCCTTCGCCTTCAGCCGCGGTGCGGCGCTCACGCCGGTGAGGAAGCGGATCAGCGATTGGGCAGCTTCCGGCGATTTGGTCGCGGCACCGACTGCCGCAGCGAATACGGTCGTGCTCGCAAGCTCGCCGGGCAGCGGGCCGATCCACTCGGCACCGGCGACCGGCACGATCTCCGACCCCTGAGCGATCCCGAGCTCCGCCTCGCCCCGCGCGACAACTTCCGCCGCCTCGGCGCCCGGCACCAATATCGTCTTCGCCTTCATCTGCTCGGCGATACCGAGGCGATCGATGACGCGCGCAAAGTGCACGCCGCTCACCCCGCCTTTCGCGGGGTCGCTATAGACGACCGAGCGTGCGCCGAGGAGCGCGCGCTTGAACGCCTCCACGGAGCTGATATCCGGCTTCGGCGCGCCGCTGCGTGCCGCGACCGAAACCGGCGTGCCCGCCACGTTCGCGAGACTGTCGGCTGCAAGCCTGTTCGCTTTTTGCAGATCGTCGAGCATCGACCGCGTCACGATGATCACATCGGCGGCCTCGCCGTCGAGGACGCGCTTCTTGAGCTCGACCGCGAGACCAAAGCTGATATTCAATTTGTTGCCCGTCGCCTTCTCGAAATCCGGCGCGAGGTCGCGCAGCACCGCGCTCAGCGCAACCGATGCCAGCACCTTCAAGTCCTCCGCGCGCGCCGTCTCCACCGACGCGAGCGATAGCGCCGCCATCAAAGATGTCGCGACGATGAGCCTGCGCATGGTGGCTTTCTCCCCGGACTTCGAGACGCGCATTAGAGCCAGCGTTGGTCGCACTGACAAGCTGCTGCTGCACCGCGCGTCAGCCGCCGCCCTCCTTCGCGAGAGCGGTCAGCCGGCGCGCCAGTTGCTCGAGCCCGAGCTTTTCGGCGAGTGAGGCCGCGCTCTGCCAGGTCGGTGTCTGATCGTCGAGCGGCGGCAGCGGCGCCTTGCGGTCCATCGTGGCGATGGCGCGATAAAGCCGCAGCTTCGCGGCGTGGCCCGAATAGCGGCCGGCCTTGAGCGCCGCTGCGAGCGTGCCATATTGCTGCAGCAGCGCCGCCGCGCCGGCCGCACCGAGCCCGGGCGCGCCGGGGATCCGGTCCGACGGATCGCCGCGCAACGCGATGAAGTCCGGCACCTGCTTCGGATCGACGCCGTAGCGCTCGCGCACTTGCGCTGGACCGATGCGCGCCATCTCGCCGGCGCGAACGGGATAGAGGATCGTGGTGCGCGCGGAGGCGAGCTGGAACGTGTCCCGATCGCCGCTGGCAACGAGGACGCGCCCGCGGCGCCGCTCCTCGGCGGCGGCCGCGCTCGCCAGAAAGTCATCCGCCTCGAACCCGGCGCCGCTCGCATTGGCGAAGCCGCAGGCCGCAACGAAGTCGGGAATGATCTTCAGCTGCTCGACGATGGCAGCGTCGAAATCGCGGCCGCTCTGGTAGGACGGCAGCGCCTCGTGCCGATAGGTCGGCGCCGCGTAGGTGTCCCAGCAGACGACGACCGCGCGCGGTCGCTCGGCCTGATAGAGGCGCAGCAGAAAATTCGCAAATCCGAGGATCGCGCCCGCCGGGCGCTTGTCGCGGGTCAGGATCGTCTTCGGCAGGGCGTGATAGGAGCGATGCGCGAACGAGTCGCCGTCGATGACGAGCAGCGGGCCGCGCCCGGCCGAACGTTTCGACGCACGCGCTCGCGTCTGCGGCGGCTTCGCGGCGGGCTTGACGTGGCGGCGCTTCGGCGGCGGATCGGACAGCACGACCCAGGCCGGCGCATGATCGCTGGCGCCCGCAAGCCCCCTTACCGCGCGGTCGACACCCGCGCCGACGAGCCGCGCGCCCGCCTTCGGGCTGAGCAACAGGTGGTCGAGGCGCAGGCCGGCATCGCGCGGCCAGCGGTTACGCAGGTAATCCCAGAACGTGTACATCGGCGCGTCGGGATGCGTGGCGCGGATCGCATCGACCCATCCCTGCGCCGTCAGGCGCGCGAACGCGGCGCGGCTTCGCGGCTGCACCAGGGCATTGTCGGCATAGGACCGGCTCTTCGACTGATAGATATCGAAATCGGTCGGCACGACATTGAAGTCGCCGGCGAGCACGACCGGCACATCGGCGGCGTGGAGCGCGCGCGCATGCTTGGCGAGGCGCCGCATCCAGGCGAGCTTGTATTCGAATTTTGGCCCCGGCTGCGGATTGCCGTTCGGCGCGTAGAGCGAGGCGATCAGCACGCCGCGCACCGCGGCCTCGATATAGCGGCTCTGGCGGTCGTCGGGATCGCCGGGCAGCTCGGCGCGCGTCAGAACCGGCTCCGCGCCGCGCGCCAGAATGGCGACGCCGTTCCAGGATTTCTGCCCACGCCAGACCGCCGCGTATCCGGCCTGCTCGAGCGCGGCGGCAGGAAAATCGCGATCGGCGGCCTTCAGCTCCTGCAGGCAGACGACATCGGGGCGCGCCGCGCGCAACCAACGCAACAGGTTCGCGAGCCGCTTGTTGATGTTGTTGATGTTGAAGGTGGCAATCTTCATCGATCCGGTCCCCTCACCGCGGGGGCTGCGAACGGCTCCTGGTACCCGATTCAAGGCGCCTGGCTCTACGCCTTCGAAAGCCCGGAGCCGACGCCCGGCGATGCCCCGCCTGGCTGCGCGGCGGATGTCGCATCTGCGTCTTAGGCGTGCAATTGCAGTCGCCGATCGAACAGAGTACCGATCTGGCGCGATATGCGAACGGTGGGGCAAGCGATGCAGGTTGGGGTACCGAAGGAGATCAAGGATAACGAGTTTCGCGTCGGGCTGGTGCCGTCATCGGTTGCCGAGCTGACCCATCACGGCCACGCCGTGATGGTCGAGCGCGGCGCCGGTATCGGGGCCGGCGTCGAGGACGAGGAATATCGCGCCGCCGGCGCGACGCTGGTCGAGGGACCGGACGAGATCTTTCGCGCCGCCGACCTGATCGTGAAGGTGAAGGAGCCGCTCGCGGTCGAGCGCAAGAAGCTGCGCCGCGGCCAGGTGCTGTTCACCTACCTGCACCTCGCGCCCGACCTCGAGCAGACCAAGGACCTGATGGCGAGCGGCGCGACCTGCGTCGCCTACGAGACCGTGACATCGGCGAGCGGCGGGTTGCCGCTGCTCACCCCGATGTCGGAGGTCGCCGGGCGGCTCGCGCCGCAGGTCGGCGCGCATTGTCTCGAGAAGGCGCAGGGCGGACGCGGCGTGCTGCTCGGCGGCGTCCCGGGCGTGCCGGCGGGCGAGGTCATCGTGCTCGGCGGTGGCGTCTCGGGCACCCATGCGACCACGATCGCGCTCGGCATGGGCGCCAAGGTGACGGTGATCGACCGTTCCGCCGAGGTGCTGCGCCGCATCAGCGCGCAGTTCAACGATCAGGCGCGCACGGTGTTCTCCACCCGCGACGCGGTCGCGCACATGGTGCGCCGCGCCGACCTCCTGATCGGCGCCGTGCTGGTGCCGGGCGCGGCGGCGCCGAAGCTGGTGACGCGCGCCATGGTGGCGAGCATGAAGCGCGGCGCCGTGATCGTCGACATCGCGATCGACCAGGGCGGCTGCTCGGAAACCTCGCGCCCGACCACGCATTCGCATCCGACCTATGTCGAGGAAGGCGTCGTGCATTATTGCGTCACCAACATGCCGGGCTCGGTCGCGCGCACCTCGACCTTCGCGCTCAACAACGTCACCTTGCCGTTCGTGCTCGCGCTCGCCGACAAGGGCTGGCGCGGCGCGCTGCGCGATGATGCGCATTTGCGCGCCGGGCTGAACGTGCATGACGGCAAGGTGTTCTGCGCGCCGGTCGCCGAGGCGCATCACCTGCCGCTCGCCGGGATCGAGACCGCGCTCGCGGCGTAAGCCGGTGCGTGCGGACGGCCGATCAGATCGCCAGATAGATCAGGTAGAGGCCGAGCGCGATGCTGCCGTACTTGATGACGTTGTAGGCGAGCTTGCTGCGCGGCTTGATCTCCTCCTTGACGAACGAGCGAACCCTGTAGATCGGCTTATAAATGCTGGAGATCCACGACAGCTTGCCCTTTTCGTCGGCGCCGGTGAATTTGGCAACCAGGGCATAGTTCAACGCGTCGGCAAGCTGCTTCACGGGGATCAACAACTGGGTCTTCTCGACGTCGCAGAACAGGATGACGCGCACAGTGTCGGTATTGTTGACTGCGCTGTGCAGATAGGTCTGATCGAACAGAAGCTCCTCACCGTCGCGCCAGACGTGCTGCACGCCATCGAGCATCAGCGCGCATTTGTCCGAATTCGGTGTCAGCAGCCCGAGATGATAGCGCAGCGACGAGGCGACCGGATCGTGATGCCGGCCGAGCCGTCCGCCGGGCGGCAGCACGGTGAACATGGCGGAGCGGATAGTCGGGATTGAGTCGAGCACCGCACATGTGCGCGGGCAGGTCCGCACCGCGCTCGGCGCACATTTTTCAGTATACCATTTGAGCGGGTAGAGACGCCAACCGCCCTTCTCGAACGTGTTATAGCCAGGCTCATCGACCGCCGGCGGGCGCTGAAACACGCCCGCGTCAAGCAGCACTTTCGCTTCTTCGCGGATGACGGGATAACTCGCGCGCAGCTTGTCGAGGCCGGGTACCGTACTGGGCGCGAACACCGAGGCCTGCCGTCCCGTGGTGAAAAAGGTGAACACGAAATTCAGCGGAGCAAACAGCAGCACGTGGTTGGAAAGGTACTTATGTAGCGGAAGGTGGTCATGGCAACGCACATAGAGATAGGCGAACGAGCCTACATAGGCCGCAAGCAGCACTGCAAACTGGTACTTGACCGTCACCGCCCCCTCCGATGAGCCGTCCGGTCGCTCTCATGACGTTTGCGGCAGTCGCCTCGGCAAACGTTCCCCCGCCGGAGCCGCCAATCCCGGGTTTCGTCGGCGGCGAGCGCCGACGTTATGGTAGCAGCCGCGGCAGGGGCTTGCCAGTAGTCTCCTTTCCAAGCCCGTGGGCCGCCAGCGGGGCTTTTTTCAGCGTCCGCTCTTCGCCCAGACGAGCGCGCGCTCGAGCCGGTCGTTGCCCCAGAACAGCTCGCCGTCCGCGGTCGTGAAGCTCGGCGCGCCGAAGATGCCGAGCCGTTGCGCTTCCTCCGTCTCGGTGCGCAGGCGCGCCTTGTTTTCCTCGCCCTGCGCCGCTGCAAGCACGGGCGCAGGCTCGACCGCGAGCCGCGCCAGGATGCCACCGATGACCGCCGGATCGTCGATTTGGCGTCCCTCGGCGAACTCCGCCACGAACACGGCGCGGCAGAACGCCTCGCCCCAGGCGGCACTCAGCCCGACCAGCGCGACGCGCGCCGCCAGCAGGCTGTTCTGCGGAAACGGCTCCGGCCGACGGAACGGCAGGGCGAGGTCGCCACAGAGCCGCTCGACATCGCGCCACATGTTGCGGCCCTTCATCACGAACAGATTGAACGGCGACGTCGTCCAGCCCTGCGCCTTGAACGCCGGCCCGAGCAGGAACGGACGAAGCCGCACCGCGACGTCGGCCTCGCGCGCGAGCGGCGCGATGCGCATCACCGCCGGATACGAATAGGTCGAGGCGAAATCGAACCAGAGGTCGAGACCGGACGACATCCTGCGCGCTCCTGGGGCCGCGGGCTCACGGCCCGGCGGCGACGCAAACACTTGATCTTGCGGCAGGCGCGTCTGGCGCGGAACCGCGCGACGCCCGCCCTCAGTTTGAAATCTTATCACCATGCGTGAGAACGTTTCATCGCACCACGGCGCGCGCCCGCGGTATTGCGCGCACTTTACCGCCTGCCCACGCGGCCCTATCGAGGATCCGCCGCAAGACACCCGATTCGGACCGCCATGGCGTTTCGACTTCCCCCACTCAGCCCGCTTCGCGTGTTCGAGGCCGCCGCGCGCCTTGCCAGCTTCCGCAAGGCCGCGGACGAGCTCAACCTCACCGCCAGCGCGGTGAGCCACGCGATCCAGACGCTGGAAAACTGGCTCGGAGTCGAGCTGTTCATCCGTGAAGCGCGCGGCCTGCGGCTGACCGGCGCGGGCGAGGCCTACGCGCCGCTGGTCACGCAGGCGCTGGGCTTGCTGGCGCAGGCGACCGAGCACCTGCCCGGCCGCGCCCCGACCGGCACGCTGTCGATCTCCAGCGCGCCGACCTTCGCCGCCAAGATGCTGCTGCCGCGGCTCGACCGCTTCGCGGCGCAGTTTCCCGATATCCGTCTCACCATCGACACCTCGCACCGCCTCGTCGACCTTGCGCTCGACGATTTCGACCTCGCGATCCGCTACGCCTCGACCGAGAAGCCGGCAGCGGACTGGACGTTGCTGGTCGCCGAAACACTGGTCCCGGCGTGCAGCCCGGCGCTCAGGCAGCGCTTCGCCGCCCTGTCACTTGCCGAGCTGCTGCAGCGCGCAACGCTCATCCATGTCACCAGCACGTCGACCGACTGGAGCCACTGGCTGCGGGCAAACGCGATGGAAATCCCCCCGGACGGCGGGCTGCGCGTCGACACCATGCAGATGGGATTCGACGCCGCCATGCGCGGGCTCGGCGTCGTGCTCGGGCGCCACCCGCTGATCGATGAAGAGAGCGCAAGCGGCCGCCTCGTGCCGCTCGCGCGCGAGCCTACCCCGAGCGGCAATGGCTACTGGCTGGTCACGGCGGCGGCGGAATTCCAGAAGACGGAGGTCAAGTCGTTCCGCCGCTGGCTCCTGTCCGAGCTCGGTGTCGCCGCGCCGCGCAAGCCCCGCCCCTGACACCGCGCCGACTCGATCGGCCACGTTGGCGAACATCGCCTCGAGATCGGATCGGTCCCAGGCGTTCCACGCCGCGGACCATTCGGCCGCCGCGCCAACGACGTCATGGCTGCGCTGGGGCGGCCGCGACCGGCTCGCCAACCAACGCACGAGCCACGCCGGGCGTATATTCATGCGCTACGCCGCGGCCACGGCGGCGCGCACGACCGGCTTTTCGACGATCGGCATGTTGATCAGTGCCGAGAGCACGCCGAGCAGCACCGACAGCCACCAGACCGGGTCGTAGGAGCCGGCATAGTCGAACACGAGACCGCCGAGCCAGGCGCCGAGGAAGCCGCCGACCTGATGGCTGAAGAACGCAAAGCCGCCGAGCGTCGCGAGCCAGCGCGTCCCGAACATCAGCGCGATGATGCCGTTGGTCGGCGGCACCACCGAGAGCCATAGCAGCCCCATCACGGCGCCGAACAGCACGCAGGTCACCGGCGTTACCGGAGACACCACGAAGACCACGATCGCGGCGGCGCGCAGCGCATAGATGCTCGAGATCAGGTAGCGCTTCGGCATCCGATCACCGAGCCAGCCGGCGCTGATCGACCCGACGATGTTGAACAGCCCGATCGCCGCAAGCGTCCAGCCGCCGACCGCAACCGACAGGCCGCGATCGACTAGATAGGCCGGCAGATGCACCGTGATGAAGGCGAGCTGAAAGCCGCAGGTGAAGAAGCCGAGCACCAGCATCACATAGGAGCGCTCGCCGAACGCCTCGCGCAAGGCCTGGCCGAGCGACTGCGATTCCCGCTCCTTGGCGGCCGGCGCCGGCCCTGCGAGGGCGAGCGAGAACGGCAGCACCGCCAGCATGCAGACGCCGAAGACGACCAGTGTCTGCTGCCATCCGATGTTCTGCATCAACGCGACGGTGAGCGGCG
>Ga0187784_10004079_pt1 | contig 11822 bp, 12 predicted proteins | sample 1015_SJ02_MP15_2_FD_132964 | JGI IMG/M metagenome (GOLD analysis project Ga0187784, IMG submission 132964) | Tropical peat soil microbial communities from peatlands in Department of Meta, Colombia - 1015_SJ02_MP15_20_MG | ecosystem: Environmental > Terrestrial > Soil > Wetlands > Peat | place... | reverse complement strand
CTGGAAGCTCTGCCGAATGCGATGTTCCGGGTGGAACTGGACAACAAGCACCAGGTGCTGGCGCACATTTCGGGGAAGATGCGGAAGAACTTCATTCGAATTCTCCCCGGGGATAAGGTCGCCGTCGAGCTTTCTCCGTATGACCTGACGCGCGGCCGGATCGTGTTCCGGTACAAATGAAGAACGAAAATCGAAACTCGAACCTGCAGTCTTGAATTGGAGATCTGGAATCCGGGATTTAAAATTAGATCGAATTTCGAGTTTCGGATTTCGATTTTCGATACCATGTGAGGCAGCAATGAAAGTTCGCTCGTCGGTGAAAAAGATCTGTTCGAAGTGCAAGATCGTGCGCCGTGGCGGCGTGGTGAGGGTGATCTGCGCGAACCCGAAACACAAGCAGCGGCAGGGATGAGGCTCGAAATGCGAAATTCGAAAGGCCCGAAACGGAGCCTTGGAATCTCGAGTTTCGGCTGTCGCATGAGGTGATCAATGGCTCGTATTTCAGGGATCGACTTGCCGCCGAAGAAGCGTGCGGAAATTGGCTTGACCTATATTTACGGAATCGGCCGGGCGCGTGCCATGTCTATTCTGGCGCGTGCAGGAGTGGATCCCGATAAGAAGATCAAGGATTTGACGGAAGACGAGGTGACGCGCATCCGCCAGATCATTGAAGAAGAGGGAGGCGTGGAAGGTGACCTGCGGAAAGAGCTGGCGATGAATGTCCGCAGGTTGATCGAAATCGGCTCCTACCGGGGGATGCGCCACCGGCGCAGTCTGCCGGTACGCGGGCAGCGCACCCATACCAACGCGCGAACTCGCAAGGGACCGCGGAAAGGCACGATCGCGAACAAGAAGCGCGCGACGGCAAAGACTTAAGCTTGCGCGGCCGGGCGAACCGCAACGGAAAGGAATTTCTCCGTGTTCTCTGTGCCTCGAAAAGATTAACACAGAGACCGCGGAGGGTCTCAGTAAGCTCTGTGATTAGCCCTTTGGCAGCCACAGAGGAAACGGAGAAGAACAAAGGTCGAGGTAGAACAACGTCGCGCGCGTCGCGGCTAATGAGCAAGTGAGGATACATGGCGAAAGCGGCAGCAAAGCCAGGCAAGAAGAAGGTTTTCAAAAAGAAGGAAAAGAGAATTGTCCCCACGGGAATCGTTCACGTTCAGGCGTCGTTCAACAACACCCTGGTGAGTATCACCGACTCCGACGGGAAGCTGGTTTGCTGGTCCAGCGCAGGTTCGCTGGGCTTCAAGGGTTCCCGCAAAGGGACTCCTTTCGCGGCCCAGCAAGCGGCGTTGCGCGTGGCCAATGCGGCGCGCGATCACGGCATGCGCAGCGTGGACGTGCGGGTCAAGGGGCCTGGAGCCGGCCGGGAATCGGCCATTCGCGCTCTGGCCACCGCCGGGCTGGAAGTTCGCAGCATCAAGGATGTGACGCCCATCCCCCATAACGGGTGCCGGCCGCCTAAGCGGCGGAGGGTTTGATCGAAATTCGAAAAGCGGGAAACCAAAGGCGAAAAGCCAAGAAACGAAATGGGAAAATTGAAGGTCGGACAGTGAGCGGCGAAAGGTCAAAGCCGTTTGCGGTTGTGGAGGTGGCGTCCAAGCCTGGGATCAAAGAACTTCAAGGATAATGATTAGATTTGCGGGCCGATTTTCGAATTTCGCTTTTCGGTTTTCGACTTGCTCCAGGATAAGGGGGGTGTAATTGGCTAGATACAGAGAAGCAGTCTGCAGGCTTTGTCGGCGAGAAGGGACCAAGCTGTTCCTGAAAGGGCGGCGCTGCCTCACCGACAAGTGCGCCATTGAGAAGCGCAACTTTGCGCCGGGCCAGCACGGCAAGTCTCGACGGCCGAAGTTAATAGGCTACGGACTTCAATTGCGCGAGAAGCAGAAGGTGCGGCGCCTCTACGGCATCCTGGAGGATCAGTTTCGCGCCTATTTCGAGAAGGCGGCGGCCATGAAGGGGGTGACCGGCGAGACCTTGCTGCTGATGCTGGAGCGGCGCCTGGATAACGTCGCCTATCGCCTGGGCCTTGCCACCTCACGCGCGCAGGCCCGGCAACTGGTGCGGCATGGCCACATTGAAGTGGGAGGGCGCAAGGTCAACATTCCCGCTTTTGAGGTGTCGCCGGGCCAGGAGATCGCGGTGCGCGAAAGGAGCCGTCAACTGCCCGCCATCTTGGCGGCGCTTGAACTGACAGGCAATAAGGCAGTTCCCCCTTGGTTGGAGTTCAACAGAGAAGCGCTCCGGGGAAGGGTGATCTCTTTACCCAAGCGGGAAGACGTGAACTTCCCCATCCAAGAACAGATGATTGTGGAACTTTATTCGAAGTGAGCGGGGTGTCCTAGTTTGATTCGTAGCGCCCCGGCCGGTCGGGGCACCTGCCGACCGGAAGGTTTGCACTGCTTTCAAGCTCGGACTCTACCGAAGTGAACGTGGAGCGGCACAGGCACTCTTGCCTGTGTCAAGGAAGGCGCCGGCAAGAGTGCCGGGGCCACAGGGAGGTGCGAACGCGATGCTTTGGAAAGGCTTTCAGAAGCCCAAACGGTTGGTTTGCAATACAGATACGCTGACCGACAAATATGGTCAGTTCTCAGCCCAGCCCTTCGAGCGTGGGTTTGGGACTACGATTGGAAACGCCCTGCGGCGCGTGTTGCTTTCCTCGATTGAGGGAGGCGCCATCACCGCTGTGAAGATCGAGGGCGTCATGCACGAGTTTTCTTCCATCCCGGGTGTGGTGGAAGACGCGACCGACATCATCCTGAATCTGAAACAAATCCCGCTGAAGATGCATACGGAAGGCCCCAAGACGTTGTATCTGAACGTGGACAAGCAAGGGGAAGTAACCTCGCGGATGATTCAGGAAGACGCCGACGTGGAGATTCTCGATAAGGACGTTTACATCGCCACCATCAGTGAAGGCGGCAGTCTGCACATCGAGATGCGGGTGAAGGTGGGCCGGGGTTATGTGTCGGCGGAGAAGAATTTTGACGAAGACCTTCCCATCGGGTATATCCCAGTGGACTCGGTACACTCCCCCATCCGCAAGGTAAACTACACCGTGGAGGCCGCACGACTGGGGCAGATGACCGACTACGATAAGCTGACCCTGGATGTCTGGACGAACGGCGCGGTCACGCCGCAAGACGCGATTGGGTTAGCGGCCAAGCTGCTCAAGGACCACATGGCCACTTTCATTAACATCGAGGAGGAGCCGGAACTGGAGCAGGCTCCCGTCGAGAAGCCGGCCGCGGTCTACAACGAAAACCTGGATCGCTCGGTGGAGGAGTTGGAGCTTTCGGTCCGCTCTTACAATTGCCTTAAGAACGCCAACATCACGACCATCCGGGAACTGGTCCAGAAGACTGAGCAAGAGATGCTGAAGACGAAGAACTTCGGGCGCAAATCCTTGAACGAGATCAAGGAGATCCTCAGCGCCATGGGCCTAAGCCTGGGTATGAAGACGGACGAAAAAGGTAACCCGCTGATGCCGCCTGCTCAGCTTCCGGTGCAACAACCGCCGCAGTCCGCCAAGGGACAGGATTGGGAAGATGCGACATCGTAATTATGGAAGAAAACTAAGCCGGAACACCGAGCACCGGCGGGCGCTGCTGCGCAATCTGGTGACCTCGTTGATTCTCACCGAGCGGATCGAGACGACAGTGGCGAAGGCCAAGGCGGCGCGCCCCGTCGTCGAGCGCATGATCGCTTTGGGTAAACGCGGTGATCTGCACTCCCGTCGTCTGGCGGCGAGCTACTTGCTCAACCCCGCGGCGCTCAAGCTGCTCTTCGGGGATTTTGCCCAGCGTTACGCGGAGCGCACGGGCGGCTATACGCGTATCGTGCGTACCGGTTGGCGGAAAGGCGACGGCGCCGACTTGGCCGTGCTCGAATTGGTCGGTTCCGAGGTCCTCCAGAAATTGGCTGAGAAGCGAGCCAAGCGGGCGGAAGCTAAACAGAAGGCCGCTGAGAAGGCTAAGACCGAGGAGCAACAACAAGCCCCGCCTCCCGAAGAGGACGAAGACAAAGAGAAGTAACGCGGCCGACGGTGGATTGAGGATGGTCGATTGCTGATTGCCGGTTGTTGATTGCTGATTGCCCGCGCCGCATAGGATTCAGGGCCCTCTCCCGAGGGTGTCGCGCTCCCGCGCATTCATCAGCCGGAGCGTGCCGGGTGAAGGGTTTCATCCCCCGTGTTGTCGTTTATTGCCGCCGCTCTCCTGTTGTGGGCCTGAACGAAACAACTAAAACAACTCACGCAAAGTCGCAAAGGCGTGAAGCAGCGCAAAGCGAAAATGGCTTTTTCGACTTTACGAACTTTGCCTACTTTGCGCCTCTGCTTGAATCCGCGCTCTTCGTCGCCTGATCAATTGGCCGGCTCACGACCCTTCGAAAGTGAGCCCTGAAGCCGCCTTGCGGCGTAGAGAAGGACCATCCCCAGCAGCGCTCCGAAGGTGTCGATGCCGCAGTCCTTAAGGGAAGCAGTCCTGCCGGGCACGAAGCTCTGATGGTATTCGTCGGTCAAGGAAAACAGGCCGGCGGTGATCACGGCGCAGACGGCGCTGCGGGTGTTCCAGCTTTGCGGCTGGCGGAAAGTGAAGGAATGGTAAAGAAACAGCCCAAACATGCCGTATTCGGTCAAATGAGCGAGCTTGCGAATCAGGAAGTGAACGATCTCGAAAGTCGGGTCGGCAAGTTGAATGTGGACCAACGACAGCAGGCCCTTCAGGAGCCAAGCCGTCACGGAGGCGCCGTAGGATCCGGTGGAGAGAAGGGTGATGGTGCCCGCCCAGGCAACAGTCATAGCCCAGATGAGAATCACTCGGGGCTGCAAATAAACCGGAGTCTGCTGCTGTCGAACCTCAGTCGAGCCAGTAGTTGGGGGCTTCTTTAGTGATGATGACATCGTGAACGTGACTCTCCCTCAAGCCGGCGGCAGTGATCCGTATGAAACGCCCCTTATTCTGGAGTTCTTGGATCGTTGCACAGCCGCAGTAGCCCATGCCGGAGCGCAGGCCTCCCACGAGCTGGCCGACCAAGTCTGCCAGGAGGCCTTTGTAGGGCACGCGCCCTTCAATTCCTTCCGGCACCAGCTTGGTCACTTCCCCACGGGCGATGGTCGATTCCTGCGCGTAACGGTCTCCGGAGCCGGCGGCCATGGCGGCGATGGACCCCATGCCACGGTACGACTTGAAGCTGCGCCCCTGGTAGAGGATCGTCTCGCCCGGGCTCTCTTCGGTCCCGGCAAAGAGGCTGCCGATCATGACGCAACTGGCGCCCGCGGCGATGGCCTTGGAGACATCGCCGGAATATTTGATGCCGCCGTCCGCGGTGACGGGCACTCCGGATGGCAGCGCGGCGCGCGCGCACTCCGCTATGGCCGTGATCTGCGGCACTCCTGCTCCGGTCACTACCCGCGTGGTGCAGATGGAACCGGGGCCGATGCCCACCTTCACCCCATCCACGCCCAAGTGGATCAAATCGGCCGCGCCTTGGAAAGTCCCGACGTTGCCGGCGATCAGGTCGATATTGGGGAAACTCTGCTTGACGCGGCGAACGGCCTCCATCACCCGGGCCGTGTGACCGTGAGCGGTATCGATCACCAGAACATCGACCCTGGCCTTCACCAGTTCCGCCGCGCGCTCCAGAAAATCCCCCGTGGCCCCCAGCCCCGCACCGACTCGCAGGCGGCCCTGCGAGTCTTTGCAGGCATTCGGATACTTCAATCGCTTCTGGATGTCTTTTACCGTGATCAAGCCCTTGAGATTGAATTTCTCATCCACCACCGGGAGTTTCTCCACACGATGCTGGTGGAGAATCGCCTCCGCCTCATCGAGGGTCGTGCCCTCCGGCACGGTGATGAGATTCTCTTTCGTCATGACCTCCTCGACGGGCAGGTCGAACCGGGATTCAAATCGCAGATCGCGGTTGGTGAGGATTCCCACCAACTTGCCCTGGCGCGTCACCGGAACACCGGAAATCTTGTACTTCTGCATGATTTCCTGGGCCTCGAAGATTTTACTCTCCGGACTCACGGTGACCGGATCAACAATCATGCCGCTTTCCGATCGCTTCACTTTGTCTACTTCCAGCGCTTGCAGATCCACCGGCATGCTGCGGTGAATTATGCCGAGGCCTCCTTGCTGAGCCAACGCGATGGCGAGTCGTGATTCCGTGACCGTGTCCATTGCGGCACTCACGACCGGCAGGTTCAAAGCAATATTCCGGGTCAGTTTGGTGTGCGTATCCACTTCCGTGGGCAATACGGATGAAAAGGCGGGCAAGAGTAGAACGTCATCGAAAGTAAGCCCGTCCGGGATAGGTCCGTCAAGCATAAGGCCCCCTTCTCGCTTCTGCACTCGAAGATTAAATGAGCCATTTTAACGGCCACGGCAGGAAGTGGTCAAGCAAGGCAAACTAGAATCGGATGATCGGGAGATCGGGTGAACGAATTATGGTTGGCTATTGGTGAACGGTCCAATCGCAAATCACAAATCACCAATTCCTCACCTGACCTCCCGATTTACCAAACGGCTTTCCAGATCCTGCTGGCAGCCGTTTTCGTTCCCCGCACCGCAGCGCCCGGTGCTGAGACCACGTCGTTCTTAACAACGCCCTTTCCGTTCTTTAAGGCCGTGCGCGTGGCCCTACCCGCATTTTCAACATTTCCCACGGCTGTCCCGCCGGCATCGGAGGTCTTTTGAACTGCGGCGATAGAACCCTTGTGCAGCTCTTTCCCGGCGAATCGTATGGCCCCGGCGTGCGCGCTCTGGACAAACCAGGCCAAAGCAGTAATGGCTCCCAGAACTGCGATGACTTTAAGACGCATTGTGAACCTCCAAACTGAATTCTCGACTCACGCTGACAAGGATGCCAGCCGGTGCTGCCTTCCATCATCTCTTCGTTTGTTTGACGCCGAAACTTAAATGAGGGTTGGTAGTTGCGCTCGACGGGGTGCGGGAAAAGCCTTGGATTCTGTCCTTCTGAGCGAAGCCCGGGCGCGGACGGGACAGGGCGAAACGAAAAATCTCCGCAGTTGTCATTTCGACGGGCTACAGGGATCCTTCGTCGCCCCGATCAGATCGGGGCTCTCCTGAAAATCGCGCCATGTCTGTCATGCCCGCGCAAGCGGGAATCCACTGGACTGACAGTGGGTCCCCGCTTGCGCGGGGACGACGACGCTGGTTTTCATTTCCTCGGGTGGGCCAAAGGCCCCTGGAAACTCCTCGGAATGACGAATTATTTCGCAAGCTGGAGAGTGGCAGCAGCGGTAGTTGGTTTCGGGCGGCCACGAGGGCCGCTCCGACGAAATCCATATGGCGAAAATTGACACCCCCGGATGCGTGTGCTAGGTTGAAACCGAGGTAAAGTGAGCGGCCGTCCGACAGTGCGGCTGGGGCCTTAGTTCAGGGAGACGGCTGCTGCGCCAGCAGGGCAGCAGCGGCGAAGCATGGCGAATACTGAACGTTTCTTTTTCGACTACTATGGGCTGACGGAAGCCTGCCTCTCGGGCTATCTCGAGGCAGCGCTTTCGGAGGGCGGAGATTACGCCGACCTCTATTTTGAGCACACTACCACCTCCTCGATCCTTCTGGACGAATCACTGGTGAAGACCGCCACGGAGGGCATCGCGATGGGGTGCGGCATCCGCGTGCTGGCAGGCGAGCAGACGGGCTACGGGTACACGGATGACCTCGCGCCGGAGAGGATTCTGAAGGCGGCAAAGATCGCGGCGCGCATTGCCAGTGGGCCTGCGCATGTCTCCAGCGTCGGGCTGAGTACCAAAGCGACAGCTCATGATTTCTATCCGGTCGCCTTGCCGGCCACGGAGCGCGAACTCACGGACAAGCTGGAACTGGTATTTCGAGCCGATCGCGCGGCGCGGGCTTACGACTCGCGAATCAAGCAAGTCCGCGTGAGCTTTGGCGACCAGATTCGCCACGTGCTAATCGCGGGCTCGGACGGCCGGGTGGTGACCGATTTCCAGCCCCTGGCGCGGCTGGGCGTGTTCACCATTGCCAAGGACGACAGTAAGGTGCAATCCGGCACGAGTGGCGGCGGAGGCCGAGTGGGCCTGGAGTTTTTCCAGAATGACCATTCTCCGGAGTACTTCGCGGGTGAAGCGGCGCGGCAGGCCATCGTTCAGCTCGAGGCCCGCGAAGCGCCGGCGGGTGAGATGGAGGTGGTGCTGGGACCTGGCTGGCCGGGCATCCTGTTGCACGAAGCGGTGGGGCACGGTCTCGAGGCGGACTTCAATCGCAAAGGAATTTCCGCCTTCAGCGGCCGCTTGGGACAGCGAGTGGCGTCCGAAATGTGCATGGTGGTGGACGACGGGACCATTCCCGGCCGGCGCGGCACGCTGAATGTGGACGATGAGGGCGAGCCCACGCAGAAGACGGTGCTGATAGAAAACGGAATTCTGCGTTGCTACCTCGAGGATAAACTGAGCGCCGGAATTTTGAAAACCACCCGGACGGGCAACGGCCGGCGCGAAAGCTACCAGCACATCCCCATGCCACGCATGACCAATACGTACATGCTGGCCGGAAACGACGATCCCGAGGATATACTCCGCTCGGTGCAACGTGGACTTTACTCGGTGTCTTTTGGCGGGGGGCAAGTTGACATTACCAATGGGAAATTCGTCTTCTCCGCTTCGGAAGCGTATTTGATTGAAGACGGCAAGGTGTCGGCCCCGGTGAAGGGCGCAACACTGATCGGCGACGGGCCGACGGTCCTGACTCGAGTGACCGCCGTGGGGAATGACCTTAAGCTCGACCCCGGTATCGGCACTTGCGGGAAAGACGGCCAGAACGTCCCGGTGGGCGTGGGGATTCCGACCGTTAAAGTGAGCCGGCTGACCGTGGGTGGGACGTCCCTCGGCAAACTGCAATCATATCAGTAATGACGGCTTTATGAATAGTGAATGGTAAATTAGAAATTATAAATTCCTCAGGGCGGATCGGGGGCGTCGTTGCCGCGGCGTAAGGCGAGCAGGGCGGGCAGTTCATAGTTTTAAATCTACAATTCAGTACTCAGCATTCTTATGAATGATCTTGAGAAAATTGCCGTTGATCTCGTCGAACGGGCGAAGCGGGCGGGCGCCAGTGCCGCCGATGTTGTGGTGAGGGAAGCCGACGAATTCTCCAGTAACTTGCGAACGGGGAAGGTCGAGAGCCTGAAGGAGGCCGCCTCCAAGGCCTTGGGATTGCGCGTGCTGTTGGGCATTCGGAGCGCCACTTCTTTTTCGAGCGATTTCTCGGAGCCGACGCTGGCGCGGCTCGTGGACAGGACGGTGGGCATGGCCAAGGTGACCTCGGAGGATCCGGCCAGCGGTCTTCCCGAAGCAGGCCAGCTCGGACGCTATGCGGGCGACCTGGAGCTTTATGGGAGCGATGTGGAGTCATTGTCGACGAGTGAGCGCATCCAAATAGCGCGCCGCGCGGAAGAGGCGGCGTTGGGCGCCGATCCGAGGATTCAAAACTCCGAGGGCGCAGGATTCGAGGCCAGTCACGGGACAATAGCCTACGCTAACTCGCTGGGTTTCGTGGGAAGTTACCGCTCGTCGCATTGCGCTCTTTCCGTGTCGCCGATTGCGCAACAGAACGGCAGCATGCAGCGAGACTATTGGTATACCGTGGCGCGGCGTGCGGCGGCGCTGGAGGCTCCGGAGGAGGTGGGCCGGAAGGCGGCGGAGCGCGCCTTGCGCAAGCTCGGGGCGCGCAAGGTCCCGACCTGCCAGGTGCCGATTGTCTTTGATCCGGAGACCTCCCGCTCTCTGCTCGGCCACATTTTCGACGCGGTGCGCGGGGATGCGATCTATCGCAGCGCGTCGTTCCTGACCGGCAAGCTGCAGCAGAAGATTGCGAACGACAAGGTGACGATCCTGGATGATGGGTTGCGTCCCGGCGGCTTCGGTTCGCGCCCGTTTGACGGTGAAGGGATACCTTCCTCGGTCACCCAAGTTGTCGAAAAGGGCGTCCTTCAGAATTACTTGTTGAACTGTTACACGGCCCGGAAATTGGGTTTGCAGACTACCGGCAATGCGGCGCGCGGGATCACCGGGCCGCCGGGTGTTGGACCGAAGAATTTCTACATGCCGCCCGGCCCCTATTCTTCGGAAGAAATACTGCGGTCGGTACCGAATGGGTTTTATGTCACCGAGTTGATCGGCTTCGGGGTGAACACTGTAAGCGGCGATTATTCGCGGGGCGCCGGGGGGTTGTGGATCGAAAACGGGGAACTGACCTACCCGGTGCAAGAGGTGACGGTTGCGGGCAACCTGGCCGAGATGTTGCAGCATATCGAAATGGTGGGCTCCGACCTGGAATTCCGCAGCGCGCTGGCCGCGCCCACATTGTTGATTTCCGGGATGACGGTGGCAGGGACGTAAAGCCTTCCAGAGTCAAGGGTCGCGAAGTAGCGCCGACCTTCAGGTCGGCAAGGCGCTGGCCTGTACAGGCTGCGGAAGAATCTGTGCCCATGTCATTGCGAGCGCAGCGAGGAATCTCGCTCTGGTTTTTTTTGCAGGGCACTAAGGGATTCCTCGCTACGCTCGGAATGACAGGCTAAGAGAGATTTTCGGCGGCCTGTGTGGACCTGCGCTACGAATCAAATCAGGGTGCGCCCCTATCGCCTCGAGACTTGACTTCTCGCCTTTTCCTACGCACAATTCGGCCATGCAATCCAATGACAAAGGCCTATCAACCCTTCATACCATCCTGATTGTTGCGGCGGCCATGGCGGTGGTGCTAGGCGTTGTGGTGTACTTCTGGCATTCCCACCGGGTCGCGGAGCGGTCCGCCAGCGCCGGCACGATCCTGAGCGCCGAGCAGAAAGCTTACCTAGCTCAAATCGAATTCACGGATGCGCACATGAGCGCCGCGGAGAATTTCCTCGGCGAGAGCGTGACCTACCTGGACGCCCGCGTGGCCGATAAGGGCACGAAGACCGTGCGCCGGTTGGATGTGGACCTGACCTTTGTGGACATCCTCAACCAGGTGGTGCTGCGGGAGCGGGTGTATCCCGTAAGCCCGCACACGCAAGCTTTGAAGCCGGGGGAAAGCAGGGCCTTCCGGATCAGCTTCGAGCATATGCCGGCGGACTGGAACCAGGCGGTGCCCAGCATGGTGCCGGTCTATGTGCAATTCTAGTTAAGGGTCGAGAGTTAAGAGCTAACCCCGCGAGATTGCCTCTTAAATCCTGATTCTCGACTCTCGACTTTTCGACTGCCCTTCTTACCGCCCGTGCTCCAAGCGCTGGATGAGCAATTCCGGCAAGCCTGCCTGCCGCATTTTCGCCTGGGTTCGCCGAAGGTCGTAGGACACGCGGAAATACTCGACCGCACGCTGGCGGGTGTCAAGGACAGCGAAGGCTGCACGGGAATCGCCGTCGCGCGGTTGTCCGACCGAACCCGGATTGATCAGATAACGGCCCTGATCTTCCAACTGGAGGGTGAGGACTAATCCGTCCTTCTTCATTGGCGGGTGGATCGATTGATAACGCCCCTGGGGTGAAATCATGAACCCGCCCTGGTGGTGCGTGTGGCCAAAGCAAACGATCTGTGTTTCCAGGTTGCGAAGCAGAGGGAATGCCTGGCCTGGCCCCAGGATGTAATCATCCTCATCGAGGGGTGAGCCATGAACGGCCTGGAAGCCATCCAGTTGCACCGGACCGGCGGGTAAAGAACTGAGGAAGCCAAAATGCTCGGGGGTGAGCTCATTTCGAGTCCAGTCAGTGGCGTGGCGCGCCAGGGGATTGAATTCCGCGACCACCGGGTCGCCCGTACATGCCTTGTCGTGATTGCCACGAATAATGAT
>Ga0187784_10004078_pt1 | contig 11822 bp, 10 predicted proteins | sample 1015_SJ02_MP15_2_FD_132964 | JGI IMG/M metagenome (GOLD analysis project Ga0187784, IMG submission 132964) | Tropical peat soil microbial communities from peatlands in Department of Meta, Colombia - 1015_SJ02_MP15_20_MG | ecosystem: Environmental > Terrestrial > Soil > Wetlands > Peat | place... | reverse complement strand
GTCCGCCGTGATGGGGTCGTTGGAAGCCACTGCCGCCCTGGCCTCCACTTTCTTGGCCAGCGCCTTGGCCCTCCCCTCTGATCCCGCCCGGGAGATCACTTCCACAACTTTGTATCCGGCTCGCGCCAACGCCAGCGTGAGCGCCGTGCCCAGCCGCCCCGGCCCGATGATCGCGATGGTCGGCTTGCCTGCCATCCCCGGCAGCATAACAGGACGGCCGCCAGCGGCAAAGTCATTACCCACGCCGTCAATCGGCTCCCGGAAGCGCGGAAGTGTCGAACCCAAACGCTCCCAGGGTACGGTGCAATTCCCACCAACGCCGTTCCAACAAAGAGAGAATCTCGTAATACCCCAGCTTGCGGTAGCTTTCGAACTGCGATTCAGTGAACCATTGGTCAACCGTCGACTCGTGTGGAAACGCGCCGTGCTTCTGCTTGTAGTTCTGCAGGTCCACTGGCTCGTCGCCGGTGAGCGATGCTTTCACGTAGATGATCGTTCCCGTGGGCGCCTCGCAATCCGCATACTCATAATGAACCTCGCCCACCGCGCAGTGACTCTTACTCGGCCCATCGGCCGGCGGCTTGATATCCGAGACATCCAGATCAATATCAATCCCCATGTCCGTGCGGCACTTGCGAATCGCATTTGCGAGCCCGCCAAACTCATAGTCCGGGTCCGCTTCAGCATCGCACAGAATGATCAGCCCGCAACGCCTTTTCACCAGTTCATATAGGCCCATATTATCGAAGTGCCCGCCATCCGACAGGTACACATAAGCGGCATCGTCCGTCGTTCCTGCGAACAACTCGTTCAGCAGGCATTTCAAACTAAACCTCGGCGTCGCTCGTTTCCACGCTTTCTTGTGACGCGGGTTCCCCAGCCACTGACCCAACCGCACGTTGAATAACGTCATCAGAAACGCCACCGGCGCGGAGGTGTAAAAGCCCATGTTCGGGCTGGCGGCTGCTCCGGAGATCCCCATCGCTGTTCCCAGGAAAAGCCCATACCCCCCTTGAGAAGATGGGAAGGCGAACTCCGGGGTGGGACGATATCCGAACCGCTCCAGCTTGCCTTTTGTCGCTTCTTCTGCAGCTTGATTCGCTTTCCTTTTCTCAGGCACCGGCCGTTCCCCCCGTGCAAGCGGACTGTCTTGATCTTCCAGCCACACGTCGTAGCCACAATAGAGCGGCGTCATCACAAATGACTCCGCTTTCCTTTCCTGCCAGGCGAGGTCTTTCCCTTTCACCAGATTGAGTGCCGCGTTCATTATCGGGTACGGTCCGTCGTACTTCTCTTTCGCCTCCGCACGCAAGTCCTTCAACCACACGTCGTCGTCCGGATCAAACCCCGTAAATCGGTTCGGCGACCGATCTTCGCCGGAAACCTTCTCCCCAACCTCTTGTCTAAAATGTGATGCCCCCAGATAACACCGGACCAGCCGGTTCCGATAAAGCAGATGCATTGAGAACTGGTTGATGTCCACCCGCCACGCCATCACCACCGCCACCACCACGCATCCAACGATTACCGCCCCTAGCGGATGCTTTGCCCCGAACCCCACAACCTGATCGGCGGCCGCTTTGATCGAAGCGAGGAACCCATTGAGCTGATCGAGAGAGTCCCTGACCTTCATGGCCCCTGCCTCTGACATCGCCTTTTTGTGATGCCCTGCCCAACTTTTCCGCAGCCACTCGATTCCCCATGACATCCAGCAAACCAGTCCCACCGCAAACACGTACGGCGCGGCCTTCACGAAGTAGTCCTTCCACTTCAACTCCCCTGGCTTTCCGGTAGCATCGCCTTTGGCTGCCAGCAAACCGGTCACCAGGCCCACGATCCCTGCCGGAGTCAGATACTTCGCCGCCAGCGCCTTTACCTGTGCATTGGTGTCGATGAAACATGGAAAGCACAGCGCCACCCAAAACAGCGCCAGCCATAGCCCTCCCCACAGCAGCAGCCATCCCCCCAGGCGTCCCCACCATTCCCGCCGCCAGTCATTGAAAGCAATTCCCATCAGCCCGATATGCAGGGTTATGGTCAGCAGAAAAATGCCCACCACCAGGGGCACACCGAACATCAAGTCCTCTTTCATGCCATAGCATTTCGTGTTCTCCACCATCGCATGGTAAAGCCAGCCCCCAACCGCCCCGGCAATCAAAGGGGAAAACACCATCACGGCAATGTTGAGTACCCCGACCGGCAGCAGCCCTAACGACCAGTCCGGGGCTGCCTTGGCGGACCCCTTTTCATCGCCCTGCTTTTTTCTCCCCAGCCACGACAATAACCAAACCACCACGGTCGCTAGCAACCAGATCACCCAGTACAGTTCAGCCCCGCTCCACGCATCGAATTTCGGCCATCGCCGCAACGCCGCCAGCATCGCGCCTACAAACAATGGTAGGGCAGCCAGCCACAAAATCTGCTTTTGCCCGGTCAGCCGCAATGGCAACCTGATAACCTTCCGGAAGACCCCCTGCAATCGCAACTTCTTGACCCTCCGAAAGACCCGTCGCAATAGCCACCGTTTGCCGCTTCTATCCAGGCCAGTCATGTTGTTCGTAATCACCAGAAATGCTACGGTGAGCAGCAGCAGAAAGATCCCGAGCGCCCCTCGTCCATGGCCTCGCATCCACGCTTGCACCGCGTTCCCCCAGCATATCGCCAGTCGCGGCAGCAACAGCACCGTCGCCAGCCCCGCCAGCAACACAATCTGGTTCAGCAGAATGTTCCGCAGAATGATCGCCACCGCCGCCAGCGTGTCGCCGCTGAAAATCCCCAGCCGCGGCGTCAGGTAATCGCTGAACACCCGCAGAAAGCGGATCTCCTTCGGCTCGTTGTCATCGTCCTTGTGTACCCGATAATGCGAAAGCCGCTTCTGCACTTCCGCAAAATTCCCCAGCCGCTTGGTCCACGCCGCCAGCCATCCGCCAATGTATCCCCCGCCCGAAACCGTCGACAGATAATCGATCCGAAAAAGCAGCTTCAAGTCGGCCAGCGCCTGCAGTACGCCCAGATTAAAAGTGGCGCTGCGAATTCCTCCGCCAGAGAACGCTAGCCCCACCAGATTGTTGTTGTGCGCGTTCGCGATCCTTGACACCCATTCCACATCTTGCGTTTGCCATTTCGGCTTCGATTCCGATGCGCCGACAGCAATCGGCGCTGGTGGTGCAGGTGTTGGCTCCCGCCGGATGCCGTAGTAGGTCTGGTTTCCGCTCGCGCGCTTGTCGCGAACATTCTTGATTTCTTTCAGTTCCTCTTCCAGTACCTGCCCCAGCGAAAATGGTCCCGATTGAGTATCGCTCATGACCTCCCGCCTCCTCGCGCACCGCGGCATTCACGCCGGCCTTATCGGCGCGGCTGACCAGCCCTGTCCTATTTACAACGGCTACTTCACTTTGTGGAACAGCTTGGCCAAATCAAAATTAAACCCGATGCACGTCTGTATCGCATCCGATCCATGCCCCAGGTGCGTGTCCACGGTCAACTGAGTGAAGAACGACATCAGATCCTTGGCGCCTGGCACGCGCCTCTGCAGGTAGACATCCACTTTCGTACGTCGGTGCGGCGCTACCGCGAACACGTCATCTCTTCCATATCCCACTTCCAGGAAGCTGTCCGCATAGTCGCCCTTGGTGACGATCGCTCCCAGCGCAAGGTGGCCCACATTCTTCGCGCTGCCTGCCGTGCCCGCCACACTCAAGAATCCCGCGTGCGCCTTAACGTAAAGATTCGCCGGCGCCGAATTTGTCAGCGATCCCGCGCACGTTCGACTGTGATTATATCGCCCTCGCCAAAACGCGCATTGCGCTGAGCAGCCGTGGATCAACCGCCTAGGGCAGTTTCACAATTGCGGTAGCCAGCGGAAAAACAGCAGGTCCCTCCACGCGCCCTTGGATTGGCAGTTTGCCAGTCCAAGGGCTTGGTCGGGATGACGGCCCTACGGGATACAGTAATTGTGAAACTGGTATACGACCGTTCATCCCTTATATTGATGGCATGCCGAAATCGTTGCGCCCCACCCCCGCCCGTCTGCTTTCCACCACCGAGGTCTATCGCGGACCGGCGTTTTGGGTCACCACCGACTATGTACTCGAGCCCTCCGGTGTCCGCGCCCGGCGAGACGTGGTGCGCCACACCGGGTCGGTGGTCATTATGCCAGTCCAACGAGCCAAGCAGGAGCCGCAGGTGCTGCTCGTCCGCCAGTACCGGCATGCCGCGCAGCGGCATCTGTGGGAGCTTTGCGCCGGGCGCATCGACCCAGGCGAGAACCAGTTGCTGGCAGCCAAGCGCGAGCTGCTGGAGGAGACCGGCTACTCCGCCCGCCGCTGGAAGCGCGTCCTGCACTTTTGGGCCAGCCCCGGCTTTGTCGCCGAGACCATGGCCATTTACCTGGCTACTGGCCTCCAAGCCGGAACCGCCCGGCCGGAAGAAGACGAGATCATTCAGGCCCGCTTCTTCCCTCTCAGCCAGGCAGTTCAACTCGTCATGAAGGGAAAGATCCTCGACGGAAAGACCATCTGTGGCCTGCTATGGCTCCGCGAGAGTACTCGCCGAGGCAAGAAATAATACCGTTTTTGTGACGTAGTTCCTTGACAGCCGCGAATTGGCGGCTCCAGAATTTTTGCCAAAGGCTGGTGCACCGTTTGCACGGAAAATAGTGCCCAGGGAGGGCGTTGGCCGTGGAACGATTGAAAGGGACCGTGAAGTGGTTCAACAGTGCCAAAGGGTACGGGTTCATAGGAAGGGACAACGGCGCCGACGTTTTTGTCCATTACAGCGCAATTGCCTCGGACGGATACAAGAGCCTGAACGAAGGCGATCAAGTCGAGTTTGAAATCACCCAGGGCCCGAAAGGGCCGCAAGCCGCCAACGTGGCAAAAGTAGGCGTCACCGCGTAACGGAACAATGTGCGCGACTTTTTCCGCGTGGGCCGATCGTCAGAGTCTTGTCCGGGCGCGCCATCAGGCTCTGCCACGTTCGTTCCTCTCACACCAAACCGCTTTCTCTTCCGCTCATTCTTCGCTAAGCTGGATTTCGCATGGACAACAAAGCCATTGCCGGCGTTCTCCACGAAACCGCCAGCCTGCTCGAAATTGACGGGCAGGACCCCTTCCGCATCCGTTCTTACCGCAACGCCGCCGAAGCCATCGAAGCGCTGCCACAGCAGATCTCCGAACTCATTCACGAGCCGAAAAAAGTGCTGGAGATTCCCGGCATCGGCAAAGGCATGCTCCAGAACCTGCAGGAAATCTTTCGGCAGGGCAACCTTACGGTGCACAGCGAGCTGCTGAAGAAGTACCGTCCTACGATCCTCGATCTACTCAAGGTCCAGGGGCTCGGCCCAAGAACCATCGCGCTGATCTGGAGCGCTTACAGGGTTTGCGATGTGGAAGGTGTGGAGACGCTGGCCCGCGAGGGCAAGATTCGGATTCTGCCCCGCATGGGCGAAAAGCAGGAACAGAAACTGCTCAAGGCCCTGGAGGATTACAAGCGCATCGGCGGCCGTTTCTTGCTAGATGCCGCCGAGCTGCAGGCGGCGTCAATCGCGGAACATCTCCGTGCTTTTCCCGGAGTCGAAAAAGTCAGCTCTGCTGGCTCTCTGCGCCGCGGACGCGAAACCGTCGGCGACCTCGACATCCTGGTCACTGGCCCCGCGTGCTACAACGATGAACAGCGCCAGAAGCTGATGGACCACCTCATCACCCTGCCCGCTGTGCTGGAGGTGATCGCCCGCGGCGAGAACAAGGTCAGCTTTCGCCTGCGCGGCGGCATGCAAGTGGACGTCCGCTTCCTCGCGCCTGAATCGTTCGGTGCCGCCATGCAGTATTTCACCGGCAGCAAGGCCCACAACGTCGCCCTGCGCCAGCGCGCCCTGAAAATGGGCTACACGCTCAGCGAATACAGCCTGGCCCGCCTGGACAACGAAAAAGTTGTAGCCGCCAAAACTGAAGAGGAGATCTACGCCAAACTAAAGCTGGCTTATATTCCGCCCGAGCTGCGCGAAAACTCCGGCGAGATCGATGCGGCCGAAAGCAACTCCCTCCCCGAACTGATCACCGAATCTGACCTGCAGGGCGACGTGCACATGCACACCGTCGAAACCGACGGCCGCAACTCCATCGAAGAAATGGCCGAAGCCGCCCGCGCCCGTGGCTACAAATACATCGCCATTACCGACCATTCCAAGAACCTGGCATTCGCTAACGGCCTCGATGACAAGCGCGCCGTCGAGCACGTAAAGCGCATTCGCGCGGTGAATGACGCAACTGAAGGCATCAGAATCTTCGCCGGTGTTGAAGTGGACATTCTGGCCGACGGCTCGCTTGATCTTTCCGACTCCGTGCTTGAGCAGATGGATCTCGTCATTGCCAGTGTGCATTCCCATTTCAATCAACCGCCGGCAGAGATGACCGACCGGCTGCTAAAAGCGGTGGAGAATCCGAATACGTCAATCGTCGGCCATCCCACCGGCCGCCTGCTGTTGCGCCGCGACGCCTACCAGTTTGACATCGACGCCGTCCTCAAAGCCGCAGTAAAACGAAAAGTCGCCATGGAGTTGAATGCCTATCCCGACCGCCTGGATCTTTGCGACCGCCATCTCCGGCTGGCTAAGCAATACGGCGTCAAGATCGTCATCAACACCGACTCCCACCACACGTCGCATCTCGAAAAAATCCGCTACGGCGTCCTGCAGGCCCGTCGGGCCTGGCTCACGAAAGATGACGTGCTGAACACCTTGCCCGCGCCGAAGTTCGCCAGGGCGGTGAAACACGTCTGGCCGTAAGCGCGGACCAACCGCGTTAACGGAGGCGCGAGTGTCCCGCTCGCGCGGGGTTGGAGAAACTCGCGCGTGGGGAGGCTGCCCTCGGCTGTCCCGCTCAGAGCCCCACGCTCCATCCTCCGACTTTCAGCGGCAAATCCCAAGCCCGCGATCAGCTCACCATCAGCCGCTGAATGCTGCGCGCCCGACCGCTGGTTTCGTCGCAATCGACGACCACAGCGCACAGGCGCACATCCCCGGTGGCGGGCTCAAAGCGCACTGGAATGTTGGTCAGAAATTTTCCCACCACCAACTCTTTCTTCACCCCAATCACGCTCTCGTACGGCCCGCTCATGCCCACATCGGTGATGTAGGCTGTGCCGCCGGGCAACACGCGCTCGTCGGCGGTCGGGACGTGCGTATGTGTGCCAATCACCGCCGTCACACGGCCGTCCAAATACCACCCCATTGCCATTTTTTCCGAGGTGGCTTCGGCGTGAAAATCCACAATCACGACTCTTGCCTCGGTTTCTTTCAGCAACTGGTCGGCCACTCGAAACGGGTCGTCGTTCGATCCCATGAAGATGCGGCCTTGCAAGTTCAGCACGGAGTACGGAACTCGGCCTTTCGTACCCTCAAATGTGCCCCAGCCCGGCACAGCCGGCGGATAGTTCGCCGGCCGGAGCACACGCCTGGCCTGGCCGTGGGGATTTGATTTTTCCGACTGAAAATAGTCCAGCATTTCCCGCTTGTCACAAACATGATTGCCGGTGGTGATGACGTCGATGCCCAACTCGAACAGCTCCTCTGCCAGAGCGGGCGTGATCCCGAAGCCGGCGGCGGCGTTCTCCCCGTTGGCGATGGTCAGGTCAATCTGGTGATCTTTGACCAGACCAGGCAGACGATCCTTCACGATGGTTCGCCCTGGCCTGCCGAAAATGTCGCCAACAAAAAGTACGCGCATGCGGGATGAATTTCTGACGGGAGCCGGATGTTTGATGGTAACACGAGGGCTGCTCAATCGATGGCCGGGTAGTGGGCGACTTTGACGAATCGTTGGGATGGGCCGATGGGCCGCTAGTTTCCAAACAAAAAAGTCAGCGCTTCCGGAAATCGCCTGGCCCATTCGCCTTCGTTGTGGCTCGCGCCTTCGTCGATTCGCACTCGCAAGCGGTTCTCACCCAAACCGGCACGGCGCAGGCTGCGCTCGAGGTCGCGTAGTTCCTCGACAAATTGCTGGTTCCTTTCGGCGCGTTCGCTTTCCCGTGTCCCCATACCCAGATAGACCTTTTGGGGCCACTGATGGAAGCGGCGGCTACGCTTGAGCAGCCGTCGATGAGATACATAAAGGGATGGGCTTTCCGCCAAAAGCCGGCCTACGATGCCCGGACGCTCGATTACCGTGAACAACGCGATCAGCGCGCCGAGCGAGGACCCTCCCAGGCCAGTGTTCTGCGGGCCGCGAGCGACCCGGTAACGCTGCTGGACGAACGGCATGACTTCGCCGGTCAGGAAATCTGGATAGCGCTTGCCGAGCGGACGAAGAACAAGCGGATGGAACGAACGGTATGGCAAATACTCTTTGATGCGCCCGGCCTGCGCGTTGTCAATGCCGACGAGGACGAGCGGGGGAATTTTGCCCTCCCCAATGAGGATCTCTGCAGTTTGCCCGGCGCGCCAGTCCACGCCAGTAAAAGAAGTTGCCGGATCGAAAAGGTTCTGCCCGTCGTTCAAATAGAAGACCGGATACTGGCGCCCTTCATTCTGCAGGCTGTGATACCCCGGGGGCAGCCACACCCGGAGCTTGCGGAGGTTGCGGAAGACGTTGCTAGGAAAATCGAAGATCTGGAGTTCTGCCGGAGAAACGGCGTTTTCCGCGGGGCTGTTGGCTTGCGGGTGTGGAACACGCTCTGGTACGATTCTCTCCATAAGTGAACAGATGAGCGGTGGCGCAAGAGGCTGCGGAAAAGTCCTTTCGCTTGAGCGAAGTGGGCCTCAGGCGCTAAAGCGCGAACCTGTTTTCAGCGACTTGTTGGCACGAGTAAACTCGTGCCCTTCCCATTTGCTCGCGGATCGAGTTCTTCCTCGACCGCTCAAGTCCCGCGCATGGCCTGTGCCACAAGAAAGGATGCCAAAACCGTAATCAATACAATCACGGTCAATGACGAAAGGCACAGAATACACCACGTTCCGAGCACGAAGCCCTCGATGTAAGTGAGATAGAGCGCAAAGCTGAGTCCGGCCACAGAGGCGGCTAGCATCACCTTGGGTGTGTCCCCTCGGTCTCGATAGAGTGTAGACAAGACTCCTATAGCGGCGTATCCGAGAATACCGATCAGCGCCACCGGGATTCCAAATATGGTCGAGTACACGCTGCGATTTACGATGTCGCAGTTGAAGGTCTCGCCATAATCACAGTAGTCGGTCTTGGAGGTCTGGAAATGGTGGTAAAGCGAAACGGAGGAGACAGCCATTCCGGCCACGGCGAGCACGGCAATGGTCAGAAAAACTCCGCGCGCCGCTAGCGTCATGGCAGGCTGCACCCGGTCTGGTCGCTGAGAAACTCCAGCGACTTCTTGCCTTCGAAACGCGTGCCGTTGGCGAAAGTCCAGGTCGGAAAATGCTGAATGTTGGCGTCTTTGCAAACCTGCTGGATCCCTTTCTGGCCAGTGATTCCGCACTCGACGTAGGGGGCATATTTGAAGGACGGGCCGAACAGTTCCTTCTGCTCGGCGCAGTGCGGACACCAGAACGCGCCGTACATCTTGGCCTGCTTGGCGCCCAGGCACTTGGCGAACGCATCGTAGCGAGTGTTGTCACGGTACCAGACGATGAAAATGGCAAGGGCAACCACGGCGAGGATCGCCACAACCACCACGGCCTTGAGCGACGGCTTGGGCAGCGTGCGGGGCTCGTCTTTTGCCAAACGCTCCTGTCGCCGTTTTCTGCGCTCTTCCGACATGGAAAATCTGTTTATACCACGATCTTCAGCGCGGACGGCAGCACGTCCAGGGTTTGACACTGCAGAGTGAGCACCTCGCCGTCCACCATGACATCGACCGGGGCGTCGAGCGAGAAATCGATCCGCCGGGCAGTGCGGCGTTCCGCCAGCGGATGATCGATGTGCGTGCCGTCGTAAAGGCCTGGCAAGTTGCGGATGAGCCCGATCCGGCCGATCGGTCCCCAGCGAACGTATTCGATCAGCCCATCGTTCACTTCCGCCTTCGGGGCAATCATCATGGTACCGCCGGTAAATTTGCTGTTATTGAAGGTGAGGAACAAGCACGGGCGGCGGTCGATTTCGCTTTGTTCGTCCACGCGCAAGGGAAATGGGCGGCGGCGGAAGCGCGCCAGCGTGAGAAGAATTGAGCATTGGTAGCCCAACTCGCCCCATCCGCTGAAACGGCGGGCGCGCAAAGTGGCCACGTCAGCGGCAAATCCCATGCTCAGCAAGTTGATGTAATGAGTCACCCCGGTGGCATGCCGTAAACGCAAAACGTCGCACGGCCGGGACCGCCGCGCGAGCAATGCGGCCATGGCGTGCTCCACGCCGCGATCAGTGAAGTCGCGAAGGAAAGAGTTGCCCGTACCCAGCGGGAGGAAGGCCAAGGTGGGGGGCTCGGCAGGGTTACGGCACGGGAACAGGCCGTTGACGATTTCGTAGGAAGTTCCGTCCCCGCCGACGGCGATGAATTTTCGATAACCACGAGAGTATGCGTCCCGCGTGATCTGGGTGGCCTGGCCGGGCGCGCCCGTTTCCACCACGCTGACCGGCACTCCGCCTACCCCTAACCGGGCGAGCGCGGGACCAACCAATTTGCCGCAACGTCCACCGCCAGCCGCCGGATTGACCACCGCCAGAAAAGCTTCGTTCACAGCTCAACCACCGCGCTGCGTGCGACGGTCCGGCCGACTTCCTCGGCCAGAACATTGCGCTTGATCTTCAAGGATGCGGTACGAGGAAAGTCTTTTTCGCAAATGAGATATCCGCCGACCCGCTTGAAATCAGGCAGGCGGCGGTTGCGAGCTTCGATGTCCAGCTTCAAACCACCGCTGAATTCCTGGTTTTGCTCCAGACGCAGGAGCAGCACGAGCGTTTCGCACCCCAGTTCTTTGCTCGGCCAGATGTAGTTGGCGGCGAAAACGCAGAACTCTTTCACCGGCAGGCCGTCGAACACGGTCTCAGTGTCTTCGGGATAGACATTCTTCCCGCCTTCGGTGACGATCATGTTCTTCTTGCGGCCAAAGAGTTGCAGGTGGCCGCTGGCGTCGAACCGCCCCAGGTCGCCGGTGCGCAGCCAGCCGTCCACGATGGTTTCGGCAGTAAGCTCGGGGTCGTCGAGATAATGCGACATCACCGCCTTGCTGCGGGTAACCACTTCGCCAATGCCGTCGGAATCCGGATTGAAAATGCGCAGCTCGACCCCGGGAAGCGGCTTGCCGACCGTGTCTGCGCGGAAGGGTTTGAGGTCGTTCAATGTCAGCGCGGTACAGGCTTCGGTCAAGCCGTAGCCGTTGACCACCGAAATTCCCAGGTCATAGAAGAACTGCGCGGTGGAAGGATCGAGGAACGCACCCCCGGTAATCATGGCGAGCAGTTCCCCGCCAAAGGCGGCGTGCACTTGACCCAGCAGCTTACGGCTCAGGGCGACTTTGGGACGCTTCCGGGTCAGCATCCGGTTGATCGAGATCATGCGGTCCAGCAGAAAGCGCTTGGCCGGCGGCAGTTCACTGAACTTGGCCCTGAGCCCGCGTTCCAGGTTCCTGATGACCATCGGAACCAAGCTCACATAGGTGATCTTGTAGTGGGGGAACGCATCGCGCACGAACTCGGGACGAAGCGTGCGCAAGTGGACGACGCACGCCCCGCATACGAACGGCCCGATGAAACCCACCATGAAATCAATGGCGTGGTTAGTGGGGAGAATACTCAGGTAGCGTACTCCCGGCCAGAACGGATACCAGGCGGTCAGCGACTTGCACTGTTCCAGATAGTTTTCATGCGTGAGAACACAGCCTTTCGGACGGCCGCCGGTGCTGAGGAATAGACAATGCAGGCGGT
>Ga0187784_10004077_pt1 | contig 11823 bp, 13 predicted proteins | sample 1015_SJ02_MP15_2_FD_132964 | JGI IMG/M metagenome (GOLD analysis project Ga0187784, IMG submission 132964) | Tropical peat soil microbial communities from peatlands in Department of Meta, Colombia - 1015_SJ02_MP15_20_MG | ecosystem: Environmental > Terrestrial > Soil > Wetlands > Peat | place... | reverse complement strand
TCGTGGTGTGCATGCACCAAGTCGCAATCTCGACGGTGGACAAGTTCAATGGCGCCGATCTCGGCATCCGCCAGGAGTGGGTGCCGTTGTTCGACGAATACGGCGTCGATCTCGTGGTGTGCGGACACGAGCACCACTACGAGCGCTCACAGCCGATCCGCGGCTGGCAGTCCAACTCCACTTTGACGCCGATTCCCGCTGCAAGGGCCACCGACGTGATCGACACAACGGCGGGAACAGTGCACATGGTCATCGGCGGCGGCGGCACGTCGCTGCCATCGAACCAGCTGTTCTTCGACCCGCCGGCGTGCCGGGTCATCACCGCCGTCGGCGCGCCCGACCCGGCGACCGGCAAGCGCCCGCCGATTTACGTCAAAGAAGAAGCGCCGTGGTCGGCGGTGCGCAACGCGGCGCATGCTTATGGCTTCGCCGCTTTCGAGCTTGATCCGGGATCGCGTCCCGGCGATTTCACCACCATCAAGGTCACCTACTACGACGTGGTGGGGCCGGGCGGACACTTGGCCCCACTCGAAACCTTTACGCTGCGCCGCCCGCGCCGCGACCAGGCGTGAAATAGTCGGGGCAGCCGGGTTAGCATGGTGACAGGCTGATTTCGGCCATTGCGTCGCCTCAGGCAGCAGTTTATACTTTCGGTTGCGGGTATGAACCCCCTCCCGCGTGTTTGCCTTTGGCGCCCCGCGGACCCCGGTTCCCCAACCGGGGTCCGTTTAGTTTGGCGCAGTTTGTAGGGCGCGGGTGTGGTGTTTGCGCCACCATAGCGAACGGCTCCGCGAAGGCGCCGCTAGCGGCCAGCCGATGACCGAGCCAGCAACGAACTCACGTCCGGCGCGTGGCTATTTTCGCTCTAATAGCCACTCGTCCGTAAAAAATAGCCCAGTCGTCCATTGAAATGTCAGGGTTTTCCAAAACCAGCCAAAATAGCCACTCGCGGCCTAGTCCCCGCAACGGTACTGGGCACAAGATACCGGGACAGATAAATACCGGACGATCCTAGTAATGAGGGGCGACGACATTTATGAGCGAGCCGTCGGGATCCAACTCGCTGGAGCTGCGGATCGCGTTCCATAACGCGGTCATTCGCTTTCAAGATTGGACAACCGGCGTCGCTGAACCGAGGGTAAAGCTTCGCGGCAGGTTCTGCGGCATCAGCGAAGTGTGCCAGGCAGTCGCCAACATCGCCGACCCGCTGCCCGAGAACATTCTTTCAATTTTGTACCAGGAGACACACAAAGGCGACGATATGCTCGCGCTGAAAGCGGATGAAACCTATCGCGGCGGCAGCTGGCAGCTTCTCCGGCTCATTGCGGATCGCAAGCGACAACACGAGCGCAAGTCGAGGTCATAAGCGAGCGTCGGCGTTATTTTTTTCGACCATTGCAAGGGTATTTTATATGTTTGATGGCAATCGCCACGAGGGGTCTGTTCTTTAGCTGTTTCAGCGGTCGAGCCCGATTATTGGTCCACTGCGGCGCCGCCGGCCGATGTGACTCTGCCGGCCCCTGCCATTGAAATGGGTTCGTTTGGCCAAACCCAATCAAATTGGGTTCGTTCGGCCAAAGACGGGAGACCTCATCAGGAGAGCCCGGCTGCAATCGGTTGCATCCATTATGTGTCTGTAGCTACTTTTATTATGTCGGTAGCTATCGCTCATCATCCGAGGGTACCAGCTGTCGGCTGAGAAGAATCGAGCCGCCGCGCTGACGAGCATTCACGAATCACAAAATTTTGATCCAAGTCCAGCAACTTCTTGAATCGGCGTAATTTTCCCTGTTCCCTTATACACGTATAAATTGTTTCCAAGCTAAATCTACCGTGCAAAAATTGCAAAAACCCGCCAAATGGCCCCCCGCCAAGTGCACAAGACGTTTTGCGCCTTCCTTTGTAGCGCCGCCAATCGGGGCAGCGCCGGCAAAAGGAACTGAACGATGACTAACGAACCCGAAGTAAAAAGTGCCACGGCAACTTTGACCGACCAGACATCCCCAGGAACGGCCGCCGGGTCCCCGGCACCCGTGGCGGTGATAGTGCCGCAGAGCGCGCTCGCCACCGAGACCTGCGCACAATCGAGCCTAACCTTGCCCACTGCGTCGGCCGACGCGTCGGCAAATACCCCAGTCCTCGACCCCGTTCCAAACGCGCGTACGCCCGCCAGTGTACCGACGACGTTTCCAATCCGGCAAGCCGTCGAGGTGCCGGAGCGGGTGCTGCGGCATGTCGCGCCCGACACGGTACCGCTCGTGCGGCGGCTTTTCAAACACGTTCACCTCATCGCGGGTTATGCGCTGGACGATTATTTTGATCTCGTCGAAGTTGTTTTCCAGGACTTCAAACCGTACCAGTACGCGGAACTCGCATTCTCCAAGCAAATTGTCGATGAAGAGTTTCGGATCCTGATGTTCGCAGAAGTCCAGCGAATTTTTCTCAATGCCGAGATCGGCGAGGGCGTCCTGGATGAAATTGCCGACGTTCATCTGGCAGCTGAAACTTCTGCGCAGGAACGCACCAATCATCTCGCGAGGTGGCGACGGATCGTCTTCGGCGCGATTTCGGGCGATCCCATGATGGCCAAAGCGGTGGACGAAAAGCTCGGCGCGAACCATTTGAATCTGACAATTTACAGCGTGAGACACATTGTCGGTGACCTTCGCGCGCATATTTTCGCCGACGCCGTCATGACTGCCGCGTTGGAGCGGCGGAACCGTGCGATCGCGTTGCTGGAAAAATTGTGTGCCGAGCGATATCAGCGAATGCAAATTCGGGAACCCCGAGCTGAAGATGTTAAATACAGGAGGGCGGCCTTGTCGCTTTCGGAGTACGCGAAAACGCTTATTGAACGCACCGTCACCGACGACCGGTCCGAAACGAAGGTGAGCCAGAACCCGTGACATCGCCGGCGCAAATCGCCGCCAATCGCCGCAATGCCGCGCGCAGCACGGGTCCGCGCACTGAAGCCGGCAAGGCGCAATCGCGACGCAATGCCCTGAAGCATGGATTGCGCGTGCCGTTGGAGGCTGATCCGTCACTAAATGAACAGCTTGACACCCTCACGAATGACCTCGCGCGGCTTCTCAGTAAGCCGCGCGAGGCAGTTCGCTGCGTTGCACAACAGCAAATCGAGATCATGCGTATTCAGCAGACGCGGGCTGCGATTATCAATCGCTACCTGCAACAGCGACTTGATCAGGATGTTCATATAAGTGCCGACACGGTAGCCATGGCGACAGCTGAGGCCTTACCGGAGATCGTGCGTTTGGATCGTTATGAGCAGCGCGCGCTGTCAAAACTGGTGAAGCAGCTGAAGATTCTCGACGCGCGGGATGACTAGGATTCTCGCTGATCGTGACTACCACCTAATCTCGTAGCGGCCGCATACTATAGGATACCGGCGCTTTTTTTTGCAAAACCAAGCATTTTTCGGTCAGCGGCCGGCGAGTGCCCCGGCAACGAGCGCGCCCGGACCCCTGCCTGTAACCGATAATCGCGTCTCTGCGCATGGCGCAGAGTTAGTCAATGCGAGGTGCTTGGCGAATGATTTCGTAGCCAAATTCCGCTGCGGACTTGGCCAGCCACGATAAAAGACTATCGGCGAGACTGCGGAACGCCAGCAGTTGAAACGTGGCCGGTCGTTGAGTTGCTCCAGCTGTACCGTGATATGGGCAATCAGAGTTGAAGCAACGTCGCCAGTGCTGCTGGCGGCGGGATTGTCAAGCCAAGCGGCTAGGCAGTTATTCGGCTCGCGCCGGTGTTCAGGCCGTTTTCTGACTTAACGCTTTGGCAATGGCGGTCACCCGCTCGACATTGCCCGCCGTCAATGATTGCGACAGCGCTCCGAGCGCGGCCGTCTGCGTCATGATCAGCTGCAAGTGCTTGCGCGCGTGGGTAGTCGATAGTTCGATGCACTCAGGCAGCGATCGCACATTGACCAGTTGCTGCGCATATTCCAAGGTGGCATTCACATTGGCGGTCATCAGTTCGAATGCCTTGGCGCGATAGGCCTCGGCAACCTTGATGTGGGCCGGGAGCTGTGGCTCGCGTTTTGGCGTACTGCTAGCCTTTTCCGGTTGGCGCGGTTGGTCAGCCGCTTTGCCACCAACGCCCGGCGACAGACTGGCGCGGGTGAGACCATCTGCATAATCCAGCGCGGCGTTGATGCTGACTTTCATGTTTTGCAACATCCAGGAGCGGTAATTCCTGGCCGCCTTGGCAGCAGCCGAGGCGATGTCGTCCAGCTGTCGCGATAGTCCATCGTTGTCCAGCTCGCGATTGAGGCCCCGGTCGGGAGGTAAGCGGCTCAGCGCAGCGTCCTGAGCTTGGCTCGGCTGTGCGTTGATCAGGCGTTTGCTCGTTCGAGGGGCTTTTTCATCCCCAGCTTTGTCTAATGCCGTCGCGGGCGAATGTCGTGCGCTCGCAACCGATTGCGCCAACGGCAGTTTCTCGACGACGGCGCCTTTCGCTAGCGACGCGGTGAGTTCCGCCATTGAGCGACGCATTGGGCGCCGCGGCTTAGCCAGCGGCTCTGATCGAGGCGTGTGCACGGTCATTTGCTTGTGCCTTCAGTTTTTTCGACACCCATCGCCACAGCGCGTGGATCTCCTGTGCGGCCATACCATCGGGGGCAAACTCGCTAACTGCAAATCCGGCGCCGAGCGCATCCTGATGGTCGTTGCGCTGAACAATGTAGGGCAATGCCAGCATCCCGGCGGCACTCAGTGCCGCCGCGGCCTCGCCAAGGCGATAGCCGCGCGGCGGTGCCTGGTTGAGAACGAACGCGAACGGCTTGCCGAGTTTGCGAACGGCGCTGAGCGTCGGCAGCGCCGCCTCGATATCGGCCGGGCTGGGCCGTGCCGGGATCAGGCACAGGTCGGCCGCCCCGATAGCGCCTGAGCTTAAGTCATTGTTGGTTGCCGGCGTGTCGATGAAGGCCAGCGTGAAGCCGTTGTGATTGAGAACGAGCAGCGCCCGATCAATTTCGCTAGCGCTGATCGCGCAGTCGATACGCGGCTCGGAAACAGTGCGGCGCTTGCGCCAATTCGCTACCGTTGCCTGTCGGTCAGCGTCGATAATAGCAACCCGCTGTCCCTCCCCCATCGCGGCAACCGCCAGTCCGATGGCGAGGGTGCTCTTGCCGCTGCCACCCTTCTGGGTGGCCAATACGATCGTGCGCATAATGCGTCGCCTTTCGTTGGCAATCCGCACAACAAAAAATGGCCTTGGCAATCAATGATTGAGCAAGTGTTTTTTGATTCGTGTCAAGCCAATCAGCGCACTACTGCACTGATCATTCAACACGCTTCATTCAATGAGATGCGAGCTGCGTTCTGCACCGCAGCAAATTCAGTCGCTCGAGTTGCGGAACGGGTTTCCGAAGGCGGCGGTCAGCGTGGCATGCATGGGAGCCGTTGTGCTCCATTAACCTCCACAGCGCCGCCCGCCCAGCCTTCGGCGCCGATCGGCGCGTCACCAGCTCAAATTCCGTGATAACAGGGAAATTAACAGGGAAGTTTGAAAATTTCGAACTTCCAACGGCAAGACCGGCAAAATAAAACGAGCGCCTTCATGGGATTACGGGCAATTCCCTGCGCGGACGGAGCAGGGAATTGCAAAGGTGTAACAGGGAATTCTTCGAGCAACACGGATTCAATCTCAGCTGGCTTCTGGAAATCGGCTGAAATCCCTGGCGAAACGCGGTGAGATAGATCGCGAGGCCAGAAGTGCCGTGTACGCGCCGTCGATTATTGACGATTTCGGCGATACGGTTTGGTGAGCTGCCGATCGCTCCTGCGAGCTGGCTCTGCGACAGCCCGTAGGCACCTCAGAATTCTTCCTTCAGCATTTCACCCGGTGTGACCGGCGCAAATATACTTCGTGTCATCGTCTGCTCCTTCAATGGCAATCCACAATCCGCACTTCATGAGGCTCATCGTTAAGCCGAAATGCATCCCGTGCCGCCCCATCACCTCAAAGGCCATCGCTGCACGATGCCGCCGTTCCACTGGCTAAAGCCAAACCGAGGGGTCTGAAATGGATTCTTGACCCCCTGCGGCCGGCCGTGTTAATGTGAAATTATGAAAAATATCACAGTTACAGTGGACGACGAAACCTATCGTAGAGCCCGTGTTAAGGCGGCAGAGCGAGACACATCGGTATCGGCCCTGGTCAAGCATTTCCTGACCGAGTTGGCCGGCAGCGAAAGCGACGCCGACCGACTGAGGCGCGAGGAGCGAGCATTGCGGGGGCGCATCAAGAGCTTTCGCGCCGCCGACCGCCTGCCGCGTGAGGCTGTGCACGAGCGCCGGAAATGAACTCGCCGCGCTTTATCGACACCAACGTTCTAATGTACTCGATCAGCCGCGATGCCGCGGAAGCGCCCAAACGTGATATCGCCATCGCGCTGCTCGATGCCGACGACATCGCACTTTCGGTACAGGTATTGCAGGAGTTTTACGTGCAAGCGACGCGCGTCACCCGGCCGAACGCACTTTCCCACGATATTGCGGTCGGGCTGGTGCGGACCTGGTTGCGCTTCATGGTGCAAGAGATCACGCTGCCCGTCATGATCGGTGCGCTAGAGATCAAGGCACTGTACCGACTGTCCTATTGGGACGCGGCGATCGTCGCTGCTGCCCGTGCGCTCGGTTGCCGGCAGCTTCTCTCCGAAGACATGTCTCACGGGCGCGAGATTGAAGGTGTGACCATCATTAATCCGTTTCGGTGAGCTTCGCGCAGTCTCGAAATGCAAACTGAATGAATCCGCCCGGGCGCGTCGCCGCGCAGCCGGGCGTTTTTATTTCAGGGCAGCGAGCGCCGGGCGCTGCGATGTGATCATCGCACGGGATCCCGCGAGCGTGCTCCTTCGAGACGCTTGCCGGCGTCGGCCGCTCAGGTCTCGTGGCCGTCAATCGCGGCGCCGTCCACGGCCTCGAGCTGGCGCCGGCGTGGCGCGTTGCGTCAGCGCCGAGAACTTCCCAGATCGGCTGTTAGATGCACTGACACGATGCAAATTATTCGATTGCACTTGATGCGGTGGGCACGACCGGAATGGAAAACAATTTTATGCCTTCAGGGGTGCGCACTTCAATTGACCAACCGTTCCATTCTTCGGTGAGACTGTTCCGCAGATCCTGTGCGGTCGCTTCGGCAAAATCCAACGCGCACTCAGAGGTTCGGAATTCGTTTCCGTGGTAGTCGTATAACGATTGATCTTCGGTCATGTAATCAAAGAATAAGCGCATGACGTTGACCTGTTGGCGGCGGCAATCATCCGGCCCAGCTTTTACCCAAATCTTCCTGTGTTTCGACTAAAACAGTCATTAAATATCGATGGAAATTACAAACGAATGGTTCGTCAGCAGTCATCTTGCCGCGATGGCAGTCGCGGCTTGGGGGCCGCAAAGCCGCAGGAGAAGATCGCAGCCAGGTCTCGACCCCATAGTAGCGCTGAGCGTCGGCGTAATTCGCGGCCCCACCCGCTCATCGCCGTACCAAATTCGCCACGCCTGCTAGCGTCTCCGCGGCATCGCCCTTACTGACTGAATTACGGATCTGCCAGAACCGCAAGACGCGTTGTGCGCTGCTCGCTGACAGCTTGGTGTAATCTTTGCGCGCCGTTTCCAGATCCTGCCCCGACATGGAACGGCCGATGGTACGGGAGGTGAGCATGACGTTAACTGTGCGCCATGACAGCCAAGCCGCTTTACAGGGGATGAGAAAGGCTTCGCGCTGCCCATTCTGCAACAGGTTCTGCACCAGCGGCATCGGCGCTTCGCACAACAGCGACAGCATCGCGACCACGTCGGCGCAGCGGTCCGCCTTGGCCGCTTCGAACAGCGACTTTTCGTTGAGCCGGCCTTCGATATGCATCATCCTCGCACGGACTTGGGCATTGGCGTAATCCTGTTCGCTGATCAAGCTGGCTTCGTGTTCGACGTCCTCGGAGATATGCGCGAGCACCTGTTGAATGTGAGCGCGGCTCTCCGGCCCGGCCACAGCGAGCAGGCGCGTCCGCACCGCTTCGGTGGCGCGCATCAGCAATTGGTGAAACAGCTTGAGCGGCACATCGAGCCGAAGTCCGACCTTTTCCGCAAGCCGTTCGTCGTTTTCCGAATGCTTCACCAATCTGCCGAACCCGGCCTCCGAGAAGCGGGCGCCGTTATTCGCCGCGAGCTTATGAAACACTTGGCGGTCGCCGCGTTGCAGCAATGCATCGGTGACGGTGGCATCGATCTGGGCGCGCCCGGAAATCGCCAGCAGATGCGCTTGCGTCTTGGTCTTGGCGATTTCAATGAGATCCTCGTCGCTCAGCCGCGCCGATTGCGTCAGCACCGGGTGGGCCACCTCGATATGGTCGTGCCGCGCCAGGCGCCGCACCACCTCGGTCGGGGCATTGGCGATCGGTCCGAGCCGCGTACTGAGCTCGGCGAGCGCTTGATCCTCGATGCGTTTGACGAGGTACCCCAGAACGTCATCGAACACCTCGATCTGCCGATCGTTCAGTCGGTCGGCGCTAACGACGAACAAATCGGTGATCCGCCGCAACGTCTCGACGCGCTTGTCCTTGGAGCCGCTTTTGATGGCGGCTTCCAATTCTGCAATCAATGATCGTCCGGCGCTCATAACTCTACTCTGGCGTCCGCAGACTAGGCCGTGATGCAATTGCCGCGTGAAACGGGCCCATCATGCCTGTGAGACGGGCCCATCATGCCCGTGAGACGGGCCCATCATGCACCCGTCCTAACAAAATTTGGTTAAGGCTCGGTACCGAGGGCGCCACGTCGTGTGCGGGCTTGCGAACAGCTAAGTTATTACGTCCGCAGGCTAAAGCGAGGCACCCTAACACGCATCCAATCGTAGGCGATGAGCTATGGGCATTGCGGCGCCCTCAATTGGACCACGAGCCAGGGCCGCGTGTTCACGTCGGAGCGCGGGGCGCCGTTCAGCAGGACGGGTTTCGCGAGAATGTTGGAACGGGCCGGAGCGCAGCCACGCTCGGGTTCAGTGCGCGGGCTCACCAGGCGCCACTGCCCTGCCCACTGCCCCGCATTGGCGCACAAAGTCCCTTAGCATGGTATCCGTGCACAGTCGGCTTCGTCGGCAGCTCCGTCGCGATTCTCAGTTGCCGTTACGCAGCGACCCATAATAGGGATCTGGAGTTGAACTGTAACCACCGCCCCGACCAAACGGGGTCAGCGGACCTTGCTGGATACCGAACTGCAGCATCGGGCCATTCGAACCGAATGGTCGGACGCCCTGACCGGAGTTGTGATTATTCGAATCAGTAAGCTGATCGTCTGGATCAGTAAACGTCGAGTTGCCGCCCCCACCTGGCGAAACATTTTGCAGATTGAAAGCCCATGCGGCAGCAACGGTCAGCGAGAGTATGCAGGCTGCAAACACGCCAACCGCTATCCGAAGCTGTACCAATCGAAGCATCGTCATCCCCATGTGCGTAATGTGCATAGCTGCACACAAATCCTATCGCGAATTGTGTGCAGGCAAGGGCCAATCGGATAAGCCCGGCTGAATTATTTGGACCGTTGCAATTTGGCCACTGTCCAGACGCGAACACTTTGGCGGCCTTGAGGCGAATGATGTCCGTCGCTTGAGGCGACGCGAAGCGGAGAATGCACGATTGAAGAAGCTGGTAGCCAAGCGCGATTGCGAGATCGAGGTGATGAAGGAAGTTGCCTCAAAAAGCTGGTAAGCGTGCCGGCTCGCCGGCGGCAAATGACGTAGCACTGAATGCGCCTACCAAACTTGGCAGTTCCGCCCATGCAGGCTTCTGCGAATCTCTAAAGTGACTGATGAAAACGCCGGCGAACCTCACTGCGGATTCTATGGATCTCATTTTGCATGGCTTTTACTTGACGGGTGAGTTCCTCGACCGCCATCATCAGGCTTTGGTTGATGTCACGTTGGGACATTTTGCTCCTGGCCTCGGAAAGAAAAAATTCTGTATCGTGATGAGCTTGCCACATGGCACGACATTCTCACTCATTAACATTGAGATCAACATGGCGAGCATAAGTTGCATAATTCAACCTTTCTTCGACGCAATCGGTAAAAATGTCGAGATGACAATCGACGATCATCAATCTAAAGAATTGCGAAGGAATTTGGGATCATCATCCCGCCGACACTGTGCGCCATCGCCGGCGAGGTGATCAAGCCTTGGCGTCTGTTAGCGGGCCGCCTCGCCGCCAAGCTGGCCGAGCGCGGTCGTCCAGTAGTCGACCGCTTCCCGTGCTTTTTGCACCGCGTCGATGAACACTTCTTCCCGGTAAAACCGCCGCCACTGGCCGCTGTCATAAATCTGAACAAGGTGAGTTAAGGCGCGGCGTGCAGTGAACAGTTCCTGCTCAGCCTGCCTGCGCTGCATGTAAGCGGTGAGTGACTGGGCCATGGCGTTCATTTGGCGCAAACATGTAAAAATTTAATAGGCCGCATCGATCGAGATTGTGCGCAATAGTCCGTCCCGTCGTAATTTTCCGGCAAGCGTAACCGGCCGTTTTTTTGCCAAAGCGAGATAGGCTTGCACCACCGCCTCGTCGCTTCTCCACCGTCAGTCTGCGATGATTTGCAGCGGTCCGTTCCAATTGGCAACGCACCGCTATGTCAGTTTTTGAAAGCAGCGCAGCATGGGGAGTTAACCCCGCGGATACTGTGCGGCTTTACCGATCGGCAACAGCCTGGATTTAAGCTGCCGTCCCATGCACATACTCGATACAAAACCAGAGCCGCCGCGATGCCCTAGCTGCGGTGGTCGTATGCGGTTTACCCAAGCGAATCATGGCCGCCGCCTGGACCTGACATTTTGGTGCAGCCCATGCGGCGTGACCGTCATGGAAGCAGAACCGGACATTTTGGAAATCGCCGCGCTGTAGGAAGCGGACACGTCGGATGCGACCGAATGTTTTCCCTGGCATCCCAGCGAACCCGGGCAATTTGAGCTGCGCGATTTCTCCCTGAGATTTACGACCGGCTGCACCCTCCAGATACCGAGCTTGGACGACAACCCCGGCGGTCTGGATCTTGGCCGAGAACCGCAAGCGGCACTTGATCGCGACAACAAGAACGGCGCGGTTCTCGTCGGGACCGTCCTGTATCGGTCGCTCTAGCTGCGCACGCCCGCGCCGGAGCGGCGGACCATGCCGAGAAACCGCGCGCCGATTTCATGGCCGAGCCGCCACACCACCCGACAGTTGCATTGCTTGGTGAGATCATCGCCGGACAACAGCAGCACGAACTCGTTAGGAACTTGCAAGCCTTCGACGTGCAGCCGCACGCCGCCCGTGGAAATGTCGGTGATAAGACAGTCGCGCGGCAAGCTGCCGTTGCCAAACTGAATCTTGGCCATGCGGTTGATGAGCCGCCGTCGCGCCTGGCGCCGGTCGCCGGAATTTCCTGGCTGCATGAAAGCGGCGCTTTCCATGACCGCCGCCATAGTGGCCGGCGGCCGCCGGTCGTTGCAAGTCAAGCCATGAAACCTATGACCAACAACTTGCTAGCCTGCTAATCAAAAATAGTAAACTGGAAAAGAAAGCAACGCCGCAGTTAGTCTAAATTTGTCAAAGGCCGCACATGGCCAATTGGTCAGGCGGCACAGCTTTCCACGGCAGCGTTTACGGCCGGCTGCAGATGAGCAAGATGGGAAGGCAACTTGCGAAACGCGAAGTGAACACTACTATTCGCCAAAGATGCGACCCTGTAACCGTGCCGCTCCCAGGCAAGCGTCAGAGCTTGCCTCGAAAACAAAGAAATGTGACCGTTGCGCGGTCCTACGTACCACCAGTTAAGACGTTGCTG
>Ga0187784_10004076_pt1 | contig 11824 bp, 9 predicted proteins | sample 1015_SJ02_MP15_2_FD_132964 | JGI IMG/M metagenome (GOLD analysis project Ga0187784, IMG submission 132964) | Tropical peat soil microbial communities from peatlands in Department of Meta, Colombia - 1015_SJ02_MP15_20_MG | ecosystem: Environmental > Terrestrial > Soil > Wetlands > Peat | place... | reverse complement strand
CTATATCTTCCTGGGTAATGTGCGCGGCGCAACCATCGTCGTGCTCACGATTCCCTTTTCGCTGCTCTTTGCGGCCACGTGCCTCGACTTGCGGCACATTCCCGCCTACCTACTTTCGCTGGGCGCGCTGGACTTTGGCATGGTGGTCGACGGCGCCGTTGTGATGGTGGAAAATATTGTGAGGCATCTTTCTCATGGCAGCCAAGGCCGCGGGCCGGGCGATAAGATTCGCGACGCGGCCCATGAAGTGCAGCGCCCCGTGTTTTATGCCATTGCCATCATCATTACCGCGTATCTGCCCATCTTCACGTTGCAGGCCGTGGAAGGACGCCTATTCCGGCCCATGGCGTGGACGGTGGCGTTCGCGCTGCTGGGCGCGTTGACGTTCTCCATCATCATTGCTCCCGTTCTGGCAAGCCTCTTTCTCGGCAAAGGCGCCAAGGAATGGAGAAATCCGGTAATGGAATACCTGCGAGCGCGCTACCGCAAAGGCGTGACTTGGGCCATTCATCATCCCCGAATCGTGCTGAGCGGCGGCGTGTGCGCGATGATCCTGGCGATTTTTCTTGCCTTCAGCGGCGTCATCGGCTCCGAGTTTCTTCCCCATCTGGATGAAGGCGCGCTGTGGGTGCGCGGAACCCTCGAACAAAGCGTCGGACCCACGGAAAGCGTCCGCGTCGCCAATGAAGCCAGAGTTCTGCTCTGCTCCTACCCAGAGGTCACCCAATGCTGGAGTCAGGACGGACGCCCGGACGATGGCACCGACCACACCGGCTTTTTCAACACCGAGTACTTTGTCGATCTGAAAGCCAAGGAGCAATGGCGCCCCGTCTTTCATGAGAACAAAGACGATCTGATTGCCTCGATGCAGATGCAGCTCGAGAAGAAGTTCCCCGGCATCATCTGGGGCTTTTCGCAGCCCATCGAAGACAACATGGAAGAGGCGGTGAGCGGCGTGAAAGGCGAGCTGGCTACGAAGATCTATGGCGCCGACCTGCACAGGCTCGAAGATCTGGCGGACCAGATCGAATCCGTAATGAGCCGCGTCAGGGGCATCACCGACATCGGGGTCTTTCAGGTGACGGGGCAGCCCGACCTGGACGTGACGGTGGACCGCGCCAAAGCGGCGCGCTGGCAGATCAATGTTGGCGATGTGCAGGACGCCATTCAAACCGCTGTGGGCGGAAACGCCCTCACCCAGGTGCTGCGCGGCGAGGAGGTGTATAACCTTACGCTTCGCTATCTTCCTCAATACCGGGATACGCGCGAGGCGATCGAGAACATTCGATTGCTATCGCCGTCTGGCGAGCGCGTTTCGCTGGCCCAGTTGTGCGACGTGCGCGAGGCCGACGAGGGCTCGGAGATCTATCGCGAGAACAACGAGCGCTACGTGGCCATTAAATACAGCGTGCGCGACCGCGCTTTGGGCGATGCGGTGCGCGAGGCCATCCAAAAGGTGAAAGATCAGGTCAAGTTGCCGCGCGGCTATCACATTGGCTGGGAGGGTGAGTATCAGAGCGAGGTGCGCGCCGAGGCGCGCATGGCCATCATTGTGCCGCTCACCGTGCTGCTGATCTTCATCATTCTCTACACCATGTACAAATCGCTCAAGTGGGCGCTGGTGATTCTGGCGACAGTCGCCATGGCCAGCCTGGGCGGATTGCTGGTGCTGCTCATTACCGGCACGAATTTCAGCGTGTCTTCCGAGGTCGGATTCCTGGCCCTGTTCGGGGTATCCGTGCAAACCGGCGTCATCATGCTGGAGTACATCAATCAACTGCGCGCGCGCGGCAACGCCATCGAGACCGCGGCGGTGGAAGGAGCGATTCTGCGCTTGCGTCCGATCATGATGACCATGCTGGTGGCGACGCTGGGACTGCTGCCGGCCGCCGTTTCGCACGGCATCGGGTCGGACTCGCAGCGGCCGTTTGCCATTGTGATCGTGGGTGGATTGATGACGAATCTACTCATGAGTATCTTCCTGCTGCCGACACTGTATGTGTGGGTGGCGCGCAAGGACGACGTGCTGCCGGCGGTGGATACGGCGGAAGAGTTCTGAAAGGCAGGGCATAGGGTGTAGAGAATAGGGAATAGCCAGGGCCGGAGCGTGCGCATTGAGGTCAATATCAAGCCGATGGTATCCTAGGAGCATGCAGTTTACCGTCGAGCTACCGGACGATCTCGCCGCACAGATGATTCCTGCCGGCTGCGATCCCGCACGCGCCGCCTTGGAGGACATGGCGGTCGAGGCATATCGTGCCCGCCGGCTTACCGAGCATCAACTTGCAACGCTCTTGGGGATGGACCGTTACACTCTGGATGGCTTCCTCAAGCAGCGAGAGATTTGGCTCGACTATACGATGGATGACCTCCGGCGAGAAGCCGAGCTCGGCGAGCGGCTCTGGAAGAAACGTCAAGACGAAATTGCCGCTTCCAGGCTGTAGCTCCAACAATGATCGTCATTGCGGATTCCAGCCCGCTTCGCTATCTGATCGTGATTGAACAGGTTCACCTCCTGCCGTTGCTCTATGGCAGGATCGTGATTCCTTCTAGCGTGGAACGCGAGTTGACCCGTACCGCTACGCCTCAACCCGTTGTCACCTGGATGGAACACCTGCCGGGATGGGTCACGGTCAAATCCCCACAGAATCCGCAGACGGCCTTGGCATCGATTCTCGGGCTGGGCGAGAGAGAAGCAATTGCCTTGGCCGAGGAATTGGCCGCCGACGTATTGTTAGTGGATGACGAAGCCGCGCGGGTTGAAGCGGTGCGACGCAATATTCCCGTACAGGGAACGCTCGGCTTGCTCGATCTAGCAGCCGAGCACGGTCTTCTCGCCGATCTGCCGGGGACCATTCAGAGACTGCAGAGCACGAACTTTCGAGCGAGCAAGAAGCTGTACGCCTTCCTTTTGGAGCGCGATGCTCTCCGAAAGAAACGCGGCGCGCGCGGCAGCTAACCTCGATCGCTCCGCTTACTCTTCGCGCAGCACCTCGAGAGGCCGCAACCCGAGAATGCGATGGCTGGCGATCCAGCCGGTGGCCGTAGCCAGCACCGACGTGCCGGCCAGCGCCACCAACGTCGCCGGCCACTCGAATTGAAAGGCCACTTCGAGCCGCCTCAAAAGAATGCGCGTGAGCAGGTTGGCGAAAACGACGCCGACCGCGCCGGCCAGCAGCCCCAGGACGCTGAACTCGACGCTGAAGGTGCGCACGATGCGCATGCGTGAGGCGCCCAGGGTCTTGAGCACCACCGCCTCCTGCATGCGCCGGAATCGCGTGCTGGCGATGCTGGAGGCTAGGATGGTCAACCCGGCAACAATCGAAAAGCTCGCCAGCAATCGCACGACGAAAGTAATCTGATCGACGACGTTTTCGATTCGCTCGAGGACATCGGCCACGTTAATGACCGTCACCGTAGGATAGGCCTGAAAGAATGCGCGCTCCATGGCCGCGACCTGCTTGGGATCGATGTGCAAGCCGCCATACGAAGTCGACGGTTGATCGGAGATCTGGCCCGAAGGCAAAACGAATTGCATGCGCGCGCCTAGATGCTGACCGTCGGCGCGGAAAATTGCGGCCACCTTGAGTGTGCGCGTCTTCGCGCCAGTCGCCAGTTGCATCGCGGAGCCGACGCCAAGGTGCAGACGCTGGGCCACGCCGTCGCTCACGGCGAGCTGATCGGCGCTTGGGCTCGTCCACCACGCACCCTCGGTGACCTTGTCGCCATCGGGCGGCGTGTCGGCCCAGGTGAGTTCGGCATTCTCCAGCATGCGCCGCGGATAATGCTGGTCCTTGATCTCCTCGACCGCCTTGCCGTTGATGGAAACGAATCGCCCCATCACCACGGGCATCAGCGTCAGGGGTTGGCTGACTCCCGGTTGATGGGCAAAGAACTTCTTCACGCCGTCGGCCTCGTCGCTCCTCACGTCAACCAGAAAAACGTTGGGCAGGCTGGGTGCGGCGGTCTCATGCAGATCGCGCAACAGGCCTTTTTGCATAAGGTAGACCGCGAGGATGAGCATGACGCCAGTGCCCAAAGCAGCAAGCACTGCAGCGGATTGATTGCCGGGCCGGTAGAGGTTGGCCAGACCATGTCGCAGCGAGGAGGGAATGTGCAAGCGGGTGCGATCCAGCAGAAAACGCAGTGTACGCAGTGCAACGGCCGACAGAACCACAAGAACCACCAAGGTGATCGTGAATAACAGTGCGAACCACGCGCCAACTTTCGCGGAATCCGAGAGCGCCCACGCAATGGCGCCGAGCGCGAGAACGACGAGAGCGGCGATGCCGAGCTGCAAGCGGCGTGCCCACCAGCGCGCAAACCAGCCGCCGATGCCCGTTGGCCCCTGCTCCACCAGCCTGCGCAGCACCAGCACCGGACGCACGGCGCGCACGTCAAGTAGCGGAGGCAGACAAAACAGCAGCGTGGTGAGCAGGCCCGTAGCCAGGCCCGCAGCCGACGACTGCCAGGGAAACTTGAAGGCAAGAGGGACGCTGATCAACGGTCTGAAAGCCGCCGGCAACATAACCATCAACGCGACGCCCGCAGCGATGCCCAGCAATCCGCCGGCGAGACCGAGCGCGAGAGTTTGCAAGAGGAAGATGCGCAGCAGGTCGGAAGAGTCTGCTCCGATGGCCTTGAGGATGGCGAGCATGTCCATACGCTGTTCGAGATGGGCATGCATGGCCATGGCCACGCCGATGGCTCCTAGCACCATGGCGACGAGACAGATGAGGCTCAGAATGGAGGTCGCGTTGTCGAGGCCGCGGCTCAGCGCCGGGTTGCCCTCGCGAAAGTCCATGACTTGCGCGTCGGGAAGCGCCGCTTCCAGTTGCTTGCGCACCGCGGCAGCCTCGGTGTCCGCTTTCAGCCCCTTCGGCGGCTTGGCAGGCAGCTTGAGCAGGAGGCGGCGCGACGCGCGGCTGCCGGGCGCGAGCAGGCCGGTGCTAGCAAGCGCAGCGTTCGAGATCATCACGCGCGGGCCGCGGAACACGCTGGCGCCGATGCCGATGCGATCGGGCTCCTGCTTCAGCGCCGCCGCGATGGTAAAGTTCTTCTTCCCCAATCGCAGCGTGTCGCCCACGTGCGCGTTGAGCCGGATGAGAAACTCGTCGGCGACGACGGCCGAGTCTCCCCGGAGTGCCTGCTCAAGCGGCATCGACGGCTCCAGCTCGGCCGTTCCGTAATATGGATACTCGGCAGGATCGACAGCTTTGAGCGAGACGAGAATCGGCGTTGGCGCCGACGAGACGGAGGCCATGGAGATTGTTTCAGTGACCCAGGTGGTGCGCACTCCGCCGGAGCCTTGCCCTGCGATGGCCGCGATCTTGCGGGTTTCGTCCTCGGTCGGCGGCCGAAACATGTGCGCGCTCAGATCGCCGGCAAGCAGCGACCGCGCGTCCGCGCTCAGGGCCTGCTTGTAGCTGTCGCTCAGGCCGCGCACACCCACCAGCGCAGCGACTCCCACGGCCACCGACAAAACAACAAACCCGAACTTGCCGGGCGCGGACTTCAGGTCGCGCCATCCGATGGCGGCGGCGCGCTTCCAACTGAGTGCGCGATTAGCCATTGTTTCCCTGGCCCGGGATTATTTCTAGGTTTTGGACCGGAACACCGGCAGTACCGAGGAGCGCGTCTTCCACGATGCGCCCGTCCTTCAGCACGATCTTGCGGTCGGCGCGGCTGGCGATTTCCGGGTCGTGCGTCACCAGCACCAGCGTCGTTTCAGCTTTGCGGTTCCGTTCGAGCAGCAGATCGAGCACGAGGCGGCCGTTTGTCGAGTCGAGGTTCCCGGTGGGTTCATCGGCCATGACAACCGGAGGCTCCACGACAAAGGCGCGGGCCAGCGCCACGCGCTGCTGTTCGCCGCCCGAGAGCTGCACGGGATAATGATCCATGCGTTCCTTCAGGCCCACTTCATCGAGCAGCCGCCGCGCCTGCGCCAGACCGCTGCCTTCCACGTTGAGCTCGTAGGGGAGAAGCACATTCTCAAGAGCGGTGAGGGTTTGAATGAGCTGATAGGACTGGAAGACGAAGCCGATCTTGCGCCCCCGCACCGCAGCCAGCTCGGCCTCGGCCAGATTGTGAATGGGCACGCCGTCCAGCCAGATTTCCCCCTCGCTGGGTGTGTCCAGACCCGCGAGCAGCCCGAGCAGCGTGCTCTTTCCGCTGCCGCTGGCCCCCACGATGGCGACAAACTGCCCGGCGGGTATATCGAGCGAAATGTCCTGCAGGATCTCGACGCGCCGCGCGCCGTTCTGAATCCACTTTTTCGCGTTCTTGACCTGAATCAATGCAGTCTCCAGTCTATTCAAAGTGTATACATGGCTTTTTCAGCGGGCCGCATCGCGGCGCCCGGCTACACTTGATTACGTGGACGTTCGACGGCTGGTTCCTGTTGCATTATTTCTGGCCGGTCTTCCGCCGGTCCCTCTCTGCGCCGCGGACCGGCCGGTCATCGTCTGCTACGGCGACAGCATCACGGCCGGCTACGGTCTTGCCTACGGAGAGGCATATCCCGATTTTTTGCAGCAAAAGCTGGACGCGCGGGGCTACCGTTACAAGGTCGTCAACCAGGGAACGAGCGGCGCCACAACGAAAGACGCTGTGGCCGGACTTCCCTATGTGCTGCGGTTGCACCCGGCGATTGTGATTGTGGAGTTTGGCGGCAACGATGGGTTACGCGGCTTGCCAGCGGAGGCGTCGCGCAGCAACCTCGACCAGCTGATTACCGCATTGGAGAATGCGAACGTAAAAGTTGTGCTTGCGGGGATCACGCTGCCGCCCGATTACGGACCCGATTACATCCGCTCGTTCGAACAGATGTTCCGCGATCTGGCCGCACAGCATCGCCTCGCGTTTATCCCGATGCTCTACGTCGACCTGATTCACGTTCCGGGAACGATTCAGAACGACGGAATTCATCCTACGGCGAAGGGCTCGGCGATCATTGCCGACACCGTCTTTCCCGTGCTCAGACCGCTACTGCGCAAGGGGCCGTAGGCTGGTTCGCCCTGCGACGAGAATGAAACCGGGATGACCCCGGGCTCTCTAGTACTACAGTTGTAGTTGCTGTTTTTTGGGGCAGATTGGGGGTAACACTGTCCCAGCCTGGCCCCAAAAACAAAGTCGCGGCGAGGGTGGGGTACCTGCAATTTTGAGAGAGTCAAACAAACTACAACTGTAGTACTAGGAAACCTCTGAAATACTCCCCGATCCACATTGTATGCGGGTAATGTGGAAGGTGAGGGGAAAGCACGGATGCGGCAGATAACTCTGGCTTGGCAAAGAACGTTCGAGAAGTACACCAAGAAGACGCGGCGGGAGAAGTTTCTGGAAGAGATGGACCGCCTCATGCCATGGGCGGAACAAGAGGCGTTGATTGCGCCGCATTACCCGAAGGAAGGCAATGGGCGGCCTCCCGTGGGGCTGCGGGTGATGCTGCGCATTTACTTTCTGCAGCACTGGTTCAACCTTTCGGAACCGGCGGCCGAAGAGGCGCTGTACGATTCGCCGGCGCTGCGGCGCTTTGCCGGTGTGGATCTGGGGCGAGCCGCGGCGCCGGACGAGACAACCATCTTGAACTTCCGCCATCTGCCCGAAGCACACGATCTGTGCGGCGGCATGTTGGACGTGGTGAACCTTTATCTGGAGAGCCGCGGCATCCGCATCGGCACAGGGACGATCGTGGACGCCAGCATCATCCATGCGCCTTCGTCGACTAAGAACGCAACCGGCGAGCGCGACCCGGAGATGCACCAAACCAAGAAGGGCAACCAGTGGTACTTCGGCATGAAGGCGCACATTGGCGTGGATGCCAAGGAGGGCCACGTGCATTCGCTGTGTTCTTCTGCGGCCTCGGTGGCCGACAAGCATATGTTGCCCGACCTTCTGCACGGCGAGGAGCGCAAGGTATGGGGCGACGGAGCCTATCAGGGCCGGGGCGAAGTGATCCGCCAAGCCGCGCCGCAGGCTCAGGACATGACTAGCCGTAGAACGAGATACAAGGACTTTGTGGACGAGGCGCAGCGGAGAAAGAATCGCGCCAAGGCCAAGATACGGGCCAAAGTGGAGCATCCGTTTCGCATCCTGAAGCGGGTGTTCGGATTCGTGAAGGTGCGCTTCCGCGGCTTGAAGAAGAACCACGCTCATCTCTGCGCCGCCTTTGCGCTGGTGAACCTCTACCTGCACCGCAAACGGCTGGTCCCGCTGGAGGCGTAGTGTCTCCGCAGAGCGCGAACAGCACGCTCTACGGAAAGAAAACAAGGAAATAGCGCCTGCAAATGGGCTCGGCAACGCCAGATCGATGCACGCTCAACTGCAGGTCATCAAAACTGAACCTTGCTCAGAGGTTCCCTAGATCGTCGAGGGATTTAAGTGGCTCCAAGTCAACTTCATCGGCATCCACGGGAAACCCTATTTCAACTTCCTCCGGCTGGTTCGACAAGTTGTGAAGAACGAACTTGCATCGATATTCGACGATAGAGCCGAAGAACAGTGGAGCCAGTTTCGCGTCTTCGGGATCTTTGAAGGTGAGATTCCTCCCAACTAGCCTCTCCAGGGACGCGGAATCGATTCCGAGCTGGATCGTGACGTCGATGCTATCGAGTTGGATTGTCTTTGATGTGATCTGGTGGATGTTCTATCCGTCTCCGAAGAAAACGCCGGCGTCAGCACGGGCGGCTGGAGGCGAAGAGGCCAGAACTAGAAAGAACAGAACGGAGGACAAGGCTGCCAAGCGAATCGGTCTCATTTGGCTGCTCCATTCGATCTGTGTTCGGAGAACGAAAAGAGTATACCGTACATGCACTCGATCCAGATATAGCACGCTGGACAGGGATCAAAACCGTAAGCACCGCGAAGAGCGACACACCACCCGCGGCCAAGTTTCTCTTGGAAGACGGAACTCGCGGCCAACCTATTCTTGGGATGCCCAGACTTTAGCGAACGGGCTCCACTGAAACCCGCTAATTCTGGCCAGCTTATGATTGGAGGCGCGGCCAATTTATGCCTGTAGTAACGCACGATACTGTCACTTGAATCATAAGATGGCAGCCTTCTGAACCAGAAGATGGCGATACCCGCGTCCTAACTCCTTTGAAACCGCCACCCTCCCTCGGATAACTGGACCCGATTTGAAGCATAAAGTGGCAGCAGGTCTAAAACGGAAGGATAAAGTGGCGGTAAGTTGCTTTACTTCATTTTGTGTGTCTGTTGGGGACTGAACTCTTAAACCCGATGAAAATCAGGTACTGGCTCATTGGAGGCCGGCTTTCTACCTAGAAATCCATCTTCTCAATGCCAATTTATGCTTCCGAAAGTGCCAACTTATGCTTCGAATCACAAAATCTCGAGCGACCTTCGGATTCGGAAGGCGCGAACAACGCTGCTTCTGGATCATCCATTCTTCGGTACGTTGCTGTTCCGGCTTGTGGCCAGGTCGTCGAGTTCGATCGCGACGATAACCACCGATGGTGTTTCGCTCTTTTATAACTTCCAGTTCGTGGACACTCTGATTGCGGCAGAACTGGCCGGTGTCCTAACCCACGAGGAGATGCAGCCGGCCCTTCAGCATCATACCCGCCGCGGCGATCGTGAACAGGCACGCTGAAATTTGGCCTGCGACTATGCCATCAAGCCAATTCTGCTCGATGCTGGTCTGACGCTTCCCAAAGACGTGCTCGTCGATGACCGGTCCCGCAGGATGAGCGCCGAGCACATTTACAACCTGATCGAGGAAGAGGGGAATCAGAAAGTCCACCAGCCAGGGAGCCAGCCAGGAAATGGATCGGGCAGGCCGGAGGCTGGCTCTCTTCGGAACGATGAGGCCGGAAAAGAGCCCCAGGCTCCTTCGACTCTGGGCGGTGTGGGCCAGGTTCTGGATGCGCCAGAACCGGAAGCAGAATCGGGCCCTTCAGTTGCAGAGCAGGCACGCGAATGGCAGATCGCCGTCGAACAGGCGGAGACCGTCGCGAAAGTGGCCGGCAAGCTTCCAGGGGGCGCAGCACGCACTCTCGAAGCCGCGCGGCCTGCCGCCGTGGACCGGCGCGAATTGCTGCGCCGGGCCTGGTCTGAAACAATTCCTGCCGACTACAGCTGGACACGTCCGAGCCGGCGCCACGTCTGGGCAGGGCTCTATCTGCCGGGGATCACATCGGAGGCGGTGGGGGAGATCGCTATTGCGGTCGACCGTTCCGGGTCGGTCAGGTCCCGGCAATTGGGTCTTTTCGAGGCCGAGATTCGGTCGATCCTAGCCGGGCAGCGGCCACGGCTCGTGCACGTGCTCTATTTCGACGCGGTTGTTCAGAAGGTGGAAAGGTACGAAGTTGGGCAGCCGGTTACACTCTCTCCCGTAGGAGGAGGCGGAACGGATTTCCGGCCGTGCTTCGATTGGCTTGATAACCAGGGCGTTTTCCCGCAGACGCTGGCGTTCCTAACCGACCTTTGTGGCACGTTTCCGGAAGAAGTACCGCCCCACCCAGTGATCTGGGCTTCGACAGATGGTCGGAGAGCGCCGTTTGGAGAAGTGGTTCCGATGGAAGAGGCATAAGTCCGAAGTGAATGGGAATCAGGTGTGCGAGTCATGCCCAAGTCAACCGATTGGCTGTGGACCCGCATGATCGCTCTCGGACGCTGAGTAGCTGGTTTCGTGCGCGACAATGCAAGCTCGGAATTGTGCTTGTTCAAGCAAGAGGCTACTGCCAATTACCCATGAGCACGAAAGGAGCCCAGTAAAAGGGGTGTTGATAACCAACCGGGCCACCTTGCTTGCTAGGTTCGCTCTCGACTACGATCCCACGGTCGCTGGCGCTCGACTGCGGTCTTAACTTGCCTTGCAACAGGTCCAATTGCGCCTCGCGTAATGCCTCTGCCTTGGTTACATTCCCCCCGCCATCGGCCCAGCGCCCGTAAAAGTCGGCCATCATCTGGCCGGTACTCGCGTCATTCACATCCCATAATGACGCCAACACCGCCTGTGCTCCCCGCTCGCGGCCGATCGACGCCAGGCTATCGACTTCCTTTCCGTCTGCTTCCGCCTTGGACATTGCCGTGTCGCACGCCGAGAGCGAGAGAAGCGCCGTCTTGTCAAATGTCAGTCCATTCATCGTCTCCACGTCGCTCAGTCGAAGCTGATAGCCCGCTGTGTCTCCTGTCTTCTCACCGGCAAGCAGCAGGTAACTTTCGTCGGTTGTCATCCCTACAACAAAATGGCTAGCAATGTGCACCAGCGGAAAATGCTGCTGCAGCTGCTGTTCCATCGCCTGTTCCGTGAATGCGTCATCCAGCAGGATCCGGCCTGGTAGCGGACCATGCGATTCCTGGTCCCTCTGATCTCGCACAATGGTCCGCAACTCGTTCGGCACCGCCGGCAACGGATTCAGATCGCTCTGGTACGGCTTCGACACGCCCAATCCGAGCGCCTTCCACGCTCCGACCTCCGGCTTTTCCTCCAAGCCCGTCATATCTGCCGGCGTGAAGATCACATTCGCATAACGCTCGATAAAGTACTCCTGTCCGTCATACAAAACATTGATCGGGATATAGCGTAGAGCACCCTCCAACGACCAGGCAATCGTCTGCACGCGCGCACCGGCAATTTCACCAGTAATAGGCGCGACCAGCCAATCGTAAAGGCGATGCGCCGGTTCCAGCAGCGTTTCGCCATTCTGACGATGCTGAATTGCAGAACGCAATTGCTCGTGAGTTTCCGGCAGGGCTGCGTGACGGGGCGTGGGCGGGGTTGTTACTTTCAATCAACCGCTGAGGTCGGCGAGATTGAAGGACACGCGCGCCATAGTTTTGGCTGAGCCCATTCTGCAGT
>Ga0187784_10004075_pt1 | contig 11828 bp, 23 predicted proteins | sample 1015_SJ02_MP15_2_FD_132964 | JGI IMG/M metagenome (GOLD analysis project Ga0187784, IMG submission 132964) | Tropical peat soil microbial communities from peatlands in Department of Meta, Colombia - 1015_SJ02_MP15_20_MG | ecosystem: Environmental > Terrestrial > Soil > Wetlands > Peat | place... | reverse complement strand
GAACACGCTGCCATCCAGGCGGTCAGCGACTTCCGGACAAAAAGCCCTGATCAGATGGTGGGCGACCACGACGAGCGCCGCAATTCCGCGACAGGCTTCGAGACGAACAATGCGCTTGCCGCTGTCTTGCATCCGATAAATCCACCTGCCTGGACCTTACTTAAGCATAACCATACCGTAGCGCTCGCCGCAATCGGGGGTAGAGCTGCGGTGCGGGACGGAATTAATCCCATGAAACCCGCATCGGCGGCGCTGGTCGCCTATCTCAATGCTACCATCCGATCCTCTTAAAAAACCGAGCAAGCAATGCAGCAATTCAGCATCGACCTGGAACTCGTCCAGGCCTGTTCGGACACCTATGTCTTGCCGCCGACACTGCCGGTGCCAGCGACGGGCACGAACGCGCGTGTTACCAAGGCAACCGATGGGACTTTGATCGTCGCCTTTCGCGGTTCGGTCACCGTTGAAGATTGGGTGCGCGACTTTGTCTGCTTTCCGATCATAACGCGCGAGCATCCCCAGTTCGGTTTCTGCCACGCTGGCTTCCTTGACGGTGCGCAGAACGTCATCGACGCGATTGCGGATGCCATAGGAAATGCGCCGTGGTACGCCACCGGCCATAGCCTGGGCGGTGCGTTGGCGCTCGGCGTCGCCGCGCTCATGGTAACGCGAGGCAGAGCACCGCTGCGCACCACCACTTTCGGCGCTCCGCGCTTCGGCATGGCGCAGTTCGTTAAGTTCATGGCCCCCTACGTCGTCGACCAATATCGGCGCGGCAACGACATCGTGCCGGAAGTGCCGCGCGACGTGCCCCCGCTGTTTGCCTTCCTCGATACGCGCCCACTCATTCAAATCGGCGTGGCGCAGCCCGATTTCCTGAAATGCCACAGCATCGCCGGCTATGCCGAAGACCTAGCGGTCAACCTCAAGGAAGAGGCAATGGCATGACAGAACAAGAAGAACATACGCTGGCATTGCAAATCACCGTCATCCTTCTGACGCTGTTCGTGATGGCGGCAACCGCCATCGTAAAGCAGCCAAATTGGTTCCAAGGCGAACCTCAAGCGATCGAGACGCAGCATGACCAGAGATGAAAAGGAAAGGCTGACCGCCCTGGAAGTACAAATGTCCCACCACGGCGAATTGCTGTCGGCGATCAAGGAAAAAATCGACGTGCTCCATGATGCCCATACTCGCCGCCAGGGTGCCGACGGCGCGCGCAAGCGCCTCGTTTCCTGGATGCACGGCATGGCGATGTTGACCGGATCGCTCTTTGGCGGCGGCATCGGCGCCATCGTGGTCAAGAAATTGGGATGAAAGAAATTCGGCGATTACGTGCCGCTGTTCGCCGCACGTCCACACATGTAATCTGACGCCCTTCCAGCAACTTCGCTGCCTCTGATCGAAAGGTCGGGGCAGCTTTTTTTATTTACACCGTCGAGTCGTTCTGGGCGCTGGCAAAGCGGGCTTTGACAGAGCCTCATTTCTTTTCGCGCCTTGTGGCCCAGGCGGCGGCGGTTACAGCGAGCAAAAACGTAGCAACGACGATAACTGCGCCACTCGCGAAGGCATCGTAATCGCGGGCATAGAATGGTTGCGTGAACAGTCGCCAGAATTTTGGACGGCCTTCGCTTCTTTCGCCATCGCAATTTTCACCGGCACGCTTTGGTACTCGACCGACAAACTCTGGCGTTCTGGAGAAAGGCAGATCAAAACATCTAGACAGATCGCCGCAGTCCAAGCGCGCCAGACCCGCATTTCCAATAAAGAAGCCGCTAAAGCCGCCGATGCTGCCAGTAAAAATGCTCGCGCTTTCATGCGCGCCGAGCGCGCCTACCTGTTCATTCAAATCAACGCCGAGACCGTTACTGATATCGTCCGCAAATCTGGACGATGGCAAAACTCTCCCGGTATGTTCGATGAGGACGTTGATACTCCCGGCGTCGGCTACTCGTTTAAGAACTTCGGGCGGACGGCTGCGATCTTGAAGGAAGTCAGCAATCAACTCGTTATTTCGGCAGATTTTCCAAACGTCGCGGATTACATCATCCGCGAACAAATGCCCGACGAATTGGTCGTTGAACCGGGTAAGACTAGTGCAGTTCTCAACTGTCTGCTGAATACGACGTTCAACGTCGGCAATGCTGTCGATTTTCAAGGTCGAAAGATTTCGTTCTGGTTTTATGGTTATATCAAATTTGACGACGCTTTCGGCCGCGAGCACGAATGGCGATGGCGCTTCCAATACCGACGTGGCGATGGCCGATTTCGATTGGTCTATTACCGCGAATTCCCAGACGAAGAAGAGAGCTAAAAGTGCTGTCGGTAGCCCCCAGCCGGGGGCTTTTTCGGGATAATCGCCCTCCAAAGTGTGCCGAGCCTTTTCAAGATCGACGGCGTAGGTCGGCCCTGTATAGGGGCCGACGTGCGCTTGATTTATCATCCAGACAGACTTGTAGGACGGGTCGGCGTGAACGTAGTCGAGCCGTTCGATCAGACCGCGCAGCGCAACGCGCAGCCGTGTATTTTCTTCCATCAAACGTCCGAAGCCGGGACATGGTTGTGCGAAATCGCAGTGAGGGATGGCGTCTGTCATGGCTGTGGCCTATTTCGCCAAAAGGCGATCTTCTGTTGCGATTAAGTCGATTTCGTTCTTTGTATCTTTGTCGAAACGCACCGGACATGGGCCGCGACTATCGCCCTCCTCAACTTGCCGGGCAATCTCTTCGGCGATCGGGCGAAGCATTTTCGTGTCGTTGCCGTTCGACGAAACACCGTCCCAATAGTCGAGCGACCGACTAGAGATAGTCACGCCGCGGTCGCCGCCCTTGCCGCAGCAAACGTTAATATCGACATTGCGCAGGCTGAATCGGCAGCACATGCAACCGTCGCAATTACCGAGGCGCCACACGCCGATATTCTTAATGAGCACCAATACCTTTTCAGGCTCGTTCATTTTCCAACTTTCTTCGACAGTAAACACGGGCCTAATCCTCATGCGGCTCTAGCGCTGCCTTAAGGGCGAGCTTCATGGCTGTTTGTTCGTCGTACTTTTGAGCGAAGCCATCACCCCCACATTTGTCGCACCAGTCAGGGTCACGACCACTATTTCCGTGCCCATGATGATACCCGCGCCCCTCGCAGCGGTCGCATGGCTCCGTCTCGTTGATTGCATTCACGAAACGATTGTAAGCGGCAGCAGCCATTGCATCGGTGACCTGTGGCATTGGCGGGCCTAATCCTCATCGCGGATGGTGATGTATTTTCGGCAGATGTTCAACGCCACATCGTAGGAAGGCGCATCGCTGATCGACTTTAAGATGGCATCGCGTTTTTCACGCGGCCATCCGGCTAAACGCAATGTCTTTTCGACTACTGCGCCAATTTCAAAGATGTTGTCTTCTGCGCAAACCATCGGGCCTTTTACGCCAAACGGCGTACCTCTGTTTCGTCGATCGCCTTTTCGTCGAGCGTCGGCGCTTCGAGCGCGGGGGCAAATTTCTTCGGGTAGGCGATACCAAACGCGATCATGGCATCGGCGAGATAGAACATCACATACCATCCGGCTCTGTCGTTTGAGTAGCATGCCTCCTTAGCCGCCCAAGCGATCTGCCCGAGCGCGTGCCCCATCGACAGGCCATTGTTTTCCCGGTGGTGGTCGAAACAAAGATGAGCGATATCGACGCATCGCTGCGGCTGACGCTGGCCGGCCTTCCAGGTAAGCGCCCATGATGCCCATTCCGGGAACTCGTGCTTGCGTGCCAGCTTCGGCATGATTTGCTCGATTGCGTAATCGACCATCCACACAAGGCGCGGGTTTGAGTTGACGCGCATTTCTTCAAGGGCGCGTCGCTCATCTTCTTTGGTCATCTGGCGCATGGGCGGGCTATGTCACCAACTGGCGACCTTCCTCATTCGGATCGTGCTTATCCGGTTTAGCCATGCGCTCACGTCCGGGGCATGGCGAGAGCGACTTTTCAGTTCGCTCGCGCATGATCGTGAACATTTGACAGCCGCAACGGCAGCAGTTTTCGCCATCTATGCCGCATCCAAAGTTGTGTTCTAGTTCATCCATCATGTGCATGTCCTAACCGGATAAGCATGATTCGGATCATTAAGTAGTTCAACAAAATCGGAATGCAAAGAAAACCATGGCGTCTTTAACTCGTCCCATTTGACGCAGAGAAACCTACCGTTCACAACTTTCAGCACAGTCCCCTTTTGAGCCCTTGAGTTACGGAATGTCGCGCGTCCCCTGTCATTAAGCTTCACGCGCCTACCGACCATCTTTTGTAGATCGCTCACGGGACTACTTCTTCAAGCGAAGAGCGAGCTTCGCGTTAATCATTAAATCGTGCGGGACATCATTCAGATTGTATTCTTTTCGGTCGGCTAGTTCGGCAAACGGTTTGAGCGCGGCCATCATCTTTTCCATCGCCGAGTGAGCATCCTGCATCGCAGTCAGCCGGTCGATATGCCGCGCTCGTTTTTCATTACCCTTTGCTGTAATCGTCATTGGTTGCCGTTATGACGGAGTGACGCAACTGCTCAGCGATGACGGCAACGGGCATGACGATCATGGCGGCGTTTTCCTTAAGTGGCTTGACCGTTGGTCCCTATAATGGGCGATCCGTGGGGCCTTTACTTCGTTCCTGCGTTGGCAATTGACGGCGGAAGTTTGCCGCCTCGATTTTCGATTGCCTGCACGGCGTCGGCGATGCCTTGCCCGTAGGCCGACGCCAGCGCATCGCGGATCGGCAGATCGCGATATTGCATGAAACGAAACAGAAACTCCGTGCGCCGATGCGCGAAGTCGCGCCAGCCAGCGGGCGGTTCGTAAATGCTGATTTGCGGCTTCTCAGCCATCGGCCTCTACTGACTTTCTGCGAGCGCCTTCCGGCCCGCATCGGTGAGAACTTGTTTGCAATATATGCGGCTCGCGATTTGCATCGTCGGGCCATCCTCGAACAGTCCGGCGTTGAACAGCCGCCACAGCGTCTTGCCACTGTTCGGACGATTGCCGAGCTTGGTTCGGAGAATGTTTCCCGTCAGCGTATAGACGCGCTCAATCACGCCAGCATCGACAGCCTGAAGAGCGCGGTGCTCCGCCGCAGAGAAGGCAAAGCTTGATGTTGAGCATCGGGAAGTAATCCTATAAGTTCGTGGTGTCGAGAATGACTGGCTTGGCATCAGGCGTTTCGCCTCGCAAGATCAGATTGTTCTTCGGCTCACCGATCGCCATGCAGCCGTGGTTGATGCAGGACGGCCAGAAGCACCGCTCGCCGTCGCGGTCACAAAGCACGAAGCTATGAGGTACTTGCTGGCTTTGATCATTGGACATCGGGTCTCCTGACAAATCAGATGTGCGCTTCGGATCGGCGCACAAGTTCATCGACCTTGGCCGGTATTCCTGGGCCGTTGTCGCAGACGATAATTTCGATGTCTTGTTCTTCGCCGTCTACTTCCTTGACCGCCGTCAAGCTGACGTGACCCGTAGTCAGAACCTCGCACTCGTACCGCCCCCCACTTTCGGTGAAGCGCGTTGCTATGGCCTCGATTTCTGCCGGGCGGTTGATATGCTCGTCACGTCTACGTCCGTGCGGCAAAACATATTGGGTAAAATCGACCATCGGGCCTATTCCTCGTTCGCGACGGCGTTGCGTGCGATGGTGCCGACCGAAAGCAAAATGTCAATCGCGCCGCCCGGCGCCGGATCGGAAGCCCAAGCGTCAATCTTGGCAATGATGCGTCCCATTTCCATGTTGAGACGCGCAATCTCCGCGCAAAGCATGTTGGTCGAAACCGGCGAGCCGGAATTGCTATCACCCCATTTTCTCCGCTTCTTCACATCTGCAAGCGCCTTCATCGCGTCGGCGTTGATTTTGCCGACGAGTTGGGCATCTAAGGGCTTGCGGAGCGCGATGTCTGACATGGAGGGCTAATCTTTCAAGTTGACTGAGTGTGCAGATCGACAAGGGTCCGCGCGCAATGCGCGTCGTAGAAACCATCAGCGTCCGGCAGCACGGATGCGACGTGCTCTTGGGTCTCCGCGTCGATCACGCGAATGCCCGGCTCGCCCAGGTCCAGCGTTCGGGCACGAAGATCAATGAGATAGCGCGGCATGGGGCCTTTACCTCGTTGTCAGCGAATCGACGATCGCTCTTTCGTCCAGGACTTCATTGTTCAGCCGATCTAGCTCATCGGCCGCATCGGTCAAATCCCGCGCAATTTGACGCTCGTTGATCTCCATTAGGGCCGACGCGCGCTTGCGAAGTCGCGAAATCAACGCCTTTGGTGACTTTCGCATCGACGTTTTCCAATCGGATGGAATTAAGTTTTCCTCAACCTTTGCCTAGCACATGATTGCCGTCGTTTCAATAATGTGCTAGGGGGATTTCGAAATTATGGGGAAAACACCGGATTTGCGAAACATCGTCAACCCTCACAAAAACTGCGGTGCCGATGCCCAAATGGCCGCGCTTGTCGCCGACAGTGAGAAAATGGGCTGGCCGCTCGGTGAAATTTACACTCAAACCAAGAAAGGGAACGAGATCGAGGCCGGCATAGCATCTGGTCGAAAGTCGCTCAAAAGCGTCATCCGGGCGATGTGGCTGTTCAACTTGGCCCCGATCGACAGCACCGCGCCGAAAAAACGGCACGCGATTGAGCGTCGAATCGAGGCCATCCACGCCCGCGGTTTTGTCTTTCGTGAGGCTGCGACTGGCCGACTTTCGAGCCGCGCCGGCGATCTAGTTGCGATGACCAATCAGGCGTCGAAGATGATTGCCGACTTTGCCAAAGGCGCCTCCGGTCAGACCCGGTCAGGGCGGCCGAGTAAGCCAAGGACGGCCACGGAAATCGAAATGATGCGTCGAATTTGGGAAAGTCGACGCCACAAGACCGTAGCGGTGGCGATCTTGGCGATGGAAACGAAGGGCATCAAACGTATCACGCGCGGCGAGCTGTATCGTCGGTTCGGTCCGCGCGGGTAATTTCAAAGGAATTTTTGATGCGAGAGCAGGAGCGGCAATGTCAGATTTCAATTCGCTGGTTGGTTCGAGGGTTGCGGAACGCCGCGCTCAAGGCGGGGTATTGACGGCAGCCGAATCCACCGCTTCACCACCGCGCGATGGAGATTGGGCGCAGATCACCGCGAGCGCGCGATGTTGGGCGAAGGCTGGCGATGCCTTTTTCCCGGTATCGGAAGTCGTCAAGGAATTGCCATCGGGTGCCTACCGCTGCCAACAATCGAACCGGGGCCCCTATCTCGAAAAAATGCCAATCCAGACCGACAGTCTGTTGACGCTTCCCGATGGGGCAGTCGAGCGATTGCTTGCCGAGTTCAAGCAATTCTGGACCCTCCGCAAGAACTTTGCCTCACGCGGCTTCACCTTCAAGCGCGGCCTGTTGATGTGGGGGCCGCCGGGTAGCGGCAAGACGAGTGCCATCTGGCAGATGACGCAGGAATTGGTGCGGGCGCATAAAGGCGTCGTCATCTTTGTCGAACATCCCGGCTTGGCCTCAGAGTGCATCGGGCTGCTTCGCCGCATCGAGCCGGAGCGCCCGATGATAACGATCATGGAAGATTTGGATGCGCTTGTGCAGCAACACGGCGATCACGGCTATCTCGCGTTGCTCGACGGCGAAACCCAAGTCTCGAATGTCGTGCATGTCGCGACGACGAACTATCCAGAATATCTCGATAAGCGTTTTGTGGACCGACCCTCTCGCTTCGACACGATCATCCACGTCGGGATGCCATCGGCCAAGGCACGCGAGGTCTATTTCCGCGCAAAGGAACCATCCCTCGACAATCGCACGCTAGCGCGATGGGTGGATCGAACGGAGGATTACAGCATCGCGCATTTGCGCGAAGTCATCATCGCGGTCAAATGTTTCGATCAGAACGAGGATGACGTGTTCGAGCGTCTCGGCGCAATGCGTCAACAAAGATTGGAATCTGACGGCACGGGAGGTTTGCGACGTGTCGCCGGATTTGTTCACAATAACCGCTAATAGAAAACGAGAGCGACCGTGCGCGTTTCTCGGCAATGTGAAACCATAGGCGAGCGTCGCGCTTACCAGCGCGGCTATAATCGTGCGGGGTCGCGCGCGTGGGATCGGGTTCGCAAGGTTGTCGAAATCGCTAAGGGCTATCGTACGCGCCTCACGGACACGACACCACGCACTTGTGCAACATGCACACGATGGCTGCGCGGTGACGGCAGTAACAATTCGGCTGCATGCAAGTGGGGAAGTTGCCGTGCCGATTTTGAATGGGGTTTAGAAGGCTGTATGTGGGTTGACGGCCGCTGGACGAAACAGCAGATCATCACGTCAGAAGATTTCGGCTGCGTGGCGTGGTTGCCAATAAAGCCGACGAGCTAAAGGAGCAACTCATGAGCGTTAAGCTGGTTGGCGTGAAGCGAAAATACCACCCAAAAGATACCGATGAAGTGCGCTGTGAGGAACACGGCACTGTGACAACTTGGGGCGTTCTATCGCCGATCCAGCGGCTTTGTCTTGAAGAAGGTTTGGACACAAAAGATCGCTGTTTATTAAGCCCGAGCGAAAAATAGGAGTTTCTGATGCTCACGCTTGACGGTCGCGCGCTCCGCCATTTAGGCGCAAAGGACATCGGCGAGGACGGACCGCCGGTGCGCCCCCCACCCTTCATCATGTGGTCGGTGCCGAAGGGCGCTGTAGTCGCTTCTCCGACAGTAGAACTCGCGCAAGAATCCGCGCAGAATTTTGCGGGCGAGCACCCCGGTCAGGTTGTCGCCATATATGGGCTGATCGGCTATGCCTACACACCGCGCAAGCCTGCACCGTTCCTGGCTGCACCGGAGCCGTCTGTCCTAGAAGATGCGCGCGCGGCGCAAGAGACAAACGTCGAGCAGGCCGTATCGTCGGGCGCTCGACCTGCTCGAATGGTATGAGGCGGAATCATAAAAGCGCTCGCATTAAGCAGCGCGCTCGCCTCTGCGGTGTCGTAGATGCCGCTTCATCACGCGACGCATTCCTGAGACAACCAATCTGCGGCACGCACCATGTCGCGCGCTGGGTAATCAATGAGCGCCTTGGTGTGCAGTGCACTTCGTGGGTTGGTATAGCCAGTGGAAGTCGCCGAATAGCCGGCCGCTTCCGCGATCTCGGCGTTACTGGCCGGCTCGGGATAGCGCCCTGCGGCGGCCGAAAGAATGCGGCTCTCTGGGCCCGGCAATAAAGCAAGCACATATCGGAGCATGCCCCCGTCGGGTACAGATGCAACCGCGGCTGGGGCTGGATTGGTCAGCCCAATTCAGGCGCGTTCAGCGCGATCCTATTCTGAAGGAAGGTATTGCCATGATGGCAATACCTTTCGCCCGGGGTGGCCCCCAGCAAACACCCAAGGGATCGGCGATCACAACGCGAGCGCGCCGCTGCAATAGCCGCTCGACGCGGGGCCCAGGGTGTTATAAGTCTTGCCGCCACCGGCCGTGCCAACGAAGCCAAGCCGGTCATCGAGCGCGGTGTCCGGGATAGGGGGTCTCGTCATTATGTGTCTCTATGCCGCCGCTGTCCGGGCGCTGGAACGCGGTGACAAGATGGAGTGAACGGGGAATGAACGCGCTGTGCCGACTTTTGTGGCCGCGCTAAACCGACGTAGTTGCGGCAACTGCGGCAACTGCGGATGAAAGAAACGAGCGATCTATGCTTGTTTTCCGCGGATAAGTTGGTGCCGGGTGAGAGGATCGAACTCCCGACCAACGGTTTACAAAACCGCTGCTCTACCGCTGAGCTAACCCGGCAGGCTGTGATCCAGCTGCGCCGTTCCTGTTCCGGAAGCCGCTTTCAAATATCCACGCGGCGTTGATAGCAAAGCTCGTGTGCCAAGTCACTGCGTCGGGCGCCGATTGCTGGTTTGACGGCGATGCAGCGAAGACGCGACGGCCGGATCGAGTCAGTTCGCGGCCTTCATCGCATGTGGGCGACGCGCCGCAGCCCGGCCGGATCGAGAACCGTGAGCGAACGCTGGCTGATCTTGATCAGGCCGCCGCGGCGAAACTCCGACAGCACCTTGCTGACATGGACCGGCGTGAGCCCGACCGCATCGGCGATATGGTGCTGGCGCAGCGGAAATTCCATTTCCTTCGATTCCGGCTGCACCATGTCACGTCGCGTCAGCCGCTCTTCCAGATTGAGGAGCAGCCGTGCGATCCGCTCTTCCGCGGTGCGGCGCCCGAGATCGACGATGAGCTGATCGGCCCTGGCTTTTTCCTCGATCCAGGCCTTGAGAAACGTCTCCAGCCGGTCCGGCTGTTTGAACAGGATGCCTTTCAGTTCGATGCGGTCGATGCTGCGATAGCGCACGTCCGTGATGGCCTCGACCAGACACTGGGGCCGGGCATCGAACAGCAGCGCCGCGGAAACGATGTCGCCCGGCAGCAGGAACGACAGGATTTGCCGGCTGCCGTCCGACAACATGACGACGGAGGCCGCCCAACCTTCGCAAATGATCGGCACCTCACCGTGCAGATCCTGCTCGCGACAGATTATTCGTCGCGCCGGCACCGTACGTGCAGATTGGGCGGCGGAATCGGCCGACAGCGCGCACGCCGCCGCGACCCGGCACAGGTTGAGTTCATACTTGAGACAGTTGGCGCACGTCGAATGAACTCGAGCCGCAATAAATTCAGTCGCCGCAGGCGTCGCGCTGGCAGTCATGAAACTTATGCCCCTATTCCAATTCCATCGTTCTTCTTGGCCCGGCAGAACACGGCTGCACGAGGCACATTCGTGATTTGGGCAGAAAGCACGCCTTCACTCGTATTCCCTCCATCCGCAATGCGCTCCGTGCAAAAGGGCCGAACCTATAATTTCTTTCATTTTCAATGGCTTGCGACTTATCGGATTGAAGTATACGGGATTATTAAAATGACGTATTGAATAAAATAGCTCTCGAATCGGGTATCTGCCGTTAAGTTAGCCTAATTCAACAAACAATTTGCAAAGCATAATCGCAATAGTTTTGTTAGTAATTTAGTTTATGTGTTTCAACCGCAGATTGAATTCACCTTAAAACTGAATGTTCCGAGAATTAAACTTCCGATAGTCTATGATGTGTCGGCAAGACTATGAGAAATCAATTTTAATGATCATTGCAATCTCTTGTTAAGATGCGATAGGGCGCATTTTTCGGCGCTTTGAATCGATTTGAGGCAAGCGCAGAGAAGCGGCTTGCGCCGGCCTTAAAATTCCTTCGATAAGGAACCGCCCGCTCCGCCAAGCCGCCGGAAACCGAGCAAAACCTGAGCGGGTGGTAATCCTTCGCCGTTTTGTTGGAAGTTGACCGGTGTGGCGCGCCAGCAACATGATATCCTATGTCCGTGCATCTATTTATGCTTATCTTAGATTATCATTATATAATAATATTATAAAGTCATATTATGTAACGTGTAATGTAATTCGCAGTATTAACCATTATGCAACGCCGCTCAAAGTATTTCCTCCAATAGAAGTCTTCGAATTCTGCGGCGCGGACCGTCCGTCTTCATTGAATGCATGAATTGAGGCGCTGCTGCCGTGGAGGAGCGACTGCCCTGCGGGGGGCCTGAGCGGGACGCTGCGCACAATGACCGAGACGTCCGTTTCACCCGATGCCAACGGCACCCAGTTCGGCCCCGTCGAGGCTGACCCGGTAAACGCAAATGCGGCCCGTAGCGCGGCGCAGCCGACGCAGCTGATCAGCTTTGCCATCGGCGACGATCAATACGGCGTCGACATCATGGCGGTGCGCGAGATCAAGGGGTGGACCGAGATCACCCACCTGCCGAGGCAGCCGGACT
>Ga0187784_10004074_pt1 | contig 11829 bp, 10 predicted proteins | sample 1015_SJ02_MP15_2_FD_132964 | JGI IMG/M metagenome (GOLD analysis project Ga0187784, IMG submission 132964) | Tropical peat soil microbial communities from peatlands in Department of Meta, Colombia - 1015_SJ02_MP15_20_MG | ecosystem: Environmental > Terrestrial > Soil > Wetlands > Peat | place... | reverse complement strand
ATTTCCGAATCTTATCGGACCTTATAAAGAGCAACCGATTCCTCCGCTCATCCTGGAGAATTCTCCGCGCCTGCGCGATCTGATTCGCGGCGGAAAGATGGAGTTGTCGGTCGCGGATGCCTTGGCATTGGCGATTGAGAACAATTTGAACATCGCGGTGCAGCGTTTTCTGCGTCCGATCGCTGAGGTGGACGTGCTTCGGACCAAGTCGGGACAAGCGGCGCGAGGCATCCCGGGAGCGCTTTTGCCGGCGGGTCTGAGCATAGGCGCGATCGGCGTGGGGGTGAATCAGTTCCAGGGCGCGAACGGCGTAGGCAGCGCGGGCGGCATCAGCGGGGGCGGCGGCGCGGTCCAGGTTCCGCAGGTAGGAGCGTTCGATCCTTCGGTGAGTCTGAACGCGAGCTGGGATCGCACGGTGTCGCCCTTGAACACGACCCTGGTTGCGGGCGTGCCGCAGGTGGCGACTTACTCGACCGCCCTCACCAGCACCTATACGCAATTGCTACCAGACGGCTCCAGCTTCCTGGTGTCCATGAACGCCATCCGGCAAAGCTCCACGCAAGACTATCTGATCTACAATCCGGCGGTGATCAGCCGGTTTTCCGTGGGTTTCAACCAGCCGCTGTTGAGTGGTTTTGGCCTGTTGCCCAACAAGCGTTTCATCATGGTGGCCCAGAACGATATCAAGACGTCGGAGGAGCTGTTCCGTCAGCAGGTGACTACGGCAGCCGTGCAGGTGACCGACGCGTATTGGGATCTGGCGGCAGCCAGGCAGGCAGTAGCAGCGGCCGAGCGAAGCCGGGAGGCGGCGCAAACGTTATATCGGCAAAGCCAGACCATGGCGGAACTGGGGACAGCAGCGGCGCTGGATGTGGCGACTGCTAATGCCTCGCTGGCGGCCGCGGACCGCGATCTGATCATTGCGCGCACCAATTTTCAACTGCAGCAAACGCAGTTGAAGAACATGTTGAGCAAGACCGCCGATCCGGAGCTGGACGCCGCCGAGATCGTGACTACCGATCAGCTTCCCGAACCGAGCGAGCGCGACGTTCCCGAACTGCAACCGGCGCTCGAGATCGCCTTCCGGCAGCGGCCGGATCTGTTGGCGCCGGAGCAGGACCTGAAGAACCAGGAGATCAGCGTAGCTTTTACGAAGAACGGATTGCTACCAAACGTGAGCCTGTTCGGGCTGTATGCGGGCGCGGGTCTGGCGGGGAACACGCTGGTTTCCTCCGCCGGCACACTGCAATCGCTAAATCAGGATTTTGCATTGCAATATCCGGAATATTCGGGTGGCCTGAGTGCGGTGCTGCCGATTCGGAATCGCTCCGCGCAGGCTGACAACATGCGCGCTCGCCTGGAGCGCAGGCAGTTGCAAGTGAATCTGCAGGCCACGCGCCAGCAGGTGAGCCTGGAAGTGCGGCAGGCGATTATCGGTCTGATTCAGGGCCGGGCGCAAGTGGAATCCTCGCACGAAGCGGTGAGGTTAGCCAACCAGACGGCGGACGCCGAGCGCAAGAAGCTGCAGGTGGGGCTGTCGACGGCTTACAACGTGATCCTGCGCGATCGGGATGTGATGACGGCCCTTCAAGCTGATATCGCCGCTGTGGGCACTTATGCGAAAGCTCTAGTGGAAATGGATCGGGCGACTGGCTCGACCCTGGAGCGCGATGGCATCGAGCTTTCCGACGCGCTCAGCGGCGATGTAACCAAACAGCCCTCGCCACCCTATCGCTATCCCCGTTATACCGGCGTGCCAGAGTCCAAACAATAGCTGCTCTATGAAGTTGAACTTGCGGTTGTTGTTCGAAAGAGCCGGATTTTGCGCCTGTGGCGCGGGCGTGTTATCGATCCTCACCCTCCTGGCGGGCGTTCCGCTACGGGCGCAATCGAGCGACCTCATCGATGGCGATTTTCTCAATCGCGGTCCAGCCATGTTTCCAAAAGTCTGGAAATCGTACCAGCAGGCTTATCTGCCGGAACCCAATCTGAAGAACAGCCCGCGGCTGACCGAACTGCTGCGCGAAGGGAAACTGGAGCTTTCGCTCAACGATTTTTTGAGGCTGGTTACGGAGAACAGCCTGGCGCTGGAAGCGGACCGTTTCGGGTACCTCATCGGGCAAACGGACCTGCTGCGAGCCAAGTCAGGCCAAGCGGCTCGCGGCTTACCGGGCGCACCGGTGCCTTCGGGCCTGTTCGCCGGTGCGATTGGTGCTGGTGTGAGCAGCAACGCCACGCTTTCGCCGGGAGGAACCGGCCCTGCCGTCATTTCGGGTTCCTCGAAATCGGTGAGTATTGGCCCGCATGGCAACTTCGATCCCACTCTTTCAGCCAACTTCAGCTTTGACCGCGTGGTGAGTCCGTTGAATACGATACAGGTCTCCGGAGTGCCTACGGTGACTGCTGCTTCCACCGATCTCCAAACGCTTTTCCAGCAACAATTGCCGTTCGGCACCAGTTATGGCATCGCGTTCAACATGCAGCGGCAAAGCTCTAACCAGGCAGGCCTGATCTTCAATCCCGCGCTGACGGGATTCGTTTCGGCCGCGTTTTACCAGCCGCTGCTAAACGGGTTCGGTTACGCCCTGACGCAGCGCTTTATCACTTTCGCCAAAAACAATCGCAAAATCGCGAGCGAGATTTTCCGCCAGCAATTAGACGATAATCTCTCCAGCGCGGCGAACCTGTACTGGGACTTCGTCGCGATGACCGAGCAGGTGCGGGTGGCGCAGCAGTCCGTGGCCGCTTCTCAGAAGCTGTACGAGGACAACCAGAGACAGGTGGAAGCCGGGGCGCTAGCGCAGCTCGATCTGGTACAGGCGGAATCGCAGTTGGCGGCCAGCCGCCGCGATCTGGTGATCGCGCAGACCAACCTGCAATTGCAGGAAGCCAGAATCAAGGCCACCATCAGCAAAGTCTTCAACGCGGACCTGGACAAGGCCACCATCGTCCCCACGGACCCGCTTCCTGAAGCCGACGCTATTGAGGTCCCACCGTTGGACGTTGCATTACACTCCGCGGTGGAAAACCGCGCCGTGATCCGAGAGGGTGTACTGCAGCTCGAAAACGAACGAATCTCGGCGGCATTCACGCGCAGCAATCTCCTGCCGGTCTTCAGCTTTTTCGCAATGTACGACGGCTATTCGCTGGCCCCTGGGACCAATTCGACGCTGCGGCAACTGGCACGATTCGTGTATCCGGAATACTCAGCCGGATTTTCCCTTACCTTCAATATCTTCAACCGGGCCGCGCAAGCTGACGACATTCGGGCGCGTCTGGAATTGCAGCAAACTCAGGCCACGTTCGCACAGACGCGGAGCCAGGTTGGATTGGCGGTGCGATCGGCGGTGGTTGCGCTGGTTCAGAATAAGGCCCAGATTGAAGCCGCCCACCGCGCTGTGGAGACCAGCCAGCTGGCCTTTACCGGTCAACAGGTGAGGTTGCAAAATGGGCTGGCAACGCCCTACGCCGTCATCCTGGCACAGCGCGATTTGATCACGGCGCAATTTGCCGAGATTGAAGCCCGCGTAATCGCAGCCAAGGACGTAATCGCGCTCGAGGCCGCCATGGAGACGTTTCAGCAAAACCATGGCATCGCGTTCGATGATGCGATTCATGGCGACGTGTGGCGGGGTTCGACCCAACCGTAGAGTAAGCCTGATAGGTTGCTTTCCTGCTAATCCTTGACAATGTTGTACATTAACGGCTATCATACTAATCTCTATCGACAAAGTAGAGATTATGACAACAAGATCAAATATAGGGAGTTTCTCCGCGGCAGGCGAGCTTTTCGGGGTCCGGCTAGCCGCGCTGGTTGGCTTGGCGGCCGTGCTTTCGGTCAGCGCACTGTACGGGCAATATGACAAGGTAGCGGCGCTGGGTTCGGATTCGGGTCTGACACCGATCGGCGGACCGGCGTCCTCGCCGCCTCTTTCGACGGAGGGATACGACCTGCCGGATCTGCGGCCGACCGGCATGCTAAACGACCAACTTCCGAAATGGCTGCAGTTTGGCCTGGATGAGCGGTTGCGCTGGGAAAACGCCAGCAGCAACGGGTTCAAGGCCGCGAGCAGTGATTCTTATCTGCTGAACCGCTTCCGCTTCGGTATGCTGCTGCTGCCGGCCAGTTGGTTTAAGGTAGTGGCGCAAGTGCAGGACGCGCGCTCGTTCCTGGAGAATCCGCCCCTCGGCCCGCCGAACAATGTGAGGTGGGACCTGAAACTGGCCTATGCCCAGCTGGGCGACTCGGAAGGTCCTGTCTACGTCACGGTCGGGCGCCAACTGATCGACTACAACAGCACGATCATCGCGAACTCGGAATGGCGCAATCAGGCGCGCTCCTATGACGGCGTAGTGACTAATATTCACGTAGACCGGTTGCGCGCCGCGCTTTTTGCGGCCTCAGTGGTTGTGCCTCAGTTGAACGGCATTTCTCACCATCAAGAAGGCAACAACATTTATGGCGCGTACGGTTGGATTACACGAGTTGTGCCGAAATCGTCGATTGAGCCATTCGTGCTCGGGCGCGTGGAGCCGAGCGTGACAATCCAGACCGCGGCCAAGAGTAAAACCGGACATCTGGACGAGCAAGCCTACGGGCTCCGCATCCGGGGCACGGAGCTTAAAAACTTCGATTATCGTTATGAGGCAATCATTGAGCGCGGTACGGCGGGCCCTGACACGATCAATGCCTGGGCGACCACCGCGGGCGCCGGATATACGATGGCAACGTTGGGGTGGAGACCGCGTTTCTTCACCGGTTACGATTACGCTTCCGGCGACAAGAATCCGGCCGATGGCATCCAGGGTACCTTCGACACGATGTATCCCACCGCGCATGACCGCTTCGGAATCGCGGATCAGTTGGGATGGCAGAACATAGTGGCTGGGCGCGCGGGCGCGACGATCATTCCTCACCGCCGCTGGTCGTTGACGGCGCAGTATCTCGATTTCTGGCTGGCCAGCGCTCGCGACGGGATTTACAATACCTCGGGAGGGCTGATTCTGCGCGATGTGACCGGCAACTCGGGCAGGCACATTGGAGAGGAGTTCGACTTCTATACCTGGTACGAGATTAATCGCCAGGTTCACGTCGGAACCGGGGTTGGCCACATTTTCCCCGGCGAGTTTCTCGCGAAAGCGGGCAAAGGGGTTGCGTATACCTATCCTTACTTCGCGATCGAGATGCTGGACGGCAAGAGAGTCCGCTAGCTGGCTGAGCCTAGGATACAATGAGGAATCATAAAGGCTATGCAGGACCTAAAAGGCGTTCGGTCGAAGACCGCGCGTGCGCCCGAATCCGAAGATGAGCCGCGGCCGGGAAGTGTCGCCCATTCGGGCGAAGAAACTACCTCCCGGCGGCAGGACGTCTTCAAAGACTGGCTGGCGAACTATCTTCGCCGATTAGACTGCGTATCAGGAGGAGAGTCCACTTCGGCTGAGCCGCGCCCCGCAGCCCGGGAAACGGCCCGTTCGAGCAAGAACGTGGAACGAAAACAAGCATGATAAGTCCAAAGTCGCTACTGGCAATGCTGGCACTCGTCGTGGTTCCGATTGCGCTTGGCGTCGAGCCCAAGGAGGGCGCGATCCGAGGGACCGTAACTAAGATTGACCGGGCCGCGAAGACTGTGGCCGTTAAGACCGCCGATGGAACCGAGCACGTTGTGCACTTTGTAGGCCGCACGGCTGTGCACGGCGCCGAGAAGACGGCGGCCGGCGCCGACGATGTTTTCCACGGCGTGAAAGAAGGCAGTGAGGTAGTGGTGCATTACACCGCGAAAGGCGCGGAGGTGACCGCCGAAGAAGTGGATCACGTCGGCGAGGACGGGTTGCACGTAACCGAAGGCACGGTATCTCACATCGATCGCGGCACCAAAGTGGTTGTCGTCAAGACGAAAGACGGCACCGAAGAGACCTTCCGTATGACGGAGCGGGCTGGGAAAGATATCGGCAAGGGAGCCGAAAAAACCGGCAAGGTCACGGTGTACTACACCGAGGAAGGCGGCCGGAAAGTGGCTCACTTCTTCGAGAAGGCGCTGTAGCGGGCACAGGCTGTCTAGATCAGCAGGACCCTCCCGAGAGAACCGCTAAGACGACGGAACCGAGTCCATCGTTTGGATTTTCTCTGTCCGCTCAAGTATGTCCCGTGCAAAAACGAGCAGATCCTTCCCGTCGAAGCTCACGTGATGCAAGCCGGGCTCGGCAAGATCAGCCGCAGTCTCGATAATCGAACCGGCGGCGATCTTGACGAAACCGTGATGGTACGCGGCCGGAACCGCGAGAATCTCGGACGTCACACGGAGACGGACTAAAGGAGCCATTACAAGCCGACCACCATCGGACCTAGCGTAATGGAACTGTATCGTCCTATGCCATCCCGATTCATTGGTATTTTATGGGATGTTCGAAAGTGAGTCGCCGGCACGTTTCACGTTTGTAGTTTTCTTGAACACATTCTTTCTCTGGATACGTCGAATTGCCGAAGGGAGTAGCGGTATGGCGTGCGAAACATCGATCGTTTCGATGATGCGGTTTTTCTCACTGTTCACTCTGGTGTCAGGCCTCGCTGTTGCGGGAAGCTGGTCAGGATTTCTGGTGGATTCCCGATGCTTCCAAAGCGCGGAAGATAACCACAATGTGTCGGACTCCACGGTCGTCAAGGACGGGGGCTTGGAGTTGCGGCTTTGCCATCCGAAGGCAAAGACCAATGTCTTTGCCATCGTGCAGTCTGATGGTGAGGAGCTGGCTCTCGATTCCGCGGGAAACACGCAGGCGGCTCAGTTGGTCCGGCAAGGCGTAAAAAAGTCTCTCTGGTACGTGACTGTGAATGGGGAGATGAGAAAGAGAACCATTGCCGTGAGTTCGATCGAGCCTGCAGTGAGTTCGCCCGGGTCGTCGAAGTAGCGGGCGCGTAGGCGCCGCAGCCGGCGCGGGGAGCCTGGTTGCCGCCGGCGTTAGGAAATGACGCCTTTTCTCACGGCGTACAGGATCAATTCGGCGAAGCTATGTAGGTTCAGCTTATCCTGCAAATTCCGGCGATGCGTCTCCACTGTGTACAGGCTGAGGTTTAACAAGGTTGCGATATCCTTGTTAGACTTTCCTTCAGCCAGCAATTGCAGGATCTCCCGCTCGCGCGGGGTAAGCAGTTCATAGCTGTCCTCGATGCCGCGCGCGCGGATCTCGCGGACATAGTCCTCGGCCAGCATTTTGGTGATTTCCGGGCTGAAGAAGGTCTTGCCCCGAGTCACGGATTTGATGGCTTCGATGAGATCGCCCTCGGCGGAATCCTTCAATAAGTAACCCTTGGCGCCGGCTTTGAGCGCCCGCAAGACGTAGCCCTCGTCGGCATGCATGCTCAGGATGACGATGGATGTGTTGGGCGCAACCGAGAGAATGCGCTGGGTGGCTTCAATGCCGTTGAGGTTGGGCATGGCGATGTCCAGCACTACGACATCGGGTTTGGAGGCCTCGCCCGCATCCACGGCTTGTTTGCCGTCGGCGGCTTCCGCCACGACGCTGAATTCCGGCTGGCCTTCCAGCAGAAGCCGTAAACCGCGGCGAACCACGGTGTGATCGTCAGCCAACAGGATACGGATCTTCCTGTCGCGTGTTGGTGTTTCCATTGGTCTCACCCTTGCGGAAGGGCAACTCCACGTTCAGTAAAGTTCCTCCGCCGGGCACCGAGTGTACCTGACACGCGCCGCCCAGACTGGCGACGCGCTCCTGGATGCCAAGCAGGCCCATCCCTCTATTTTCTTTGAAATCGAAGCCCTTCCCGTCATCCTGGACGGAGAGAGTCAGGCGGCCAGGCTCCTCTTGCACGCGGACGCGTACGGTATTGGCCTGGGAATGACGGGAGCAGTTGTTCAGCGCCTCCTGAACGACGCGATAGATACAGGTCTTGTAAGCGTCGGGATAATCATCGGAATGAGTTTCGGCGGCTACGCTAACATCCATCGAAGTTCGCTTAGAGACCTCGCGGGCCTGCCAGCGCAGCGCCGGGACCAAACCCAAGTCGTCCAACATGGAAGGGCGCAAGAGCAGCGCCATGTTGCGGACCACTCGCACGGTGCTCTCCACCAGTCCCTTGATGACCTCCACCTGGCTGCGGGTCTGCTCGTCGGCGCGGGCGCCCAGGCCGGACGACAGGTTCCGCAATTCAATCAGCACTGCCGACAGCGATTGTCCGACTTCATCGTGCAGTTCCCGGGACAACGCGCGGCGCTCGGTTTCTTGGGCCTGAACCAGGCGCGTGGAGAGATCCTTGAGCTGGCCGCGGGCCTCGGCGACCTCCAGATATTGGGCGTGCGCCTGATCCTCCAGCCTCAGAATCCGGCGCATGCTGAAGGCGGCCATGCCCAATCCCAAGGCGAGCGCGACCACCAGCGTCACTCCGACGCGAGTTTCAAATTCCGCCAGGAGGCCTACTACTTGATCGTTGGCGGCGTTCAGCTGTTGCTCGTTGAGCGCCGCGGCGCGGTCGGCCAGGGCCAGCATATTCTGGCGCCGGGGAAATACTTCGTCGCGCAGAAAATCGTAACCCGACTTGCGGCGCTCGGCCGCGTTCCATTTGAAGATGGGATCCAGGATATCCCAATATTGCCCCAATTCGGTCTTGAGAGCCTTGTAGTGGAGACCCTCTTCGGGATTGAGCTGCCCGGCGTAGGATTCGAGCGCGGCATCCATTTGACGCCGTACCTGCTGCAGGCTGGCGCGGTAAGCATCGGCCCGCTCGCTCTCCGGCTCGAGCAAATAATCCCGGACGTAGGTTCCAGACAGGTAGATTTGCGACCGAATGTCGTTCAGGACGTGGTTGCGAAAAAGAAATTGGCGGCGAATGGCCGCTTCACTCGTTCGGAAGTTCTGGAGCACGCGCAGCGCATCCAGGCCCGCCAGCGCCATGATGATCAGAAGGCTGCCGAAACCAACCGCTAATGCGACACGGCTGCCGAGCAGTAAGCGCTCATGACCTCGGCCTCCGCTTGTGCTATGGATGTCCTGCAAGATACCTGTTTTCAGCGTAGCCGATTGAGTGGCCAGAGAAAAGACGCTACTGGACATTTGACCGCGAAATACCAACTGCTTGGTATTGGGTGAGGGGGTAGATTGACGTAGAGTGGGACTGAACACGTTTGTGCCTACCCGTACCGTCCGTTCTCATGGCTACTAATTTGAACTTCAAGAGTGCTGATCTAGACCAGATCCGTGCGTTGGACACGTGTACGGTGTCCAATGCTATCGAAAGACTCAATATTAGGCTGCGAAACGAAGGGTTTATCTCCGGCTCGGTGCGTTGCCGGTTTCCGAACCTGGCGCCGATGGTGGGTTATGCGGTGACCGGACAAATCCGAAGTTCCAGTCCGCCCGTGTCTGGCCGGTGCTACTACGATCGTATGGATTTTTGGAACTACATGACCACGATTCCGGCGCCGCGAGTGCTGGTGTTGCAGGATGTCGATCGCGCGCCTGGATTTGGAGCGTTCGTGGGGGAAATTCATGCGACCATCTGCCAGGCGTTGCAATGCGTGGGTTACGTCAGCAACGGCGCCGCCCGCGATCTGCCGGCGGTCAAGGCGCTGGGTTTTCACTTGTTTTCCGGCAGCGTTGCTGTCTCACATGCCTACGCGCATCTGGCCGAGTTCGGCGAGCCGGTGGAAATCGGCGGCTTGAAGATCCGTCCGGGGGATTTGCTGCACGGGGACCGGCACGGTGTTCAGGCCATCCCCGTGGACTTTATCCCGGAAATCGCCGAGCAGGCGGCTAGAATTCAAAGAGAGGAACGCGAGCTGATGGACTTTTGCCGCTCGCCGCGATTCTCGCTCGACGGGCTGGCCGAAATAACGAGACAAGTGGCCGAGGATTGTTTGTGAGCACGAAGATTTTATTTTCCTGTCTGGCCGCGGCCGCGCTGGTGGCAGGTGGTTTCTTGACGTCCTGCGGTAATGGCGAAAAGGCCAGCGCTAATACGGTGAATAACGCCGTCCCGCAAGGAGTCTCGGTGGGCGTGGTGAAGGTCGGTACACAGAACCTCAGCCGGTCGATCACCATATCGTCGGAGCTGGTGCCGTTCCAGGAAATCGACGTGTACGCAAAAGAATCGGGGTTCGTGAAGAAACTCAGCGTCGATTACGGCAGCCGCGTCAAGGAAGGCGACGTGATGGCGGTCCTGGAGATTCCCGAATTGGAATTTCAGCTCCAACAAGATGACGCGGCCATTAAAGCCGCGTCCGATCAAATCACGCACGCGCAGCACGAGTTGAACCGCGTGGAGGCCCAGGGCAAGGTATTGCACCTGGAGTATGAGCGGCTCAATGGCGTGGCGAAGACCAAGCCGGGATTGGTGGCGCAACAGGAAGTGGACGACGCGGAAGGAAAAGATTTGGCGGCGCAGGCGCAGGTGGAGGCTTCCCAATCCAGCCTGGAAGCGGCGCAGAGCCAGCTTGCCTTGGACCAGGCCAAGCGCCAGCACGATCAGGCGCTGTTCGATTATTCCAAAATCACGGCGCCATTCGACGGCGTTGTGACGCAGCGCTACGCCAACTATGGCACGCTGATGCAGGCCGGGACCAGTTCCAGTACGCAGGCCCTGCCGCTGGTGCGGCTCTCGCAAAACGATCTGTTCCGCTTGGTGATTCCGGTGCCGGAGACCTACGTGAAGTACATTCACATCGGCGACCCGGTTTCGGTTAATGTTCCATCGCTGAACCACAGTTTCCCAGGCAAGGTCACGCGTTTCTCCGTGGATGTGAAAGAGGAGACGCGCACCATGCATACCGAGGTGGACGTGCCCAATCCGGCGGGCGTGTTGGTGCCTGGTTTGTATGCGGAGGCGACCATTGCGCTGGAGGCCAAGAACAATGCCGTTGCGGTCCCGCTTCAGGCGGTGGATCAGAACAATGGCGAGGCGACGGTGGATGTGATCGGTGCGGGCAACAAGATTGAGGTGCGTAAAGTAACGCTCGGCATCCAAACCGCCACCCACGCTGAACTCGAGTCCGGTCTCCAGGAAGGCGACATGGTAGTGGTGAGCGACCGCAGCGGATTGCGAGCGGGACAAATCGTTCAAGTCAAGCCGATGAATCTACCCCAATACCAGAGCGCGGACGATAACAAGTAACCGGGTCGGGAGCTAGTCATGCCACGTTTTTCGATTCGCAATCCTTATTTCATAGTTGTGGTCTGCCTGGCGCTGGTGGTCATCGGGATCAACGCGCTGAGCCGCATGCCGGTGGATTTGTTTCCGCCTATTAACCTGCCGGTGGTGGTGGTGGCGACGTTCTACAACGGCATGCCGCCGAAGGATATCGAAGTCGATATCACCAATCCGCTGGAGCGCTTCTTCACGCAAGCCAGCGGCGTGGATCACATGGAATCGCGCTCGATATTGGGCGTCAGCATTATCAAAATCTTTTTCCAGCCGGGCACGAATCCGGATGCGGACATGACGCAAATGTCGAACCTCGCGCTGGCGGATTTGAAACGTCTGCCGCCGGGCACGCTTCCTCCGCTGGTGATGAAATTCGACGCGTCCAGCCTTCCCGTGTGCCTGGTGACGGTGAAGGGCGAGGGGCTGACGGAAACTCAGCTCCACGATCTGGCGCAATTTCAGATCCGCAACCAGATTGCGGTTGTGAACGGCGCGGAAATCCCCGCTGTGTTTGGCGGCAAGTATCGCCAGGCGATGATTTACGTGGATCCTTATAAGCTGCTATCGCGGCAGTTGAGCGTCATGGACGTTGTCAACGCGGTGAACGACAGTAATCTGATCTTGCCCGCGGGCGACGTCAAGGTGGGCTCCACGGATTACTACGTTTACTCCAACAGCCTGGT
>Ga0187784_10004073_pt1 | contig 11832 bp, 15 predicted proteins | sample 1015_SJ02_MP15_2_FD_132964 | JGI IMG/M metagenome (GOLD analysis project Ga0187784, IMG submission 132964) | Tropical peat soil microbial communities from peatlands in Department of Meta, Colombia - 1015_SJ02_MP15_20_MG | ecosystem: Environmental > Terrestrial > Soil > Wetlands > Peat | place... | reverse complement strand
GTCGCTTCAGTCTCTTGATGTCATTATAGATGGTGTGCTTCGAGTAACCCTCTTTCTGCAACCATAGCCCGTAGTTTATAATTTCGGAGTTATGTCGGGATAGCGTTACTGGGGCGGGTAGCCTAGCCTGGATAGGGCACAGGCCTCCGGAGCCTGAGGTCGTGGGTTCGAATCCCTCCCCGCCCGCCATACGCTCAAGTGGACGGAATCCCCGAACATCTTAACGAGATAATCAGCTTCGGCCTATGGATGAGGAAGGAGGGCTATAGGGAGTCTACCTGCTACTATGCCGTTAGGGTGCTTAAGCGGTTAGACAGGCGGGTTAACATCCTCGAACCTGAAGCCGTTAAGCGATTTCTAGCTAATTCCGGTTGGAGTGAAGGCGGTAAGGAAAGGGTAGTAGAAGACCTAGACCGATTCTATAGGTATAAAGAAATCAAGTGGACCCGTCCACGGTATGAAGCCGTAGATGTACTACCCCACATACCGAAAGAAGCGGAAGTAAACGACTTAGTTTCAGGGCTACCGGCATTAACTGGCACTTTCTGTATGCTCCTGAAAGAAACCGGCTGTAGACCTGGAGAAGCATGGTTAGCTGAATGGACGCACCTAGACGTTGAACGGAACACTATCATAATTCGGGCTGAGAAGAAATCCAGAAGCCGAGAGTTGCGCTTAACGAATAACCTGTTGGGTCGGCTCAACCTGTTACCTAAAGACCGGAAGTATGTTTTCCATGACGGAAGCAAGGAACCGATTAAGGGACTGGGAGACTTCACTAGAACCTTCCAGAAGCAACGTAAACGATTAGCTGCTAAGTTAGCTAACCCGAGGCTCCAACTAATCAGCCTCAGGACCCTACGCCATTACAAGGGTACAATGGAATACCATAGGACCCGTGATATCGTACACGTTCAGAAGCTTCTAGGGCACAGATCGATATCGAATACTCTAAGGTACGTTAGACTAATCAATTTCCCTGATGACGAATACTCAAGTAAGGTAGCTAAGACCGTTAAGGAAGCTCAAGAGTTAGTGGAGGCGGGCTTTGAGTTCGTTTGCGACGTTGAAGGATACAAGCTTTTCAGGAAGAGGAAGTAGCGTGGATTCTTGATGGTAGAAGGACCAACACCGAAAGTGTCATTCATGAAGAGGAAGAGAGCGGTCTTTGCCGCAGTGTTATTAGTGGCTTTGGTCTTGGGAGCAGGGGTCACAGTCAGTGCTTATCCTAAACTAGACGTTACGAATTTGACATTGAATGGGTCGGCACCCCTAGGCGCTGTTGGGAGCGTAATATCCATCTACGGTTCGTTGAACCTTCAACTAACGGGAGATGGCAGTATCGAACTAAGGCAAGTTAACGTGACGCTTAACGGCGTTCCAATGTACGTTAACAATTTCCAACTTCCAGTAGGGACAAACTTTACAGCCTGCAGACCTTACTGCCCTTTCGGAGCGGTTGTTATACTCCCGTACAACGTTTCTCTTAGCTATAGTTTCAATAACTGGAGTAGCTGGACGGCACTCGTCAATGCGACACTTACCGTCACGGTTTACGGCTATTGGTCCCCGATTCATTCGACACCTACCATTCCGGTGACTTTGACCTTTCAAACCAATCAGTGGATATGGAATGGACCGCCGCTGCCGACAACAACGGGATAACTAATTCTTTTAAAACTCTAACTTGACCGCTTATCTCCATTTTCACTATCTTGTTTCTGTTTTCTGGCTCGCAACACGCAGTACGTTACTAGAATTCCCAATGGTATGAGGACTACAATCGTCGTCAGATAAACCGCCTGCGTATGCATTTGGCAGATATCAGCGGGGGGTCCGGACGGTTGGCTGGCCGTTACATTTTCGGTTGATGAAGTAAATTGCATGATAGGGACAGCGTTCGAGTATGTGTAGGTCTGCGGTGAACTGTCAAGGGAGTAATTCAGTGTAAAGGTGACTGTCTGTGTTGTGCCGTTGGCCGGCATCGTTTGCGGAGAGCTGCCAGTTGCATCAAAACTGATGAAAAGATAGTACGCAGCACATGATGCCATCATATAACTTGAACCCAGTCCCTCCCAAGACGGAAGGGTTAACACATATCCGGGAATCGTTAGCTGTGCTGTGTTGATGAACAATTCATGTTCGGTTGAACTGGGATTGATCGCAGAAAAACCGACCATGAAAAAGTAGTCATGATTTGTAGCGTAGTCATAGTAAGGGGATACTGTGATCGTGTCGAACTGCATCCAAGGGGCCGAATGAAGTGCAAACTCAGGATAGCCAGAGTTAACAAAAAGAAAACCTCCGACAACAATGCAGATGATTAGCAAACTTAGGACGACTATGGTACTCTTCTTCATCATTTCGGACCTGTCTGAATGAATAGGGTGCTAATGTTCAAGAGCAAGGGAAGGAGTATACCCCTCTGAGAAATCAACGTTAAAACCACGCTTTGCTGTTTAACTAGTCTAGGTTAAGTCTTTGCATTAAGACGAATCAAAAGGGCAATTACTCTATGTCTTAGCCATAATCCTCTTTCGTACTTTCATCAATCACCGACCCTTAACCTAACAGTCTCTTCTTGGCTTAACTGGTTGCATTATCTACGGCAAGAAATTAGTGAATTGATTTGAACTGCCCTAGTTGCGCCGAGAAGCTGGAACTATACCCGCTTGAATTTACGTGGCGTTCGGACATAATGAAGCCCCGTGAATGGTTCCTCTGTAGCAGTTGCCATCAATATTGGATAATGGCTGACGGAGAACTGAGGGCATTAGCGGAGATTGAGGCCCCATGAAAGCGAACGAATTAGAAAGATATCTTCCCAAAGAAGTAGAATGCCCGTATTGTGATGGAGCTGGGGAAACAGCGGAGCTTGCTAAATGTCTTGCCTGTAACGGGCTTGGCAAAATCTTGCAGTAGTTTTGGAGTTAAGATTCTTTTGAGGTGTCCGTTAAGTTTTCTTGAAATGACTTCAGAATTGGTTTGAAGAAATAGGGTAAGCCCAGAGGAACCGGCCTGAAGCGACTTACTATTATTCCTCAAACCATGATTACATCAAGAGACAAATGCCCCCCAAGAGGCAAACGGCAACCAAAACTGAATACGACATAAGAATGTCACTTCTTGAACACTACTCATCTGAAACCATTTCACATTCAGCTCTCTTGGCTGGACTCACACTTGTCCTCCTACCAGTTCTCCAAGAAAGGCTAAGTCTTGGACTAAACGGACCTCCCTTGTCGAGGGCACTACTAGATTCTGGTCTCTATGCCATCTTAATTATAGGGGTTCAAATTGGCGGGCGTACCCTGTATTGGGGTTGGTTGGCTGCTGCGATTGTAAGAGGCAAGAGAACGTTAGGTGAGAACGTTCCGCTTACCATTTCGAAAGACAAAGAATTCATGGATAGCAAACTGGAAACTTTCGTGCTGTACACCGCCGCTCACAACTTCGTTAAAGAATATCATCCGACGATTTGCAGATATTTCAGTTCCCTTTCAATGAAGAGAGTGGAGATATTCATAATCTCGTTGCCGATCGCATGCATTGTGGCTTTTTGTATCGAGTATTTGTTATCCTTTCTTTGAATTGAGTTGCAGTTTTGGAAGGCCCCATTCATTCAATCGCAGACCTTGACTGTCTTCTCCCACATTCTTCACAATAAGTACCGGGACCAGTGATTTCAATGCCGCAATATTGGCAGAATCGTGTGTTTTGATGTTGCCTGCCTCGTTCTCTCTTCAGATATTGCTCCCGCCATTGCTTCTCTGCTTCTCTCCATGTCGCTTCATCCGTTCCGTACGGTTTTGTCGCTCTTATGTTGTCATCTCTCTGAAACGGAGTTGTGAGTCTAGAGCTAGTTTCACGCTCCTGTTCCTTTCTTGGATTCTCACGCAGAATTACCATTCCAACGCTTCCGAACAACAATACCACGAACGTGGGGAGCAGGCCGAAGTAGACACTCGATAGTTCGTATGCCGGTACAAGCTCAGTGCTGGATGAACTAGCCACTAGGGGCAGGGTTGAACTAATCGTTGATGTCGAAGACTGCGTTAGGTAAGTTGTCGTTGCCTCTGTTGCCGTCATTATCTGTAGCTCCCTTAATCTTTCACTCATTGACACTACAGTCGAGAAGCTAGTTGACAGCTTAACTATCGAGGACGTTTCAAACGCTATGAGTTGATTGACCTGAACTAGAGAGCATTGAGAGACTATCATGAACCTGGTAGGAACTAGTGGGAGGGTCAATAGTACCAGACTCACAATCGAAACGAACAGAAGTAGAACAGCTACGAGTGTCCGTTTGGGGTTCATTCGGCGACCAGACTATGGGTAGCTGAATCCCATATACGCTACCTCGATTTGTGAGGGTGAGCTGACAATAATTTCAGGACTGCCATTATAGATTTGAATTGTGCCTGTTACTCGGACCTCTTTGTTAAGGTAGAATGAGACGGGTTGAAAATTGAAGTTGCCTAGGTCGCTGGAAAATATCACGGCGTAAAAGTATCCTTGATAGGGGTAATTGAAGTCTAGGAACGTTGTGTCGGAATAGGTTGAGAAGTAGGTGTAAACAATCGTACCTTGTACGGTTACGTATTGGCCGACATAATTTGAGGCGTCTGTCCAAGATATTACTTGGTTTGTAGCTGGAAGCCACTCAGCCTGTGTCACTTGAGATGTGGCCGAAGAATAAAGTAAAACCGTTGTTGTCGGCGTAACGAATTCGGTGCTTGTCGTCGGCTGAACAAACACGGTGGTCGCAGACGGTTGCACATGCACAACCGACGGATAGATTCCAACTCCAGCAACAAATGCTACCAATGCTACGACTATTGTGACCAAAGCGCCCTTGTATCTGCCTAACCTGGAGGAAGACAACAACTATCTCTCCAATATTTCGGAAAGACGGTGCCACATGATTGCTCTCATCTCAGAGAAAACAATTGTCATCATGGGTGCTTCATTTTTGACCGAGGAAAAGATTCTATGCCGTAAGGTAAGCTAAGCATTATACGGGGTTGGCAACAAACCTAGGGTCAGGTCGTCTGCCAAGTTGGGGCGACGCAAGGTTGACTAGTTGTGCATAGTCTATGAGCACCGCAAGATATCTTGTGATTTTCATGCCGATCGCATTAATCGTCATAGTGGTAGCATCTGGGTTCATCGTGCCGCTTTTCACATTTCATCCGCTGAGCGTGAATGCGGTCAACCCAACGGTTACCCTATCTGCGGAAATCCAATACGTCGTGTTCTCAAGCGGCTGCGGCTACAATGTAACTATCCAAAAAGAAACGTTATCGCCGACAGAATTGATAGAAATTAAGAACGAAACTTACAACGCTTCCGCCGTGGTATCCAATATACAAGGACTCTGTAATTTAGTTACCACTGAAGTGAACAACTACCAAACCCTATACTATTCTGGAGCCAGTCTCAGCAGCTTAATCGCGGCTGAGATGGCAATAAGCCTAAACAGCAGCGTTCTATGTTTAATGGTCGCCGGTTACTATGGCGGAGCCTGCGCACCGTCTTATGTGAGCGATGTCCTCGGGTCTCCACCCATCTTTTCAGACAACATTCCTTGGAATATCATTAACAGCAGCTACGTTATCTCTGCCGAAGTGAAGTTGGGTAACCAATTACCCTTAACTGTTGACAAGATAACTGCAAACGAAAGTAATGGTCACTCATTAAACGTCAGATTTAATGAGACCACATGTTCTAAGGATTGTTCTTTTCCGATAACGATGACCTCCGGTGATTATTCTGGCACCATCTATGAGTACAACAAGCCCATTCGCATAGTCTTGAGTATGTCCGTAGAATCCGCCGAGGTATGGGGGTTCTCCTTCTGGTGGATAAGAATCGGAACAACACAGAAGACGATTACTGCTACACTTGACGTTAACCTTTCAAACTCAACTGTACGCCTACTGGCTTGATTATGACAAATCTCCGCTGGTTGAAATGGGCTACGACCAAACACTTCGCAACATCGTTACATTAGCGGGGAGTTTCGCAACGGTAGCCGCCAATGCGCCATAGGATATCAGGCGGATTCCCAAGTATACACTTAGAAACAAGAGAAAACTCAAAGACAGTATGTAGACAGTTCTCCCTTGCTTGTGACGTTTCTCAACAGCGAATTTCTTGAAACCTGTCGCAAAAGTGAAGGCTGCGGTAAGTGTAGCGAAAATGCCAGCGGCGTGGGCTATCGCCTCCTGCCCTACAAAACTAAGCATGTCCGATTGAGCGTCTAAGACGAATGAGCTAGTTGGGAGCATTTGATTCTAACCTCAGCATTACCGAGATGGACCCGCCAGCCAACTAATCATGCCAGTGTGTTAGGAGCAAGGGAAGCCCATGTAAGCTACTTCAATCTGTGACGGGGTGTGGACGATAATTTCAGGGGCACCGTTGTACAACTGAACAGTGCCGGTTATTCGGACCTCTTTGTTCAGGTAGAAGCTAGTGATGGAGCATCCAAAGTTGCCAGCGTCGCTTGAGAAAATGACCCCGTAGAAGTATCCTTGATACGGATAATTGAAGTCAAGAAAGCTCGTGCCACTGTAGGATGAATAATATGTGTAGACGATTGTGCCCTCAACGGTCACGTACTGACCCACGTAATTGGTGGCGACGGTCCAAGACACGACCGGTGCGCTGGGCGTTCCCCATTCAGGGGTCTGGGTATAAACGAATGGAATCGTTGCGGATATTGCGCCGACGAGGAACAGAACGATAGGAAGTCTTAGGCCTAAGTTCAAGTTAAGGCCACGAAGGCTATGATGTACGGCAAATGGATTTACGATTTTCGTAGAGAGCCGTTACTTTTGATGCATCGTAAAGCGCATGTATGAGAAGCAATCGTGTCATTACATCGGCAGGAAATTTTCCTCTCAGCAGGTAGCATTTGTTTTCTTCATTTTTGAGCAGAAAAAACGTTCTATGCCGTAAGGTATGCTAAGCGTTATAGCCCATCAGCAACCATTACCGTTTGGTCGTTCGCTGTCTTGCAGCGCCGTTCCGTGCTTGTTTCTGTCGCTGTGATTTTGGTCATAATCGTAGATGGCTTAGTTTGTGGTTTCTTGGGATCGAATGCTTCCGCTGTCAACTTAAGCGGCACGGTGTATGTGGATGCGAACATCTCGATGTCCCAACTCATGGGGGAAAGCTGCTATCCTTATACGTGGACTGTAGAAGCTGTTGTACCGGTGGATTTCTACAATAAACTGCTCAGTTTCGCCAATCAGGAAAGTCCTCTGATAAATTCCAACATAAACCTCTGTCTAGCGGCAGTCGACTTATGCGAGTTAAGCCAAGCGGCTGGGGGGAACTGCGACCTTTCAACTATTTACGTTACTGACCCAACAGCGATTCCGGATGGCGTCAGCATCGTTGGTTACGTCTTAGGTGTTAACGTGACCCTAAACAACAGACTTCCAGTTCAAATTGCGAGTGTTAACGCTACTTCTAATGACGTTCAATTGCCAGTTAATTTTGAAAAGACTAGCTGTAGTACCAATTGCAGACTTAGTGCTAATGTCACGTTGGGCCCCATGTCTGAACCGACGAAGATCAATCTGGCGATTAGAATCGAGACGCCGCTAAACTGGTTTATGTGGGGGAATTTTGGCATGATTCAGAAGACGATAGTAACCTCATTGGAGTTCACGCCATCAACTATGACGGTGCAAGCAAGTTAGCGAATCTAGGCCTTCCTGGAAATGGGAGATGCTGAGGTGCTGTCTGACAGTGAAGTGATCTAATCTAATCGTTTAATCTTCCTAGCTCTAGACCGTTTCTTCGCCAGCAGTACTTTCTTCTGCTGAATCAGCCTGTTTCGCTCGGCCTTAAGGTCGTCAATCTCCCTCACGATGTCAAACTCCTCTGCCGCCTTTGTTTGTGCCTCTTCTTCCTCTGGCGTCAGGTCCGGCTCAGTTAATCCCAGATGGGTATCAATAGCGTAAGTTAACTCACCTATCTGCCGGTCAATGTCTTCGATTAAGAGTTCTTCTTCTGACTTTGAGCTTTTATTAGGCTGAAAGAACCACCGAAATTTTTGTTCGTCCGTCGTGACCACATAGTTAGCGATAATTTTCAGAATCCGCTCGTCATCTTTCTTTGTGCCATAGAGAATCTTGACAAATCCTCCTCTGGTAATCTGAACTCGACGATTTGGATATGCTTTGAGATAGAATGTTGCTTGACCCTTCGCACCGGGATCGAAACTCTTGCAAACCTCCCCTAAGCGGGGACTAGTAACTGTGGGCTCATAGGCCAAGTTAGTGGAGTAGATTCTCTGCGAGAAGCCCATGGCAAAGACGGCCGAAAGATAGCATGCTATAGGGGCTATTCTGGCTTATGCAATAACAAGAGAGGATGACGGTTTGGACGGGCAATGTGTTAGGCCAACAGTGACAGGCCGTAGTTTGGAACGAACGAACTTTGAGGATAATTGGTGTGTAAGCAATCCACGAGAAGGCCAGGTGAGGTTGTGAATAGATTTGAGTGCTGGCCAATAAATTAGAGGTAGAGGAAGAAATGATGAAGAAGAATTTTGTCAAAAACTTTGGTGAGGACCCACTCATCAAGATTAGTGGCAGTAACGACGCTGAAGTAATGCAGTTGATTCAAGCTATTTCTGAGACATTCGGTTTTCGAGTGAACGGCATGTCGAACAGTGACGGTGAACTCGTAGCTTACCTCGTGCGGAAGACGGAAGAGGATGCTGAAACAAGAAACTGTTGAGACTCTGTTTCCTAAAGCTGAACCAGTCGAAGGGCTAGTGGATTTCGACGCCCTATACAAGGAACTGAAAGAATACTTCAAAGAACACGTTGACTTAACAGATGAACGTAACTACTCGGTTCTGGCTTCATGGACCTTCGCCACCTACAAGATTGACGACGTGTCATGTACTCCTCATCTGTCCATTCTCGGACAGAAGGGTTGTGGCAAGACACGTTTGCTGGAAACGCTTAGGCAGGTAGTAAATAGAGGCTTTATGCCCATCGACCTAACGAAGGCCAGTCTGTATTACATGGTTGATGTGTTTAAGCCCACGCTGCTTGTGGATGAGACTCAGGTTTATGGCAATGAGGAGTACGGTTCAATTCGAATATTGTTCAGTGTTTATCGACGAAATCAGAAAGTTCCAAGGATAGGTTACAAGGCTGAACGTTCCAAGGAGGAACGAATCGAATGTTTCAGTCCTTTCGGCTTCAAAGCGTTCGCTGGACTCAAAGACATTTCGGAGAACGTCAGTGATAGATGCGTGCAAATAACGATGCTGCCTGCAACTCGACCGGTCAACAGGAAAGTTAACGAAGTTGAAGGTGCCTCGCTTCGTAACAGGCTTTGTAGATGGACGGAACAGGAATTAGAGGGTCCACCAGAGACAACATGGAGTAATGTGGACCCTCGACTTTCAGAGTTGTTTGAAACCTTACTGACGAATACGCCTCCCAAAGAAGATTTCGACACGGTTAAGTCTGTTATGAGTGAACTCTCATTACAGAAGCTGGCCACGCAGAAGGACAGCTTGGAGGCGGATGTGCTGCGAGTCTTCTACAAGAACGCCTCCAAGGTGACAGACCATTGGTGTTCAACCATGGAAATCTACGGTGATGTGAATAGGATACTGGAACAAAATGATTTTCGTGACTGCGTCAGCACAAGACAGGTTGCGGCAATCCTACACATGTTCGGCTTCAAACCTAGAAGAAAGGAACATGCAAGAGGCTTCACCTTAGACTTGAATCGAATCCAAGGTTTGGCTACAAGATACGGCGTAGAAATGAAGTGACTGCTTCAAACAATCTACGCCTAGGCCCCATTTTTTGGCTGACGGAATGACGGGTCTGACGCTACTTCAGGGCGTGCCCTTAACGGTATGAAAGTGGTGACGTACTATAATTATACGTGGTTTGCTGTCATTTGAGATTCAGGTTTGCTGTCAGTGTGGTATGCATGTCCTCCGTCAGAAGCGTCAGCCTGTGTAAAAGCGTCATTTTGGCGTCATGAAGCGTCATGAAGTGTCATGCTTGCTGAAGAAAATCCCACTCTCTCAGAGAGTTGGCGACTTCGACAGGATATGGGTAAGTTGTTGGGAAACACGACCCATACGACGCTCTCAATCTCCTGGACTAGAAAAAGGTTCTATGATAGTCGTGGCCATTTACCAAAGCCATTATTCACACGTCGGTCGTTGATGGATGCCAAAACCGCCCTGTAATAGGCTCGTTTCAACCTTTGTTAAGCAAAAACAGGCCATTTTATGTCGTTCACAGTTTCTGATACGGTGTTCCTGCACGTGTAAAAGGACTGACTTGCAGAGTCACCGGATTGGATAATGAAAACTCCAGTCTGCTTCTAACCTCAGGCTATCTTAAGGAAAGTTGGACCAAGCGAGCCGTCAAGTCGGTTGGCATTCGTATATACAGGCGGACCTTTCCAATCAGAACGCCCAAACTCCGACCCCAAAAAATAGAAATCATAATCGTAGCTAATCCGGAGACGCATGATTCCTCTCTCTAATCATTATTGAATTTAGCCACTTTTTCTACAGCTCTACAGTTTTAGTGTTTACCTGGGTTGGCGCTATCTGTTGGAGTGGCTTCAGGTCTGATACATGATGTTTGCTTACTCTCATTTGTGGTCTAATTACTCGTACCCAGAACATACTCTACACCTACAATTTTGTGGTCTAAACTACGAGTAATGACGGACTTAGGAATCTGACGTTCTGTCGTGCTCAGCGTGTTACATGTGTAACAAAGCTTAAAGGAGGCTTTAACTATGATGTGTTACAGGTGTAACTGCGATGGGGTTAGCGAACGTGGTGTATGTAGTGGATTATGATATTCCGTCAACCGGAAATCAGGCCAGAAGAATAGCGTTCTACCGTGCAGTACACCGTTTACTCAAGGAGCGTTACGGCCGAGAAGTCAAGTTAAGCAGCCAATCTTGTTACTTCACAGAGGATGAGGAATTGGCAAAAGAATTCTTAGAGGTAGTGAGCCATTACAGTAAGAGGTGCAACCTCTACAAGGCGGTTAAAGTTCAATGACTGAAGATAAGAAAGCCTCCGGAGCCGTGGCGAACGACCGTGAGGGAGTGAGTGTCGAAGCCAAACGTAGTTTGGCGGAAACATCGTGGGTTCGAATCCCTCCCCGCCCGCCACAATTCAACTAGCACGTCTAGTCGTGTGTCGGCTCGGAAGAACCCTCCGAGTGCTTTTCGGCCATTTTACTCAGGTGAAACCTCATTCTCGTGCACTTCCCTTACGAATGCCTCGGAAAGGCGGTGAGGTCACGCTAAACCGTGAGGTAGCCCACAGGTCTGCGTTGTCAAGAAGAAATTTCTCTATGCTTATGGCTTATATTCCTAGGCCTAGGAATTTCTTGTCGCGATGGGTCGAAGGCGCAGTAGGAGGAGTCGAGGTCGCTTACAAGGTTAGGCGAACTGTCCTTTTTCTATTGCATGAGATCAACTAGGAGCGTCTATGTGTCTTGAAGCTTCACGAGATGTTGCAGAGTTCTATTGAGAGATTGTTTTATCGGGGGAAATCGACCAGATCAAGCGTGTACGCCGCGTACGCGATCGGCAATGTAATCTTGATGCTCCTGATCTTCTACATTTTGCTGAATAGGATTGCGTACGATTGGACGGGAAGCTTGTACCCTGTCGGCACCGGTTTCCGCCTGGACTTCCTCTTCGGAGGGTTGGAGAATGCTATTCCGTTCATTCCTCAAATGGTCGTCTTCTACGTTTACCTGTTCTACCCGATGGTAGTTCTGACGATGCTATACTTCGCTTTCGTCG
>Ga0187784_10004071_pt1 | contig 11833 bp, 12 predicted proteins | sample 1015_SJ02_MP15_2_FD_132964 | JGI IMG/M metagenome (GOLD analysis project Ga0187784, IMG submission 132964) | Tropical peat soil microbial communities from peatlands in Department of Meta, Colombia - 1015_SJ02_MP15_20_MG | ecosystem: Environmental > Terrestrial > Soil > Wetlands > Peat | place... | reverse complement strand
CGGTGACGGCTTGCGTGCGCACAGCCCGGAGCTCGCCCTTCAACGGTGAGGCGCGCGCGACTCGCATCATCGAGGGAGGCGCGATGCCTGAGCCAAACGAAGCTCCTCTATCGTCCTGCTCGGCGCCGCGACGGGATCCGCGCACGTCGTCCAGAGCGGACTCACGTCGCCTCATCGGGAGAGGGCGAAGATGAACATGCACGTCTGGCCGCGCAGCCATCTCGCCCATTTTGCTTTGACTATCGAGGGCATCCACGTCGAGCGGAACGGCCGCCGCATCTTCGACGGCGCATCGACGGCCTTCGAGCGGAGTCGCGTCACTGCGATCGTCGGTCCTTCTGGTGCGGGTAAGACGACTCTGATCAACGTGATCAACGGTCTCGTGACGCCAAGCCGCGGCGGCATCGGCATTCCAGAGATCGGACTGCTGACCGAAGCCTCGCAATGGACACGTTTGCGCCGGGCGACTTCGACGATATTCCAAGACCACGCCTTGATCGGACGCCTCAGCGCGTTCGAAAATGTTCTGCTTGGCCTCGCGGAGACGCGCCACCCGCTGTCCTTGGCGCCCTGGCCTTCCTCGGCGCGCGAGCGCGCCGCGCGAGCGCTGCGGGACGTGGGTCTGTTCGACCAGGCTTTCGAACGCGTCGAGAAGCTTTCAGGCGGCGAGCGGCAACGAGTCGGGGTCGCGCGCGCCTTGGTCAAAAATCCGCGAATTCTGCTCGGCGACGAGCCATTTTCCTCGCTCGATCCACCGCTCGCGCGTCAGCTTGGGGAGGACCTGCGTCGGCTTGCAACGCGCGACGGCGTCACAGTCGTGCTCGTTTTGCACCAAATTCAAGTCGCGCGTGCGCTTGCCGATCGCATCATCGGCGTCAACTTGGGGCGGATCGTCTTCGATGGACCCGTGGAGCTCTTCGACGCGGCGATGGAAGCTGCGGTTTTTGCGACATCCGGACCCAAGCAGGAATGCTGCTCCAAGAAAGGTGGCTGACATGTGGCGGACTCCGCGTTTGATCTTCGTAGTGGCGCTGGCGACGGCGCTTGGCCCATGCATGACTGAGGCGCAAGAGCGGCCGGAGAAGCTTCTCATCGGTTTATTGCCAGGCGAGTCCGCGCCCACCGTAATGCGGCTCAACGAACCGCTCCGCAAATATATGGCAGAGAGACTGAAACTACCGGTCGAAATCGTCGTCGGCGCCAATTACGCCGCGACCTCCGAGGCCTTGCGCTCCGGTCGGATTGACGTCGCGTACCTTGGACCGGTCACCTACATTCTCCAGTCGAAGCGCACGCCGCTCGAGCCTTTCGCGCGACCGACCCATGCCGGCGTTGGACCAACGTTCCGGGCGACGATCATCGTTCCCGCGGACAGTCCCGCCAAAACGCTTGCCGATCTCAAGGGCGGCGAGATCGCCTTCGGCGATCCGGCGTCGACCTCGGGGACATGGGTTCCGCGCTGGCAATTGCTGAACGAAGGCCTCGTCTCCGGCCGCGACTACACGATGCGCGTGCTCGGCGCGCATGACGCCGTGGCGCTCGCGGTGGAGAACAAGAAGGTCGCCGCCGGCGGATTGTCCAAACCGATTTTCGAGCGGCTGCTCAAGGAGGGCAAGATCTCGGCCGACAAGGTGCGCGTGCTGGAGGATTCGCCGCCGATCCCCGAATATATGTGGACCTTCCGCGCCGGCCTCGACCCCGCCTTCAAGCAGGAGATTCGCGCGGCCTTCCTGGAGATGAAGGAGCCTGCCGCGCTCGGCGTCTTTCGTGCGGAGGCTTTTGTTCCCGCCGCCGATTCGGATGTCGATCGCGTTCGCGAGTGGATCGCGGCGGTGCAGTCTACGGGCGGCGAAACCACCTGGGCGCCTCAATGACTGACTCCGCCGCTTCTTCTGACTTTCTCCCTCTCTCCAGCGAGTGGCGGCGCCACGAATTGAGCAGCGCCGGCGTTGCGGCGCTGGTGACGATAATCGTTCTTGCCGCCTTCGTCTTCGCAGACGCCTTCGATCTTGCGCGCTACACCGGTACGGCGACGACCCTGCTGCGTCTCGCGGCCGAATCATGGCCACCCGACTTCAGCCGCTGGCGGGCATGGGGGCGCCCCCTGTTGGAGACCTTGGCGATGGGCGTGGCCGGCACCGCGCTCGGCGCCGCGCTGGCTTTGCCGCTCGCAGCGCTGGCGGCCGAGAACGTCGGCCCCTCGATCCGGCTCGGCCAGCTGGTGCGGCTCGGCTTGAACGCGCTGCGCTCTCTGCCGGGCCTCATCTGGGGCGTCGTCTTCGTCGCCGCGGTCGGTTTCGGGTCGTTGCCCGGCGTGCTGGCGCTCGGCGCGCATTCGACGGGAATGCTCGGAAAGCTGTTCTTCGAGGCCATGGAGCACGTCGATCCTGCTCCCGGCGCAGCGCTGCGCGCCAACGGCGTTTCAAAGCTCGGCGTCTTCCGTTTCGCGATCCTGCCGCAGGCTCTCCCGCGCCTCGTCGACGCGGCGATCTATCGCCTCGAACATAATCTGCGCGCGGCGACGACGCTGGGCCTCGTCGGAGCCGGCGGCCTCGGGCTCGAGATCGTGACTGCCTTTCACCTGTTCGAATATCGCGAGGCCTCGGCTTTGATCCTGATCCTGCTGGCGCTCGTTACTGCCGTAAACGCCATAGGCGCGGCGATGCGCCGAAGCTTTCTCAGCCGCGAGGAATAAGGCGCGCGAGACGCGCGCACTCCGGAGGGCTGGCGTCTCGCCGGCCAAAGCTCAATAGGCGGTCTGCTCCTGCAGCGGCGTCCCATTGCGCCGGCTGAGCGCCCGCCGCATCCAGAGCGGCTGGGAGCCGGAGAGCATCGATTGCACCTGCGCGATGACGTCGTCGATCGGTCGCACTCGCTCGCTCTTGACGGGAAACACCTTCAGATCGTGGATCCGCACGGCGGCAAGATCGCTCAAGCCCAGCGTGAAGAGAATGCCGCAGCCCTCGAGAGACGCGACGCGATCGAGCAGCGGATCGTAGCCCGTTCCGTCGTCGTTTTCCATGTCGTCCATGATGCAGCGGCCGCCGTTGGCCGCCTTGCCACCACCGTTCGCCTTGCCCTTGCCGCCGCGGGCGAACTGCACGACATCGACGAATTCCGAGTCGTCGGCCGACACGTCATAGAAAGCGAACTGCTTGGCCACGACGAAATTGGCGTCCAGATTGATCAGGCTGTTGGTCGTGATGGCGATGCGCAGATGGGAAGCGTCCATGTTCGACTCCATTCGGATTTCAGGCCATCGGCTGGCCGACGACGATTTTCTCCCGCGCGAAGCGGGTGCGGAAAGAAGCCGGAAGCGAGAAGCCATCCAGCGAGCGGGCGCGCCACCTCTGTAGCTCGTCTCGCGCGATTGAGCCGTCGACGAGCGCCTCGACCGGAACGATGTGCAGCACATCGTCCAGGACGGCGAAGAAGTCGATCGGATAGCGCCCCGGGTCGCGATAGCGTTCGCCCATCTCGAAGATCAACCTGTCGCTTTCGAAGGCGATCTTCGGATTGTCGCAATCGAAGCGGAAATGGCGGTTAAAGGGCGAGCTGCGCCGGAATTGATAGAGAATGCGGTCCTCGTCGGAAAAGCGTTTGATTTCGGCTACGATGTCGAAGAAAAATTCGGCCAGCATCCAGCTGACATAGGCTTCGGGATAAATGCCGGTCCGCGCCTCGAACCAATAGGCGACCATGGTTTCGAGCAGATCGAGGCCCGCGCGCGTGATCTCCAGCGACAGCGCCACCCTGTCGATCGCGCCGTTGAGGCAGACCACGCCGTCGCGCATGTCGACGTGGCCATGTGGGTTGAAGGCGACCTTTCGCACGACTCGCAAGATGCGATGCAGCTCGGCGAGGAGCTTTTCCGTCTGGGTGCTCCTGGGCAGCTCCTTGCAGCGGGTCCATGAGGTCAGAGGATGCTCGCTGGGGTATATCCCCGCTAGCGTCGCCTCGAACACCAGAGCGGCGCGAGCCGCCGCCGCGATGCGATCGAAGGGCGCCTCCTCTGCCGCAGGGGGATCGAGGAAGCTCAGAGCTTTGCGCTTCGTATAGAGTTCGACCTGCCGGTATTCGGGGAGGCGCAAGTTCGCCGACCAGCCGATGGCCGGATGGACGAAGAGTTTCTCCGTGAAGCCCAACCCTTCCTCCTCAACAAGTCCTTCCTCCCCAAGCAGGCGCCCAGCATGGGGGAGCGGCGCCGGTCCGCTCCCCTCGGGCTGCGATCACCAAGTGTTGAGGATCCACTCGCGATCGCGAGTGTATTCCATATGCGCGAACATCGCGTTGGCGATCTGCTCGCCAAGCAGCATGGCGCCGCGGTAGCCCATCGTCGGATGGCGATAGAGGCCGGCCCGGTCGAAGGTCGGGAAGCCGACGCGCGCCATCGGGATGTTGGCGTCGATCGCGACATAGCGGCCCTTGGAGTGGCCGAGGATCAGATCGAACTTCTTCGGGTTCTCCTTGACGCGCTTTTCGAGCTCCCAGAGATCGGCGTTGCAGACGACCTCCATATCGAAGTTCACCCGCTCCTTGAGCGCGACGAGGCGCGGGTCTTTCTTGTAGCGCGTGTTGTCGTCGCCGAGCAGCAGCAGCGTCGGCTCCAGCTCGACCTCGAGGCAGAACTCCGCAAGCCCGACGACGAGATCCGGGTGTCCGAAGATCGCCACCTTCTTGTTGGCGAAGAACATATGCGCCAAGTCCTGCAGCGCGTCGATGGCGACGCCGCGCTCCTGGACGAGCGAGTCCGGGATCGGCTTGCCGGTGATCTCGCTGATCTTCTTAAGCATCGCATCGGTGTTGGCGATGCCGTAGGGCGACGAGATCGTGTGCCCCGGCACGTCGAACTCCTTCTTCAGATAGTCGACCGTGCTCGCGGCCTCGTAACGCGCGAGCGCGAGCGAGGCGACGGCCCCCGTCGACGCCTGAATGTCCTCGACCGTGGTGCGTCCATGGGTGTGGATCGACTTGTCGGGCAGCATCGGCGAGTCGAAATCCTGCGTGTCCATGAAGATCGTGGCGTCGACGCCCATCTCCTTGGCGTAATATTTGAGGAGCTGCACGTCGCCCGGATTGACCCAGCCGGGGAAAATATTGAGCTTGCCGGTCGGCTCGGCCTTCTTCGTGGCGATCGTCTTCCAGGTCGACAGCACGCATTCGGAGTAGCCGCCGACCTGGCTGCTCTTGAAGCTCGGCGTGTGCACCGGAACGACATAGACCTTGCGGCCGGGGAACTCCTTCTCGATCTCGGCCTCGGCGTATTTGATGTTGCCCTCGATGTCGTCGCCGATAACCTCGGTCGAGCAGGTCGTGATGATCTGGATGATCCGCAGGTGGGGATAGCGGCGCACGAGCGTGAGGACGCCGTCCTGAATGCGCTTGTGGCCTCCGAACACCGCCGAGTCCTCGTGCAGCGAGGTGGAGGCGACGTCGAAGTTCTCCTTGAAGTGCTGGGCGAACAGCAGACGCACGAACATCGTGCAGCCCTGGCCGCCGTGCACCAGCGGTATGCAGTCCTTCATGCCGATACCGGCGTATTGCGCGCCGGCCGGCTGGCAGTCGTACATCGGATTGATGACGCCGGCCCTTTCGCGATTGATGATCTCGTAACCCATCTTCGGGTTCCTTTCTCCAGGCGGCTCGACTCGCGCCGATCGGGTTGGGAACGGCCACCGCGCAATTGCAGCGGCCGCGTTCGCTTTTAGTAAAGCGAGTGATTAAGCTCGTGGTTGAGCGATTTGGTGATGGTGTGGTCGATGAGCATCGCCTTCAGGCTGTCCATAACCTCGTCGATCCTGGTCGGCTCGAGCTCGTCGATCCAGGGAAAGTTCTCCCTGAAGTCCTTCACCATCTCCTTGGCGTCGGCATAGAACAGCCGGTCCATCGGCGCGTGCTTGTGGTTATGCTTGCCGTTGAGCATATCCGCCGCCGCGGCGACGATGCCGTTGATGTTTTCCTCCCTGTCCCAGGAGCGCGAGAAGAACTGCCAGAGGTAGCGCTTCTGCACATAGTCGAAGAGCTGAAGGACCTGCTGCTCGCTCATTCCGCCGCCTCCAGGAAACGAACCGGCTGCTCGCCGCCGCGGATGTCGGTCGCGGCGAGCTTGAGGAGTGGATTGTGAACGGCGTTGTAAGTGTCGCGCGCGAGGTTCACGAAGCCCTCGAAGCCCATGTACGGGCCATTGTGGTAGCCATGGCCGTTCACATAGGGGATGTGCAGCTTCTTCACGAGCTCGCCGACGCGCGGACCGGTGAAGATGACGTCCGGCTTGACGAGATCGATGATCTCGAAGAACTCCAGCTCGTTGCCGTCATCGATGTAGTAGGTGCCGTTCTGGCCTCTCGCGATGACCTTCTCGAAGTCCTCCTGATGCCCGAACTTCGAGGACATGGCGACGACCTGGATGCCGAGATCGTCCTCGACCGACTTCGTCCAGTGCCAAAGGCGCGGTCCGCCCGTCCAGATGGCCATCTTCTTGCCCTGGAGGCGCTCTTTGTACCAGTCGAGCTTGCCTTTCCACTTCGCGTATTCTTCCTCGATCAGCTTCTCGCCGCGCTCCTCGATGCCGAAGAAGGCGCAGATTTTTCGGATGCCCTCCGCCATGTAGGAGAAGCCCCAGGAGTCGATGTCGAGGCGAGGGATGCCATATTGCTTCTTGAGCTCGTTCGCGATGTAGCCCGAGGAGCGCGCGCAGTTGACGACGTTGAGCTGGGCGCGATGCATGCAGCGCAGGTCGTCGTAGGTGCCGTTGCCGGTGAAGTGCGCGATGACCTGGATGCCGAGCCTGTCCCAGTAGGTCTGGAGAAGCTGCGTGTCGCCCTGGATGTTGAAGTCGCCGATGAAGTTCATCGTGTAGTCGCTGGTGATCGTCGGCTCCAGCGTGCCGACCTTCTCGTTGATCCAGCCGATGTTGAGGACGTGGTGGCCCTTCGACTGCGACACGCCCGCGAAGCCGGGGCACTCGCAGCAGAAGATGTCGACGTCGGGCCGCTCCTCCATGACCTTCTTGGCGACCGCCTTGATGTCGTCGCCGATCAGCGCCGTGGGGCAGGTCGTGTAGACGAACATCCGCTTGATGTCGGGCATCTCGTCGAAGGCTTCGTTGATAGACTTCTCGAGCCGCTTTTCGCCGCCGAAGACGATGTGGCTCTCCTTCATGTCGGTCGACCACACGTATTTCATGTTGAAGTGGCCGTTGTCGGTCGGATAGCGCTTCGTGTGCCAGGTGTCGTAGGCGCAGCCGATCGGACCGTGGATCATCTGGATGGTGTCTTTGAGGACGCCGCCGATGACGAGCTTGGCGCCGCAGAAGGCGCAGCCGCGCTCGGACAGCGTGCCGGGGATCGTCGACGCGTTCGAGATCGGCAGATAGTCGCGGGAGTCCTCGCCCTCGACCTTCAGATAGATGTGCTTCTCGCGTTCCGGTATCGCCTTGTCGCATTCCAACAGAACCATGGGCATGAGTCGTCCTCCTCACAGAAGGTGAGCTTTAGAGCGCAGCAGCTTTCAGCAGGCGGCGTCGGAGGAGACGAGGTCGGGTCCGTCGCCGGTCGCCCCTTGATCGCAGGAAGCGTGCCAAGTAACGGCACTTTATCTGGATTACACATCGTAGCTGGGCGACAAAGACAATATCTCATATTTTTCAGTGACTAAGGCATATGCGCCGGTCAGGGGCGGCCCACCCATACTCTATCCTGACTACGTGACGAACTTGTGCGGCAGCACGACGGAAATGAACGGCCGCCGACGCGTGCACATATCGGAACGAATTTTCCTTTCTGTGTACCCCGTCGGGCGCGCTTTAGAGAAATACGGCCCGTCTGCGCAGATTTCAGCTTGGCACGTCTTGTGCGTTACGTCTGGCCGACTGCAAGCAAGAGGTCGCCATGTCCGACACCGGTCTTCTAGAGAGAGTCGAAGCGCCTGCGAAGCCGAAAGCAACGCTTTCGCCCAAGGTTCTTCGCGCCGCCGTGGCGACCCGTGACGGCCAGCGCATCGACTTGCACTTCGGCGCGGCCGACTCCTTCTTCGTCTACGACGTCGCTGCGGAGGGCCCGCGTCTCCTCGCAGAGCGTGTCATCGCCGAGCATGCGCTGAGCGAGGTAGAAGACAAGCGCGAGACGATCTATCGCATGATCTCCGACTGCGCGTTCCTGCTCGTCGCCAAGATCGGCGCGACGCCACAGGAGGCGCTCGCCAAGATCGGCATTGAGGCGAGCAACATGCACGCCGGAAAGAACGTCACGGACGCGCTGCAGGCGCTTTTTGCGGCCAAGATGGCCGCTGTCGACCAAACGCCCGTCGACTCCAGGGATTTCCGCCTTCTGCACGCGATGCTTCGCGTTTCGGACCTCGACCGGTCGATCGGCTTCTACACTTCGATGCTCGGGATGCGGGTCATCGAGCGGCGCGAGCACAAGAAGAACATGTTCTCTCAGGCTTATCTCGGATACGGCGACGCCGGCTCCGGGATGACGATCGAGCTCGTCGCGAATTGGATGCAGGATGATCCCTACGTCCATGGCGACGCCTTCGGTCACTTCGCGATCGGCGTGACGAACATCATGCGCCTTTGTGATCGCCTTGCGGCTGCGGGCGTGCCGATGCCGCGTCCGCCGCGCTCCCAGCGCCATGGAGAGAACATCGTCGCCTTCATCGAGGATCCCGACGGCTACCGCATCGAACTGGTTCAAGCGCCGCATTCAGAACCGGCCGCAGCGCTCGAAGATGTGTCCGCAACACGAGCTTGAAAGAAGGAGTGAACATGCTGCGTCAAATCGCATTCTATGGGAAGGGCGGGATCGGCAAGTCGACCACCTCGCAGAACACCCTCGCTGCGCTCTCGCAGATGGGCCAGAAGATACTGATCGTCGGCTGCGACCCCAAGGCCGACTCGACCCGCTTGATCCTGCACGCCAAGGCGCAGGACACCATCCTGTCGCTTGCGGCTGAAGCCGGCAGCGTCGAGGATCTGGAGCTCGAGGACGTGCTCAAGATCGGCTTTGGCGACATCAAATGCGTCGAGTCGGGCGGTCCCGAGCCAGGGGTCGGCTGCGCCGGCCGCGGCGTCATCACCTCGATCAACTTCCTCGAGGAGAACGGCGCCTACGACGACGTGGACTACGTCTCCTACGACGTGCTCGGCGACGTGGTCTGCGGCGGCTTCGCCATGCCGATCCGCGAGAACAAGGCGCAGGAAATCTACATCGTCATGTCCGGCGAGATGATGGCCATGTATGCCGCCAACAACATCTCCAAGGGCATTCTGAAATACGCCAACTCCGGCGGCGTGCGCCTCGGCGGGCTGGTCTGCAACGAGCGCCAGACCGACAAGGAGCTGGAGCTCGCCGAGAGCCTCGCCAAGAAGCTCGGCTGCCAGCTGATCCACTTCGTGCCGCGCGACAATATCGTCCAGCACGCCGAGCTGCGCCGCATGACGGTGGTCGAGTTCGCGCCCGAGTCAAAGCAGGCGAACGAATATCGCACGCTCGCGAACAAGGTGCACAACAATCAGGGCAAGGGCATCATTCCGTCGCCGATCACCATGGACGAACTCGAAGACCTGCTCATGGAGCACGGCATCATGGATGCGGTCGACGAGTCGATCGTGGGCAAGTCTGCGGCCGAGCTCGCGATAGCCTGAAAGACCGGCGGCTCGGGAGCCTCCCGGGCCGCCGCTCCAGCAAGAGGAGTGGTCGATGTCCGTGGAATTGGCGGTGGACTACATTCGGCGCATGCGCTCGGACGACGAGTTCCGCAAGAAGATGAACGAAATTTCCGAGGACGAGAAGGCGAGCTGGGCGGCGATCCGCGAGGCCGGCTACGAGTTCTCAATGTCAGAGTTCAAGAAGGCGCAGGACGTCATCTACGAGGAACATGGCATTACGCCGATGTGAGCGTGCTTGTCTAAAAGTCTTTGCGAGCCTGGAGGCTCGCAATCAATTACCGCCGAAAGCGCAAGAGCGCCTGCCTCTTATCCGTGAAAAATTCAACAATGCGGTCTGCAAGCACGCCGTCGATCGGCACGCCATATTGACGCGCAGCGCGCAGGAGCTGCTCGGCGTCCACGCCCTGAAGCGACGCTACTCCGGCATTCGCCAAGGATAGCACGCGGCGCTTCAGCACTTCGTCGCAGCCCCCCGCAAGCCACGAGTCGCGGATCGCGCCGGGCGTGTAATCGGGCGGCGCGGCGAAGCTTGATCCTGCGGTCGAGATCGCCGCCGCCATCGCGATATCGGCAAGCAGCAGGTTGAACATCTGATTTTGGGTCATCTCCGCCATGTAACGCTCTCCTCCAGCGGCTGCGCCGCTTCGAAGGAGAATGGCAAGATTTGAGCCAGGTGCGCATGCAAGGCTCAAAGCGCTTGGCGCGTACGCGACGGTACGAACAACGCGCGTTCCTGACGAATTTGCACGAGGCGGTTCTTCCCGCGCGCGCGTCGTAGCGCCGTCAAGCTCAATCGATCGAGTGCATCCTAAAGACTGCGCGGTTTGGCCGCACTCTTGCAGAAGAACTTTCGATCATCGCGGAGGACTGCATGAAGCCCGACGAGATTCAGGCGTTGATGGATGAACCGGCCTGTGCTCACAACAAGAAGTCAAAGTCCGGCTGCGCCAAGCCAGCGCCGGGTGCGACGCAAGGCGGCTGCTGCTTCGACGGCGCGCGCAATGCGCTGCTTCCGGTCGCCGATGTCGCCCACATCGTGCATGGGCCCATAGGCTGCGCCGGCTCCTCCTGGGACAATCGAGGCACGCGCTCGTCGGGTCCGGATACATATCGAATCGGGATGACGACCGATCTCTCCGAGATGGATGTCATCATGGGACGCGGCGAGAAGCGCCTCTATCGCGCCATCCGCCAGGCGGTGGAGACGAAGAAGCCGGCGGCGGTCTTTGTTTATAACACTTGTGTTCCGGCGCTTCAGGGAGACGACATAGAAGCGGTGGCCAAAGCGGCTTCAGAAAAATTCGGCGTGCCGGTCGTGCCTGTCGACTGCGCTGGCTTTTACGGCAATAAGAATCTCGGCAACCGCGTGGCCGGCGATGCGGCCTACAAGCACATAATCGGCAGACGCGAGCCGGATGCGCCGCCCTCGGGATCCGAGCCCCTCGGCGTCGCACGCCACGATGTGAACCTCATCGGCGAGTGGAATGTCGGTGGAGAGTTCTGGAGCATTTCACCTCTCTTCGACGAGCTCGGCCTTCGGGTTCTTTGCAGCTTTTCCGGCGATAGCCGCTTTCACGAGATTCAAACGATGCATCGTGCGGAAGCGAGCATGGTCGTCTGCTCCAAGGCGATGCTGCATGTCGCGCGCAAGCTTGAGCAGGATTACGCAATCCCCTGGTTCGAGGGGAGCTTTTATGGAGTCAAGGACACGTCTCAAGCCTTCCGCAGCTTCGCTCGCCTGCTCGGCGACGCCGATCTGACGCAGCGTGTCGAGGCGCTCGTCGCGCGGGAAGAAGCGCGCGTCGACGCCGCGCTCGCGCCCTTGCGCGAGAGGCTCGAAGGCAAGCGCGTGCTGATCTTCACCGGCGGCTATAAGTCCTGGTCGGTCGTGTCTGCGATGCAGGACCTCGGCATGGTCGTCGTCGCGACAGGCACAGAAAAGTCCACCGAGGAGGACAAGGCGCGCATCCGCGAGCTGATGGGGCCGGACGCCCGCATGATCGCCGACAACGACCAGACCGGGCTCATCAACGTCTATCACGAAACCAACGCCGACATTTTGATCGCGGGCGACCGCTACATCTATCCGACGCTCAAGTCGCGCATTCCCTTCCTCGACATCGACCATGTGCGCCGCATCGGCTACGCCGGCTATGACGGGCT
>Ga0187784_10004070_pt1 | contig 11840 bp, 9 predicted proteins | sample 1015_SJ02_MP15_2_FD_132964 | JGI IMG/M metagenome (GOLD analysis project Ga0187784, IMG submission 132964) | Tropical peat soil microbial communities from peatlands in Department of Meta, Colombia - 1015_SJ02_MP15_20_MG | ecosystem: Environmental > Terrestrial > Soil > Wetlands > Peat | place... | reverse complement strand
GGGCCCTCGGTCCGATTCATCTCCGGGACTCACAACACCGCGCGCCGACTCGCCGCTTCGGTGGCCCGTCAGCTGGGTAAGGCGGTCAGCCGGCCGGAGGTGGACAGTGTCGAGCTGCCATCCCCGTCGGCGTTGTCCGGCTCCTAGCCCGGTCTGACGGCGTGTGCCGGTACCTGCACATCCCGCTGACCGGCAGGTATCCGGCTCGCGGAGAGGGAATCTGCGCACTAAGTCGCCGCCTTACCGTGCATGCGATCGCGTGGCAGCGCTTCATTGCCAGCCAGGCACGTGATCGGAGGGCGCTGTGGCAGATGTCACGATCCCCACGTCTGCGGGCGCGATGCCGGGCTATCTGTCCCGGCCGGACAGTCAGGGTCCGTGGCCAGGGCTGGTGGTGCTGCACGACGGGTTCGGGATCGATCCGGCGGTGCGGGAGCAGGCGGACTGGCTGGCCGGTGCCGGGTACCTGGCCCTGTCCGCTGACCTGGGTTTCTGGGGCCGCCCGGCCGCATGCCTGGTGCGGATGTTCCGTGAGCTGCGGGCGGGCCGGGGGCAGACGTTCGGCCAGATCGACGCGGCCCGGGCCTGGCTGGCCGGCCAGCCAGGCTGTAACGGCCGGATCGGCGTGATCGGGTTCTGCGCCACCGGCGGCTTCGCCTTGCTGATGGCCGCCGGTCACGGGTTTGGCGTGTCGGCCGTCAACTACGGCCTTGTCCGCAAGAACGCGGCCGACGCCCTGCCTGGCGCCTGCCCGATCGTGGCCAGCTTCGGTGCCAGGGACCGGGCACTGAGTAAAGCGCCGCGGCGGCTGGCGCAGGCCGCGAAGAAGCTGGGCATCGAGCACGATATCAAGGTGTACCCCGATGCCGGACACGCCTTCCTCCACCAGTCCGTCGGCCGGCCAGGCCCGGTCATGGGCATCCTGACGCGCATCACCCAGGCCGGCTATCACGAGGCATCCGCGCGCGACGCCCGCAGCCGGATGATCGCATTCTTCGATGCGCACCTTAAGGAGTGACGCCGCTCGCGAAGCCCTCAACAATGTGACCGCCTCCGACCTGACGGCAGGTTGCCGGTAACTCCGGGTGACCGCCGGGGCCGCGCCTTAAGGCGAGGTCGAGGCGGCGCGAATCGTCGGGACCTATGCCGAGCAACGAGCGGGAAGATCTGGTCGCCAGGAATGCGGGCTCCCGGCGCTCCGCGAGATTCTGACCGGGAATCCGCTCGCACTGTCCGGCGCGGTCAGTGCTCGCCGCCCGCCATGGCGTCAACGAAGTACCTGCGCTTTCCGCTCGCGCTTCGTTCGATCAGCGGAACATACTCGAACTCGAGCGTCGCCATCGGCATGCGGCTCTGCAGGGTCTGCTCTATCTGCGTTCGGTCGGAGGTGGGGTCCGTGACGAGCCGCACCCGCAAGACGCCGGGACGGTCCTGGATAACCTGCAGATCCTGAATGTGGTCCCACAGGATGCTCTTCTCATCCCCGAAGATGTAGCCGAAGAGCGAGCGTCGGCGCCCCTCGCTGTCGGTGAACGTCTCCTGCGCCCTGCCGACGATCGCGTCGACGCGCCGAAACTGGTTGGCCCGGCAGGTCGTGGTGGCCGCGGTCGCCAGGTCACCGGTGTCATATCTGACGAACTGAGTGCCTATCCGGTTGAAGGAGGACGCTATGATCCGCTGGCAGTCCTCGGTTTCGGACGGCAGGAATTCGACGTACCCGTAGGTCGGATAGAAGTGAAATCCGCGGCACTCCCGGCAGTTATAGGCCAGGACCGCGTACTCGCTATGGCCGTACCAGTGGGCAATCTGGATGCCAAAATCTCGCTCGAACCGGGCCTGCTCAGCAATCGGGAATGCCTCTGATCCCGCGATGATCCCCCTGATGGGGAGCCGCCGGAAGAGATCTTCGCCGAGCAGGTCGATAAAGGTGTAGAGCGAACTAGCGTGGACATGCAGGAAGAATGGCGGGACCGTGCACACCCAGCTGCGCAAGGCGTCGAGATCGCGCTCCATCGTCGCGCTGGGCGAGATTATCCACAGATTCTCGAGCCGGTTGTACCGGACGAGCCCTTCGTGGACATCGCCGCGGTAGGCGACCCGAAGGTCATGCGGTGCATACCCGATTTGCGACCAGATATCAAAGAGGTACGCGCGCTCCTTCTGGCGGCGCGCAAGCGTGTCGGCAGTAAATCGAAGCGGCTGGCCCGACGTACCGCCGGTCCGTACGGTGTGTGTAAGGAGTGGCACATCCCACCGGCTATAGCGCCGCAAGTGCTGACGGTAGTCTTCTTTGTTTGTTATCTCACTGCCGTATCTCCGGATGAGCCGTCCTACTCGTTCCTCTTGATACTCGCGGATCTCGTCCGATGACCAGATTTTCGATTGTTCAATAAGTCGCCGGTGGTACCAGTAGCTCGGGCCGAGAAGTGCCTCTCTGAAGGCCGTCATAACATCTCCCGCAGTTCCCGGTTCCCGATAGTGCATCGGCAACTGGCAGCGTTTCCGCCGGCGGCCCAGATGCCATGACCGATCCCGAATGGGACGGTTGCGATCTAGAAGAGTGTCTGGCCGTCGCCCGTGATACGGCTAGTGGAGCTGCTGCAGTACGGATGCCAGGAGTGGCGCCCTGCGATCTCGTGGCGACACCGCCGCCGGCGGCAACGGCCACGGTATCGCCAGCTCGGGGTCGTCGAATGCGATCGTCACGTCCTCGGCGGGATCATGGGGACGATCGATGCGATAGGCCACATCGGCTGGCTCAGTGAGGGCCTGAAAGCCGTGAGCGCAGCCAGCCGGCACATAGAGGGATACCTGCGCATCATCACGCAGCAGGAAGCTCTCCCAATTCCGGAACGTCGGCGAATTCGGCCGCAGGTCCACGATGACGTCGAAGATCGATCCGTACGAGCAGCGCACGAGCTTAGCCTCGCCGGGGCCGCTGCGCAGATGCAGGCCGCGTATCACGCCGCGGGCCGATCGGGAGACGCTGTCTTGAACGAAGGCTGCGGGGTTCAGGCCGGCCGTTGCCACGATCTCTGCATCGAAGGTGCGCGAGAAGAAGCCACGCTCGTCCACGTGCGGGGTTGGCACGAATAGGAGCGCACCCGATATCGCGTTGATCTTGCGGACCTTCATGTGAACTCCGATCAGCTCAACACGGCGATGCCGATCCCGCCGTCGCCGTGCTGGGGGAAGCACCAACCGGGCTGGCTGACTTCGAGCCTGCCGAGTCGCTCGCCGATTGCTACGGTTGACCGCCCTGCCTTCAGCGGCTTCTTGTCAGCCGGCCAGGTCGACCGATTAATGCGCGGTCCAGCATAGGCCCGCCGCGCCGCAACCGGCGACGGCGGCGACCGCGCACCGGCGTTGATGTGGTCAGCGGCACCGGAAGTCGCCCAGGGCGACGCGACCAAGGCTCGCGGGCCGAGGGCTCGCCAACTTGGCCGCCACGGCCGTATCACGGTGACCCGGTCGGCGTTCAAATGACGAAACGGATTCTGTCTTTAGCACCCCTCCGGCGAACGCGCCGCAGCCCGCGGTGCGCGGCGCGCCGCCGAGACCTACGGCAGGTGACATGGACTTTAGGCGTTTCCTGATGGCCGCGCGTCAGCACAAGCTCGTTGTCGTCGTGCTAGCCCTTGTGGGGTTTGGCTTCGGGATCGGGTACACCGTGGTGGTCCCCCCGATGCTCGCGAGCCGGGCGCTGGTTGAGCTGCAGCTACCGGGCGGCAGCGGGGTGGACCCCATCCAGACCCAGGTGCTTCTCGGGGCGAGTGAGCCGGTACTGTCGACAGCGGGTCAGGCTGTGGTCCCGGCGGCCTCGCTGACCGAGATGGAGCGGCGCGTAACAGTCAGCAGCCTGACGCCTAACGTCCTGGCGATCACCGGCCACGCGACGACGGCGAACAGAGCCGAGGCGCTCGCCAACGCGGTGGCGGCGAGCTATCTGGCGTACATCAAAGCCCATCACGTGTCCAGCGGGGTAGTGGGCGGTCAGGTTGTCGAGGCCGCTACCACGACGACCGGCTCGCTGAGTCGTACCCGCACCGAATACGCGGGGCTCGGTCTGCTGATCGGATTGCTGGTAGGCATCCTGACCGCGCTGGCGCTGAGCCGGACCGACAAGCGACTGCGGCGCCGGGATGACATAGCCAGGGCCATCGGCGTGCCGGTGGTTGCCTCGATCTCGGTACGTCGTCCATCCGACGCCATCGGGTGGGCTCGGCTCTTTGAGAGCTATGAGCCCACCGCGGTCGACGCGTGGAGCCTGCGCAGAGCCTTCCGCCAGCTCGGGCTGCCGGATCACCAGGTCTCCGGCAAGGCGGACGCGTCCCTGACCGTGATCTCGCTATCGAGCGATCGCGGAGCGCTTTCGCTGGGCCCGCAGGTGGCGGCGTTTGCCGCATCGCTCGGTATCCAGACCACTCTCGTCGTGGGCCCGGAGCTGAATCAGGGTGTGAGTGCCACGCTCGCGGCGGCGTGCAGCATGACGGCCGCGGCGTCTGCAGAGCGTCCGTTCAGTACCCGCGTGGCCGTCGGCGCCGACCAGCGGCCGGATGCGGCGTTCACGGTCATCGTGACCGTGGCGGATTCCCGGGACCCACAGGTCAGGCTTGCGATGCGAACGACAGTCACGGTCCTGGCTGTCTCGACGGGTGCGGTGACCGCTGAGCAGCTTGCCCGGGTCGCGGTCAGTGCAGCGAGCGATGGCCGCGACATCAGCGGCATCATCGTCGCGGACCCCGATCCGACTGACCCGACGACAGGTCGGCTGCCGGAGCAGGAGCGGCCCGTCCAGCGCCGCATGCCGACTCGAGTCACCGGCTTCACGGAGCTCGGGTGAGCGCACCGCGGCTCGACCGTGCCTCGCCAGGAGGCCTCTGGGTGACCCGCGGCCTGCCCCAAGGCCCGCGCGGCCCGGTGAATGCCGCGGCTGGCCTGGTCAGCCTGTCTTTCCTGGGTGCAGCGCTGAAACGGCGGCGGCGGCTCTGGATCACCATGGCGATAGTGGGCCTGGTATTCGGCGCCAGCATCTACGTGTTCGCTCCGCCCTCTCATCAGGCTGCAACCTCGCTGATTCTTACCTACCCCGCGACCGAGACCTCGGCCGACGCGATCCTGACTGACGTGGCGCTGGCCCAGACCCGGGCCGTCGCGGGAAAGGTCGTGCACGACCTCGGGCTGCGAGAAAGCACCACCGACCTGCTGTCGAGTTACACCGTGGTGGACGAGACTGACCAGATCATGACCATCACCGTGAGCGCACGGTCAAGCAGCGCGGCGGTCCGGGAAGCAAATGCCCTTGCGGCGGCTTTCCTGCAGGTCCGAGCGGCTGGCATCCGGCGTCAGCAGCAACTCTTCAGCCAGTCCGTAAGCCAGCAAATCAGAACTGCGCAGAACGCGGTTAACGCCGACAACGCCGCACTAGCACGGCTGCAGGCAAAGCCTGCGTCTCCGCAAACGCAAAAGCAGATCACGGCGATGCAGGCCGAGCTGGCCAGGGACGAGAGCATGGTTACCGGCCTCCAGGACACGGCGACCGTTACCCCGGCAGCGACCGAGCAGCAGATCAGGGATAGCTACGTCTACGACACCGCGGCGCCAGTGCCGCAGTCTCGGCTGCGGGTGCCGCTTCAGTACACGGTGGCCGGGTTGCTCCTCGGGCTGGTGGTGGGCGTGGGGCTGGTGCTGGTGGAGGCGCTGGTGTCGGACCGGCTGCGCCGCCGGGATGATGTTGCGCGGGCGCTGGCGGCACCGGTGGAGCTGAGCGTGGGGAGAGTGCGGGCGGGACGGTTCGCGGTGTGGGATCGCCTGGTTGCGCGGCGGGCCCGGCAGCGTGAGCGGGACATGGAGCGGATTGTGGTCTATCTGGGGTCGCTGGTGCCCGATGGCGCGGGCCAGGCCCCCGGGCTGGCGGTGGTCCCGGTTGGCAAGCCCGCCGTGGCGGCGCTGGCGGTGGTGCGGCTGGCCGTTTCGTGTGCCCAGCGGGGCATCCGGGTCATGGTCGCTGACCTGGATGAGGGCCGGCCCGTTGCCCGGCTGCTGGGGGACACCAGCGCTGGCGTCCGCACGGTGACCTTCGGCGGGCAGCAGCTGATCCTGGCGGTGCCCGACCAGATCTTCCCGATCGGGCCGCTGCACCCGCAGGCGGCGGTGGCGCAGCCGACCCTGGCCAGCGCCTACCACTCGGCCGAGCTGCTGCTCACCCTGGCCACCGCCGACCCCGCGCTGGGCCTTGACAATCTGCCCACCTGGGCGACCAGGGCGGTGGTCATGGTCACCGCCGGGGAGTGCTCGGCCGCCAGGATCCACGCGGCCGGCGAGGTCATCCGGCTGTCTGGCACCCAGCTGATCTCGGCCATCCTGCTCGACGCCGACACCACCGACAACAGCGTCAGCCTCTGGCCATTGGCAGAATCGGATGTCGCGCGGCGTCAGGCGGCCGATCTGGCAGCCGGGCAGGGCGCTGCGCTCGAGCTCCACAGCGCGGAAGAGATGCTCAGCGCCATGGTGGGTGATGAGCTGGCGAAGGAGGCGTCGGACCTCGTCCCGCCCGACGGCGCACGTCGCCGGAAGTAACCTTCCGTCCTCCGGCTCGCGGTGGGGCGCCGCGCCGGCACGCCTGGCACCCGGCGTCAGCGCCTACCGGAGCAGCTAGCCGGGCACGCAGCCGACGCCAGCGTCGGCATCAGCTCTTCAGGACGCTTCCGGCGTCCTGCTGGTATCGGTCCCGCCAGGTCTGCCAGTTAATGACATTGCCAAGTTCGAGCGCCATGAACCGCCACGGGCCCAGGTAGGTGTTATCAGCGAAGTGATTATTCTGACCCGAGGTGATTAGTGTCTCAATCACGGTGCCCTGGTAGGGACTCCAGGACGGGTCACTGCCCCACTCGGAGAAAACGCCAACGAACCCGCAGCCGTTGGCGACCGTGCACGACGGGCCAATTTCGGATGGGCTGAACTCGAACGTGTTTTGCTTGATCTCCACATTCTGCGTGCGCCAGCGACAGAGTCCGAAATAGTCTGGTGACTGGTGCGGGCTTGCGCCCTGCAGGTTCGCCTGCGTGCACGTATTCAGGTTTGCCACCGCGGGGTCCGACAGCGTGCAGACGCCAGGGAAGTACGGCGAACCACAGAACCTATTCGAGTTTTCCCATAGTATGACGCCGCTCCAGTTGTCAATGAATTCGTTATCGGTGATCAGGAATTCGGTGCCGTACCTGCCCGGTACTCGCGCGTCGGAGCCGGATTCGGAGACGTAGATCGCGCCATCCGGAAACCCGCCTTCATGCGCGCCCTCGCCGATTGCATTGCCCAGGAAAACGTTGTCCTGGACGAGGGCATTGTAGCTGATCTCGTAGACCAGTCCAGCCGCGTAATTGTCCTGGAAATAATTGTGCTCAATATCGAAGCCGCGGTTATCCGTGTCCATCCATAGCCCGACGCTATGGTTGTCGTATATCCAGTTGTATATGACCGTCGCCTGGTTGACGTCCCAGAACTTGCCGCCCCCGGTGCAGCCGCAGCCGGGGTCGTGACTCTCCCAGTTATAGGTGTCGTTGCCAACGATCTCGTTGTACTCGAGCACCAGATTCGCTGACGCGGTCGGCGAGTAAGCGTTGAAGCCGTATTGCTGGTTGTCCTCGAGGCAGTCGTAGCTCACCGTGTTGTCGCTGCCAAGCATGACGCCGGCACCCGCGTTGTCCTTGATGGTCGAATGATCGATCGTCCAGCCCGTACCGGAATTATGGTTGACAACTCCCTCGTTCATGTTGCCACCGTTAGTGCCAAAGTTCTCAATGGTGAGGTAGCTGATCGTGACGTTTGTCGCATAACCGACGAACGCGTAGTAGTTGACCTGCTCTCCGTCGAGAATCGCCCCCGGAGCCCCGATGAAACTGGCGCCATTGCCCGGGTCGATCTGCGTATACATGCCGGGCCCGAGGGTGTGCACACCCGGGGCAAACCAGTAGGTCGTGTTCGGGCTGCCGAAGTTGACTTGGGAGTCGTCACCGGCCGCTACGACGATCGCTCCCTTCGGGGCCGCGGTCGGGCCGTTGCCGAGGATCGCTGCGTTGCCGCACACCCGTAGAGCGCCGGCCACCGGCGGCGCAGCCGAGACCGGCGGAGCCGACACCGGCGCGTGATGTCGGGCCGGCTGGGCCTGCGACGTGGCGCAACCGCTCAGACCGGCGATCGCGACGACGGCTGCCGTCGTCGCGGCTGCTATTGTGGCGAGCCCTCGGTAACGTCGTGATCCGTGCGCTCGTGCCCACATCGATGTGCGTGACATGGCTGCGCTAACCACCGCGGCGCCGCTCAGCGACTTCTCGATAGACATCCAGGGTCGCCTGAGCTGTGGCGGCCCAGGTGAAGTCCCGAGCTCTCCGCAACCCCGCGGCACGTAGCCGGTCCCCGTCGCCCCGCACCGCCTCGATCATCGCGTGCGCAATGGAAGCCGGATCGTAGGGATCGGACAGGATGGCAGCGCCGCCGGCGATCTCCGGCATGGAACTGGCGTCCGAGGTCACCACGGGGCATCCGCACGCCATGGCCTCCAGGATGGGCAGCCCGAAGGTCTCGTCGAACGACGGATACACCAGGGCATCCGCAGCGCGGTAGAAAAAGACTGTTTCATCGTGCGGCACCCGGCCGACAAACAAGACGTCAGCACCGATGCCGAGTTCGTCCGTGAGTGCCCGCAAGCTCGCTACGTAGCTCTGATCTTCGCTGTCACCCACGATGACAAGCTGGCGATCTCCGATCTCGGGGCGAGCGATCACCCATGCCCGGAGCATGCCCTCACAATTCTTGTACGGCCAGAGCGACGAGACGAAGAGAAAGAACGGCTTGGCGACCCCGTATTTCGCAACCCGAGCGCGAGCGTCAGCAGCGTCGCCAGGGGTAAAGAGGTCGTGATCCACGGCCTCATAGATGAGCCTGAGCTTGCTTGAGTCCACTTCGAGATATCGCTCGACTTCGGCGCGCATGCTCTTGGAGTTGACGATGATTGCGTCGGCTACCCGCGCGGAGCGCGGGTAGCTCATCCGGCGATACGCGCGCGCCAGCGGCTTCAGGGCATCGGGACTGGTGAAGGCGTGCAGTGTCTTCATGTGGATGACCTGCGACTGCGGAATCCTGACGATCGGCGCCATGAGCGTGACGAAGACGTCAATCCGGCTGAGCGGGAGTCGCACCGGCGAGTAGAGATGCTCCGAGAGCGTCCGCAAAATGCGCTGTTCGTTGGACCACGGGTACGTGATGTACGAGAGGTTAGAACCGTAGTCCTGGTGCAGCGGCCGCGACCGAGGACTCACGAGCAGATGCAGTTCCTCGCCGACCTCGAGCCGACTGGCCATCTCAGGGATCACTCTGGTCCAGCAAAAGTGCGCGCCTGACGGTCTGTCTGGGTGCTCTGTCAGGAGATTGATTGCCACCCGCATAAGATCCTTGCCCTCCTCGAGCCACTTCCGGGTGCATTCTGTGTCACATCAGAGCCTGCATGCATAAGACCATTCAGCCCGCCGGGTGATACCTCAGGTGACTGGCACCGAACCGCCACCGTGGCGGGGCGAACCAGGCTCCGCCCGTCGCTGCGCCCCCGCGATCGGCGGTCAGTGCCCGGTCGCAGCGGGGGAGCCACGCCTCGCGACCACCAGATAACCGGTCGCGAGCCAGCGCCTCCATCCGGTTGCAATCCTGGCCTCTTTTTCAGGATCAGTGTTTCCCCGTTCGAAAACTCCCATTCGGTCTAGCGGCGGTACCAGCGGTGTCACGTCAAAGTGCACGACGTCAACCGTTACCAGGCCGGCCCCCGCCAGCAGGCGACAGAGCTTGCCGGGAGCTACCGCGCGTATGCTGGCCGACTTATGCCCATGCTCACGACCAACCCCTAGGGACCGCTCAATAACCGCCCGGATTCTCAGCAGCGGCCAGTAAGCGAACCACTCGACGAGGCGGTACAGGCTCTTGGGATTGAGCATGCTGATGACAACCAGGCCGCCTGGCCGGACAACTCTCGCAACCTCCTCGACTGCCGACCGGATATCGGCGTACTCGAGCACCCCAGTCGCGATTGCCACGTCGAATCCGGCATCCTTGAACGGCAGGGTCTCCAGGTTGCCAACGGCGGCATGCACTTCCCCGGCGCCGCGGGCGGACGCGACACACCGCCTGATCATCGACGGCGACAGGTCCACCGCGGTGATCCGGAAGTCGCATGGACGGGTCGTCAGCAGGGTGCGCGTGAGGATACCTGGCCCGCATCCGATGTCCACGAGGTCGCCGCCAGGGCAGTCAGCCAGCACATCCTGAACGAGACGGAGGCGCGACCGCATGAAGCGTCCGGCCGGCCCAGGGTCTTTGACCGCCTGGAGATACTCGAGTGACGCTGCGGCGGTGTCAAATTGTTCTGTGACGCGCACTCTACGTGACGACCCGGTTCGATGGCGGCCCTTCGCAACGCCCAGCACGAGACTCACCGCGCCTGACTGTCCGTCGTGACAGGGATGAGCAGCGAGGCTGCGAGGGCCAGGTACAGCAGGTACGTTGACGCATCGCTGAACCCCACCTCGGTGAACGAGGCGGCCAGACAGTAGGTAGTGAGGAACAGGCCAAGCGCACGCTTTACCCCTCGTGGCTGGAAGAAGGCGGTCACGAACAAGAACACCAGGATCGCTGCGGATACTACGACGCCGAACAGGCCCTGGTCGAGGTACGACGCGAGCCAGTTGCTGTCGATGGACAAGCCATCAAATGACTTGTTAGACAGACCAAAGCCAAATAGGTCTTGGAATCTGGTACGCGGTGCATTTTCCACGAGGCTCCAGACGCCCGTCCGGCCGGTAAGGTCGGAGAGCTCCGTGGAGTTCTCGCCACGCGCGAGCCACGACGTCAGAAACCCGGACAGCGTAATTCCCGCGATGGACGCCACCACGGTACTGACGGCGAATACTTTTCGCACCCTGGCCCGCACCGGAAACAGGCTCAGGCCACCGACCACCACGCCACCGATGAGTGCGATCAGCGCGGTCCGCGTGTGGGTTAGCAGCAAGATCGCTGCACAGACGGCGACTACTGGCAGCGCAAACCGACCGGAAAACTGACCCCCGAGCCAGAGGATCAGCACAACGCCGGTCGTGACCGCAGCCATTTCGGCCACCTGAGGGGGAGGCGTCGGCCAGAGCGCGCCGCCGAGCCGGTCCAGCGCCATCGCCGTATGGGGCGCAGCAAACAGCCCGAGCACAACGGAGCCCAGCACGACGTAGGCGACGCGCAGATGACACCGGACGAGCAGCATGTCGCTGCGTCCCCACCATGGGGTGAGGAGCCAGAGGGTGACAACGAACTCAGTGAGCCGGCAAGCTCGGTAGATCGTCCCGAGGTCCTCTGCCCCGACGCAGTTCATGATCGCTTCGATCGCCAGCAGGCTCGTCAGGCAGAGGAACACGCTCGGCCTGATCACGATACGGCGGTTCAGCGACAGCGCCACCAGCAGCGCGAGCGGTAGCGCTCCCTGGGTGATCGACTTACCGACCGCGGACGGGATTGGAATGATGAGCGGCGCTCCGCTCCAGGTCTTGGGATAGAACGTCAGGGTGTTGAGGACCAGCAGGCTCCAGACCGTCATGACCCTGCGCCGTGCCCGCCGTTCCGCGAGCTCGGCGGGGTCGTCCACGAGCAGGCCCCGGGTCGGACCGAGTACGGCCAGCGACGAACCGCCCGGCGGCCGCCTCGTACGTCGGGGATCTGCGACCGTGCTCATGGACCGGTCACGTCCGCTCCGCTGATCGACCGAGTCTCGCGAGTGAGGTCATGGGCGAGCGCTGTCGAGGCACTGC
>Ga0187784_10004069_pt1 | contig 11841 bp, 10 predicted proteins | sample 1015_SJ02_MP15_2_FD_132964 | JGI IMG/M metagenome (GOLD analysis project Ga0187784, IMG submission 132964) | Tropical peat soil microbial communities from peatlands in Department of Meta, Colombia - 1015_SJ02_MP15_20_MG | ecosystem: Environmental > Terrestrial > Soil > Wetlands > Peat | place... | reverse complement strand
GAACCTTTTGCCAAATTTATTAAAGCCAATTTGGGACCCAAAACATTGTTAATTACGTGCGGATTGCCTGGAACCTGGAAAACAGAAACCTCAGAGGAAGTCTCAAAAATCAAAGGATACCTCATTCTCCGAAGCGATTTAATCCGCTTAGAAGTTTTAAAGAATGAGGATGTTTTTGACGCAAAAGTCGCAGGAAACATGAATAAACGCTTGTCTGTCTATGATGAAGTCTTTCGAAGAGCAGATGATCTTGCTAAGAAAACTGTGTCTGGCATTATTTTAGATGCAACCTTTGTTGCTCAAGATTTAAGGCGGCGAGCGGCTGAAATTGCAGCGAAACATGACATGACGTTTGTTATTCTTCAAACGAGCTGTCCTGAAGAAGTGTCAATCGCTAGGATTGAGCGTCGAACGAAAGAGAAGTATGAGTCAAACGCTTTAACGGTAGAAGCTTATCTTGCTAATAAGAGCAAGTTTGAACCAGTTGACATTAACGACATAAAGAAAAAGTATCCGACACTTGAGATTATGCATTTAACAGTTGACACTTGCCATGATAACTCTGAAGACTGGTACGTTATAGGGATGGAAAAAAGGTAACGAGGACACCGTTCAAATAATGATAATCGACTTGCATATTCACTCAAACGCTTCAGACGGAAAGTTAACTGGGCAAGATATTTTTAAGGAAGCAAAAAACCGAAACATCGGTTTCATGTCGATTACTGATCACGATTCTATCGGCTGCCAAACCCAAGCCATCGTAGCTGCAAAAAAAGAGTACATTCGCTACATCAGTGGTGTCGAGCTTAACGTAACTTTTGTTCACCCAAAGTATCATGAAGGCAAAGCTGTTTCTCTGGATTTCTTAGGCTACCAATTTGATACCAACAACAAAGCGCTGGAAAGCAAACTTGAGGCAATGGCAAAATATCGAGAAGAAAGAGCGGCAAAAATCCTTGACAACCTAAATGTGGAATTCAAGAAAGAACACATCGCAGCATTAACTAAGGATGATTTACGGCAGATTGAAGAGTCGGTTGACGGAGTACTTGGCAGACCCCACATTGCAGATTATTTGGTGAAGAAGAACATCGTTAAAACGAGGCAAGAGGCCTTCGACAAGTATCTTGTAAAGTGTGATGTCCCCAAGTACCCGCTTTACTTGGAAGAAGCGTCAAAATTTATCAGGGGCGCTGGCGGAAAATTGGTTTTGGCTCACCCTAACGATCCGCATGGAACTTCACTTGTTGCATTAACTGAATCGTTAGTTGAGCAAACAGAAATTATCCGAGAAAAAATGTTACCGTACATTGACGGCGTTGAATGCTGGCACTCGAGAAACACGGCTGAAACAACAGATCACTACGTGACATTCGCAAAGGAGCAGGGGTTAATTATGACTGGCGGAAGCGATTGCCATCAAAAACCAATAATCATGGGGACAGTTCAAGTTCCCGATTGGGTAGCTAACCAATTCGCATGATTGAATGATTGTTTACAGGTTTTTCGCGTAGTCGGCAGCAAGTTTGAAGTAGGCTTGCGCTTCTTTTGTTGTGGCTATTTTTTCCATGCTGCTAACGGCGGAGTCGTCAAGTTTGAAGCTGATTACTTTACCGCGTACATACGCTCTATAACACTTGTAAAACGGGAGCAGCTTTGTTAATTGCTGGTCTTTAGAGTACAGTTTGTATCTTTCTATGAAGTAAACTGACAGATCAGGCCGCTGTTGAAAATCGAGGTCCATGGCTAAAAAGGCCACATCTGAGGCTACGTCAGAGTACCTGAAGCGATCGTTGAATTCTATGGCGTCAAAAATGCAGATTTTGTCTGTAATAAAGATGTTTCCTGAATGCAAATCGCCATGGCAATCTCTAATTTTGCCGTTTTTTATTCTGTTTTCAAAAAGCGACCTGTTCTTCTCCATGAAGTTGTTGACCCTGTCTTGAATAAACTGATGCTCAGCGACCGGGATTGTTTGGTTGACATATTTTTGGGTTTGAGAGAAATTTTCGTCCCAGTTAACCTTTATGATTTTAAGGGAACCATACTCTTTTATTTCGGTGCTTGTCTGTGCTTTGGAATGAAATTGCGCGATTTCTTTTGCTATTTCGTCAATTGTTTTATTGTCCACTTTGTTCTCGTTAAGAAGCACTGTCATTATTTTTTCTTGGGGCAAGCGCTTCATCTTTAAGGCGTATTCAACTGTTTCGCCGACACCGTTTATCTTGATAACGTTTGATTTGTTAATGGGCACGACTTCAAGATAGATTTCTGGGCAAAGTCGGCTGTTGATCTCTAACTCTTTTTTGCAGAAGAACTGTCGTTTTTCAAGTGTAGTAAAGTCTAGAAAACCAAAGTTCACGGGCTTTTTGACTTTGTAAACAAAATTTTTGGTTAAGAAGATAAATGATATGTGTGTTTGGATTAATTCGATTTTGCCTGGGTCTTCCGGGTAAGCTTCTGGACTCAGAAGAGCTTCGACCACTGGTTTTTGGGCTTGCATCTGTTATGTTTCTTCCCTTGAAGTGTATACTCTTGTGAAAACCATCCAATAAATGTAGGGATTATCTATTTTAAGCGGTCACTTGATTGAGATGTAACAAGGGGATAGGAGTGGAGAGTGACAAGCTAAAGCACCTTAGGAAGGTACTTATAAAGAACGATTATTCTAGTGCCACTACAGAGGAAATAGTTAGATGGTATTCTTAGCCTCTTGAAATTGTTTTACATACTCTAATACCTCATCAGCCTGCTCTTTCGAAATATGCTTATTCATACTCAGTGAATAAACAATCTCAGAGATTTCAGCTAAAGCATGAACTCTAAAGCCCAGCTTTTCCAAGTTTTCTTTGCCGCCTTGCTCCCGATCAACAACAACCAGCAAGTGCTCAACGTTGCCGCCTAGCGCTTGCAGAGACTTGATCCCTTCAATTTTGGATAAGCCTTCGCTTATAACGTCATCGAAGAAAAGGATATTATCGCCTTTGACTATATCTGCGCCGGCGATTCTGCCTGTGGCGCCGTAGGCTTTTTCCTCTTTCCTAACTACAATACAAGGTAGGTTTACTTTGCAGGCGATACTTGGCACTATTAGCGCGCCTTTAAGTTCAATAGAGGCCAATTTGTCTATTCTGTCAGAAGCCATTATTTGCCTAACCTTTTCAGCAGTCAAACCGGCTACCGAGCATAACTGTTTTGGTGAAGAAAGCAAACGTGCAAGGTCAATATAGTATGGGCTGATTGCTCCAGACTTAATCTTAAAACTTCCAAACTTTAAGCATCCAGAAGAGTAGAGAGCGTTAGCCACTTTATCGGTAATACTTGACATATCGGTCATCCCTGAATTGAGTGTAAACCAGCAAATTTAACACTTTACCATGAAGGAGACTCAAGTGAAAGTGAGTTAAACGACTAAGTCTGCCATGTCTACACTGCGTTCATAAATCTGCCTAAGAAAAGACACTGCTGCCAGAACTTGAGGCATCAAATCTATAGAAGAATCTTTTGCGACGCATTCAATGCTTGAATAGGTTGCATCGATTTTTCCTCGAAGATTGCGTACATTCTCAGCTAAAGAGATGTCTTTAGTTACAAACGACTTTAACGCTTGCTCATGAGCTTCAAAACAGACAGCTTGCAAATCAACCAGTAATTTCTGCATTTCCCCAGACAGCTTAACTCCAGCAAGTGCTATGGTTTTTGAAGCCACCTGAACACAGGCGTCACCTATGCCTTCAATTAAACTTGCAGCCAAACGATAATCCAAACAGTCTATCGGAGTAATCCTAAGCTTCTCACTCAAACGCGGATTTTGAATTATTGTTCGCAGGATTCTAACTAATAAAAAATATAGCCTGTTACTTTCGTCATCTCTGGCTATAACACTTTTAGCTAACTGCAAATCACCACTAACAAACGAATTAACAACGTCACGAGTCATGCCGGCGACAATAGCATAGTTGCGCCGCAAAATTTTTTCAGGCAAAAACCCAGATGGCTCCAGCAAGCACTGTAAAACTATCGCAGAAGACGTCTCTTCGACAATTTCTAATCCAATCAGTGAACTAACAGTCGACTTAACCGTATTTCTAACGTCATAAGCTATTCGATCCTTTGCCTCAATACGAATCACATCATAACCAAGCAGATAACGACTAACAATCTCCCGACCCAAGAAAGGACCAACGTTTAAAGAAGCAATCCGAGGTTCCGGCTCAACATTGTACTCAGAATCAACAATAAGCTTGCCATCACTTGTTACGTCCACATTCACTAAAGCGCCCTTTTTTAAACCGTTCTGTTGAGCCCAAGCTCTAGGCACACAAACAAAAAAAGTGCCGGTTGGTGTTTGTTGAACTTTGCGTAATTCACCCATAATGGTACCTCAAGCGAGATATAACATATCTAAACTATGGTTCGTTTATATAAACTAAGTTGATTTTGAATAATTAACGCTTTATACGTAATCAACGCTAAAGTAAACGCTAGCATACTTCACCATTAAAATCAACAGAGCCCTTAAACTTCAAAAATTTATTCTGCAAAACAAAAACAGTAAATAACGCAAAAGCATAAGAGCCTAAACATAAAGCATGCACTTACTCCACCTGACAACAAGAACACGATCAAAATGAGCGAAAAAGAAAAACTACAAAAAGCAATCGAAGCAACAATCGCAGCAGGATACCAACTAAACAGCGAAGCCTTTGAATTCTTAAGCCAAAACTCAGACACAACCGATCCAGTCGGCATTATAAACTTAGCACTTCAAAGGTTAGCAGATTTGCAAGAAAAACCATTCTTCATAGACAAAGTATTCTTAGAAACCTTAGCGCAACAGCTAACAGCACCCGCCATAGAAATACGACCTCAGCAACAGCAAAACGCCGTAGAGCCACCAGCGCTGCAACAAGTAAGTACAGTTGAAAGCACTTTTTATCCCTACGCCAAGGACATAAAAGCAAACATCAACATTCTGGAAGATTCAACAGGCAAACTTGGCTCCAACGGCACCCTTGAAGAATATCTGGAATATTTCCAGGACAGGTTTAAACGAATCGAACGCTTGCTAAGACAAAGAATCGATGTTAAAGCCGCAACACCAATACTTGAAGCACTTAAATCACCAGCTAAAACAAAGCTCAAAATAATCTGTATGATAACAGAAAAAAGAGAATCAAAAAACCAAATGATACTATCAGTAGAGGACTTGCAAGGGAGCACAGTTGTCTTGGTGCCACAAAAAGCACCGGAAGAAGTCCGCAAAAAAGCGCTCCTTCTTTTGCAGGATCAAGTAGTCTGTTTGGCAGTGATAAAAACAAGAAGCAACCTTTTCCTAGCTGAGGATATAATTTTCCCTGAAATAGGCAGAAAAAACCAACAAAGAGCCCAAGAGCCAGTTTACGCTGTCTTAACATCAGACCTTCACATTGGCAGCACTAAATTCCAAAAAGAAACATTCAAACACTTTATACTCTGGCTTAAGGGAAAATACGGAAACGAGCAAATGAAGGAAATAGCAAGCAGAGTAAAATACGTACTAATCGCAGGTGACATTATTGACGGTGTTGGAATTTACCCCAACCAGGCAAAAGAACTATCCGTACGAGACGTTCACGAACAATACAATTTTGCGGCGAAATACCTGGAAAAAATCCCTGAATACATTGAAATAATTATTTCCCCAGGAAACCACGATGCATCACGCCAAGCTTTACCCCAGCCTGCCATACCAGAGAGATATTTGACTGGAATGCAAGGTAAAAAGAACATTCGCTCTGTAGGAAGCCCATGCCTGTTAAGCTTACATGGTGTAGAAGTTTTAATGTATCATGGCCGCAGTTTAGACGATATTATTGCGGTTATACCTGGGATGGATCATGATCACCCAGAAAAGGCAATGCGGTTACTTATACAAAGTCGCCACTTAGCTCCAGTATACGGTGGAAAAACCATGCTGTCCCCAGAAAACCGTGATTACCTAGTCATCGATAGGGTTCCAGACATCTTTCACGCCGGGCATATTCACGTTTTAGGTTACTGCAATTATCGTGGAGTGTTGGTTGTGAATTCAGGCGGTTGGCAAGAACAGACCGATTACATGGAGAAATTAGGGTTGGTTCCTACGCCCGGAAAAGTTCCAGTAGTAAACTTGCAAACGTTGGAGACTAATATTCTATCATTTAACTAATTTTCCGCGGTTTTAGATAGTATCAGTTGATAATTTATGCGAGGATTGCAGAGAATAATTGAGTAAGCCGCCGAATCTGTTATCGTTGCCAAATACATCCTTTATGATGCTTCTTGAAATTTCAAGCCTGATTTTTTTGGTTCTGCCATACCGACCCATACTTACAACCTTCGCGTTAACAAGTCCCATGGAATCAAGCTCGTTAATTAGTGTGCCTAGTCGGCGTTGTGTCAGAAGACCAGCACCCATTTCGCCGCACAGTTCGTTGTAAACATCGTATATTTCACCTGTAGTAGCGCTTGGCTTGTTCAAGTGATAGACGCTAAGAAGTACCAATTTTGAGTGTAATGTTAAATTTTTGAGCGCTTCAACCACTCGGTTGTGTTCAATATGCTTCTCTGCCTGGCGCACATGTTCTTCTGTAATCAACTTGGCGCCTTGTCGCTCAGCAACTTCTCCGGAAACACGCAACAAATCCAAAGCTCGCCTCGCATCGCCATGCTCCGCAGCAGCCAAAGCTGAGCAAATACTTAACGCTGAATCAGACAAAACTCCTTCGTGGAAAGATAATTTTGAACGTTCAAGAAGGATGTTTCGAAGTTCAGCTGCGTCATACGGTCTGAAAACTAATTCCTCTTCGCTAAGCGAACTAAAAACTCGGGGATCCAAAAATTCCTTCATGCGCAGATCATTTGATATGCCGATTATCGAAACTTTGCTCTTACTCAGAGTTTCATTTATTCTTGTTAACTCATACATAAACGCGTCTCCACGGTCCTTGATCAAGGCATCAATTTCATCAAGAATTATTATGAAAATTAACTTTGAAGAATCTAACCCTGTTCTGAATCGATCAAATACTTCGCCAACAGATAAACCTGTAAAAGGTACTTTCATACCAAGGTTTTGGCTTAGGCCTGCAAAAACTCGGTATTCGGAACCAGTCATTCTGCAATTTATGTAACAAAATTTTACGGGCGCACCATATTCTTTTGCCTTAGATTCTAGATGGCTTAAGACATATTTTGTAACTGCGGTTTTCCCAGTTCCAGTTTTTCCGTAAATAAAAATGTTTGAACATCTGGCTTTTTTTAGGACGGGGGCAACAGTTTGTCCTAAGACTTTTATTTGTTCTTCTCTGTGGGGTAATTTTTCAGGAAGATAATCGTGCCTCAAAACTTCTCTGTCCTTAAACAACCGAACTCCGTTAACGAAGCTTTCGAATACGTTATCTAATTCGCTTGGATTTCCCAGTCTCTATCCCCTTCGTTTTCAGAGGCTCAACCGTTATTTAATGTGCAACAGATAAAGTGTGCAGTACAAAAAACTGGTTTTAAAGCACAATAATCCTAAAGAGCAATGAAAGCGTTAGATGATAAATGGGTAAATTAAGAGCAAGACGCACCCCAAAGTTTCCACTGGAAAAAAATTTTTAAGATTTAAAAACATCTATTTATTATTATTATTAGGCAATATACTCTGATAGTTAAGTAATGACTTTATATATTAATGGTTGTCATCCAAGTTTTTAGACAAGTTTGCTGCAAAATTTTTTCTGATGTTTTTTACACCTTTATTTCCTTAGAGACTTCGACAGGAAACATAGGTGTGTCTGCCAGATGATTTTTAACATGAAAAATTATCTTTACCAATATGGAAACAATAATTTTACTACTAATAGTCTCATGATATTTTGAGTTAAGTGATCTTTCGAGAGATTTATTTTGAGGCTCTAATTTTTCGTTAACAAAAGTGTGAATATGTGTGAAATAGCATTAAATTTGCAGCTTAATCTGTTTGCTTTTACTTCATATTACATTTTTCTTGTCTCTTTACTGTGAATAAGCCACCCCTCTGCTTCTATTGGAGAAGCGGAATCAGGCAATAACTTTAATTTTCCAGCCATTCTGATTTGCAGTGAAGCTCGTTATGCTTAATAGAATGAGAATTGTGACAATTTGATAATAATAAGCTGTATCTTATCTTTTCTACTTTTCAGCCTTCACCATAACAGCTATAAGTTGTGAAGTGTAAAGCTGTGAACAACCGTTGTGGTGTTCACTAGATGCCGGCTCGTAAAATGCGCGTTGAGCTGTTCGATAGCGATGGTAATCGATACACCATTGCTTTCGAGGGTCAAATAACCCGCGATAAAGCCTTACGCCTCTTAGATCTTGTTGAATTACTAGGCGGTGCACCGGGTGAGGTTTCAACTGTAAATGGAGGAGCTTCTTTGCCAAACCGTCTGCTTTCGCGCTTCGAAAAGGTTCAGTTAGTAATCCAGAAAAGTTTTCCATTGGTTTGGTTTTCTTCAAAGGATATTCAGTCAGTTTATGAACAGGACCTTAAGGAGCCGGTTAGCTTAAGTACCGTTTCAACCTACCTTTCAAGGATGACAAACAAGGGTTTACTTTTAAGGACTGGTGGAACAAATAATCTGAAGTATAAAACCGCCTCAAATGTTGCTCAAGCTATAATAAAGCAACCTATAAAATAGCTTGAACTGTTAAGTGCTTAATACATAAAACTAGTTAAGACACGATTTAGTCTTGCGGAACGGCTTATGTTGGCTGGCTGTTTTCAGGTTTCTTTAGCAGTTTTCCCATCTCTTTTTTGATACTGTATCTGAAGGGTATTTTGCCTACTTCCCTTTCTAGATACCCTTCTTCATATAGTTTCTTCATTAGTCTTGCCGTGTGTTCTCTGCTAAGCTTAACTTTGTCTCTGATTTCCGGTGCTGTCTTGGGCCCCTCTGAAGATAACATTTCCAGTACTGCGATTTCTGTATCTGTCAATGCAGCCATTGCTTTATCACGCTTAATAGGTATGACTTGCTCACTAATTTCTGGAGCAACATTAAACTTTCGAAATTGCTCTTCAAAATTTGTTACCTTAACCTTTAATGTCTCTTGTGATGCTTCAATATCTTTTATTTTCGATTCTAAACCTGTTAATCCTGAAAGAAAATTGGTGCTACTCTTTGAAATGATTCCAATTTGATTTTCTATGTGCACAATCTTTTTTTCTAAGGTGTCCAACTTTTTTAGGCTTGTATCCGCTCTAGCCAAGTTTCCCTCAATTTTGAATGCAGTTACATCTATTTTGTCGGCTTCACGTTTAAGCTCTCGACTAAAACTAAGTACAATGTCCTCGACAATCCCCTTGGCTTTCTCATACTCTTTTTGTGCTTTACGTATTTGCCTATAATACTCAACTAAGGCTACAACTGTCGTTGCGAGCAAAACGGCTAAGAGTAAAGTTACAAAATCAACCGTGATTTTCCATCCCTGTGACTTATGCGTGATTTAATCGGTTGCATCACACATCACAGTAATACATGGACTTTTTAAGGTTTGTGGTGACATTAGCAAATGCTCGCTATGATATCACACGTCACAGTTCTTCTCATGACTGCCGCTCCTACAAATCGATCTTTGCTATATCCATTATTTGGGCTTATTTTGCTTTTTGGAGCTTGATGCTGGCATCTATATTTTGACTCTATTACTTCACTTTGTAATTAGAAAATCGTTGATTTAATCTGTGATTTGTGACGTCACAATCGGCTATCCTGATGGGCTCGAAAGCCGTTTTAGGCTCGTTTCAAGCTCTTCCCTTATGATGTCTATGACTTTTAGATGCTCTTTTAGCTCTTCTTCTTTGTCGGGAGTCTCTTGGTGTGCATCCACATATTCGTGCAGCTTATTGGCTATCTCGAGATATGGATCAAGAGTTGTGCTGTCAAACACCCCTAAATATCCTAAAAGTAGTATCGTATAGATCGATTTTATCACGTTTTCTTTTGACTGTTTTAAAGTCCTGTTGAAGGCTCCGCGGCTTATTTTAGCCTTTGTTAGCCTTAACTTGGCTTTTTCATCGTACTTTAGTTGTTTCCCTGAAATATTCTCGGCTAAAATGTCGATTAATAGTGTTTCAAGCTGAGTTTTTGTTAATTGGCTGTTTTTAGCCAATATTTTAACAATAGGGTCGTTTAATGCCCCGTTTAACCAGGCTTGAACGCCGTCTTTTAGCTTCAAACTCTTGATCTCCTGCCTATCCGAATGGATACGCTTTTGTATACTAAGTCGACTTTTTAAACCTTTTTCAAGTAAGAATGCACCAGTTATAGTAACCAATAAAGCCGAAAAATGAACTAAATAACAAAATAAAGCAAATACCGCTTCTTTTTCGCGATTAAAGCGATAAAAAGTGAAATTAAAAGATAAACGGCAAAATAACTCAATATTTGACGCGAACTTTATTCTGAATTTTAAACAAAAATGTCTTATACAACGCTTATTGCAATACCACGCTTTAGTTAACAATTTTAAGATCCCTTTAATATCGTTATATACCTCTTTTGGTCATTTTTAACAACGTAACTTTTCTATGCCTGTGCATTAAGCTTGTGACATCAAATAAGAGGAGCATGACATCATCTATCACGTTGGAATCACAGTGATTTACAATTAAGTCCTTGATATCACAGAATTTGATGAGATTGTGATGTTTTTGTGATTTGCCTTGCCGCTATCTTCCTCAACAGTTGCCGTTTACATACCTGTTTAGAGACGTTCTGAGTACTCTTTTAATTTATCAAAAAGTTCAGGACGCAAGTCCTTTAATGTAGGGATAAAAGTCTCTGCCGTTCTCAGGTCACTATAATCTACTTCACAGGTGACAAAATCCTCTTCATCATATTTTGCTCTTGCAAGAACATCACCAGCTGGACTAACCAGCCTGCTTCCTCCCCAAAATTGCAAGCCATCTTCAACCCCCGCCAGGTTCACGTAAGCGAGGTAAGCAGTATTTTCAAGTGCCCTGGCACACGTTAAAATTTCAAAGTAACCTCTACGCACCGCCGGAGACGCAGATATACAAACGATTAATTGTGCACCCTTCAGACGTATAAGCCTAAGCACTTCAGGAAAGAAAAGGTCATAGCAAATGCATAAACCAATGTTGCCCAAATCCGTTTGAAACGCGGCTGTTTGATAACCTGGACGGAAATACCTTTTCTCTTCAAACACACTGTGGGTTGGCAAATACATTTTACGGTATTTACCAATTAAACCCTTGGGACCGACAAAGATAGCAGTGTTAAAGATTGTTGCTTGGGTTTTTTCGCTTAACTCTGGCATCCCAAAAATAACATGCATACCAGTCTTCTTGGCCAACGCCTCCACTTTCTTAACTGTTGGTCCGGGGATTGCTTCAGCCAACTCATAGAATTGATCCCTACCAACGTAACCAGTTAATGAAAGCTCAGGAAAAATAGCTAAATCTACCCCTTGTTCTTTGGCTTTGAAGGTTAAAGTTTCTATCTTCTGCAGATTGACTTCTTTGTTTTCACGTTTACTACTTATTTGGGCAAGTGCAAGCTTTATCTTATCTTTCATGTAGTTTCCACTTTCAGTATGTATGTCTTGGGAGCCTAAAATCATTTCCCACAGTTCTATACCCAATTTTGGGGGCTATTGGATTTCTCCTTTTATGCTCATTTGCGAGCCATCGAACCTTAATCTTTTCTACAATTGACTTATCAATGATTAGTTGATCAGCAATCTCTTCAGCAGCCATAAACCGCTCCAGCCCATAAAGAATCAGGTCTAACGTTTCATACTTGATTCCAAGTTCGTTTTCCGCAG
>Ga0187784_10004068_pt1 | contig 11842 bp, 5 predicted proteins | sample 1015_SJ02_MP15_2_FD_132964 | JGI IMG/M metagenome (GOLD analysis project Ga0187784, IMG submission 132964) | Tropical peat soil microbial communities from peatlands in Department of Meta, Colombia - 1015_SJ02_MP15_20_MG | ecosystem: Environmental > Terrestrial > Soil > Wetlands > Peat | place... | reverse complement strand
ACTCCGGCGAGCGCCTTCTTTGCGCCGGGTTCGCCGTGGGCGAAGCCATAGCCGCCGATCACGATCGCGACCAGACTGGCAACCTTGGCAATGGTGCCGGTGAAAAGTGTTTGAATGGCGGTGAAGCCGGTGTCGAACGGTGAACCGCCCTGCGCCAGCGCAGCCACAGGCATGACAGTAAGCAGCGTGAGAAGGAGGACGGTTGGACGCGCCTGCTTCGACCGAAGAAGGAGCTGGATTGTGCGGACAAGATGTACTTGGAATCGACGTGATGACATTTGCGCCTCCAGCAGCAGCTAGAATCTGCTGCGTGTGGCGCAAAACTAACCGCACCTAATTTCGCTGTCCAATGAAATGTCGGAACTCTGTTATTCCCTGGAGGACTAACAGATTTTCGTGTTCGTGCGTTTGGCGGGTGAACTCATAGTCGAGATAGAGAAACAGAATCTTTATGCTCCGAGCAACAAAAGATATATCCAATGTCATTTCGTGAAGTGTTCGCTCACCCACACATCCTCTTAAGGGCCCGCTGGAACGCTCTGAACGGCTTCGGAAGCTGTGGAAGAAAGACGAGACAAAAAGTCCAGGCAGCACCGCTAAGTCAAGATTCTTTCGCGCTTTCCTGGATTCTTGGCGTTTCCGCAAGTTCCGCTGTTTCATGAAGCTACACTTCCACAAAGCCGCTCGGTTAACGGAGACCTGACGGAATGCACTCGTTTCTAAAAGCTATTAGTCGCAGAAGGAATAACAGAGGTCCGAAATTTCATTAGACACGGCGGCAGAACTGAAGCAAGGTGGCAAAGATTGTCAGTTCCGCAGGAACTCGACCGGCCGAAAACCGCATTGATCAGATTTGAGCCACTGCTATTGCGGAGATTCACGGGATTGCACAGTTGAAGCGACAGGCGTGGACGCTGGCGATTCGTATGTGCGAGTCGGGAATAAGGTGAAACATGCGAAATTCTCTTGTGTTTCAGACTGCGGAAAACATCCCAAGGCTGGATGATCGCAGCGAACATTCTAGCGCTAACCTCTCGGGAGCAGCCTTTCCGTTTCAAGGGCCAATGGGCCGCGTTGAACCGGTGGACCAACACAGTCGACGTCAACTCGTCAGCACCAAGGAACTTTCAGAGATTTGGGGCGTTCCAGAAAGTACCTTGCGCTACTGGCGTTGCGCGGAAATCGGTCCTACATACGTGAAATTGGGAGGACGGATAAAGTATGATCTTGCTGACGTAGAACGTTACGTCAGAGCCAATAAGCGAATGCCGTCCGTGCGGGCACATGGAGGCTAGAGCAATGGCTCTGCACAAAAGAGGTGGGATCTACCACTACCATTTTTGGGTCGACGGTACGCGCTACCGTGGATCCACAAAGAAAGCAAACCTGGCGGCGGCCCGGCGAGTGGAATCGCTGCTGATCGCCCAAGCCGAAGAGAAGGGAGATGTGGTTCTCAGAAAGCGAAGCCCGCTGTTGAGTGATTTCAAGAGTCGGTTTTTTGAATGGGTGGAAGGCAATACGACGCTCAAGCAGAAGACCAAGGACTACTACGAGAACGGTTGGCGGTTGCTGGAGGAGACTGACGTAGCAGGGATGAGGCTCAATGCGATTACCAAAGATGATGCTGACCGCCTCACCTTTCCAGGTGGTCCGTCAAATCACAACAATGCCTTGCGCACCCTGCGGCGGATGCTCGGAAAAGCCGAGGAATGGAACATCATCAAGGCTTGTCCAAAGATCAAACTCATGCAGGAGCGCGCACGGGAGCGCGTCATTGACGCCGACATAGAAGCCAAGCTGTTGCCTTTCTGTAAACAGCCACTTCGCGATGTGTTGATGATCATGCGCGATTCGGGGATGCGAAACCAAAAGGAGGTTTTCCGGATGCGATGGGAGCACCTGGACTGGGGCAACAAACGATATTTTGTCTACGAGAGCAAATCGCCCAAGGGACGAAGATTCGTGCCAATCAGTCCGCGTGTTCGTCAGGCGCTTCTGGCGCGATACTCGGAGCAGAAGGAAGGATGGATCTTTCCTTCCAAACGTGCCGGAGGCGGGCATTTGACAACCGTCGCTAAGCAGTTCGAGAAAGCCAGGAAGGAGGCCGGGTTGCCAAACGATCTCGTCCTCTACTGCGCGCGTCATGGCTTTGGAACTGAGATGTATCGTGCGACCAAGAATCTGTTTGCGGTCATGAACGTCATGGGACACACGACTGTAAGCACAACTATGAAGTACCAGCACCAAAACATCGATGAGGTCGCCGCAGTGGCCAGCCATCGAGTGCAGTAAGGACACAAAAAGGACACAATTAGCGGGACGAGGTTCAGGCCGAAGCTGCCAAGTTGTTGAAAAGATGGTGAGCGCGGGAGGAATCGAACCTCCAACCTACTGATTAAGAGTCAGTTGCTCTGCCAATTGAGCTACGCGCCCGCGCGGGTATTTTTTCGGAACAATCTTGGATTATACCATCGCTGGTCGAGGGCCCAGCCAGCTATGCCGAAGCAGCTTCCCTTCTGTCGTCAGCAATCGCGGATTGGGAAGACGACGCAACCGGTTTGCGCACCGCCATGACTTGGACCGGAGCCAGGTAACGCCGCTCCACTCGTCCAATGACTGGGCGGTCGCCACTCCCTGCGGCCGCGAGCGAGATGAAACAATTTTGATTGCACAGTCGGTCAATCATCCGACGCTCGTGCGGACGAAGAACCTGCTGGGGAAGTGACGGAAAATTGCGGAACGTCCATAGCAGCACAACACGCTGGAACAAACTCGGCTGCAAATAGCGAGACCCGATCGGCGTCTCCAGTTCAAGGACGCCGCGGGCAAGTTTTTCCATCCACATGAGCGAACCGCCAAGAAGCAAAGGCGCACTTCCCTCTGCTTTCGAAGGCAGCTATTATTGCACCAGACTTGGTGCATTGGAAAGCCTTTTTGTGCTGAGAATCCACTTCTTAAGGCTTATTTCGCCTGAAGCTAAGCCCCCGGTTAATGCCAGGCTTGCGTCGTTCCATAGCCCGCTCGCGGCGCTCAGGCTCATGCCAGCTCAGGCAGATGATCTATGCGATCGAGCGCGGCGGCCACGCCGACGCGTTTGCCGCCCTGGTCTTCGATGCGAAGCACGGAAGCCTGGCAGAGGGTCCAGCCGCCCGGGCCTAAACCAAAATCTGAGGGCAGCATCATGACCAGTTCTAATTTCGCGCCGGGCTGGAGCGCCGATTCCGAATAAATGAAGATTCCCGATGTGCTTAGGTCACGCGTGACGCCGGAAACCGCGGCGGACGTGCTCTGAGCGTCAAGAGCTTGAGGCCTGATTTTGACCGGCACGTTCAGCTGCGTGCGTTTGTCGCGGCGGCGCTCGAGAGTGGTCATCTGAGCCGTCAGAAGGTGAACTTAACCGCCAACTGGATGCCGCGCGGACCTCCTCCTCCGATGAACGGGTTGCCGATGCCTACGTCGCCGGTGGCCGAGATCGGATAGTAGTTCGATCCACCGGTCGCCGCGGATCCGCCGACTTCGCGGCCATTGATTACCTGATATCCCGATATCAGAGGATCTGCGATGTAGGAAGGTAAGAACGGGTTACAGAAATTGGGATGGTTGGGCAAGTTGAAGAAATCGGCACGGAATTGCATCCTGACTCTTTCCGTGATCGACGTGTTCTTGAAGATGGCTAAGTTCCACTCCTTAAATGAAGGACCATGCAGGGAGTCGCGGCCTTCGCTGCCGTAATGGCGAGTGCCGGGAACGCAGTCGGCGGCGGTGCCAGTTGGCGCGGTTAGTGCGGCCGTCGTTAGCGTGCAGGGGATGGCAAACGAGGTAAGGTCGAGGTACTGGAAGGCGTTCTTGGCATTATATTTGGCGGGCCCGACCACGTCGGGGCGATCGTGCAGGTCGCCACCGCCGCTGTAGTCGTCCTCGCCGTTGTAGTTGAGTTGGAAGGGCTGGCCGTCCTGCATGCTTAGGACGCTGTCGATGCCCCAGCCGTTCTTCAGGCGCTGCCAATCACCGCCGCGCTTGGGAAGCTCATAGGAAAAATTCCAAGTGAGGCGCTGCGGGATGTTGAAGTTAGATAGGGCGTATTCCTTCTGCGGGTTGTTGCTGTCGTTGGGCTGCGCGGCATTCGGTTGGAAATCTTCGCCGTCGCTCGAATTATCGAGGGACTTCGAGTAGACGTAGTTCAGAACCGACGTGATGCCGTGCCAGGAATTGATGCGGAAGCTGAGTTGCAACGCGTTGTAATTCGACTTGCCCGTGGAATTCTCCTGGAAGACATGAAACGAACCGTATGGGTCTATTGGACTAAGAGGGTAGCCCACATAGTAGCGGGGAACGGGATTGACGTAGGAGTCATGAATCGTGGGAGGACCGTTGCAGCTTGAAAGCCAGGATAGATTCTGCGGATTGCCGAGGTCGCATGCAGTGATCGTCGCATTGCTCGGCTGGCTCAGGTCGAAGAAGTGCCAGAGGCGATGGCCCTGGGAACCGACGTATCCGATCTGGATCACGGACTTGCTGGTGAGCTGTTGCTGGATGTTGAGGTTGTAGTTCTCCATGTAGGGTGTCTTGATGTTCTGGGCGAAGCCAAACGTGTCGCATTCGGGGTAGGTGGGGCCGCTTAACGTAGTAACGGGCGAGAGGCAGTTGGCGGGGGCGATGAAGATAGGGCTGCCAGGAGTAATCGTACCGCCGGGTGCCAGGGCCTCAAAAATCGGATCGGGACCGGCGTTGTTGTACGCCGGACCGGGGGCATAGTTCGTCAGGTACGGGAAGTGGCCCATCACCATGTCTTGCGAGGAAGCGTCGTAGAACAAGCCGTAGCCGGTGCGAACGACCGTCTTGCCCTTTCCCGTAACGTCCCAGGCGATGCTGAGGCGCGGGGCGAAATCCTTATGATCGGGATTGTAGAGACTGCTCAGGCCGGGCTGACCGACCTGGGTAAGGGTGAAACTTCCTGGGTCGGTGAGAGTTGCGGGCTGAAGATTGGTGATGTTACTGAAAAGGTTGCTCTTCTCGCCAATGACCCCATAGTAGTCCCAACGGAGGCCATAGTTAAAGGTCAGCCGCTGCGTCACACGGTAACTATCCTGGGCGTAAAGACCAATACTATTCTCGAAGGTGTGGCGGGTTGTGTCCCCGTAGTATTGGAAGCCGCTGTCGAGGTATCCGGCCAGGAAATCCACGATCGGGTTGTCGGCTGCGTTGCCGTCGCCGTTAAAGGTGAGATTGCCGCGGAAGTTATTGTCGAACTCTGGCTGGGTGACGGTGGTGCGAAAGAAATCGAATCCGACTTTGAGATCGTGCTTATTCAGTTTCCACGAAAAATTGTCGATGACCTGATCGTTGCTATCGATGCGGTCGCGAGGTGTGCCGGCACTAGCGCCGAGTTGGGCCACGGTACTCACATAGATCGCGGGCAGGCCCGCGTCGTAGGGCGCGGTCCCGTTGCAGGCATCCGAGCCAGTTGGACCAGTCAATGCGGTTGCGGAACAGAGCCCGATGGAACTGGGGTGAAAGGCCTGATCGAAGGGGAAGAATCCCTCGGCGAAGCGGTTCCAGCCGTAACGGAGTTCGTTCACCTTATTCGTGCCGAACGTGTGCACGTAGGACAGAGAAGCGAGTTGAACACGGGTTGGGGTGAACGTGTTGTAGCCGGGCAACTGTCCGCCTTCGGCGGCGAGCGCGAGGGGAAAGGACTGGACGCTGTCGCCAAAGAAATAGCGGCCCGTAAGGATATTGCTCGCATTGAAGTTTTGATCGATCTTCACAATCATGCTGGTGAGATCGTTGTAGGAAGGCGAGATAAGGGAGGCCGTTCCGGCCGTTGGCCCGGTGACGCCGTCGATGGTCTGTCCGATCGGGACTCCGCCACCGAGGTTCGGAGCCGGCCAGGGATTGCGTTGCAGCAGTGCGGCGATCACCGGGTTGCTGGCATCGCTGGGTTGTAGGGCGCAAGTCTGGCAGTCACCTGTTGGTACCTTCGACAGAGTGACGACGCCCAGCGGCTCTCGCTGGCCTTCGTAATCGACGTAGAAGAACGTCTTGTTCTTGATAATAGGGCCGCCGACGGAAGCGCCGAACTGGTTGTTGTGGAAGAGGGCTTTCGGCTGACTGGAGAAGTTGAAGTAGTTGCGGGCATCGAGGGCGTCGTTGCGGAAGTATTCGGCGGCCGTACCGTGAATGGAGTTGGAGCCGCTTTTGGTGACGATGTTGACGACGCCGCCGGCGTTGCGTCCGTATTCGGGCTTGAAGTTGGAGAGGACGTTGACTTCAGCAACGGCGTCAATGGGCAGAATAGTTGCCGGGGTACCGAAGACGCCAGCCTGATTGATGGCAGGATCGTTGCGGTAGCCGTCGTTCATGTCGGTGCCGTCGAGCAGGTAGTTGTTAGAGCGGCCGCGGGCGCCGTTCATGGAGAATTCGCCGAACGAGCCGGGAGAGTCCGAAATCTGGTCGGGTGATCCGGCGACGCCGGGATTGAGATAGATGAGCTTGGTGTAGTCGCGGCCGTTGACGGGGAGATCCTGGGTGACTTCGGCGGTGATGACGCCGCCGAGTTCGTTGGAGGTGGTTTCGACCAGAGGCAAGCTCTCGCCGGAGACCTCGACGGTTTGCGTTACTTGGCCGACTTTAAGCTGGACATCGACGCGACGTTCGGTGGCGACATCGACTTCCACGTCGCTGGTGACCGAGGTTTGGAAGCCGCTTTGGCTGACGGTGACGGAGTATTTGCCGATGGGCAATTCGGGGATGGTGTAGGTACCGTCGTTGCTGGTGCTGACGGTACGCTCGAGGCCGGTGCCATTATTGCGAACTTTGACGGTTGCGCCGGAGATCCAATTGCCGGACGGGTCCGTCACCGTTCCCAGGATCGTTCCACGGAACGTTTGGGAGAACGCGATTGCCGAAAACAGGAAAATGCAGAGTATCAGAACGCGTAGCTTCATCGTCAGACCTCCTCTGGCCACGGTGGAAATAACCGTCCCGCAGGCTCAGATCAGAACCACGTTTTCAGAATTTGGGCATTATAGCGGAGTGTGGGAAAAAGTTAAGTGAGATCTGCACCAGGCGGCGGAGTGTCGGATCTCTGATCGGTCAGGAAGCCGCAAAGCTATGGAGGTTCAGAGCAGGCCGCAGAATCACTGGAGTACACAAGGGAACAGAAATTTGGCGGAATTTGGCTAGAAACTGAAAGCCAGGCCACCGCGTATGCAGCGAGCCGATTGCACGAGGTAGACAGTGTGGCCATCGCTGCTCATGACGGGAACATAGCCCTGGGCGAGCAGGTTGTGGAGATCCATAATCAGTTCCAGATGCCCGCCGAGAGCGCTCGATGGGATCGGCTGCCGAACGAAAAGACTAAGGTAGGGATCGGCCGCTCCAGGTGAGGTGTTGAACAGGTCGACCGGAGTAAGAGCGCCGTTGCCCGCGTAGCGATACGAGGCGATCCAGCGAGTCTTCGATTTTGGCACCCGACCACTGAATTTGGCGGCGACGGACTGGCGGCGCTCGCTGCGGATGAAGTCCCGCGCTTCCTCAAGTTCGATATCGGAATGCGATAGATCGAGCGTGCCGCCGTAGGCATAATCCAGCGTGGCGGTGAGATCGGACAAAAGCTTGCGCTCCAGGACCACGCGCAGGCCGCGAGTGGAAAAATCATTGCCTTGATAGCTGAAGGTGCCCGAATAAAAATCCGGGAGAACATCGCCGGATTCTGCCGAAAGGCCGCCGACGCCGGTCAGTACCGGGTCGGTAATGCTATCCGCGTAAAAAGCGACTTGCATGCTGTTGTTGCCAACTCGATGGGAAAGCGAGACCTCCTGGTGGCGGGCCCGCTCGACCGCCGGCGAGAAACCAACCATGCTCATGCGCGGCCCGGAGGCAGCCGGATCAGATGGAATGGCTTCCGCCCGATCAACGGGGGAATCCGCAGAAATGCCTTCCAGGCCAGCATCTGGCACCGAACTCGCATACCGGTATTCGACAACCGTGTTCGAATTGACGTGCAGATCGGCAGAACCAAATGGTTTGAAGGCATGCACGCGGCCCATGAACTGGATAGTCTGCAGTTCGCTGCCGAGGTTCATCTCCAGCAGGTCCCCAAGCACAACACTGTCAGAACTGGTAACTGAGAGCGCCTGCAGGGAGGCGTCCGGCATGGAAACAAGATCGGGCGAATTCAGGCGGAGGGCAGAGATGGAAACTGATGGTTCGAAAACATCGCTGTAATGGCTGGTATACGTAGTGCGCAGCACGCCGGCGGGAATAGCTCCGTCACCGGAGCCGTAGCCGACATCGCCGTTCACGCTTACCGTGCCGGCTGAAAGAAAGGAGTGTTCCACCGAGAAAGCGGCGCTGCGATCCGTTGGACTGCCAAAACCTTCCCCGGCCGAGCCCGCGAGCAATCGAATATTCCCTTTGACGCCCCCGTTTTCAACCACCACGGTGGTGCCGTCATCGAGCAGGCGAAGGACAGGGCGGTTCGCAATCGAACGCAATGTCCATTTCCAGTCATCCTGGTCGGCCTGAGGCGGCAGGTTGACCAGTTGAATTGCCTCGAAGATGTTGGTCAGCGTGATGTTCACTACCAGTTTCGCGCCCGAGCGCACGCCAATCCTTTCGTGGAGCGTAGGAAGAAACGAGGGAGCGCTGACCTTGAGGCTGTAGTTTCCCGGCAGGAGGCTGGCTATCGAGTAGAAACCGCGATCGTCGGTGAAAGCCTTCAGGCTGTCGGCAACCGGTTCCACCAACGCGCCGCCGACCTGCATGAGTTCCACGACCGCGCCCATTTGTGGCGCCCCGCTTCGGTCGCGGACATATCCTGAAATCGTACCCGCCGAGATTTTCGCGTTCTCAGGCCATGCCAGAGCGGACATAGCCAGCAAGATCGCGACAAACCTAAGCTTTCGCAACATCCAGCCTACCTTTTAACGGCCCAGGGCCGCCCCGGAGTTTTCTCCAAGCAGTTTACTCCACGGCGAAGGTCGCCGAGGGATCGACGGATTGCTTGGAAAGGTTATCGTTCACTTTAATCTGGATCTTGTACATGCCCGGCACAAGATTCGCAGCCGACAATGTCTTCTGCAGCGTGAGCTGATCGCCCACATTGCCCATCGAATCGGTCGATTCCACAGTATGGATCACGGGCTTGTTGTTGGCGTCAGTCACGTCGTATTCAACTGTGGCGGAAGGCTTGTGGGTCTTCTCGTCCACCGTGAGATTGTAAACCTGCATCCAGAAATTCAGCTTCTGGTTCCGTTTGAAGGAAACTGGTTTGCCATCCGAAGGGGCTACCCGTGGGCGCACCTTCATCTGTCCAATGACGAAGCTCCCCGTCCCGACGTTTTTGGCGGCCACCGGCTCCATCTGGTCGGCAATGATGAGCGTGGAACTGCTCAGATGGTCCTCGCTGAAGTCGGGAATGACGAGGGCATGGCTCCAGGTTCCGGTGCGGTCTCCGTTGACGTCCTTCACGACAATGTCAAGGCGATAGCGGTTCTGGCTGATGCGCAGCGGCAATGCCTTCCAGTACACCGACGCATTCTCGGTGGTCTTGGGCAACAACTCCACCGGCACATCGACCTGGACCGGATCTTCGAAGGTCTGCACAATCTTGCCGGTCAGGGTAGTCACGCGCCCGAAGATGTTGACCGTCCCGCGCTCGATGCCATCCTTATTTTGGAAGGTGATGTCGCGGTTCTTGATCTGAATGGTGATGGGAACGAGCACCGTATCGCTGGTCACCCTCACAAAATCGGCCCGCACATCGAAGGGCATCAGATTCACGCTGATCTTGTGACTGACGATTTCCTCAAGGTCTTTGAACTTGACCGGCGGCGCCGCCTGCAGCTTGGCAAACTGTTCCAGACGATCAAATTCCTTGGTTTGCAGGTCCTGGTTGAAAGGCCCCGCACCCAGTTGTTCCAAGCCCCCATTCGTAAACCGGTTGACCTTGCTCGACATCCCCATCTGCTCATAGAGCGTGAGACCGGCATTGGGTGTGTACTTAAGAGCGTCTTTTTCCGACCGGTCGATGGTCATGTGGTAGTCGTTGCACATGCAAGTGTCAACGAATTCAATGATGACCTCCTGGCCGATGCCCTCAATGTAGCGATACCGCCATTGCTCAAAGGGAAAAGTGGAAGTCTCGCCGCCGCCCTCTTCCATGGGACGTTCATAGGTGCCGCCCGAGGGGTGCGAGTCAATCTCGTCCGGAGGCCCGAAAACGATATAAATGCGGCCGCGATCGGTCTTCCAGCCGGGAATGCCTGCGGCGAAATGCTCGTTGGCATAGGCGATGCGGCGATAGTGTTCTTCCTTAAACTCGTTTTCCTCGGTATCGGGGGTGGGGTCGCGGCGCTGCCAAAAAGCCTCAATAAACTGGTCGCGCTCTTCGTCGTTGGAGAGCTGCATAAAGGCCTTGCGCTCTTCGTCGGTGATGATCCAACGAACGTCCTCCTCCAGCCACTTTTTGTAGGTTTTGCTCAATTCCTGCCTGAGGGCTTTGGCATTGGCCTTTTTCTGGCTCTCCGGGATGGGGCGCTTCAACGGGTCAGTCTGGGTATCGGGAGCAGAGGCGGGTGCGGTGGCCGACGACTTATCGCTCTTGCCGATATCCTGGGCCGGGGCCGGCGAAACCGCAGACAAACCAAGGACGAGCACACCGGCCAAAATCCAGCCCAGGCCGAATGAGCCGCGCGAACTGGGAACTCCAGGGAATCGGCGGCTGCATAAATGCAATTCGTACATAGAAGGGCCTACCTAACAGAGAGTCCAGTGCAGACAATTCTATGTCGGTTGGATACAAGTAAGCAAGAAAAAGAGGCCTGGCGAACCAGGTAGTTTCCCGCTCAGCCTGCTCGACAACTCCCTTAAGAATCCGCCGGTTGCGTGTCCAAAGATGGGTACGCTGCCGTCGCTCGGATCGTCCAGCGTGCAGGATATAATCAACCGGAGGGGATCGGGTCATCAAGCGGCCAGACGACCGGATGTTTTGGGTGCAGGGCTGAAGGGTTGGTCAGATTTCCGCAGGCAGGATGCGGAACTTTATCCTTAATGAAAGCGTAACAAACGGGTGGGAGACTCGTGTCCTGGTCACAACCAAAAGCCCGACGACGCACTCACCGAGTTCCGCAACGTTCGATGGCGAATGTTTCTCCGGCAACTAAAACGAAAAGTTCGGCATGAAAACTTGGAAGAAAGTACTGATTGGAATTGGCACGGTGCTGGTTCTCGCCATCATTGTCGGCATCACTGTCTACCAGAGCCACAAGAACCTGGTCACGGTGCAGACCGCCAAGGCGCAACGAGAGAGTTTGAGTTCGGTGGTGAGCGCGTCGGGCGAGATTAAGCCGAAGACCTACGTCAATATTGGAGCGAACGCGTTCGGCAAGATCGTCAAGCTGCACGTCAGAGAAGGCGACCAGGTGAAGAAGGGGCAACTGCTGGCGCAACTGGAGAATGTGCAATCGACGGCAGATGTGGATGCGAACAAAGCATCGCTGCAAGCGGCAGAAACGGATTTTGTGGCGGCCGAGGCCGCACTCGCAACCTCGCAGGCAGACCTGAATCGGGCACGTTCGGACGCCGATCATGCTGAACTCGACTGGGAACGCGCACAGGGACTCTATAAAGACGCGCTGATTTCGAAGCAGGATTACGATGCGAAAAAGGCGGCGTGGGAGTCGGCGGAAGCCGGACTGGCCCAGGCCAAAGCACGGGTGGAGCAGGCTAAAGCCCAGAAAGATTCTGCGCAACGCCATATTACGCAAAGCGAGGCGAACCTGACGCGCGTTTCCGACGTATTACAGAAGACGATTTATGCAGCGCCGTTTGACGGCGT
>Ga0187784_10004066_pt1 | contig 11845 bp, 9 predicted proteins | sample 1015_SJ02_MP15_2_FD_132964 | JGI IMG/M metagenome (GOLD analysis project Ga0187784, IMG submission 132964) | Tropical peat soil microbial communities from peatlands in Department of Meta, Colombia - 1015_SJ02_MP15_20_MG | ecosystem: Environmental > Terrestrial > Soil > Wetlands > Peat | place... | reverse complement strand
GCAGCGGCGTAATCTGGCCCGTCAGGATATTCATCGGATACTGATAGCGGTCGGTGTAGGCCCAGTTGTACCACCCGCCGGCGCTGAAGGTGCCCCACCTGTCGTCATGGGTCAGCAGCGCATAGTCGCCGGCCTGGCGATAACCGTTGAGTTTGTCCACTCCGTTCGGAGCGCTGGAGCTCACGTTGACGGGCGAGACGGCGTAAGGTTCGGTGTTCCAATACCGGTAAGTGTACGCCTTGGTGTCGAACCTCCATCCATTGCCGAGATCGGTGTTGTAGCCGATATATTCGAAATCCGTCTGCACGTGGTAGTAGTTGTAGCCGTAAAAATAAGCGTCCGGAGTGCCGTTAGGCAGGAACGGCGTGCTGTCCAACAGGAAATTGTTTCCATATTCCTGCACTTGAGCGCGCGTCGGACTGGTATTGGTCGGGGTGTTGGTAAAGATGTCGACGACTCCACTAAACAGCGTGACGCTCGTGCGCGGGGAGATCCTGTATTGATACTTGGCCGAACCGGCGTCGCGCTTCTGATAGTTGAACGTCTGGTATCCGTTCGACTCCATTTGGTGAATATCGACCCACAGATCGTTTCTGTTGCCGGGACCGAACAGGCCGGAGTCGAAATCCAGCCTGAGGAGCCGGGTGTCCCAGGAGCCGTAAGACATACTCACTCGAAGATCCGGGCTTGGCTGCAGATCCTGCGATAGCAGGTTGATCGATCCGCCGAAAGTCGATTGCCCCACGACGGTGGCGTCGCCAGGGCTGCGATCAAATTCCGTTCCACCGATCCATGGCCCCGGAAAATTCGCCCAGGTATGATGCGAGACGCTATTCGTGTCGGTAAACGGAATGCCGTCCCAGGTTACGTTATAGAGACCGTCCGCGAGTCCGCGGAAATAAGTCTTGCCTTGGCCGAGTCCGGCTCCATTGGGACTGAGGGTGAATGTTCCTGGCGCATAATTCACCACTTCGCCGTAATCCGCGATCGGCGTTTCGAAGTTTCTAATGAACGCTCCGCTAATTTCCGTCTTCGCGGACGTTGCATCCAGAGTGTTCCCTTCCGGCGCGAGTTGCTCCGCCAGGGGCACAACCGCCTCGACGTTCACCGACTGGTTCAAACTCTCGACATTCAGCGGGATCGATAGATCGTTCACGCCACCCGCGGTGAGCTGCACACCCGCGCGAGTCGTTCTTGCAAAGCCGGGGGACGAGACTTCGATCGTATAGGTGCCCAACGAGAGGCCGTCGGCAGAGAAATGTCCTTCCGCATCCGTGGTGGCGTTTCGGACAGAACGGTCACCTTCGTTCCTCACCAACACCGCGGCGTTCGCGATCGCTTTGCCCGCTGGATCGACAACCGTCCCGGCGAGGGCCGCAGTACCGGCCTCCTGGGCGCGCAACAAGACCGGCCCCGCGGCGTACAGAAACACGCACACGCTTGCGGTGAACACGCTGCACCACCGATTCCAGACAGATTTCATCACAAATTCCTTCCCTGGACGAAGAATTAGCTTGAATGAGGTATTTCATCCTAACTGCCGGATGTGACGATGGGATGTCAGTAGTATCAAAAATGCGCGACAACCTTGCTGCTTCGGCACGGTCAACTGTCGCAAAAGCAGAATCTCTGGGGTATGATCTCTTGGAGGAGGTTTATGCCCAAGAAGATCGATCCCTTGAACAAAAAGAATTATGGCGCCGTAAGCGCCTCGCTCATCGTCAGTGATGTGAAAGCCGCAGTGAGTTTCTACACGAAGGCCTTGGGGTTTGCGAAACGGGGCATCATGAACGGCCCAGACGGCAAACCTGTGCACGCCGAGCTCACGCTGCGAGGTACGACTTTGATGCTCGGGCCGGAGAATCCCCAAATGGGCGCTCGTAGCGCCAAGTCCCTGGGGAGTACGCCGGTCACGCTGTACCTACTAACAGAGAACGCGGACAAAACGGTGGCCAAGGCCGTAAAACTAGGAGCCTCAGTGAAAATGCCGGTCGCCGATATGTTTTGGGGAGACCGTTCCGGAACGATCGTCGATCCTGAGGGGAACGTCTGGATGATCGGAACGCATGTCGCCGAGCCCACACCTCAGGAAATGATGAAGAAGATGAAGGAGATGAGCGCCCAGGCGGGAGCCGGGGCTGGCTCGTAATCCGCAAGGGCTGCAAAAAGCTGGAGCCGAGCCGTTTAATGAGCGTGCCTGCCGGAGCCGGTGCCACCGGCAGACTTCCTCTTTCAGATTTGCTAGATTCGAAGGCGAGCCTCAGGAACGTGGAAATCTTGGGGCGCATCAAGCCGGAACCTCGTGTCGCCGAAACTCCCCGCTCCGAGATCCGATTTCAGCAGAACTCATCGGCTGCTGCTGATGCTGGCGGGATTTTTCGTGACCGTCATCCTGATCCTCCCTCTCGTTCTGACGCCTGGAGTCGAACCCAGCCAGTTTGGAAATTCGCTTTCGATGACCGTCCGGATTTCAAATCACAATCCATTCATGCCGCTCACGGACGTTGAATATACTTGTGAGGTTTGGCATGTTATGCTGGCGACCGGTGACGAAGTCACGGACGCAAACGTTCTCAGCCGGGGAAGCCTTCAAAAATTCGATGGCCGTCAGGCGATCACAGCGCCTTGCGAGACGGCGTATATCGTGAATGCGCCGATTAAGGCGGCCGAATACAGGCTGACGCTCACATATCGGACGTACCCTTGGCTCCAGCACCGCACCAGTGTGTACCATATCGCCGCCCAAATCGACGGGAGCGGCCGTGTCACCGGATGGGCATTAAATTAACGTGTCGAGTTAAGCTGATCCTTTGCGTCTTTTGCTCCCTGTTGTTGGGCGGTCACCTGAACATTACCTCCGGAACGTGGACATATCGAGCGAAAACAAGGGAAAACGGCGGTGCTCGCGAGACCATTTCTGCTCGCAAGCCGTAGCCGGCTTGATCCGCGTCATGCCCTTGCCAACACGGTTCTCACACGCTCCGGGCTGAACGGCACGGAGCGCAGCCTGACGCCCGTCGCGTCGAAAACCGCGTTCGCCAAGGCGGCGGCAACGGGCGCGGAGGCCGCTTCGCCGGCTCCGTAAGCGTGCTGATCGGGCCGGTTGAGGAGCGTTACCTCAATCTCAGGCGCCTCCGGGAATCTCAAGACCGGATAGCTGCTCCAATCCACGCTGGTGACCTTAGAGTGATCGAAGCGCACCTCTTCGTAGAGCGTACGGCTGAGCGTGTGCATGATATTGCCTTCCACCTGGTTGCGCAGACCGTCCGGATTCATGATCAGACCACAATCGTGCGCGCAAGTGACCCGCCGCACCGTGATCTTGCCGTTAAGGTCGACAGCGACCTCCATGGCGATCGCAACATAATTTTCGGCCTGCTTGTAGCGCATGTAAGCGATGCCGCGACCCACTCGCAAACTTCCCTGTGCTACCTGCGGATTCGGCGAGCGCCGCGGTTTCCAGCCGATCATTTCAGCGGCGCGATCGAGCACCGCCAGAGCGCGAGGATCGGCCAGTGCGCGACGCCGGAAAGCGACTGCGTCCATTCCCGCGGCCATGGCCAGTTCGTCGGTGAAACTTTCCACGGCGAAAACGTTTGCGATCTTGCCGGGCGCCCGCAGGTTCGACAGACGCAGCGGCGTGTCTTTGAGCTTGTGCGCCACCACCCTCACGTGAGACACAGGATAGGACGGATCGGCATTCATCGTCACCAACCCCGCGTTTTGGCCGTGGCCTTGCTCCATCCCCGCGGATTCCGGACCGACCAGCGCACGTTCTCCTGACGGTCCATCCGGCAGCCACATCTGAGTTTCCCAAGCCACAATGTTTCCGGCCGCATCGATACCGGCGCGCACGTCGAGCAGTTGCGCCGGGCCCTTCGGGTCCCACCCATGCTCATCGTGACGCATCCATTGCACGCGCACCGGCTGCCCAACCGCGCGCGAGAGCAGCAAGGCGTCCGCGGCTGCATCGTCGGCCCCATTGGTGCCGTAGGAACCGGAGCCATCCATATACACGACGCGCAGCTTGTCCGGCGCGATGCCGAAAACTTTGGCCAGATTTGCGCGCAGACCGAATACACCCTGGGTAGCCGACCAAACCATCGTGCCCGATTCCTTTGCGTCCGCGACAGCGCACGAAGGTGCCATGGAAGCGTGGCTCTGGAACGGCCAGGAATAGGTCGCGGACAACTGCTTGGCAGCGCCGGCTAGCGCGGCCACAGCATCGCCTCGATTCACAATCACCTGATCCGGAGCGGCCGGCGCTTCGCGGAGGTAGCGTTCCAGGTTCTCGCTCGCGGGAAGGCCCTGCCACTCGCTCCAGCTCGCCTTTAATTCGCGCGCCGCGCGGATGGCGGCCCACTCATCCTTCGCAACGACGCCCAGAAAACTCTCCATGCGGACGATGCGCACGTCAGGGATCCCGCGCACGGACGATTCATCGACCGAGATGAGTTTCGCTCCCATCGCCGGCGGCCGCACGATTCTCCCATGCAGCATTCCGGGGAGACTGAAATCCTGAAGATAAACGTGGCGTCCCGTGCACTTTTGCGGCACGTCTGCCCGAAGGATCGGTTTTCCGACGACGGTATACGTTGCGGGGTTCTTCAAGGGCGCGCTGGGATCGACTGCGAGCGAAAAGCGCTGGCCGCCGATCAGCGCCGCGACCGCGATTCCCGCACCGCCGCTTTTGGGTCTCACCTCGCCTGACTCGATGATCAGTTCCGATGCGGGATGATTCAGTCGCGCGGCGCCAAGGTCGAGCAGTTTCTGGCGCGCGGTCGCAGCCGCGCGTCGGATATCCGCCGCGCCCTGTGGGACACCGGAACTGCCGCCGGTTCCGCCGTGGTTGGGCGTGGCCGCCGTATCGCCTTCGACCACCGTGAATCGCTCCACCGGAATCCCGAGCTCCTCCGCCGCGGTTTGCCGGAACACCGTCGCGATTCCGGTGCCGATATCGACATGGCTGGTGAAGATCGTGACCGAGCCGTCTTCATGAATCGCGAGGAAGCTGTCGACTTCGGACGGAGCAGACCTCCCGTTTTGCGCGAAACTTCCTTTCGGCACGATGGAACCGAGGGCGAAGCTGACCACCATCGCGCCACCGGTTTTAAGAATCTCGCGCCGGCTCAGAGCAGTAACGGTTCCCATGGCCATTCCTCAAGCCTTCGCGGCCCGCAACACCGCGTTCAGGATGCGAGTATGCGTGCCGCACCGGCACAGATTGCCAGCCAGCGCGTCTTTCACTTGATCGCGCGTCGGGTGCGGCGTTTGCGTAAGCAGAGCCTGCGACTCCATGATCATGCCGCTGGTACAATAGCCGCACTGCGCGGCTTGCTCGGCGATGAAGGCGGCTTGGATCGGGCTGGGTTTTTCCGGCGTGCCGAGCCCCTCGATAGTCGTGACAGAGCGATCGGCGACCTCCTTCACCGGCGTGACGCAGGAACGCACGGCGTTTCCGTCGACTGCCACGGTGCACGCGCCGCACTGGGCAAGGCCGCAGCCGAACTTCGGACCGTGCAGCCCCAAGGCGTTACGTAAGACGTAGAGCAGTGGCTGGTCCGGATCCCAGGAATCGACCGTCACCGTTTGCCCGTTGACTCGAAATGTATAAATAGGCATGGCGAAATCCTGCCAAATTGTATCACCGTGCGAGTGCTATTTCCCGCCACCCCATCGCACGCTGGAATCAGCGCCATGGAACGCTCTCAGCCTGCTTGGTGCTGACCACGAATATATTCGAGATGAGTTCTCAATTCTTCGGCAAGCCCTCGCACATCCGGTGGAATGAGGATTGTGTCGTGGTCGCCTTCGACCGTCCGGATCTCTAGTCGGCCGCCGCACAGACGATCCCATCCGAATCTGGCCCCGGCCGCGCGGCCCAGGGGCTGACCTGCCGCCTCGATCAATATCACGCCCCCACCGTAACTTTGCGGCGAGTACGCTGCCTCGGCAGCCGCCAGAATGCTCCGGAGTGCGCCCGTTCGGTTCAGCTCAGTGCGCGCGGACGATTGGATCTGTGCGGGTCCCATCGTCCGCCTGCGAATGAAAGAGGAACTGAACGGAGCCAGTTTGCCCAAGTGCCGAAAGAATCCTCTAACGTCCTTTTCACAAGCCTGCTCCCAAAGAGACCATAGGTGTGCTTGGACGCGCGTCCCAAGGGAGCACCGATCTCGAGCCGCGATGGGTAGGTAGGTGTCAAACAGAAGCAGAAGCGTGACCTCTTGGTCGTCCGCACGAAGTTGGCGCGCCGCTTCATAAGCATAGAGTCCATGCATCGAATGGCCGCCCAGACAGTACGGCCCAACCGGCTGAAATGCCCGAACAGACTCGAGCATTCTTCGTGCGATCTCCTCCAAGGCCGGCGGGTGGGTTAGCCCTTCGAGATCTTGCTCCTCTAGCGAGACTCCGAAGAAAGGCTGATCTTCTCCCAGTTCGTGCGCCAGCGGACGAAGGTTTGCGCCCGCACCAAAGCAGAAGAAACGCACGCCGGAACCGTTGGGCTGGATTGGCACAATATTTCGCGGATATGCCGAAGCTCTCTCTCCCTCGATGATTCGGCTTAGCTGAGCGATCGTCGGAGCTTCAAAAAGGATCGACCCGGGAACATTCACATGGATTTGCTCCTCGATCATCGCGGCCATTCGAGCGGCGCCGAGCGAGTCACCTCCAAGATCGAAAAAGTCATCGTCCCGGCCAACCCGTTCCGCTTTGAGCAACTGCTGCCAAATGCACTGGAGCCTCTGTTCGACTACGTTGAGTGGGGCCCGAAACGGCGGTCTTTCTTCACTCCAGAAGCGCGTCTGCCCAGCCAGCTCACGGCGATTCACCTTTCCATTGGGCAGACGGGGGAAAACCGGCACAAACACGAATTGTGAAGGCACCAGATAATCGGGCAGTATCCGCTTCAGGAAGCCCCGGAGATCGCCGGCGCTCTGCGTACCTGCTTGGTACGGGATCACCCATGCTACCAGCTGTTGTTCGCCCAGCGGGCTCTCGCGCGCAGTCACCACCGTTTCCCGCACGCCCGGATGCTCCTTCAACGCGGCTTCAATTTCCGCCGGTTCAATCCGATGACCACGAATTTTTACCTGCTGATCGACTCGGCCGAGATATTCGAGGTTGCCATCCGGGAGACAGCGGCAAAGATCTCCGGTCTTAAATAGCCTCGAGCCGCGGGTATCAAATGGGCTCTTCACGAAACGCTCGGCGGTCAGTTCGGGGCGGTTCAGATATCCCCGCGCAATTCCGGTCCCGCCCATATAGAGTTCGCCGGCAACCCCCGCCGGAACGGGCTGCATCTCCGAATCGAGAACGTAAACCTGGGTATTTTGGATCGGATGGCCGATCGGAACGGATTTCGCCTCTCCAGCGTGCGTCACTTCAAACCACGTTGCATGATGCGCGAGCTCCGACGCGCCGTAAAAGTTGATGAGCGTGGTATTCGGGAGAATTTCCCGGGCCCGCCTGGCTAGCGACGCCAGGAGCAACTCGCCGCTGACATAACAATACTTGAGATGGCGCGGACGCAAGTCGGAGGAGGCAATGCAGTCCAACAACGTGGAAAGAACGGAAGGTACAAGGATAATACGCGTGATCGCATTTTGTTCCAGCGTACGAACCAGCCCGAATGGAGAGCCGCGAACGATCTCATCGGGGATGATGACTAACTCGACGCCTTGAAGAAGCGGCCCGAACATCTCATAAACCGAATCGACGAAGCTCAGGGCGACGATCTGGCAGCACCTTTCTTCCGGCTGATAGGGGTACCTTTCCGACATCCACGTCAAGCGGTTTATCAGCCCTCCCTGCGGACAAAGGACCCCTTTCGGCTTTCCCGTCGAACCTGACGTATAGATCACATACGCGAGGCCCTGCGGGCGAGCGGAACCCTGTTCGCGAGATTCAAAGATAGTTGGGATAGAAGGGCTATCGACACTCTCCCGGTCAATTTCTCCCCAATCGCTATCCAGCAGCACCGTGGCGGGCGGATTGGAACCCACTCTTTCGAGCAAACGCCTCTCTGTGATCAGCAGCGGGGTTTGGGAATCCTGCAGCATGAAATGCAGACGCGCAGTGGGATACCGCGGGTCCAGGGGCAGGAAGGCCCCGCCCGCTTTGAGAATTGCCATGAGCGCCACGAGGTATCGGGGCGATCTCTCCAGACAAACGCCGACAATCGTCTCTTGATTTACTCCCCTGCTTCGCAAGTGCCTCGCGAGGCTGTCCAACCAGACCCGCAATTGTCGATATGTGAACTGGTCGCCACCATAGCTTACGGCCACGCGATCAGGGTGTAGCTCCGCTCGGGCTTCAAACAGCCCGACCAGCGAAGGAAAGACATCACGGCCACCGGAAGCGCCCACGCTTTCAGCGGACGTCGTCGAATCTTCTCCTACGGTCTGCAACGGATTGCCCTCTCTCACTTGAGAACCTTTCAGTGGCAAATCAGCAAAGCTTTCACTTGTATACCTCCCACACTCATTCCGTCAGCAAGAGGCCGGAATCGTTCCTCGAATCGCCGTTCTGGATGCCTGATGTGATTCATGCCGGCTCTCGTTGCTTCGAGCGCGGTCCGTGCATTCCAGCCCTGGCGATCTTATGCAATGTGTGCGCCAGTCGTGAGCACGTAAAGCGAGTATAGAGACTGACTGGCAGCCATAAACAGACGATTTCTCTTGGTCCCCCCGAAACAGATGTTCGCGCAGGTCTCCGGAAGCCGGATCATCCCGATACGCTCGCCGCCCGGAGTGATCACCTGAACTCCCGGCCGCGCCCCGCACCACAGGTTCCCATCGACATCGGCGCGAATGCCGTCGGCAGCCGCCGGAGCGCCGGTCCCGGGAATATCCAACTGCGCGAACCTCCGCCCGTTGCGGATGTTTGCCCCATCCAGCTCCCACACGCGGATCTCCCGTCCGGAGCCCGTGTCAGCGATATACAGCTTCTTATAATCCGGAGAAAAACAGATTCCGTTTGGACCGGTCATTTCATCGGTCATCAGTGTCATCTGCCCCGTCTTCGCGTCCACGCGATATACGGATTCTTTCAACTCACGGTCCGCTTTGAATCCTTCGTAATTGCCGTTAATGCCGTAGGGCGGATCTGTGAACCAGATGCTCCCGTCCGGATGCACCACGATGTCATTGGGCGAGTTCAGCCGTTTGCCCTGGAACCGTTCCGCGATGACCGTGACCCGGCCGTCGTGTTCATAGCGCACCACTCGCCGGCCGCCATGTTCGCAGGACAGCTCGCGTCCTTCGTAATCGAATGTGTTGCCGTTGCTGTAGCCGGAAGGATTCCGAAATACCGAGACGTGCGAATCCTCTTCGAGCCAGCGCATCTGAACGTTATTCGGAATGTCGCTCCAGACCAGATAGCGTCCGGCGCCGTTCCAGGCCGGGCCTTCGGCCCAAAGAGTCCCGAAGTAATGGCGCCGAATGAGCGTGTTGTTGACCATGTACTTTCGAAACCTCGGATCAAGCGCTACGACATCGGGATCGGGATACTGGAGCGGCTGCTGCCCGGACCAGTCGCGGGATGTGGGAACCGGCGAGACGGGCTGCTGCGCCTGGGCCCGTGGATAGAGCGTTAGTGTAGAACCGCCGAGCGCGGCGGCCAGAAAGGATCGGCGATGCATATCGTTATCCTATATCGCAAACGGCGAGATTGAGCCGCCGCAATCCGACAATTTCACATTTTCCTTGGCAGATCGGTCGCCGGAGTGCTCCACGACGCCGTTGATAAGCCTCTCGACCGACCACAAACGCTTGCGCAATCATTCCAGTTTAAACGCGACGACGCGACGATAGCGGCCCCTAAAAAGGTGGAGCGTTGCGGTGCGGCAAGATCCCTCGGGCTCGAAATCGCTACTTCTTGGGCGGCACGATGGCAAGATGTGAAGTGGGCGTCTTGTATTCCTCGTCCGTTACGGCGTCCATCCACGTGATTTTGCCACGATGGGTGTTGAACTGCGTGCCCCCCGCATTGGGCGCCGCGCCCTGCCAGTGAGGCACGCCTGGCGGGGCGTAAGAGGTTTCGCCCGCGTGCAACTCGATCACGGGCCCGCCCTTTAACGCGTTAAGGCAGGTACCCTCTTCGCACAGGATGACTTGGCCAAACTCATGGGAATGCCACTTCGTACGAGTGCCCGGTGGGAAATAGATATGGGCGAAGGTCCCCGTCGAGTTCTCCTTCACACGGTAGACCGTGCTACTGAAGTAGGGGCTGTTCATAGCTTCGCGGTCCTGCTCCTGGGCGATCAGGAGAGGTAAACCGGCGGCGGTAATGCCAAAGGCTGCCCAAACATAAATCGCGGAACGGCTACTGAATGTCATTGAGTGCTCCTCTCCTTCTCGGCTTCGTTCGTCCTGTTGCGATGAGATCCATCCACGACGCCCGGCCCGAAAGACTGAGCTTTCATCGTAACAATTGGTCGGCGTTGGGGAGCGCATGCCCATCAGCCTTGATCATCCGCTGCGGCGGGCTCGCCCAGGCGCGGCAAACCAGTCACTTCTCGGGAGAATTGCCCCCATGAAAGCGCCCGAATGCCCGAGCCAGCATCAGCGCCATAAGCAGTGCGCCTAATCCTACAGCGATGACGTGACTGGAACTGTGGTGATCAAAACGGCCAACCTGCCATATGAGGAGATAGCCGACTGCGAAATTACTGAATATCGCGTAATATAGCGGAACTTTTTCTTCCCCTTCGGGTTGTAATCAGCATGGGGAATGCCAAGGGTGTTCGACGCGATTTCGAGGCTTTGGAACAACGACGGCTGGCCGCCATCAGGCTGTTCGGCGAACGGCTCAACAACAGCGAGATCGGCCGCCGACTCAAAGTCTGCAATCAGACCGTGAGCCGCTGGCGCAAACAGTACGAATTCGGTGGCAAGGCTGCGCTGCGCACAGCCGGACGCGCCGGCCGCAAGCCACGACTCAGCGCCGCCGATCCGCAGCGCCTGGTGGAGTTGTTGCAGCAAGGCCCCGAGCGGCTCGGCTACCACACCCCGTTGTGGACCTGCTGGCGCGTGGCGCACCTGATCGAGCAGGAATTCGGCATCCCGTATCATGCGGGCCATGTTTGGAAACTCCTGCACGCCATGAACTGGAGCGTGCAGCGCCCCACCGGCCGTGCCCTGGAGCGTGACGAAGAGGCCATCCGCCAATGGAAACAGCAACGCTGGCCCGCGCTTTAAAAAAAGCCCAAAAAGAAGGCCGCACCATCGTCTTCATCGACGAAAGCGGATTGAGCCAGCGCCCGCATCGCTGCCGCACCTGGTCGCCGCGCGGCGTGACTCCGGTGCTGCACTATCACTTTAATTGGAAGACCATCTCAATAGCGGCGGCCATGACGCTGTGGAATTTCTATTTCCAGATTTTCGAGAAAACCATCGCCCAGGAGCAGGTGGTGGAGTTCCTGGCCAATCTGATCCAGCAGATCGCCGAGCCGATGCTGATCATTTGGGACCGGCTCCCGGCGCACCGCAGCCGTCTGGTGGCCGAGTTTGTGGAGTTTCTGGACGGCCGGATTGTGCTGGAGTACCTGCCGCCTTACGCGCCGGAGCTGAATCCGGTCGAGTATCTGTGGGGCCACTGGAAGCATCACGAGTTGCCGAATGTCTGCCCGAAGGATCTGTGGCAGCTCACTGCCGGTGCGCGTCGCACGCTGAGCAATATGCGTCGCCGTCCGCGATTGATCACGGCGTTCTGGAAGCAGTCTTGTTTGTTCGAATAAATCCCCTATATTATGCGGGATTCAGTAGTACGCACCCGGATTAAGCCTTCCCCAGCTATTCGGCTCTCGTTTGAGGACCATCGGGGCTTGATAGTTTTAAGGATCGTC
>Ga0187784_10004065_pt1 | contig 11847 bp, 8 predicted proteins | sample 1015_SJ02_MP15_2_FD_132964 | JGI IMG/M metagenome (GOLD analysis project Ga0187784, IMG submission 132964) | Tropical peat soil microbial communities from peatlands in Department of Meta, Colombia - 1015_SJ02_MP15_20_MG | ecosystem: Environmental > Terrestrial > Soil > Wetlands > Peat | place... | reverse complement strand
AGCGGAGGCATCTTAAACATGAACAGGTGCTTGTTATCAACCAACATCATCGTCAAATAGCTAATTGGGACATGCTTGATTTCATAACGACTTGAAAGTCTTTGTGCCGGTTCAAGATTATCTAAATCTATGGATGCCATTAATTGGACTTTCAAGCCTCTCTTGTAGTAATTTATTAATGGGTCATTTTCAGATAAGTGGTTAATGCTTTGTGATGTTGTGATTATTACAATGTCTTTTTTTGCTGATTCGAGAACCTCAGTTACCCTGGACCAAGCTTCTTCAGGGTCTTTTATGACGAGCGTTTCGCCTAACGGTATTCCGCTTTTCAGCTCGTCTATGCGTCTTGAAGCCTCAACTCCGCTTTGCCACATTTGGACAAAAAAAGCTTTCAGAACCGAAATGAACATTTTGTCGTTTATCCATAAGCCTTCGTCTTCCAAATTAAGCATGGAGGCTTCATTGCCGAAAGGCGCATACAAGATGGCTTCTTCCTCATCTTTAATCAAAAAGCGCGGGAAAAATTTGGAACTCATGTTCAAATGATGAATTTTAATATTTAAATTCTCTTCCGAAATATTCTTATTTATTCTCTCTACAACTTTGAGGTTGTCATGGGAAATCTCGGTTATTATTTGAAATGGTATGTTCCGTTCTTGGGAAGAAATGAACGCTGTGTCAAAAATGCCCGCGATATCTTCTTGAATTAAACCTAATGCAGTTGTTAAAACTATAACTTCAGCGTTTGACTCTTCAATCATTGATAACATTTTAGCGTGAATCTTTTTCTTTCCCGTGATTATAGAGAATTTAGCCACTGGGTATTCTGATTCGGGAGCGCTTATCGATTGCCAAGCTGTTAGAAGAGGCTGTTTCTGGTCAGTTAGACTAGCAACCTCGTTCTTTTTAGCACTAATAAATGAGTCAACTAAGGATTCAAAAGAAACAATGGTGAACCGCGTAGGCCTTTCCAGAGTCGCTTCAATAAAGCCTTTCTCCTGGAGTTTCTTGAATGTGCGATAAGCTTGAACGCGCTCCATTTTAAGCCTTTTAGCCACAAAGCTAGTTGACTGGACGCCACTTTTGGCAAGGAACATGTAAACTTGAATTTCCCTCTTAGATAATCCGAGAATCTGCAAGAACCTGGTAACATCTTTTTCGCTCAATTAAGCGACCGCCATGTAAAATTGTGTTCTTAAATTAAAAATGTAACTCGATATTTATATAAGTAATGTTTTTTTGTAGACTTTTTGTCTAAACATTTGACTACAATTAAAAATATTTTAATGCTAAATACAGGGTTAGACAAGCTTCTGCTGCAATGTGCCTTTCTCATTTTTTGCTTTTTTCGCAGGCTTCCACGATTTTCTCACAAAGCTCGGGTAATCTCCATTTTTCTCCAGCAGTTGCCTCAAGAAACTCATGGTTTTTCCATCAGTTAAGTATCCGCTGCCAAAGTCGCCGTATTCAAGTCTCAAGTTGGCAATTTCTGCGTCACGCTCCACTTTCGCTATGATGGATGCTGCTGAAACAACTGGAAAAATCTTATCCGCCTTATGTTTAGAAATAATTCTAGTTTTTATTTTTAGGCATTCTCTGATGTGGTTTCCAAAACGGTGCTCAACTGTGTCTGCCGCATCAACGTAGGCTTCATCGGGTTTTAACGCTTCAATCACCAGCGCCATTGTTTGAGCTTCAAGCCTGTTAAGCTTGTGCAGTATTCTGGCGCTTTCGACCGCTTTGTCAATTTCGTGCGGAAGCACCTTTATTGTCTGGTGTTTTTCGCTTAAACGTATAATTTCGGGGTATAATGCTTCACGTTTCTTGGGGGTTAGAAGCTTGGAATCTTTCACTCCCAACTCGCTTAAAAGTGGCAAATTCTCAGCTTTCAACATAACGCCAGCGACCACTAAGGGACCGATAACGCATCCGCGCCCAGCTTCATCAACACCAGCAACCCACATTCTTCGTTTCAACCTTAACTATCAATGGCGTTAGTAAACTAAGCTATATTGGTTTTCCAAAAACTGCCTAAAACAAGTAAAAGCAGCTGGATAGTAGTAAGAAGGCGGGATAGAGTATCAATTTAGCAATTGAACTTCTCTGTCAAAATTGAGCGGAGAAATATAATGTTTGCTTGCACTTCATCAGTTAAAAGAGGATGCTGCTGCTCCTTAATCAGGTTCGCTGGGCCAATATCATGGCGTGCGCCTTATCGAAAGGCTCCAAATTCACAACTTCTTTAACATCAAAGCCCCTTTTACGCAAAACATTTGCTTCTTGCCGATATACCGCGTCCGGATCCATCGTCACATCAATGCTTTGCGCTTTCACAGCCAACATCACCCAGCCAGACGGTTTAAGGAAAGCGTCGGCGTTGTCGGCGAGCAGTTTAGCCTGTTCCGGCTGCGCCACATCGCAGTAAATTGAGTCAACTTTGCCGCTGATGAACATGGCGTATTTTTCTGGCAACCGAGCGTCCTCGAGAAGCGGTGAAATGTTGGAACGGTAGGCAGCGACGTTGTTAACTAAGTCCCTAATTGACCGCTGGGCAAATTCGACGCAGTAAACATACCCGCTCTCGCCGACGATGTCTGAAACATGGCTTGGTGTAGTTCCGGAAGCAGCACCCAAATAAAGCACTTTGAAGCCAGGTTCAATTGGCACGTTTTTCAAGCCTTTAAGAATAGCGGCTGCCAACTTGCTTCTGAAAGCATCCCAAATGCGGTACTCGACACTTTTAAACTTAACGAGGCGTTCGCAGTATACGTTTAAACCAGGCGTTAGGTTGCGTGTGGCTAACCGTTGTGTTCCGTCTTCAAGCGTGGCTTGGTAGATTTCCTTGAATTTTAGGTGCGGTTTAACCTTGAGGTGCACGCCTGTTTCTTCTCCGATTCTGCCCGCCACCGTAACGTTTTCTGCCGCGGTCGCGTTTACTGAACTGTTGATCTTGTCTTGCGTGTCTCTGATCTCTGCGTTCAAACGATGGTCTCGGCTTAGGTTCTTTAGGAGGCGGTGGCTCCTTGTACTTCTCCCGGATTTCTTCTATGCGCCTGTTTATGTCCGCTTTTAATTTATCACCGATAAAATGGCCTCCGAAAGCGTCAGCCCGGGCAGCGATTGCTAGTTTCCCGGCTATAACCCTCGCGATTTTTCCTCTCTGCCACCTCTTAGCATCATGCAACAACGCATGCTGGAAGATTAAGCCGTGTTTTGGCGGTCTTGCCCCGGTTTTCAAAGAACGGAACAAGGCTTTTTCAGCACCCAAAACTTGAATAGTGCTTGCCGGTCTCATTGCTAAAGTTTGCAGGCTACCAGCGATAGCTATTAAACGGGCACCGAGAAGCGCACCTGCAACTGAACGGACGTTGGGCGCCATTTCCTCCATGGTTCTGTCAACGTAATTTTCCATGTTTTTGCGCAGTTCATAGAATTCAAGCACGTTTCTGGCTAAGGCCTGTATCTGCTCTAAATCTCGTTCGCCGATGTCTGCGCCCATAGATGATTCAGCAGCTTTTGCGACTAAACACGCTCTCTCTTTAGGAATGTTTTCCTTTTCCAAGCCTTCGGTTATGTAGTTTTCTCTGTCGCCTAAGTTAATGACTAGCCGAGCATAAGTTTCGTGTTTCTCAATCAGGCGGTCAAGCTCTGGGAAGTACACGCTATACCATTCTCTAAGTCTCCCCATGAACAGGTTGACTGTGTGGTCTAAATCATCCAGCGTCTGAATGCCTTGAGCAATGATCAGGTCTCTTTTTTCTGACGCGCCTTTAATTCTTAACTTGGCAAGTTCCAAACTTACGTTGCGGTTCCAAAGGCTTAGGTCTTGCTCATTTTTTATAAAGCCTGATTCAAACGCAACTTCATTCATGCGTGAACGAAGAACGTTAGCTTCGGCAGGTTTTGCTACTTCCACTATAACGTTTATTTTGCGTTGAACTTCTCCTGCCAAATTGGCGTTTTCAAAAACAAAAGTGTCGTAACCTACATTTTTTAAAAGTGAAATTAACGTGAATACATCATCGGACATTTTTCCTGCTTCAGTTTTAAGCAAACTTCTTGCTGCTGCCTGAGGTTTTTTAGGAAACAGAACCTTCTCAACTAAACTGTTTTCGTCGTCGAAAGCTGCTACTCCGTATGGAAACTGGATTATGAATGCTTTCATGTTTCTGAGCCCCAATAAACTAACTATTGTCAATACTCTAACCTAATTAACAGTTATGTTGCCTCAAATCGAAAGTGCCTATTTTTTCCATGCTATGACCCCTTGATAACTGCCCTAAAACGATAAATCTACTCCGCGTCCTATGTTTTGAATAGAACTTCTAAAAAGCCAAACAACTACAAGCCAACGCTTAAGACTTTCTCGCAACTGGGAAAATGGGATGATAATGCTAAGACGCTACATTTTTATTTGATGAAAACATAAATAACTCCGGATTTAAAAAAATAGATTAACTTAAACGCAAACAAAAAATTTCAGGAAGAGAGAGAGGAATTGTTCGCCTGCGTCTAAGTTAATCGCTGACCCACGCTCTTAGCTATCCTTCCTAATCCTTTCCGCGTGGTTACTTATAATAGGTGTCTCCAACGATAAATAATGATGTGACTGTGCCTTTACAATAACACGGTTTTGAGTTATCGACCAACCAGTTTTAAGCTACTGTATAACCATTTCCAAATACCCCGTAGAAAAAACGATCAAGTGCAAATTTGCGAAATTTCGTGGGGCAAAAAAAGGAATAGAGCGGATTTAGCGCAGTGCTAATGTTGACAAAGCGCAAAACGGCGTCCAAACGCCTAGTCTTAAATTAGCAGCCAGACCCGCCCAACAGGGCTTTCAGCTGATTCTCTTCTTTCTTGTTATCTGGTTACGATTATAGAAAATATAAAATAATGTTATCACAGGTTGAAGCAACAAAGCGGTATATTACTGTGTTTTTTGCTGATTCTTTGTGCTGCTTAATTAAAAAGCCATGATTTATGGTGAAGACAAGGAAATTAAAAAGAAACACAACAGAAAGTGTAGTTAAAAAAATAAAAACGAATCAATAAGTTATGGCCCAAATAGCTAAAATGACTTTGCATACTTGAATTTCGCGCCACACATGTCACATGTGTAGAGCGCTACGTAGAAAACAGAGTTCTCCAATTTTTTATCAGGCTTAGCGAGCTCTTTTCCGCATTTTGGACAGTTCACGATGCAGCTTGAAATCATTCAATCAACTTGCTTTTAAGTAGTAATTAAACTATATGAAAATTTGTTGTCTCAACCAAGTACAACAATTATTTTTCCGCTTATCACTTAAGCCAAGAGTCATTTATATCTACCATAGTGTCAAACCAGCCACGCTTATCCGTTTGCTATTTTTTTAACTCTTTCCTTAATTATGCGTACCATTACGCTTCTGTTTAACCGAAGGGAAAACAGGATAAAGTTACCTGGAATAGCCGCGGTATGAGACACTTTCCAACCACGAAAGCGCTTATTAAAAAAATTGAGAGGCAGTTAAGTTTAAACTCTGCATTAGAATTATAGGTAGACCACCAATCTGGGAGACGAGGGGGAAGGGTTTATGGTAAATCAGCCTCCGCAACGTGTACGAGGCGTAAAAGTGCTCAAAGCCGTTTCTTCACCTCTCAGACTGCAAATACTAAACTTGCTATTCGACAAAAGTGCTCTCTCATACACTGAATTAATGAACCAGTTAAAAATGAATCCTAGCCGAGATGCAGGTAGATTCGCCTACCACCTAAAATTCATGTTGAAAGCAGATTTAGTTGAAGCAGATGTTGAATCAAAAAAGTACTATCTGACTGACCTTGGCAAAATGGTTCTCGACGTAGCTGACCGCGTCGAGAAAAAGGCTTTTAAACCCAGAGGCATGCTTGTCCGTACATCGCATTTAACAGTGGAAGAGTTTGATGCAAACAAAATTGCCAATTCGCTCATAAAAGAAGCCAAAGTCCCGGCTGAATTAGCGCAAAAAGCAGCAAAAGAAGCTGAAAAACGACTAATAAAATCAAAAACGAAATATCTCACAGCAGCCCTGATCAGGGAAATTGTTAACGGCATTTTAGTTGAGAAGGGATACGAAGAATACCGCCATAAACTCACAAGAGTAGGCATGCCCGTGCATGAGGTAACGACTTCACTGGAATCAAAGGATAACCCCGCTGACTCAGCAACGTTGCTTACTAAAGCAGGCCAAACCGTCCTTGGTGAATATACGCTGCTCAACATTTTCCCAAGAGACATAGCTGACGCGCACCTCTCAGGCGCCATCCATATTGACAATTTAGGCACATGGATACTAAAACCAGACGAGATTAGCCATGACTTGAGGTTTTTCTTCCAAAACGGCCTCAAACTGGATAATCCACTGCAAATTTCAATGGAGCCTCCAGGCAACTTTGAATCAGCGTTGTCAGTTACCTTCAATGTTCTCTTGCATGCCAGCAAAGAAACAAACCGAACTCAAACGTGCGATTACTTCAACGTTTTCCTCTCCCCCTTTGCAAAAGGCGCTGAAACAGCAAGAATAAAGGAAAACCTGCGCTTGTTCGTTTTAAACCTTAACCAGCACGCCAACGCAACCTTGGGGCTTGAGCTTTCAACTCCAAAATTAATCTCAGAAAAAGAAGCAATTGGTCCTCAAGGAAAAATATGCGGCAAATACAGTGACTTCACCCAAGAAAGCCAACTTTTAGCTTCACTTATTACCGAAGTCTTCACGGAAGAGAGTTCTCAGAAGCCACTTCTCAACCCTAAACTGGTCATAAAGATTGACAAAGACTCTTTAGCAGATGAAAACGCCAAAGCAGTTCTCCTCAAAATCCACCAGTTGGCAACCGAAAAAGGAACACCCTACTTTGCCAACACAATAAGGAAAGAATCAGAAAACACAGTTTTTTCTGCTTCGGGAGTTAAACTTGCACCTGACTCTACAGGAGACTGGGAAACCGACACTCTTCGTACAGGCTGTCTTGGTTGTGTAACAATTAATTTGCCAAGAATCGTTCAAGAAAGTGAGAAGGATAAAAACAAGTTTTTCGATTTAGTCAAGGAACGCTTTGAACTTGCCGCCAGAACTTTAGGAATAAAAAACACTGCTCTCAAACAATTTGGAAAAAACTCATTACCTTTCCTCCTAAAAAACGCTAATGGAGACATATATTTTCGACTGGAAAATTGTTCACGGATAATAAATTTAGCCGGGTTCAAAGAAGCCGTAGAAGCTTTCACTGAAAAAAGCATAAACTCGGAAGAGAGCCGCAAGTTTGCCGAGGAAACAATCCAGAACATTTTGGCCTTCAAACAGAAAATCGGTAGGAAGCATGGAAAACGCTTGTATCCTGTAATACTTAGCAATTCTGAAGCTTCAGAAAGGCTCGCTCAGTTAGATATTGAGAAGTACGGCGTTGCTAAAGTGAAATTCTCAGGTACACGAGAAAAACCCTATTACTCAACTGCAAGAAGAGTCCACCTTAAAGCTGGCGAAACGCTCAGTATTCAATCTGAAATGGTAGAGACAACGCAAAAAATGAAAGGGCTAAACGCTGGCGGCACTTTAAGCATTATAGAGTTGTGGGCTAACGAGTTTAAGCCTGAAGCACTGATGGATTTAACCAAGCGCTTAATCGAAAATCAATCCTTGGATTTCTTTACGTACAATCGAATAATCAGCTTCTGCGACAACTGCAAAAAAAGCTGGCTAGGCACATTGCATAAATGCCCATCATGCGGATCCATGAGCAATCTGGCAACGTTTGACCGCTTCATTTCTACATGAAAAGCTTATTTGACTGCGCCAAGCACCAGCGCTAGAAGCGCCATCCTCACTACAATGCCGTTCCAGACCTGCTTGAAATAACGTGCCTGAGGAGTAACATCAACTTCAGGTGCAATTTCATCCAGACGCGGAAGCGGATGCAAAATTATCATGTCCTTTTTGGCGTTTTTCAGGGTTCTTGATTCTATTTTGTAGGCGCCTTTGACTTTAGTGTATTCCGTTGCATCAGGAAAACGTTCTTTCTGGATGCGTGTAACGTATAAAACGTCAATTTGCGGCATAATGTCCTCTAACTTGCCGTCTTCGGTGACGGAAATTTTGTTTTTTATTGTTTGAAGTACATCCTTACGCATCCGCAGAGTCTCAGGCGACACTAAAAACAGCTCGATCTTGTACATTGCAAGTGCATAGGCAAGCGAGTGCACAGTGCGACCATAACGTAAATCACCGACCAAGGCAACCTTTAACCCATCTATACTGCCCTTTTCCCTGCGCATAGTATACAAATCAGTGAACGCTTGCGTCGGATGTTCCTCTGCGCCAGTACCACCGTTTATTATCGGAACTTTAGAAAACTCTGCCGCCAATTTAGCAGCGCCCTCCAAGCTATGCCTAAGCGCTATTACATCAGCATAGTTCTCAACGGTGCGTATTGTATCCGCCAAGCTCTCACCCTTCTTGACTGAGGTAACCTCAGCGTCAGCAAAACCAATGTTTGATCCACCAAGTTTCAGCATTGCTGCTTCAAAGCTCAAACGCGTCCGAGTGCTAGGCTCAAAAAACAGTGTCGCAAGGATTTTTCCCTTAAGCATGTCTGAACCTTTTGAAGCGAGGGGCTCCATGGACTTGCTGACGTCAAGAATATAGTTGATTTCTTGGCGGGAAAAATCTTCAATCGATATAATGTCTCGTCCTTGGAACTCCATTTAAGGGCACCAAAAACAAGAAGCCATTAACTGCTAAATAACACTTTGGATGCTTTCCGCTCGCTTTTTTTCCAAGTTAGTGCTTATATGCTTTTGTTGTTGCCTAGCAACTGCCACACATTTTTAATAATAAGATTAAGGCAATACTAATTAAAATTAGACATTTTGAGGGAATTTTTATGGAATCAATTTTGGAAAAAGTTTCTAAACGACAAAAGCCCCAAGAAATTTTTAATTCACAAGGATATATGCCCCGAGTGTATGATGTTAGGGCGCCATGCCAATGGCTAGAGCACTGTTATGATGGCAAATGCCCAGCATTCACAAAGCTTAACGGAAATTTTTACTGCGCACGCGCCAAACAAGTCCATAGCTAAAAACCAATTTTCATTTTAATTATTAAAAACATTAACCGCGGGTTAGCCTTAGCTCTTTAACTCTGCTATCGCTTTTTTAATTGCGGCAACGGCTGTTCAAATCGCGTTCAGGCAAGAAAAATATGGTTTATTTTACTATTATCACTGGGCAAGGTGCATTAAATTTTTCACCCAAATCTAAAGTGAAATCTAAGGCTTTATCAGAATTTTTTAGTTCCATCAACCCTTACCAAAATATTCCTAATCACCATAATTATTATCTCTCGAAAGACAATTCTTAAAACAACCATCAGGTTTTCCCCAAACCCAAAACATTAACGCAATTTAATTATACTTTACTCAAGTTTTCAAATGCAAGATTGTTTTTTTCCCCAATTCCTTTAAACAATATAAAGGCAAAGTGCATTAATACCTGAAGAGACATGCGGGGGTTCATCAATAAATAAGCATATTCAAATTCTGATAACCATGCTTATTATTGTAATAATAGTTTTACCAGTATTCAATTTCCCCATCACTAAAGCTCAAACAACCCATAATCAATCTTCGTGGACCACAACGACTCCTATGCCAACAGCGCGAGGCGGACTCGGCGTTGCAACTGTAAATGGAGAAATCTATGCTATCGGAGGTTTTAGTGGAGGAGGTTTACCAGTTAACGTTAACGAAATGTTCGACCCTATCGCAAACGAGTGGACGACTGAAGCGCCTATGCCAACAGCTAGAAGCGATTTTGCCATCGCCGTTTATAATAACGAAATATACGTTATAGGCGGAACCGTCGGCAACAACGGGTACCTTGGAAATAATGAAGTGTACAATCCTGGAACGAACACTTGGGAAACAAAAGCTTCAATGCCTACTCCTAGAGCCGACTTAAGCGCAAGTGTGGTTAACGGTAAAATCTACTTGATTGGCGGCGAAGAATATTCGAGCACTAGCCCTTATTATAGTGAAACTGACGTGAATGAGGTTTACAATCCAGCTACCAACACGTGGACTACAGGAGCACCGATTCCAATGGCGGTTTATGGTTACGCTTCAACCGTTATGGATGGCGACATTTATGTTATTGGCGGTTCACAGACTTCAAGCGAAGGAAGCAACGATTACGTTAATGCCAACCAAGTATACAATCCTCAAAATGATACGTGGAGTTTAGCTGCAAACTTGCCTTCTTTTGTTACTTATGGGGCTGCTGCGGCAACTGAAGGCTTCATGGCTCCTCCGTTGTTATATGTTATCGGTGGATTTTTTGTGGATTCTTATACTAGTAATGTTCAAGCTTATGATTCAAGCAACAACTCGTGGGTTACTGGCTCTTTGATGCCTACAGCTCGGGCATACTTAGGCGTTGCTGTTGTAAACGACGTTTTGTACGCAATTGGAGGATTTGATGGCCAAAACTGGCTAAACACGGTTGAGGAGTACACGCCTATTGGTTATGGAACTGCTCCGCCGATAATTCAAATTACCTCGCCGCAAAACGAAACTTACAATAAGGTTACCTTAAGTTTTACAGCTAACCGGGGCACCAAATGGATGGGTTACAGTTTAGATAACGAAGCCAACGTGACAGTAATGGGAGAAACAGAATTATTTAACCTATCTCAAGGCGCACATAGCATAATACTCTATGGCAACGATAGCTTAGGCAACATGGGCAGTTCTGGCATAATTTTCTTTTCTGTTGACACGATTCCTCCGAACATAGTGGTTACGATGCCCCAAAACCAAACTTACGGATCCACAGACATCCAACTAACTTTCGAAGTAAACAAGACTGTCACATGGTTAGCTTACAGTTTGGATGGAGAACAAAACGTAACTGTAATCGGAAACGTAACTTTACCAGCGTTATCTAACGGTTCACACAGTTTGATCGTTTACGCAACTGATGAAGTCGGTAATACGGGTTCAAAAACGGTTTACTTTAACATAGCGCCTTTTCCAACAGTCTCGATTGTAGGCGTTGCAGCCACAGTGACTATAGCTTTGGCTGCTGGATACATTCTTTTTGAACGCAGAAAACCGGGTGACAAAGAAAAAATCGATACGCATCCGGATACCCTTCCTGAAGGTTAGAAATATTTCGCGGAAAAAATTCAGAAAGAACCGATTAGTCACTATCCTACTGCCTGAGATATTATAGAGAGAAAAAGGTTGGGTGGGTAAACGCGAAAACGACGATTTTCGCTTACCCCAAATTTTAAAGCTTGAAGATTGCGGAAATTTAAGCGGTTGGTGCGCCCGTGTATGAGTAGGTCGCGGTTACCGTGTTGCCTTTACCAGTTATTAGATTTATTGTGTATTGAGCTGGGGCTGTGAATGACAGTGTGCTACTACTAAATCCGATTATTAAGTAAGTGGACTGTCCTTTGGGAATAGTCCAAGGTGCTGTTCCAGTTCCTCCATTTGCAGTTGCATTTATTGTGGCAGCGTTTCCATCGATGTTTGCACTGCTTATGGTCGCTGTGGCGCTGCCTGTGTTCTGAACCATAACGCCTACTGCTGTGGTACTAACGTATGTAGTGCTTGAAATTGATGCTTGTTCTGTGTTTCCCATGAATCCAAGGGTTAGTCCTCCCATCCATGCAGCTACGACAACGCTGACTGCGACAGTGACTGCGATGAGAATGATTGTTGCGATTACAGGGCTTAGGGCTTTGGCGTTTTTCTTAAATTTTCTAAATTTTTTAAAGTTCATTTTTTTTCCTCTTGTTTTTTGAGCGGGTTTCTTGGTTATAGTGT
>Ga0187784_10004064_pt1 | contig 11849 bp, 5 predicted proteins | sample 1015_SJ02_MP15_2_FD_132964 | JGI IMG/M metagenome (GOLD analysis project Ga0187784, IMG submission 132964) | Tropical peat soil microbial communities from peatlands in Department of Meta, Colombia - 1015_SJ02_MP15_20_MG | ecosystem: Environmental > Terrestrial > Soil > Wetlands > Peat | place... | reverse complement strand
GGCGCGGTGTTATTCGAGATGCTGACCGGGCGGCAGGCTTTCCAGGGTGAAACTACTACCGACATTCTCGCCTCACTGCTGAAGGTCGATCCGGATTGGGATGGGCTTCCCGCCTCGACGCCGCCGTCCATCGTCCGGCTGCTGCATCGCTGCCTCACCAAGGACCGCAAGCAACGGCTGCAAGCCATCGGCGAGGCGCGCATTGTAATCGACCAGGCCATCAGTGGGCCGGCGGAGCCGGAGGAAGCGAGAAGCCAGTCCGTCGCGCGGCGCTCACGACGAGAAGCTATGACTTGGGTGCTCGTGGGCATCCTGGCACTAGTGGCAGCCGGCGTTGGGTTATGGGCATGGTTCGCGCCGCGAATAGCCAGCGCGCCTCCGGTATTGGCTTACATTCCCCCGCCGCCTGGCACGAGCTTCCGCTTCTTTGGATTCAGTGCTGGGCCGGTGGTGGTATCGCCGGATGGTAAGAATTTGGCCTTCTCCGCCACTGACCAGAAGGGCGTGACGAGAATTTGGGTGAGGCCGCTCGCTAGCGGGGAAGCAAAGCCGCTGGCTGGAACCGAAGATGGCGCGCAGCCATTCTGGTCCCCTGACAGTCAGGCGTTGGGCTTCTTCGCGGATGAGAAACTGAAAACGATCACCTTGGACGGCGGAACAGTCAAGGTTCTCGGCGATGCGCTTTGCGGCGACGGGGCATGGAGTTCCGAGGGATCAATCCTTTTCGTTCCTGAGTGTGGCGGGCCGATCGCGGCGATACCTGCCGCCGGCGGGACTGCGCGGCCAGTGGTCCAGCCGGGGAGCGGGGCGAGCGAGGTGGGTTCCCCGTCACCTTTGCCGGGAGGCGACGAGTTCCTGTACGTCTCGTACCAATTGCGAGAACCTTCTCCCGCCGAAAGGGAGCGTCTGCCCTCCATCCGAATGGCCTCGCTGAGCACAGGCAAGTCGGAGGCCGTGTTGAGTGACGCTCGCTCGCCTCAATTCGCCTCCGGCCACCTCCTGTTCCTTCGTGGCGGAAGAGTGTACGCTCAGCGCTTCGACCCTGGCAACGGAAAACTGAAAGGGGAGGCGATGCCGTTGGCTGAAGCACGAACTTTTTCCGTGTCTGCGAATGGCACGCTTGCCTTCCAGGGCGGCAAGACCGATGCCCGCCTGGAATGGTTCGACCGGAACGGTAATTCGCTGGGCACCCTTGGAGGAGTCGAGTTATGGCTCGCTCCGAGGATTTCTCCGGACGGAAAACGGGTGCTCGCGTTCGCCCAAGACTCGCAGAATAGGTCCGCCGATCTTTGGTCGTACCCGGCAAAGGGCGGAGTGGGAACACGACTGACGTTCGGGCCTGGATTCAAAGGGTTTTCCGTGTGGTCACCTGACGGCAAGTACATCGCTTATACCTGCTTTCCGAACCACGATTTGTCTATATGTCGCAAACCGGCCGATGGCTCCGGCGCCGGGGAAACTCTGCTGAAACTGGATTCGGAGGTCCTGTCCGCCGCCGTTGTTGACTGGTCGCCGGACGGGCGGTATTTGAGTTTCGACAAACAAGTCGGAAAGCAACGACGCTGGAGCACTTGGGTTTTGCCTTTGGAGGGAGGCGAAAAGCCCTTCCAGCCGGCACCGGTGAACGACGACCAATACGACGGCAACTTCTCTCCCGATGGCCATTGGCTCGCTTACTTCTCCTATGAAACCGGGCGGCCCGAGGTGTTTGTGGTGCCCTTCCCGGTTAGCGGTGGCAAATTCCAGATCTCTCAAAACGGCGGTTGGATCGTGCGCTGGGCGGCGGGCAACAAGCTGTTTTTCACCACCATGGGAAACCGCCTGATGGAAGCCCGGCTTGCGACGAGCGGAAAATCCGTTCAGGTGCAATCCATCGAGCCGCTCTTTCCGTTGGACCTGCCGACCACCAGCGGGCCGCTGTACGATGTCACATCCGACGGAAGCCGCTTCATCGTCGCGGCCTCGGCCGATCCCACCGCCTCTCAGTCAATCACTTTGTTTCTTAACTGGGAAGCAGAGTTGAAAAGCAAATGACGCTGGTAGCCGGAACCAAACTCGGGCCGTACGAAACCCTCGCGCCACTCGGCGCGGGGTGGAGCGCAGGGGTTATTTCAACTTTGCATATTCCGCCTTGGCTTGCTTTAGGATCGGGATGTCGGGGTCGGCGTCTTTCCAGAGTGTGAAGAAATCCTGATAGGCGGCTTTGGCCTTGGTGGTGTCGCCAGCCATGGCGTAGGCGCGGCCAAGTTGAAGGTGCGCCAATGAGCCGGTGACAAAGTTGAGCACGATGCCGCGGTGATCGAGCAGCTTCTGGAACTCCGCGGCGGCGGCCGTCCCGCTGTGCGCCGCGAGATACGCTTGCCCGCGCACATAGGCACGGTACAGACAGTTGACGAAAGAACCCGCTCCGCCCAGTTCGTAGGGCGCGGCGGCCTCCAAATCCACCAACGCCAGTGACGAGTCGCCTTTGCTCACTGCGAGGGCAGCGCTGATGGTCGGGAGCCAATAAACCTTCAGGCAGGTATTGGTCGGGTAAGTCTTCGCCAGCTCCTCGGCCAGCGCCTTGGCTCGGGGAAGATCGCCTGTGCGGGCCAGCGCCAGGGCCGCCACCACCCTCACATCCCGCCCCTGAGACAACGCCAAAGCCGCCGCGACCCCCTGCCTCGCCCTGGCTGCGTCGCCTATCTCCGCCTCGCGGAGCGCCGCATTGAGTTGCCAGGAAGCTGCCGTTTCCTTCGAGTCGGCGCGCACCGCCGAGTCCACCGCCCGGCGCGAAAAGTCCTGCGCCTTACTCATGCGCCCGTAGTAAGCTTCGGTATCCGACTGCGTGGACAGCAGCGAGTCCTCATCCCCGGGCTTGCCCACAGCCCAGTCCAACTGCTGCTGCATCTCGGCCGCGTCCCCCCGCAGAAAGGCGAGACAGTATATCTCGTAGCGCAGAATTCCGCTGTCCAGCTTGTGCGCGTGTGCCTGATCGAAGACAGCCTTAGCTTCATCCAGCCGGTTCAGGATGAGATAGGCCTCTCCCACATTTGAATAGTTGTTGACATTATCAGGCGCAAGTTGCAACGCTCCCTGATGTTCAGCAAGGGCTTTGTCATATTGCCCCATGTTGACGTAAATAACGCCCAGGTTGCCGTGGGGAACGCCATCACGAGGGTAGTTGGCTTCCCACATCTCTTAGGTCTGCGCCGCCTTTTCCGCTTCTCCCGTGGCGGTGAAATAATCCGCTGTAATACGCAGTTTCTCCCGTTCCGTGACCCGGTCGCGCATTTGGTAGGCCTTGCTGGCATATTCGAGCGCTAGCGACCGTTGCCCCAGGTTGCCGTACGATATCGACAACGCGGCATACGCCATGGGGGAATTCGGGTCGAGTTCAATCGCCCGTCTATGAAACGGGATGGCCGGCGCGTCTCCCTTTTCGCGCGATACGGTGATACCCATGCTGTAACTCTTGAAGGCCTCGAGTGAGGAAGTAGTGGCTTCAATCGGAACGTCAAACTTCTGCACCGAGGGAAGCGACTCTCCCAGTTTCGCGCGCAGGCCGGTCGAGGCTCGGCTCAGGGCTTTCAGAACCTCTTCTTTGCTGGCAGCTTCGCCCTGTTCTTTGGCCAAGGTGTCGCCCGTGCTACATGCCACCGCCGTCAGGTCCAGCAGGTAATGGCTGCCCAGGCTGGAGATCGTCCCGCCCAGCAGGGCTTTGCTCCCCGTGCGCACGCAAAGCTCGCGACCCACATCCAGCGTGACGCGCTCGTTAGGAGCACGGCCCATCATGCGCAGCGTTTCGCTGACCTTGCGGTCCGAGAGCACGTTCAGAAAGGGAGACTGCCCCAACTCGACCGCCAGCGCCTGCTTCAAGGCGTCATCAAAGACGGCATCGCCGGTCGTGTTGGTGAAATCGGCGAGCACGATAGTGTCCTTCTCGGTGAGCGGCGCAGCCTTCTGGAAGCGCGAGCGCAAGTACAGGCCAAGGGCTGCCAATCCCACCAGCAGGACCATCCCAACCGGGAGAAGAACTTTCCAGCGCCCGCTCGCCTTGGCGGCCGCAACTGCGGCCGCCGTCCCGGGACTGGCCTTGGGCACAACGCCGCTCTCCGTGTCACGCTTCAGCCGTTGCAGGTCGGTCCGCATCTCCGCCGCGCTCTGGTAGCGCAGGCTGCGGTCCTTCTCCAGCGCTTTGTTGATAATATCTTCCAGCTTGGGTGGAATATCCCGGTTGAAGCGAATCGCGGGCGGCGGGTCGGAATTGAGTATGGCATTGAAGATGAGGGCAGAGGTCTCGCCCTGAAAAGGCAAAACGCCCGTCGCCATCTCGTACAGCACCGCACCAAACGAGAACAGATCGGTGCGCGCGTCGAGTTCCTTCCCCCTGGCTTGCTCGGGCGACATATAAGCCACCGTGCCGACCATGGTGCCCGGACTGGTCAGGTGCTCGGGTTCAATGGAACGCGTCGGCGCGTCCTGTAGGGGCGCCCCTTGTGGGTGCCCTCCAAGGACGGGCACGAGGCCCGTCCCTACGGTTTGTTTCGCCAAGCCGAAATCCAGAATCTTGGCATGCCCGCGCTTGGTGACGAAAATGTTTGCCGGCTTGATGTCGCGGTGCACGATGCCTTCCGCGTGCGCCGCCTCCAGGGCATCGGCAATCTCAATGGCCAGCGAGAGCAGCAGCTCGGTTTCCAGCGGACGCCCCATGATGCGGTGCTTCAGCGTCATGCCGTCCAGAAACTCCATGGCAATGAACGGTTGGCCTTCGTGCTTGCCGATCTCGTGAATGGTGCAGATGTTGGGATGGTTCAGGGCGGAGGCGGCCCGCGCCTCGCGGCGAAAACGCTCCAGCGCCTGCGGGTCTAGGGCCAGGTCCTCAGGAAGGAACTTCAGCGCCACGAAGCGGCCCAACTCGGTGTCCTCGGCCTTGTAGACGACACCCATACCGCCGCCGCCAAGCTTTTCAAGGACGCGATAGTGCGACACCGTCTGGCCGATCATAATGTGGGAACCTGCCCTTGGAATTCATCTTAGGCCCCGGTCGGTGGGCAAGTCAACACGCAACTGCGGCGGGCGGTGGCGTCATCTGTGCAATATGTGCGCCCCAGCTTACACGTCATTCCCGCGAAAGCGGGAATCCACCCTGCAATCCTCCGGGAATGTGCTGCTCAAAAACTGGATTCCCGCTTTCGCGGGAATGACGTGTCGGTGGTGAGGAACGAGGGGTCAAATGACGCCACTACCTCGAGGCCTGTCGCAGCAAAATGAGAATTGCCGGTTTCAGCAAAATAGAAATGTCCTGGGCATAGACAACTGCGGCGGCAAATCGGTGCGGCGCGGGAGGTCGATGAGGCGGGACTCGTCGGGTGTGGTATTGTGAAATTCCTGACACCATTTCTCCTATTGGCTGGCGGCCCCACTGTCATTGTTAACCATGAGGCTCGAGACGTTCACCGGCTCGAAGTCCCCCATCGTGAGACTTGTAAGACACGAAAGATCGTTATCGTTCCAGCGAGCGTCGGGCGTGCCGATGAGCCCCCCGCTATCTCCGTTGTCGGCCAGGATGATTCCATAGTTTCGGAATGCGGTGATGATAATGGCCGATTGTGGACTTGTGGAGGCGCAAGCGGGAGTCGCAACGGAAGCCTTGAGTCGATAGATCTCGCCAGCAGGTCCAGACATGGTGCAGCTTGCGGGAGGGGAAGATTGCGAAATCTCTGATTCAGTCGGAATGGGACCTCCTCCCGCAGCCGTGCAACTCCCCACGCCCGCCGTTTCCGTAGCGGGCCATACCCAGTAGTTCAACATATGGTTGAGTGTGAAGCGGATGGGATGTTGAATTGTGCCGTTGGGGGCGCTGGGCGTGCCCGTCCCGATGACCTCGTCGGCATTGACGAGCAGCGGCGCTACCGGAAGTCCTGCGGCATCGCTTGTTCCCTCCCCTTGCGGTGTCAGGTTATTCGAAGTAACGTTGGGCCAAAGCGCGTTTGAGGAATCGGTCCAGGGACCGCCTTCGTATATTCCCTGCCACATTTCGTAGAGGGCGGGGACGTTTCCACCGCCTGCCTCCAGGTAGACCAGAACGTGCCTGTCTCCCGTCGAGTTGCTGGTGCCTTCTACCGGAGCATATGCTGGAATTGGGCCAGAGGTAAAATAGGATTGATATACAGTAGTTGTAACTGATACGTCCGGCTGGTTGTAAGGAACTTCGATGGCTGGTATTCCATTCGGAAAGGGAGCAGCCGAATTGTTGCCGAAGAAAGGCTTAACGGTCTCTGGCAAATAGCCGCTGTACATCGGCGCTGCGGGGGAAGTATCTACGGGCAAGCCTGTCGTGGCTGCGTCCACGCGGTGGTGAAAAATAGATGTCGGCGGAAAGATGTTTGCCAGGAAAGCGTTATTGCCGTTGATGGCGATGCTGATGTCCTGAGTCGCCTGCGCGCTGGTTGAGTCCGTAACTATAAATTCGGGCGTGTAAGTGCCTTGACCGCCGATCAGTGAGCTGCTAATGGCTCCCGTAGTTGCATCGAGAGACATTCCCTCAGGCAATGGAGGAACGTTGGCATTCACGGCGAGGGAAAAGGTGTAAGGTGGAGAGCCGCCGGTGGCGACGATGGTGCAGCCTTCATACGCAGCGCCTTGGGTTCCGCCCGGGCAAGAAGTGGTCGTTATCGCCAATGGACTGCTGGACGATGTTACCGTGACAGTTGCCGTGGACGTGGTCGAGCCCGCGGCGTTGGTAGCCGTCAGCGTGTAGGTGGTCGTTGCCGTCGGGCTCACGCTCGTCGAGCCCGTGGCGGATGTGGACGTGAATGACCCCGGCGTGATGGCAATACTCGTCGCCCCGGACGTCGCCCAACTCAGCGTACTGTTGCTACCGGAGGCTATGCTCGTCGGATCCGCCGTAAAGGAAGCGATCGTCGGCGGGGAACCGTTTCCCGGGGGCGAAGCTGTCGAGCCGCAGCCCGTCAGTTCGACACCGATCGATAGAATAATGAGGACCAGCGCGCAATGACCTAATCCTGGAGAATTGGGCCCCCAGCTCCAAGTGTACGGTTTTCTCCTCGCCCCGGTCTGTGTATTGCCGTTTGCATTAAACATGTGATTGCCGCTCGGCGCCGAGGCCAGGTCGTGTTCCCCAGCCGGCTGCACAGACGCTGGAACCTTAGTTCGGGCCCTTCATCTCTGTGCGGCCACCTGATGTTCTTGGTTCGCCCAACCAAATCTATCACAGAGCCCTTCGTATCGAAAAGGGCTGTCGCCAGCTATCGGTAAACACTGAGCAGGTTACGGGCAATTGGTTCAGGATTCGCCCAGGCGGCGAAGCGGAGCCGGCCATCGAAGGCGCCCGATTTCTTGGCGCTGCCTCCGCCGACTGTGGTAACATGTTGTGGTACACAGGGATTCCTCCAGATCATGATTGGGAAAATACTTGCGCACTACCGCATCCTGGAAAAGCTGGGTGGCGGGGGTATGGGTGAGGTGTACAAGGCCGAGGACACCACGCTGGGCCGCTTTGTGGCGCTCAAATTCCTGCCTCCGGATATGGCGCGGGACCCGGTGGCGCTGGAGCGTTTCCGCCGCGAGGCGCGCTCCGCCTCCGCGCTCAATCATTCGGGGATTCCTGGACTTTGATAGTTTGGACAAGACCCCTCACCACAACTTCCCTCCCCCTCTTCCCTCTCCCCAGGGGAGAGGGAAGAGGGGAAAGGGGTGATAGGGTGAGGGGTTCGTTCTTCCATCTACGATTTGAAATGACCTTGGCGTCCGGCACAAGAATGGGCCCTTACGAAATCCTCGCGCCCCTCGGCGCGGGCGGGATGGGGGAGGTGTACCGCGCGAGAGATACGAAACTGAATCGCGAGGTGGCGCTGAAAGTCCTGCCCGCTGCGATGGCGAGTGATGCCGAGCGCATGGCGCGCTTCCAGCGCGAAGCGCAGGTGCTGGCTTCGCTGAATCATCCCAACATCGCGACCATCCATGGGCTGGAGGAAAGCGGCTCGATACACGCGTTGGTGATGGAGTTGGTCGAGGGTCCAACCCTGGCCGAGTTGCTGGAAGATCGAAAATCGAAAATCGAAACTCGAAAGCCGGGATCCAGCCTTGCCACGAATTTCGAATTTCGATTTTCGGATTTCGATCTTCTCGGCATCGCCAAGCAGATTGCCGAGGCGCTGGAGTACGCGCATGAGAAGGGGATCATTCACCGCGATTTGAAACCCGCCAACCTCAAAATCACTACGGAGGGCGCGGTCAAAATCCTCGACTTCGGCCTGGCGAAGGCATTGGACACCGGCGCCGAGTCGGGAGTAGGGGCGCACGGCCTTGGCCCACAGGATTCGCCGACGATCAGCATGGCGGCCACTCAGGCCGGTGTGATTCTGGGCACGGCCGGCTACATGAGCCCCGAGCAGGCGAAGGGGAAGGGGGTAGACCGGCGGGCGGATATCTGGGCGTTCGGGTGCGTGCTATACGAAATGTTGACCGGCAAGCAGTCCTTCCCTGGCGAGACGGTTTCAGAATCCGTGGCGGCAGTGATTAAAGATGAGCCGGACTGGTCAAAGCTGCCCGCCTCGACGCCGCCGGGCATTCGCGAGCTCCTTCGTCGCTGCCTCGTCAAAGATCCGAGACTCCGTTTGCGCGACATGGGCGATGCGCGAATCGCCCTTGAGGAGAGCCTGTCGGGCGGGGAGGCGGCGCCACCCCTCAGTCCCCTCCTCGGTGAGGAGGGGAAGCGCGCCGCGCAGGGAACAGTCTGGCGCCGCGCCTGGCTGCCCTGGGCAGCGGCGGGATGTCTGGCCGCTGCCGTCATTGTTGCGGCCGTTCTCATGCTGAATCGGTCCCGGCCCGTGCCGAGGATGCAGTTCGCCATTCCGGTTCCGGCGGAGGTCACTAACCTGGGGATCTCCGCGGATGGGCAGATGCTTGCCTTCGTGGCTCGTGAAGAGGCGTCGGGCGAAAACATGGTGTATTTCGAGCGTATCGGCTCGGCGAGCGCCACCGTGCTGCCCGGCACCGAAGGCGCCTCGTATCCCTTTTGGTCGCCCGACGATGCTTGGGTAGGTTTCTTCGCCAACGGAAAGTTGGAGAAGGTGGCGGTTTCGGGCGGCCCGCCCCGAGTGCTTGCGGCGGCGTCGTTCGGCAGGGGAGCCTCTTGGGGGAGCCGTGGGGTGATAATCTATACGCCCGATGCCGGCGGCCCTCTTTGGCGCGTCAACGCTGACGGGTCGGGCGTGGCGCCTCTGACTGACAAGTTGTTCGCCTCTACCGAGAATTCGCACCGCTGGCCCGTATTTTTGCCGGACGGCGACCACTTCCTGTTTTGGGCGGGCAACTTCAGCACCATCGTCGACCCGAGGAACGGCATCTACCTCAGCTCGCTTGCCGTTAAAGGAAGGGAACAGTTGGTCTCGGTGCGTTCGAATCCCGGCTACGCGAACGGGTTTCTGTACTACGTGGATGAGAGAAAAAGCTTGATTGCAGCCCGCTTGGACCTGCGAAGTGAGCAAATTGTAGGTGAGCCGCTCGTTGTGTCCGATCGCGTCACTTACCAGGCGGCGGTCTATTGGGGCGCATTCGGAGTGGGGGGAAACGGTACGGTCGTTTACAACACCAGCAGCGGAGCCGTCCTCTCGGTTTTGACTTGGTATGATCGCACGGGCCGGGAACTGGGGCGGGTCGGCGAGGTGGGAGTAATGGCCAATCCTTCCATCTCACCCGACGGGAACTACGCGACCGTGGATATTGTGGATCAGAAAACGCGCAGCGTGGATCTCTGGATTCAAAACCTCATGCGAGGGACGAAGTCCCGATTCACGTTCGCTGCGGCGGAGGAGGTGACCGGGGTCTGGTCACGCGACGGCAGGCTCATCGCCTACCGGTCCATTGCCAACGGCACTTCTGTGATCAACCTAAAGGCCGCAAGCGGTCTCGAGCCCCAAAAGATGATCTTCTCCGCTGCGAAAGCCGACGACATTATGCCGAACTCCTGGGCCGCGGACGACAAGCAGCTTCTGTGCTCTTATCAGCCTGCCGCGGGAAGCTCGCACTTGGTGGTTGTAGACCCCGCCACAGCAAAGATGACCCCCTTCGCCACCACTAATGCCAGCGAAACCAACGGCCAGATTTCCCCCGATGGCAAGTGGGTGGCTTACGCTTCGAACGAGTCCGGCGAATGGCAGATTTACGTGACCACTTTTCCCGCCGCACAGGGAAAGTGGCAGGTCTCGCCGGACGGAGGCACAGAACCCCGATGGCGCGGCGACGGCCACGAGATTTTTTATATTGGCCCGAAAGGCATGCTGACCGCTGTTCCGGTAAACACCCAGGGGACGTTCTCCACCGGCGCGCCTTCCACCCTCTTCCAGATCCACGGGCGTGCGGCGATTTCTTCCACTGACCTTTTCACCTACGACGCGGCGAAAGACGGAAAGCGCTTTCTCGTCAACCGCTACGTCAAACCCGACCATGTGGAACCGCTGGCGGTAGTGCTAAACGCGACGGCGGGCGCGACGAGATAGTCCTGCGGAGTTGGTTCGGAGGGTGCCAAATTGGACGGTGTTGAGTTGAACTTCACCGGCGAGGTACTTGCACCCGCTGAGAGTGGAGAACGATGACCCTACAGGCAGCAACCAAACTCGGTCCATACGAAATCACCGGCGCGATTGGCGCGGGTGGCATGGGGGAGGTGTACCGTGGCCGCGACACGCGTTTGGGCCGCGACGTGGCCATTAAAGTCCTGCCCGAGCGTTTCATCTCTTCTCCCGATTTCCGTCAGCGCTTCGAGCGCGAGGCGCGGGCCATCTCCTCGCTTCAGCATCCGCACATCTGCGTTCTCTACGACGTCGGTCATGACGACGCGGCGGGCGAATACCTGGTGATGGAATACCTGGAGGGCGAGTCGGTGGCCGAGCGGCTGAAGCGCGGCAAGCTTCCTTTGGCGGACCTTTTGAAAATCGGGACGCAGGTTGCCGGTGCGCTCGACAGTGCGCACCGCCAGGGTGTGGTGCATCGTGATCTCAAACCCGCCAACATCATGCTGACCAAAAGCGGAGCGAAGCTAATGGATTTCGGCCTGGCGAAGCCCACCGGTGGCACCGCCACTCCTGGCGGTGCCGCACAGGCAGGAGTGCCTGTGCCACCGGCGCCGCTTCTCAGCGCGGCAGTCACGGCGACGGGCGGAGCGGGCCCGGGCAGCCCTATTACTCAGGCGGGAGTGATGGTTGGAACGATTCATTACATGAGCCCCGAGCAGATTGAGGGCAAAGACGCCGACGCGCGTTCCGACATCTTCGCTTTGGGCGCCACGCTCTACGAGATGGCGACCGGCGTGCGGGCTTTCGAAGGAAAAAGCCAGCTCAGCGTGGCCAGCGCCGTATTGGAGAAAGACCCGGAGCCCATCAGTAAGGCGCAGCCCTTGGCCCCGGCGGCCCTAGACCGATTGGTGGCTCAGTGCCTGGCGAAGAATCCTGAAGATCGTTTCCAGAGCGCCGCCGATGTGGGCCTGGAACTGAAATGGATTTCGGAGGCCCCTGTAGCGGCGGTCTCCGACCGCCGTGGCGTCGATCAGAGATCGACGCTACAGCGCGCACTGCCTTGGACTCTCGCGGCGGCAGGCGTCTTGGCCGCGGTCATTCTGGGTAGCCTTTGGCTGCGATTGTTGCTCGCACCTTTCCCGTCGGTCCACTCCTACATCCTGCCGCCGGACAAGGCAACCTTTGATCCCTATGCTCGGGCGGCGATCTCGCCCGATGGCCGCCGCATCGCCTTTGGGGCGACGGGAAGTGCAGGGCGACCCACGCTGTGGGTGCAGCCTCTCAATTCAGGCACGGCCCAGCCGCTGGCCGGCACCGAGGGCGCCACGT
>Ga0187784_10004063_pt1 | contig 11850 bp, 9 predicted proteins | sample 1015_SJ02_MP15_2_FD_132964 | JGI IMG/M metagenome (GOLD analysis project Ga0187784, IMG submission 132964) | Tropical peat soil microbial communities from peatlands in Department of Meta, Colombia - 1015_SJ02_MP15_20_MG | ecosystem: Environmental > Terrestrial > Soil > Wetlands > Peat | place... | reverse complement strand
TGCTGGAAGGTCCGGGACATCCCGCGCTGGGTCGCGGCATGTGCGGGAGCCCCGGTGATGTCCTTTCCCTCAAAAAAAATACGTCCTGATGCGGCGTGGTATGCGCCAGTGATGCAATTGAGCAAGCTGGTTTTTCCAGCGCCATTCGGCCCCACGACCGCCAACAATTCTCCTGCAGTCACCTCTACCGACACTTCATTAAGCGCAGTGATGCCGCCGAAATGGAGTGACAAACAATCGATCTTCAAGAGCGGACTCATCCCCACCATCTGCGACTCCGCCGATACTGCTTTACATTGCGATAGCTCGGTCTGTTCTCTTCGGAAGAGCCCAGATAGAACTCCTGAACGTCCTTGTGTCCGCGCAAACGCTCCGCTGATCCTTCAAACACCACACGGCCACTCTCCATGATGTATCCATAGTCGGCGACATCGAGAGCAGACAGCGCGTCCTGTTCTATCAATAGGATCGAGATGCCAAGATCGCTCCGTAACTGTGCAATCTGCTGCATTAATTCAGTAACGAGATGGGGCGCTAACCCCAGTGAAAGTTCATCAATAAGGAGGATCTTGGGATTGCAAAGCAGCCCCTGAAAGATGGCCAGCATCTGGCGTTCGCCGCCGCTCAAATAGCCAGCGATCTGATCTCGCCGTTCTGCAAGCACAGGAAAAACAGAGAAAAGACGCGCCACCTGGTGGTCCCAAGATGTCGTGCCTTCTTCGCGGCGCGTGAGGCGGAGGTTGTCCCACACTGTCAGTGTCTCGAAAATCTTCCGCCGTTCAGGGACCAGCACAACACCGTACGCAGCTACTTGGTGCGGCGGAAGGTCACGTATCGAGCGGCCTTCAAATGCAATCCGACCCTTTTTGATGTCGGCGTCGTCCACGGGCAAAAATCCAGAAATCGCCCGCACCGTTGTGCTCTTTCCTGCACCGTTAGTTCCAAGGAGCGCTACGATGCTTTTCGGTGGCACCTTGATAGAGATGCCTCGCACCGCGACAATCACTCGGTTGTACGTGACCTCCAAATTCTCAACCTCAAGCGTCCCTGGGTCCACAGCCGGCGCCATTTCACGACTCCCAGGCGCGGAACTTAAACGGCCACAGCAGAAAATATGCACTCACACGGGCCCAGATACCGGCGAGCCCACGCGGTTCCAGGACCAGGAAGATCAGCATGATGACGCCGAAAAGTCCGATCTCAATCTCGAAGATCTTGCCGCCCATCCCCTGCAAAGGCGACATGGCATTGGCGGCAACGGTGATGAGATGCGGAGTAACGATCACGAAAATGGCACCGAGGATCGCGCCCAACAACGACCCCAATCCGCCTATTATGACCATTGCCAAATATTGGATGAGCAAATGGACGTCGAAGGCATCAACGGAAACGAACCCGGTGTGATAGGCGCTAAGGGCGCCGCAGAGACAGGTCAGCGCCGTGCTGGCACTGAATGCATAAAGCTTATACCGGGCAACGTTGATGCCGAGTACTTCAGCCGATACATCACGGTGATGGATCGCCATCCACGCGCGTCCGAATTCTGAACGCAACCAGTTGATCTGAATTAAGAGGACCACGATCGCAACCGGCAGCAATGCGTAGAACCACTGTCGTTCGGTCGAAATTGAAAATCCGAACGCAGAAGGAGGCGGCATCGCAAAGCCCGCGCCGTCGCTCGCCGCGTTCTGGTACTGACCTAATCCGACGACGATGACGAAGTGCGCTGCGAGGGTGCTCACGGCCAGATACAAACCCTTGAGCCGCAGCGCGGGCAGACCGACTAAAACCCCGATGAGCGCGCCACCGATCATCGCGCAGACGAGCGATACCACTATCGGCGCGTTGAAGTGGGTGGCCAATGCCGCCGCAGTGAACGCGCCCGCCGCGAGGAAGCCCGCATGGCCGAGCGATATTTGCCCTGTCACACCCATCAAGAGATTCAGTGCAAGAGCACCTACGATGGCAATAAGGGATTGATTAGCAATGCCGGTCCAAAAGTTCGAAAGCGCCAGTGGCGTGATGAGTGCAGCGAACAACCCTGCCGCACACCAGAAACGCATGAATCCCGAGTCTAGGAGTCTCACCTCATCGCGGTACCGCGTGTGCAATGTGCCTGGAAGGAAGCTCATCCGTCAAATCCGCTCAAGTTCTTCGCGCGAGCCATAGAGACCCCAAGGCCTGATCCAAAGAGCTACCAGGAGAACAAGGAAGGGAGCCGCGAGCGCAATCTGCGGAGCAATGAAACGTGCGGCCAAAACTTCAGCCGCCGCTACGATCACCGCCCCGACCGCAGCGCCGCGTAGACTGTCCATTCCACCGATCAGTGCTGGCGCAAACCCTGCTAGTCCGACATACCAGATATCGGGTCCGAGCCTGACCTTAAGGGAAAAGAAAACACCAGCGATACCGGCCATTCCGGTCGCGAGCGCCCAAGATAATGCATTAACGCGATGGATGTTGATTCGCCGTTGCGACGCTAGCAAAGCGTTCTCGGCAACCGCACGCATGGAAACGCCTACTGCCGCACGCTGGAGCAGTATCGGCAGAACGATCATCGAAGCGGCCGCGACCAGTATGATCAGGGCGTCGATCACGCTTACGCTGAGCCCTGCGAAAACCGGGATAGGTCGGCCCAATTCGCCGATGTACTCGGCGGGATAACGGGTTTGACCTGACCAGATGACCGTAGTGAGGGATCGCAAGACGATTCCTAGCGCGATCGTCGCAAGGACGCCCACCGCAACCGGATAGCCGGCAAGGGGTCGCAATACGCCTTCATAGACGATGACCCCCAGCAGAGCGGACCCTGCGAGACCGAGGACGATGGCCAGGGGCACATTGCCGCCGGTCTCGATGAGCGTCTGCAAAAAAAGATAGGCGCCGAAGACCATGAGATCTCCATGCGCCAAATTAAGGACTCTGGTTGCCCTGTAGATTAGCACGTATCCCAAGCCAAGCAACGCGTAGAAGCTAGCCTGGATGAAGATAATGACCAGAAGCCCCATCGGATCTCCGCTCAGTCAATCACCTTGACCGTGGCGAGCTCGCCGTTCCTGACACGGGCCCAATCCGTTATCCGTTTCACCGCGCCGGATTTCTGATCCCAGACGTAAGCGGTGAAGCTTGCCGGCCGGGTATGGTCCTCCTTCGACCACTTCACGGCATCTGGGTAGATTCGAGCGGTCATCACGTTGAGGCCATTCAATGTTTCGACCAGCTTTTCCTTGGTGCAGCCGGTTCCACATTTCTTCAGCGCTTCTTCAAGCATCATGCCACTCGCCCAACCCAAGCTCAGGCTGTCGACCGGGACGTTCACTGCGTATTTTTTTGCGGCTGTCTCGATCTCCGAAAAGACCGGCAGCTTCTCGACGGTGAAGGCGTATTCCGGGCTCATGACAAGCTTCGGATCCTTCAGTTGCCGGAGGGTGGCTTCGGCATCGCCGCTGTGGTTGTGGATATACCAACCCTGCCAACCCTGGCGGCGCAGGGCGCCAAGCATCTGCACCGCGGTCGTCACAGGGGCCCAGCTTGTAACGTAGGTCGCACCACTCGCGATGATGCGCGCCGCCGCGCCGCTCACGTCCGCCGACGCCGGCGGGATCGCCTGTTTGTCGACTACATCGATGCCGAGCTTTCTGGCGATCTGCTCCATATTGTCGATGCCTTGCCGGCTGATCGGAATGTCGGCTGCGACGAGGGCCAGCTTGAGCTCGTCTCTGTTCTTGTCGGCAATCGCCTTCACCAGAGGTACTTGCCAATAGCCTGCGGTCATCGGGTCCGAAGTACTACCTCCGCAAAAGACAAGTGGGTTCATCTGTGGGGTGGATGCGTTGGCTGGGCAAACAGCCTGTCCCAAGAGAAGAACAGGCGTACCGGTGCGCGAGGCCGCCTGAAAAACCGGCGCATACGTCGACGAAAGGCTCATGAGTCCAACGGCAAGCACGTTTTCGTCATCCATGAGCTTTTTCGCGTTGGACGCCGCTTCGCTCGGAGCCGCTTTATCATCCAGGTAAATGACGTCGATCTTCGCGCCGTTTACACCGCCCTTGTCATTCAGCTGTTCAATATACGTGCGGATACCTTCAATGTGCGGAAGATAGCTCGGCGAAGCGGGCCCGGTGGCAGCCCCTGAAATTCCGATCTTGAAAGCGGTCTGCGCCGCAGCACTCGCCGCAAACGCCACTGCAAGGCACGCCGCGATGGATGCGGTTGCAACTGGCCTTCCAATAGTCATAAGGCTTCTCCCTTATTGGACAGTTGTCAGTTGACGCGCGACGCGTCGTTCCTCGTCGTCGCTGTACATCTCGCTGATTAGATGGCCGAAATGTTTGTGCAGCACGGCCCGTTTGATCTTCCGCGTCGCGGTGATCGCCTCTCCCTCGACCTCAGGGTCAAGTTCGCGGTCGAGGATCCGGAACGCCTTAATTTGTTCTACGCGTCCGAGATGCCCATTAGCGCGCTCAATCTCGCGCGCGATCATGGAATAGACCTCGGGGTTCGTGGCCAGAGACTTGTAGCTGCCGTAAAGAATGTTATTCGCGCGCGCCCATTCGGAGACCGTGCCGACGTCAAGCTCGATCAAAGCCGTAAGATATTTGCGACCCTCACCGATCACGTTAGCTTCGCTTATGTAAGGACTGGATTTGAGGACTGTCTCGACACTAGTGGGGCTCACATTTTTGCCGCCCGCGGTGATGACGATGTCCTTCTTTCGGTCCACGATTACGAGATCGCCGCTCGCGTCGATGGTGCCGATATCGCCCGTACGAATCCCATCTGACTGAAGTACTTCGCCGGAAGCCTTCGCATCTTGCCAATAACCGTTGAAGCTCCCCGGCGATGTCGTAATGATCTCATCGTCCGGCCCGATGCGCACTACGACACCGCGATAAGGCTTTCCGACGGTCCCGGGGCGCGGGAAGGTTCCGAATTGAGCAGTGATGACTCCGCCTTCGGTTTGTCCATACAGGTTCTTAAGATTTACTCCCCATATCTGCCAGAGGGTCTGCACTTCGACGGGAAGAGGCGCCCCTGCGGACAGCGCTACGCGCAAACAATTCAATCCCAGCTTTTTCAACATGCGATCGAACAGCACAATTCGTGCCATCCAATACAGCACTGAAAGAATGGGCGCCGGATGGCCTGCCCAACGCCTGCGGCGGTAAGCCTGTCCAATACTCATTGCCAGTCGATAAGCAAGGCGCTTCACCGGGCTGCTGTTTTCGATGCCCACAATGATGCGTGACGCAAGCTTGGACCAGTAGCGTGGAACAGACGCGTGGTGCTGCGGCAAAACCTCAGACAACGTTTCCATGAAGCGACCTACTTCGTCCCCGAAGTGTGGGACGATTCCCTTCACGAGCATGCCCATAGGAGTGTTCATGCGTTCGTATAGGTGGTTCAGTGGCAAGTGCACGACCGTACGGATATCGTCGCGGCCGCGAAGCTCGGGAAAATCGAAGAATTGGTGTCCCTGCGCCACCAACGATCGGTGCGTATAGATAGCTCCCTTCGGATTTGCGCTAGTGCCGGACGTGTAGACTATGGTCGCGAAGTCGTCAGGGTGCACTTCGTTACAAAGACGAAAAAAATCCTCAGACTTGTATTGGCAACCTCCTTCAACGAGCTCAATCAATGGGATTAGCGTCGGATTCGTGTAATCGAACATGTTGCTATCATCGATCACGATGATCTTACGCAGGTTCGGCAACCGATCAGCCACGGGCAACACCTTGTCGACATGCTCCTGATCTTCGGCGACAAGCACGCACGCACCGCCGTGCCGCAGCACAAATTCCACCTCGTCGCGTGAACTCGTTGGGTAGAGCCCGTAGCTCACCGCACCGATGCATTGTGCAGCAAGATCGGCAAGGAGCCATTCGGCGCTTGGGTCTCCAATGATCGCGACGCGACTACCGCGCTCTACTCCGAGCGCACGAAATCCGAGCGCAATGCGCGAGACCTCGCTGAGCAACTCCTTCCAGTTCATCGCGCGGTAGATGCCCCGTTTTTTCGCGCGCAGTGCGACCCGGCTGCTACGAGTTTCGGCGGCGCGTTGGAGCAAACCGGGGACGGTCATGTACCCGTCTTCCGGCAAATCCAAACGGTCGCCCACGAGTTCGCGCACCGGTTCGTTGCTGCCGGGTAGCTGCATACGGCGCTCTTTCTGCGCTCGCATCATGCCCTCACGACGAGTTGGCGTTCCCTTCGCGCCGGCATTTCCGTCCTAAAGTTCGTCTTGCTTCTTTCGGTCATTCGATAGAAACTCTGTCCCGATGTCAACGGCCGAAACCAATACTGCCTTACGATGGGAGCCCACCCCGCGATGGGAACGCCGCTATCGCGAAGCACTAGGGGTGGCTGCCGCGGTTTTTGCCGAAAAAGGCTACGCAGGTGCCAGCACGAGGGATATTGCCGATCGCCTCGGCGTCCGGCAGGCCAGCCTCTATTATTATTTCGCCTCGAAGGAGGCTGCTCTCGCCGCCATCTGCGAACTTGGCGTGAAGGACTTCATCAGTAACCTTGAAAGGATCATCACGGAACCGAACTCGTTTGAAGAGAAGATTCACGCAGCAATCGCAAACCACCTCTCTCCCCTCCGCTCGCGTCCGAAGGCTGACTACATCCGCGTATTCCTTCGCCATCGCCACGAACTGCCGGACGGACCCCGTCATAAGGTGGCGGCGCTGGCACATTCCTATCAGGGACTGATAGAGCTACTCCTGACGCAGGGGATCAAAGCGGGCCAGCTTCGGGCGAACCTTAACCCCAAGCTTAGCACGCTCGCTCTTCTGGGACTTTGCAATTCCGCCATCTCGAACCGCGCTCTTCCGCGTTCTTCAACGATCGATGAAATCATCGATGAGTACGCGCGCATACTCACCGGCGGATTGGTCACGTCGAGACCTGGGACGACACGCAGGAATCGTCCCAAGAAATAGTGTGTGCGTCGCCCCGACCCGCATCGTCAGACCCATCAGATGATCACACTCAAAACCAGAACTTTTTCCGTGCGGCGCAGGGAGGAGCGTCGATGGCGGGGCGTCTGAGTTCGACCTTGCGTTTCGCGCCGGCGCGCGTGGACGTCGAGAAACGCACCGACGGGACAATGGTACTGCGCTCGCCGGAACGCATCGAATTCCCGTCCGAAACAGTGGGGCAGTGGCTAGACCGGTGGGGCTCGCGCGCACCGCAGCGAACATTTCTCGCGGAGCGCAGCGGTGACGGATGGCGCCGGCTCACCTATGCCGATGCGCTTGAACAGGGCCAGCGCATTGGCGAAGGCCTTCTCGCGCGCAACCTCACCGTTTCAAAGCCGATTGCCATCCTGGCAGACAACTCGATCGACCACGGCCTGCTCGCGTTGGGGGCAATGTATGTCGGACTGACGGTCGCGCCGATTTCAACCGCCTACGCCCTGATGTCGAGGGACTACGGAAAACTCAAATATATCTTCGAGCTGCTTGAGCCGGAGCTCACTTGGACCTCTGATCCGCGCAAATTCGGTGCGGCGCTCGATGCCGTGGGCGCGAAGCCGACGAGCCTCGCCGAGATCATTGCGAAACGGACGACCACGCGAGTGAATGAAGCGTCGCGCGCTGTGCGCCCGGATGCCATCGCAAAGATTCTCTTCACGTCCGGCTCCACCGGCATGCCGAAGGGTGTAATCAACACGCACCGGATGATCACGGCAAATCAGCGGCAGTGCCTTGCCGTGTGGCCGTTCATCGCCGAACTGCCACCGCTGGTGGTCGACTGGCTGCCCTGGAATCACACGTTCGGCGGCAACTACGACTTCTTCATGGTCCTTTCGAACGGCGGCACGATGTACATCGACGCCGGCAAGCCCGCTCCGGGCCTGATCGAACTCTCGGTGAAGAACCTGTGCGAGATCTCGCCGAACATGTATTTCAACGTGCCACGCGGCTTCGATCTGCTCATTCCCTACCTCGAAGGGGACGCAGAACTACGCCGCAGCTTCTTCCGCAACTTGCGATTTGTCTTCTATGCGGGCGCCGCGCTGCCGCAGAATTTATGGGAGCGCTTCGAGGGCTTGGCCATCCAGGAGCGTGGTGGCGATCTGGCGCTCGTTTCCGCCTGGGGCTCCACCGAGACGGCGCCGCTTGCCGCTGCGGTACACTACCCGATCGAGCGTGCCGGCATCATCGGGCTGCCGGTGCCCGGATGCGATATTAAACTCGTGCCTTCCGGGGGTAAGCTAGAAGTGCGGGTCAGAGGCCCGAACGTTACGCTCGGCTATTTCCGCGATGACGCGCTCACGCGGGACGCGTTTGACGAGGAAGGCTTCTACAGGATTGGCGACGCGCTGCGCTTTGCCGACTCTGCCGCTCCCGAGAAGGGCCTCGTTTTCGATGGTCGCGTGGCAGAGGACTTCAAGCTCACGACGGGCACCTGGGTCAACACGGGGGTGGTGCGGCTGAAGCTGATCGCGGCGGCTGATCCAATCGTGCAAGACGCCGTGATTACCGGACATGACTGTGACCAGGTGGGAGCCATCGTGTTCTTAAACCCCGCCATCACCTCAGGATGGTCGGCTGTTGAGATCCGGACTCGGCTTGTGCAGGTTCTTCGATCACTTGCGGCCGATCCGGGCAGTTCGACCCACCCGGTGCGCTGCATCGTGGCAGACGAGCCGCCCTCGATCGACGCCAACGAGATCACCGACAAGGGCTACATCAATCAGCGCGCCGTGCGCGAGCGCCGTTCACATCTTGTGGCGGTGCTCCACGCCCCCACGCCGCGACCCGAAGTCATCACTTGCTAGGGAGCGAACCATGCAGCGCAAATGGACGATCGCACTCATTACCGCCGTCGCTCTTGCCTCCGGCGTTTCGGCCCCCACGGCGGCGGAGGAACCGCCGGTGCGGATCGGCGTGATGAATGATCTCTCGAGCGTCTATGCCGATTACCAGGGCCGCGGCTCGGTGCTCGCCGCGCAGATGGCGGTTGAGGACTTCGGCGGCACGGTCGTTGGCCGGAAGATCGAAGTCATCTCAGCCGACCACCAGAACAAGCCCGATGTTGGCTCGGCCATTGCGCGCGAATGGCTCGACCGGCGTGGCGTGCACATGATCGCCGACCTGCCAAACTCGGCTGTTGCCTTCGCGGTCAATGAGGTCGTGCGCGACAAGAACAAGGTCTTGATCGGTTCAGGGGCGGGATCCGTGGAGCTTACCGGATCCCACTGTTCCCCCAACACCGTTCATTGGACCTACGATACCTGGTCCTACGGCCACGCCCTGGCTCGCGCCATCGTTCGGCGCGGTGGCAAGACCTGGTTCTTCATCACGGCGGACTATGCGTTCGGACACGATCTGGAGCGCCAAGCGGCGGACCAGGTGAACAAAGACGGAGGCAAGGTGCTGGGCGCTATGCGGACGCCGATCGGCACGGCGGACTTTTCCTCCATGCTGGTCTCCGCCCAGGCCTCGGGCGCCCAGGTGCTCGGACTTGCGGTAGCCGGCGGCGACACGACGAATTCGATGAAACAGGCGGCGGAGTTTGGCGTCACGGGTAAAATGACGATGGCGCCGCTCATTTTCGGGCTCAACAACGTGCCGGCGCTCGGCCTGCAAGCTTCGCAGGGCGCGCTACTTGTGAATCCCTTCTACTGGGACATGAACGATGGTACGCGGGCGTGGTCGCGTCGGTTCAAGCAGCGATCGCACAATGACGCTATGCCTAACGACATGCAGGCTGGCGTCTATGCGGCGACGTTGCACTACCTGAAGGCAGTGCAAAAGGTGGGGAGCCCAGAGGACGGCCAGGCCATCGTCGCAGTGATGAAGTCGATGCCGACCGACGATCCTCTGTTCGGTAAGGGGCATATCCGCGACGATGGTCGCAAGCTCCACGATATGTACATCTTCGAGGTGAAGTCACCGGCGGAGTCCAAAGGCGATTGGGACTATTTCAAGCTCGTCGCGACAATCCCAGCCGAGCAGGCCTTCCGGCCGATGAACGAGGGAAAGTGCTCCTTCGTGGCGGCAAAATAGTGCGGGTAAATGACCGCGTGCGGATGGAATGCCGCCGGTTGACACGGCAATAGCGCGGGCAAAGCTCACAATTCTCCAGATATTGGCGGGACGAACGAGCACGTTCCGCAAGCTCACCCGAGCGTAGCAGGCGAAGGTAGGCAGGTTCGAAGGTGCGGCTCTGTAGAGCCGCGGAAGCGACGACAGTGGCCGGCATGACCGATGTCCTGCGCAACATGCACTCTAGCTTGCGCTCACGATCTTCCGATTGATGCGGATCAAGGCGCTGCCGATCCTGCAGCGTCACATATTTTCTCGTGAACGGTAGACGAGCCACGATCTTCAACGGTCGCCAGCAGCGTTGAGGAGCCGTAGGCTGACCGTCTGTCATCATTTAGTATTGGAATAGGGAGGGAACTTCATGCGCTACAAGCCCAAAAGCAGCGCCGCTCTCCACATAGCTTTGGGCGGGTTGCCTGCCCAGATGCGGGTGAAAGTTGACCCAGGGATCGGGGTATCGGCAAAGACCGTCGGTGACCTTCGCAAGGTGACAGCGTGGCCGGAAAATCTGGCAATAACAACGCCGCAAGACCGGAATGCGGACAGCATCATCACGGTGAGCAAAGCAAACGTCGCGACGCGCACAGTGCCCAAATCGTAGGGTAAGGCTTGCTGTCCCTGCGGACCGAGGCTCGAGCGTGGGCGGCCTGCCCGCCCGCACAGTCAATTGCGCTTCATGCGTGGATGCCCTCATCATGCTCATCCGGAAGCCTAACGAGGGCGGCCCACTGTTAGTGCGTTAACTCGGTGTCCAGCACCGGCGGCGCCGCGGCGGCCACAGCATCACATCATTTCTTTTTCGCGATTGCGATCGATCGCCCCGACCGCCCGCGCTCCATCGTCGCCCTGAACCGTAATCGCGAAGGTGAACGCGAGAATCGTCAGCGCGCCGTTGCGACGCGCTGCCCGGCGCCGGCGCCGGCGATGCGGCCGAATACCGCCCCGTTCATCAGCCCGGTGCCTCCGGGATAGTTGAAGTAGAACAGGCCGCCGACGAGTTCGCCGGCGGCGAACAAGCCGGGGATCGGCAGACCGTCGGTGTCTATCACCCGCGCGCCGGTGTCGATCTTAAGGCCGCCGAAGGTGAATGTGAGCCCGCAGGTCACCGCGTACGCCTCGAACGGCGGCTGGTCGATGGTGTTGGCCCAGTTCGACTTCGGGACGGCAAGACCGCGCGTGCCGCGCCCGTCCTTGACATTGGGATTAAAGGACACCTCGGTCATCACCGCTTCGTTGTAGGCCTGGATGGTCGCCAGCGCCTTCTCCGCGTCGACGTCCTCAAGCTTGCGGCAGAGTTCTTCCAGCGTCTCGGCGCGCACCTTGGTGACCTGCTTGATGCGATATTCGTCGCGCAGCATAGGGATGATCTTGGCATCGAACACCTGCCAAGCGAACTGTTTGGGTTGCATCAGGATTACGCGACCATACTTCGCATAGGTGTAGTTGCGGAAATCGGCGCCCTCATCGACGAAGCGCTCGCCGTTGGCATTGATCATGATGCCCCACGGATAGGAGTGCTTCTGGAAATTGTCGCCGACGGCGAGATCGCCGAAATCGGGCGCGTTGCGGTCCCAGCCGACGGCGTGTGCGCCCGACCAGTTGCCAGTCGGCATCGCGCCGACGTCGAGGGCCATCTTGATGCCGTCGCCGGTGTTGAAGCGGGTTCCCCTGATCTTGGCGAGCTCCCAAAGTGGACCAAGATAGCGCGTGCGCATCTCTGTATTGGCCTGGAAGCCGCCAGCGGCGAGCACTACGGATTTCGTCATCACCTGAGCGGTTTTGCCCCCATACT
>Ga0187784_10004062_pt1 | contig 11850 bp, 11 predicted proteins | sample 1015_SJ02_MP15_2_FD_132964 | JGI IMG/M metagenome (GOLD analysis project Ga0187784, IMG submission 132964) | Tropical peat soil microbial communities from peatlands in Department of Meta, Colombia - 1015_SJ02_MP15_20_MG | ecosystem: Environmental > Terrestrial > Soil > Wetlands > Peat | place... | reverse complement strand
TCCAGCGCCGAGGCCAGCATCCGTTCAATGCCTTCCGCCGAAAAGTCGCTCGAGTGCGTCGACGCAGCCCGCTGTCCGAAAAACACACGCACCCCAATCGACCGCGAACCCGATTCCTTCAGCGTTTCCACTTGCCCCAGCCGCACCGTGGTCGAAAACTGGTCGCCCTCCCGCACCACGCACTCCGCCGCCGTCGCCCCGCCTTGCATGGCCCGCCGCACAACGTCAGTAGCTAGCGATTTGAGATCAGTTGCAAGTTGCGAATTGGTTTCGATTGCTGTGCCCATTAGGAATCCCGCATTCGGCAGTCCTTCACTGCATGTACCCGCCCGTATCCTTTCTCGCCGTCCCGCCCACCGTCAGCCGGTCCACTTTAATCGTCGGAATCCCCACTCCCACCGGCACCGCCTGCCCGTCTATGCCGCAGGTGCCCACGCCTTCATCCAGCTTCAGATCGTTTCCCACCATCGAGACCCGCGTCAGCACATCCGGGCCGTTCCCAATTAGCGTCGCGCCCTTGATCGGCGCGGTAATCTCGCCATTCTCAATCAGGTACGCCTCCGACGCCGAGAACACAAACTTCCCATTCGTGATATCCACTTGTCCGCCGCCGAAGTTCACCGCATACACGCCATGCTTCACCGAGCGAATAATGTCCTGCGGATCCTCTTGCCCCGCCAGCATGTAGGTATTCGTCATCCTCGGCATCGGAATGTGCTCGTAGCTTTCGCGTCGTCCATTGCCCGTATCGGCCAGGCCCATGAGCTTTGCCGAAAGCTTGTCGCTCATGTATCCCTTCAGGATTCCCTTCTCAATCAGCACCGTTTCCTGCGTCGGCTGCCCTTCGTCATCCACGTTCAATGACCCGCGCCGCCACGGCATCGTGCCGTTGTCCACCACCGTGCATTTCTCGCTCGCCACGCGCTTCCCGATCAGTCCCGCGAACGCCGACGTCTTTTTCCGGTTGAAGTCCGCTTCCAGCCCGTGCCCCACCGCTTCGTGCAGCAGAACCCCCGGCCATCCCGGCCCCAGCACCACTTCCATGTCTCCCGCCGGAGCTTCCCGCGCATCCAGTTGCAGGATCGCCTGCCGCGCCGCTTCCTTGGCAAAAAATTCCGGAGTCTTCTCCCCAAAAAAGAAGTCCAGCGCCACTCGCCCTCCACCGCCCGCCGTCCCACGCCCCGAAGCGCCGTCCGTCTTGGCAATGCACGAGACGTTCACCCGCGCCAGCGGCTGCGAGTCTTCCGCAAACGTGCCGTCCGAACCGACCACCAGAATGTTGCGCAGTTCATCGGCATAGCTCGCGCGCACTTCCTTAATGCGCGGATCATAGGCGCGCGCCGTCCGGTCGCCGCGCATCAGCAGCTCCACTTTCGCTGTGATCTCCGCGTCCACCGAAGGCAGCGCCACCGGATAAAGGCTGCGCGCTGGTTTTTGTTGGAATCCGGCAACCGTGCTCTTCGCCGGTGCGCTCGCGATCAGCGCTGCCGTGCGCGCGGCATGGAGAATGCGCGCCGGCGAAAGATCGTCTGTGTACGCGTACCCCGTCCGCTCTCCCGAAACAACTCTCACGCCGCATCCCGCCGAGATCCCCTGCGACGCCGACTTCACCATCGACTCATCCACCATCAGCGCTGTCGACGTCAGGTATTCGAAATACAAATCCGCGTAGTCGCCGCCCGCCGAAAGCGCCGCCGCCAGATAGCTCTCCAGATCCTGATTAGTCAGCCCGTAGTGCTCGAAGAAGAAATGTTCTTGGTGTGTGGTCACGTTATTTGGATGCCCTCATCCCGCAAACGACTCTCACCGCTCCGTGCTCATTATCACACGCTCCCAACGTGCCAGTCGCCGCGTCTCGCGCAGTCGATCAATCCGCGCAAGTTCACACCCAGATTCGACACAATTTCACCGTGCAAACGTCACTGCCTCATTCATGGACAAGGAAACAATATCTAACCGAGGGCGTGGAATGACCCCGGATTCGCTCGGCCAGTTGCTCTCCGGCTTCCTCGATGGCTCGCGCACCGCCGTCGTCGTCGAAGATGGTGCCATCGTCTTTGATCTGGCCGATGCGAAGTACTCCATCTCCGGCGAATACAGCAAGTGCCTCCTGCATCTGTGGTCGAGCGAACGCAATATCGTCCGCCGCGTCCTCGACGCCGAAGTCAAAGGCCCCGCCCTGCGCCTGCAGGTTCAGCGCATGGGACAAAGCCGGCCCACGCGCCTTGATGTTTGCCGTGACCGCGATCAGCGCACTCCCGCCGCCCGCCGCGCCGCCCGCACCGCCTATGAACCTTGTCTCCGCCGCGCCCTCGAGCGTAATTTCCCTGGCTGGACAATCGTCCGCCTCACCACCACCATGGATCTCGAGCGCTCCTTCGGTCCCGCCTATCTTCGCGGATGGATGCGCCAGGGCCAGCGCGCCCTCGCCATCGTGGGCGTCAACGACTCGGAAACCCAGGCCACCATCGACGGCGCCCTCACCTGCGGCATCCTCTGGCTCGAGGACTGCCGCCTGGCTCAGCGCGAACGTCGTGTCGTCGAAGGTCTCGTGCTCGTCGTGCCCAAAGGCGCTGCCGGCCTCACTTGCCAGCGCATCGCCCACCTTCACCCTGCTGCGGCACAATGGCGCCTGAACGAATTTGATCAGCGCGAAGACACGCTTGTCCGTCTGGAAACCGGCGATCGCGGCAATCTGGCCACCCGCCTCGTGCGCGCCGTAGATGACCCTCAGGTGCTCAACCGGTTTGCCGCGTCTATCGCCCGCGTTCGCGCCATTCTGCCTGCCGCCGAAGTGGTCGCGCTCTCGCCTGCCCTCGTCTCGTTCCGGCAATGCGGCCTCGAATTCGCCCAGGCCCGCATCGCTCACGATCCTCGCAATTTCCAGCTTGGAGAAGAGATTGTGTTTGGCGTGGGTGCTGAGGAGCGCGTGCTCGACGAAAACAACGAAGCCGGTTTTTCCACCCTCGTCCGCCTCGCCGCCTCCGTTCGCCACAAGGATGGCCCCCGCAATCACCCCCTCTGGCGCATGCATCCCGAACGCTGGCTCGAAACGCTCGCCGCCTCCAACCTCGCTGCGCTCGACGGCCGCCTCGAACCCGGTTGCTTCTACCGCCAGGTCCCTGCATTCTCCGCTGCCGACCGCGCCATGATCGACATTCTCGCCATCACTCGCGACGCACGCCTCGTCGTCATTGAGCTCAAGGCCGACGAGGACATTCACTTGCCGCTTCAGGGGCTCGACTATTGGTCACGCGTCGCCTGGCATCAGTGTCGAGGCGAGTTCGCAAAATTCGGGTACTTCCCCGGCCGCGAAATTTCTCCCGCCGCTCCGCTCCTCATGCTGGTCGCGCCCGCCCTCCACGTGCACCCGGCCACCGAAACCATCCTCCGCTACTTCTCGCCCGATATTGACTGGGAATTGCTCGGCATCGGCGAACGCTGGCGCGAGCAGGTACAAGTCGTCTTTCGCAAACGTTCCGCCGACTACAAGGACAGGTTTTCAGATCGCGCAAGCAGCCCATCCCCCGCAGAAGTCAAAGCCGGCATCCCCGCCTGACCCGCCGCATTACGACGCACGCGCCCAACGCCCCAGCCGGTTCTTCAGATCCCCATGCACTTCCGCAGCATTACCAACTGGCCAAGATGATATGCGTTATGATCGGCCAACAGCATCGCTTCGCGCAGCAGCATCTGCCCGTTTCCCCAGGGAAATTTCGCGTACAGATTGCTCTTCGCGTTCCCCACCAGCTTCTTCATCGTTTGCATGTCTTTCTTGAACTGGGCAATCGCGTCCTTCCAGGCTTTCTCGTTCTCCGGTGCCTCCGACTCGGGCCAATAGCCTTCCGGCCATTTCGGAGACACGTGTCTCGGGTTGCGGCTGAATTCCAGGATGTCCCATTGCGCAATGCGCATGTGTTCCAGCAGCATCCACGCCGTGTGCGGAAAATTCGCCACTTTCGCGCCCGCCAGTTGCACCGGCCAGTCGCCCATCGCCCGGTCGAATGTCGCATGCGCCTCGCCTCCGTCGAGCAGCCCTAGCAACTGCTCGCGAAGAACCTTCTCCTGTCCCGCCCGCGATGGCTCAACTTTCTTTATCGCGACCTTCCGTGCCACGACCATTCTGTGACTGATCTTCTTCTCATTCTTTTTCTTATTGTTTTTCTTAGGCATGATTCCGCGGTTCGTGTGTTCCTACCGAGATTGTACAGGCCACTCAGAACCCGCAGCCCTTAAAAGCCAGACAGGTCGGGCCATCACCCTTTGACTTCACGCCCCGCGCCCCGCCCTCTACCCCAGCGGCTCAAACAAATGCCCTTCTGTCCGCTCGGCAACCTTGGGCAGGTCTTTCTTCGCCATCTGCAAAAAGTGCGCCGACGCCCGATGCGCCTCCAGCCCCGCTTCATCCTTGTACTGCTCGTAGATGAAAAACCGCCGCGGATCGGTCTTATGCTTGTGCACCTGGTACATCACGCATCCCGGCTCTTTGCGCGACTCCGCCGACAGCTTCTCAAAAATCGCCGCCGCTTCCGCCTCGCGCCCCATCTTCGCCATCCACGTCACCGCCAGCACCACCATCCCTCGCTCCGATCCTCCCCCTCGTTACTGCATCACCCTTGATTTCAGTCTCACTCTAGCCCCAACTCGCTCACAAACTCCCTCACCAGAATCGTCTCCTCTCGGTCCGGTCCCGTCGAAATCATCCCCACCCGCGCCCCAGTCTCTTTCTCTATAAACGCCAGATACTCTCGCGCCGCCGCCGGCAACTCCTCAAACTTCCTCACCTTGTTCGTCGGAGTCGCCCAGCCCCGCATTGTACGATACTGGCATTCCACTCTCTCGTAGTCGCACGCTTGCGGCGGCATCTCCTCTGTCGCTTTTCCGTCGATCTTATACCCCACGCACACCGGAATCTCGCTCAGGTGATCGAGCACGTCCAGTTTCGTCACCACCAGCCACGAAATTCCATTAACCATGCCAGCGTAGCGTAGCTGAGGCAAATCCAGCCAGCCCGTTCTTCGCGGCCGTCCCGTCACCGCTCCATACTCGTTCCCGCGCTTGCGCAGTTCTTCTCCCTCCACATCCACCAGTTCGGTCGGAAACGGCCCTCCGCCCACCCGCGTGCAATACGCTTTCGTGATCCCAATCACCGTATCGATCTTGGTCGGCGGCACGCCCGTTCCCGTCGCCGCTCCGCCCGAAGTCGAACTCGACGACGTCACAAACGGATACGTTCCATGGTCAATGTCCAGCATCGTTCCCTGCGCGCCTTCAAACACAATCGACTTCCCTTCTTCCAGCGCCCGGTTCAGCAGCACGGCCGTGTCGCGCACAAACGGCGCAATCTGTTCTGCCGCCGCCGCATATTCCTTGAACATCTTGTCCGCATCGAGCGGCTCCGAGTTGAACAGCGCATGCCCGATCATGTTCTTCTCGCGACACGCGTTCTCAATGTGCCTGCACAGCAGTTGCCGGTCCAGCAGGTCCGCCACCCGCAATCCGCGCCGTCCCATCTTGTCTTCGTACGACGGCCCGATCCCGCGCGACGTCGTCCCGATCTTCACCCTCCCCGGCGCATTCTCCGAGCCCAGTTCCATCATTCGGTGATACGGCAGAATCACCTGCGCCCGGTTCGACACAAACAGGTTCCCTTCCACCTTGATCCCCGCCTCGCCTAGCGCCGCCACTTCTTTCAGGAACGCCATCGGGTCCAGCACCACCCCGTTCCCGATCACGCTCATGCACCCGGGCCGGAGAATCCCTCCCGGCACCAGTTGCAAAATGAATCGCTTCCCGTTGATCGTGACCGTGTGTCCCGCGTTGTGTCCGCCCGCATAGCGCGCCACCACGTGAAACGTCTGCGTCAGCACGTCGACAATCTTCCCCTTGCCTTCGTCGCCCCACTGCGCCCCGACAATAACCGCGGTCCTTCCCCGGTTCAGTTTTTCTCGGTCCAAAATTCAATCTCCCTCTGGAATCATGCGGCCGCAAAGCCGTCCCTTGGGGTCGCCCGCCACAGCCGGCAAAAGCTGCGATTGCACGGGACTTCGCCTCGCACACACGAATCGCGCCGCAAAAAATGATATGGAAGACTGCCTGAATACCGGCGAAGCTGGTGTGTACGCTTCAGAATACCGAATCCTCCCGCGCCCCGGCAATCCGCGCCCTTCGACTCACAGAGAAAATCAATACCGCTCCCGCACGCCTCAATCTATCTGATTTCGACAGTTCCATCGCTGCCGGTGTACTCTCTTGTTCGACACAATGCCCGAAGAAGTATACCGACGCGCTCGGCGCAGCACTATCCCGATGCTGGCGACATTAGCCGCGTATTGCGCAGTCGTTCTCGTCGGCGTCACCCATCACGAGCCTTGGGCAGACGAGGCGCAGGCTTGGGTTCTGACCCGCGACCTGAGCTACCGCTACCTCCTCTTCCACCAGCTTTCCTATGAGGGTCATCCGCCGCTCTGGCCCACCCTTCTCTGGCTCGCGAACCACTGGTTTCATCTCCCGTATCAGTCCATCGGCTGGATCGGCGCACTCTGCGCGATCGCCGGCGTCTGGTTTTTCTGCAAGTACAGTCCGTTCCCGCTCTGGATCCGCGTCCTTTTCCCTTTCACCTACTTCATGGCGTTTCAATACGCGATTGTGGCGCGGGATTACGTCTTGCTGCCTCTCTTCACCTTCGCCGCCGCTGAATTTTTCGAGGAAGCCGAACGCCGGCCTTGGCGCTTCGTCGCCGCGACCTCCGGATTGATGCTGCTCTGTGCGCCCGGCGCAATGATGGCCATGGGCTTCATCGCCGCGCGCATCTGCTACAGCCTGCGGGCGTGGCCTCACTTTCCGCCTCAAACCAGAAAGAACCTGATCGCGGCGCTCATCGTCTTCGGGTTGGTTGCCCTTTTTGTGGCCCGAGTCAATTGGCCTGCCCATGACGGGACCTTTGCCCGGTTCGACCGGCCGGCACGCGATTTCGAAAACTTTGGATTAAACCTTCTTCCGCGCGATATCTCGATGGCGGTCCTCGGCTCGCCCATCCCATCGGCAGCGTTTCTGCTGATCGCAGGTGTCTGGTGTGCTTACCGGCGACGTTTCCTGGCTTTTTTTCTTCCGCTGGCGCTGGTGCTGGGTTTTTTCGTCCGAGTCTACGGAAACCTGTGGCACACTGGCGCGCTCACCCTGATCGTCACGGCCGCGCTCTGGATTGCCTGGAACTCGCCGCCCATTCACGTCTCAACACTGCAGCGCGCCACCACTGCGCTCATGCTCGCGGCGCTCGCGGCCTTGTTTGCCGTCCAAATCTACTGGACCGCGCGCACTCTGGCTGTGGATTATTCCCGGCCCTACTCAGGCAGCCTGGACGCGGCGAATTTCCTGCGCTCGGTCGGAGCCGATCGCAACTCCACCTGCGGGTTCGGCTACCACTCCGTCGCCCTGCAACCCTACTTTCCGAAGGGCATCTTCTCGAACTGGCCTCAAGGCGGGTCGTTCTGGCGTCTCGAGCAGGGGAACCATAACGACGACAACTGTCACGGCGCCAAATGGGCGGTCGTGCCGCGCTGTTGTACGTTGCAAGTGGGCCAGCACCTGTTCGCGGAAAACGATCGCAAGCTGCGCGCGCTCGGCTATTCTCCTGTGCACGTCTCCCAAGGGGCTATGTTCTTCGAAGGCCGCGAGGTCGAGTCGACGGACTTCGTCATCTACAAAGCCGCCCCTTGAAATATTCAGCTTCGTTCCTCGCACCCGTGCTGTCTCACTTTTGTTCCGCCTTTGCCGGAGCCAGCGCAATCAGCGCCACGCCAACAATCACCAGCACCGCCACGCCGATTAACTCTACCTTGTCAATCATGCCGTAGGCTACCTGCACCGCCATCAGCCCGCCATGAACAAAGCTTGACCACGCCGTAAACGCAATCAGGCTGCGGTTCGCCGACGGGTTGCGCGCCGCCATCAGCAGAAAAAATCCCAGCGTCGCATACACGCTGAATAACATCTGCACATCCGCTTTATGCATCGTGATCAGCGGATAGATAACCGCCAAAAACAGAATTCCCACTATCACCAAAGCCACTTGCAATGCTCTCTCTCGCATCGTCATCTCCCCGGAGAATTCTAATCCGTCGAGCGCAAGGGGACACCACCCCCGAAAAATCGCGCTCGAAAACAAAACCGCACCGCTCTTCCTGTATCCTGACCCGGTGCCCGAACTTCCCGAAGTCGAAACCATCGTCCGTGGTCTCGCCCGCCGCATCACCGGCGACACCATCACTTCGGTCTGGATCGGTTCCCGCTCCCAGCCCCTCAAATCGCCGCCCGCGGAAATCGCAAAAACACTGGAAGGCGCACGCATCGCTGGCATTCACCGCGCCGGCAAGCACATCGTCATCGAGCTCGTAGCGCCGCCGACTCGCCAGGGTCCCCAGACCGCGCGCTTTTCGCGGGATGGGGTGGCTCGCCGGCTGTCGCGGGGGCGATCCGCCCCCGTCAGCACCAACTCCCCAAGCACCCAATTCGTCGTCCATCTCGGCATGACCGGACGCCTCGTCGTCTGCCCTCCCGCAACCGAACCCGCCAAATACACGCACTTGATCGCCGCGCTAGCCTCAGGTCGTGAACTGCACTTCATCGATCCCCGTATGTTCGGCAGGCTCAGCGTCCACGCCGCAAGCTTCGACCCCGGCGGCGTCGAACCGCTCCAAGTCAGCGAAGAACGTTTCATCGCCCTTTTTCGCGGCCGCAAAACACCCATCAAGAGTGCGCTCTTGAACCAGAAATTGCTGCGCGGGGTCGGCAACATTTATGCCGATGAATCTCTGTTTCGCGCCGGCATTCGCCCGCGCCGCCGCGCCGCAACCATCACGCGCTCCCAACTCGCCAGGCTCAACAAATCCGTCCGCGAAGTCTTGCGCGAGGCCATCAAACTCGGCGGATCTTCCATCTCCGACTACGTCGACGCCGGCGGCGAAGAAGGCTTCTTCCAGCTCCGCCATCGCGTCTACGGCCGCGAAGGCGAGCCCTGCCTCGTCTGTAAAACTCCCATCCGCCGCGTCTCGCTCGCCGGCCGCAGCAGCCATTACTGCCCCAATTGCCAGAAATAGCCTCCAGGAAGTCCGCCGCCAGTGGTGCAGTTTGAATGATGCTACAGCGAACTCCCGATGCCATTGGCAATTCGATTGCGTTAGTAGTATAAAGGCGGGTCAGAAATGAGAATATGGCAAGCGGCGACTCTCCAGTGGCACAACGCATGACTACGAGATGTCGGCATCTGCTAGGCGCATTATTAGAGCACATTCATGCGCCAGCCAGGATTAGAGAATTCGAATACGTCGACCCTTCAACGAATGAAACCGTTTATCTCTCGACGGGAGCACGATATTCCATACTCCACGTCGGAGATAAACGGTTTTTCTTCGAACGCACGACGGGTAGGTTCGATGGAACCTGCACGTCACTTCAGGAGCGTGTTGCCAACGGGCTGAAACTCTGCGATTAGCTGTCTTTCTCGCATAGCTCTGGCCGCTAGGTTGTCGATGCGTTCCACGAAGAAGTGGGTGATTCCGGCAGTCGGCGGATCGTTCAGGTGGCTCTGAAGTCGTTCCCGCAGATTGCCGGATTGCCCCACATACAGGATCGTGAACTGACTTGATCCGGCGAAAGTTTGCCGTGACAAGCCATACACGCCTCCAACCTCGTAGACCAACACGACCCCGTAGGCGTTGAAATCGTAAAAGGTGGTTGTGAGTGGCAAGTTGCTCTCTCCTTTCTTCTTATGATGCTAACGTCTCTCCTGGTTCAAGCAGGGCTACCAGTTCTTCAAAAGACCAAACGTGATCCGGGATCCCTGCTTCCATCGCGGGCGTCACGCGTAGAGAACTTGTGTGCGGCGACGAAGTGGTAACCGATTCACAGCAAAACGATACTCTGTTGCTAATTAATTGTCAACATATTTGCAATATATTAGAAAATATTTTGCTTGACAAACCTAGGAAAATTGCTAATATAATAAAAATTGAAAGTTTGTTTGACTGACAACGTGTTAAGAACACGTTGTCAGTCTAACACTTGACAAGCCCCCCCTGCTTGGACAACGCTAATCAAATGAGATGGTTAGCCGATAACCACAGAGAAGGAGCGAACCCATGAGCACTTGTGCCCTTCCAAACATTGATCCAAACATTAAGCACGTTGGAGTTAGCAAACTGCGCGGATTGAACGCGAGTAAGCTAAAGGAACACACGGAAGATACCCTTGTCATTCAGGAGAACGATAGGCCGCTCGCCGTCCTATTCAGCTATGACAGATTTTTGGAGATCAAACAGGAGTTCGATGCATTGATCAACATGATCGAAATGCTCGCGAACGAGAGCGAGCGTAAGAATCTTGTTCAGGCCTTCGAGGACATTCGGCATGGCCGTGTGCGCTCACTGGATGAAATCGAAGCCGAACTGGAAAAGGAATAGAATGGCTGCATGGCCGGCAAGAAACATAAGGCGTTGCTGTCGAAGCAAGTGCAGGCAACGCCTTCTGCGCTTTACGAAGTGGACATGACGAAAACCGCAGAAGTCGCCTACCAAGAGTTATATCGCCAAGCGAAAACAGCTGAGAAGCGCGGAGAGTACACAAGCTCTCACATCACAACGTTTGAGATGGTTAGGGATGCGATCAGGCGCATTATTCCTAGCGATCCGCACAACAAGAAGCATGCACTACGGGGAGAACTTTCCAACATCTTCCGGCTGAAAAAGGGCCGAATGAGAATCTGCTGGATCGCATCGTCGAAGATGCGACGTGTTTGCGTCATGTTTATCTCGGAAACACTGCGCAAAGAGGGAGATGCCAGCGACCCGTATGTGATTTTTCAAAACATGGTTAACGCAGGCAAATTCGATGCGATCTTTGCTGAATTCGGTGTGCGAATGAACAGGTTACGCAATCAATCGTCAGGCAAACTACAATGACCAGTCACTTACCTTTGGTCAATTCGCGTACAACGCGAGGGCGGCGTGATTCACGTCCTCGCGGGTCATTTTCCTCATAAGCGTCTTTGAGCGAGCGTTTTTTCTTTATTTTGCCCCACAGCTTCCCACAAACCGGTTCATCGGCGCTACCCCGTGAATTTCAAACGGCACCACCACCGACTAGCCGCCGGATGAATTGACGAATCCGCGCCCGCCCTGTAAAAACACAGATTGGCGCCCAGCGCATTCTGCAGCCAAACATGGACCCTCGATCATGAAAAACTTCGCCATCGGCGTGGATCTCGGCGGCACCAACTTGCGCATCGCCGCCGTGGATGAACAAGGCTCGCTCGTCGAAAAAGTCACGCTCGGCTCTGGTGTCTCGCGCGGCCGCGATCGCGTCATCGACGACATGTGCGCCGCCATCGAGCACATCCGCGACAAATACAAAAGTTCATCCACCTTGCTCGGCATCGGCATCGGCGTTCCCGGCATCATCGAAAAGGAAACCGGTATCGTCCATGAGTCGCCCAACTTGCCCGACTGGGTCGATTATCCCGCCCGCGATGCCATCCAACAGCGCCTCAAAACCGTCGTTATCCTCGAGAACGACGCCAACGTCGCGGCCTTCGGCGAAAAATGGCTCGGCGCAGCCAAAGACTGGGATGACATGGCCATGCTCACGCTCGGCACCGGCGTCGGCGGAGGTCTCGTCCTCAACGGCTCCATCTGGCACGGCACCAACGGAATGGCCGGCGAATTCGGCCACACCACCGTCGAGCCCGACGGACATCCCTGCGGCTGCGGCAATCACGGTTGTCTCGAGCAGTATGCCTCCGCAACCGCTATCGTGCGCATGACTCGCGAAGCCATCGCCGTCAACGCCTCGTCC
>Ga0187784_10004061_pt1 | contig 11850 bp, 6 predicted proteins | sample 1015_SJ02_MP15_2_FD_132964 | JGI IMG/M metagenome (GOLD analysis project Ga0187784, IMG submission 132964) | Tropical peat soil microbial communities from peatlands in Department of Meta, Colombia - 1015_SJ02_MP15_20_MG | ecosystem: Environmental > Terrestrial > Soil > Wetlands > Peat | place... | reverse complement strand
GCGAGCTGGGTGCGCAGCCACTCCATCCGGGTTTCGCGCTGCTGCTGCGTCGCCTTCTCGACCAGCGCCGCCTTCTGCCGGCGATAGCGCGCAATCTCGGTGCGCTTGTCGGCAATGTCCTTGATCAACAGGCAAGCGATGATGTCACCGGGGTGAACCGCATGCGCCAGCTTCGCCAGCATGTCATCGTAGGCACGGGCGTCCTCCGTCGAGAGCAGCGGCGGAGCCCCGAAGATCTCCACGATCTCCGGCGTAAGCGCCGCCACGGCTTTTGCGGGCCGGTGCGTGGGTTTGGGCATGTGCGGGCCTTCGTGGGTGCATCTGAGGCTAAGATGAACAAAACGAGAACATCGGTCAAGCACACACGGGGCCACAAGCGCCTGTCGTCCCGGGAACCCTCCTTCGAAGCCGCGCGGCGAACGTAGCGTAGCTCGGTTAGGGCACCAGTCTGGTGGACTGGATCGAGCCCTTTCCTGCCACTGAACGACGCACGGTCGCTGAGCGGGCGCGGTCACGCTCGCAGGTCGTCAAGAAACTCGGAGCTTGGCTCTATACTAGTGACCAGCAGGTGGTCCCGCGCGCGCGTGCAGGCTACATAGAGCAGATGGCGCTCGGTGTCGTAGACCTCCTGCAAGTCGCCATCATCACCCACCGTCTCGATGCGCTCCTGCAGAGGAATCACCTCGTCATCGCACGCCATCACCGCGACGGCACGAAATTCGAGCCCCTTCGCAAGATGCATTGTCCCGATCGACGCGTGTCCGCTGTAGGTCGCGACGTGATCGTCCAGGATCTTGAAGGCTAGCCCCGCGCCACGGACCGCCTTCTCGGCGCGATCCAGCTGCGCTGGCGATCGCACAAACACACCAAACTCGTGCGGAGCAAGGCCGGATTTCGTCAGTTCGGCGATCCAGTCGCCGACTGCCCTGCCCTCCTGGTCGTCGTCAGGAAACGTGCGGATTGCGGGAGCCGGACCATTGAATACCGACACCGTGTCGTTTCGGTTCTCGGCGTTGCCGTCTGTGTCAGCAACAGCCGGACCAAGCAGCCGGTCAGCCTGGGTCCGGATTTGGTGCGAAGTACGATAGTTGACCCGGAGTGTCCGCGAGCGACCGCGAACATCCACGCCGACGGATTTCCAGGAGAATGGCGGCTGGAAGATCCGCTGGCCGAGGTCGCCCGCGAAAAACAGCGCATTCGGCCGATCGCTCCCGAGCGCCGAGAGGAACCGGAGCTGCGACGGGCTGAGATCTTGCGCCTCGTCGATGATCGCAAAGTCGAACACGACCTTACCGCCCGCCGCAATCGCGGCGGCGAGAGACGTGAACAGCTGTTGCATCGTGATGAGCTGCCGCGATTCCAGCGCAGTCCGAACCCGGTCAAAGATTGCCCAGAGGAGCTTGCGTTGAGCCTCGGGCAACCGGGTCTTGCGGCCGATCCGAACGAAGTCGCGGTAGCTCTCCCAGTCCTTCAATTGCCACGCATCGATCACCTGTTCCCACTCGGTGACGAGCAGCCGTTGGCCGAAGCTGTGCCCCGACACCTGCGCGGCGGCCTCCCTGATCAAGTCACCTGTGACCTTCTCGTCGGCAATCGTCGGCGTGCCGACATACGACCGGTAGAGCCGCAGCGCGATCGCGTCGAGTGAGTACACGTCGATCCGCTCCGCGAGGCGCGGTTCATTGCCGAGTAGCCGCCGCAGCATTGTTCGCAACGCATGAGCGAGAGTGTCGGAGAACGTCGTCAGCAGGACGCGCGCGTCCGGATGCTGCCTCGCCAAGTGAGCGGCGCGGTGGATTGCGACGATGGTCTTGCCCGTCCCCGCCGAGCCAGACACTCTCGCTGGGCCCGTGTACAGGCGTTCGACGATCTGCAGCTGCGCCGGGTGAAGGAAGACCGTCCACTTCTCCCACGGGTAATCGAGCGCCCGCTCGAGTTCAGTGGCATTGGTGATCAACCGGAAGCGACGTCGCGCATCGGGATGTTCAAATGGGCTGACAGGAGCCGGCAGTTCCAACGGCTGCGCCTCCCTGGCTGGCCGAGGCTTCGAGCGATCGAGCGATCCGAGCAACTCCGCCAAATTTTCTTCAAGACGCTGGGCGTCGGCTGCGGACGGCTCAACTCTAGTCGCGCTCTCCTGGGCCAGGAACAAGTCCGCCTCAAACTCCATTCGACTCGCATGAGCGACGAGCGCCTTGCGAGCTGCTGGCTTGCCTCCTGTCGCCAGCTCCAGCAAGGCCTCGGCGGCCTCTGCCGGCAAATGATCAGCCAGGACGAGCAGCGTATCCTCGTTCACCTTCTTCACATCACCCAGCCATTCGACCGGGACGCCGTAGCCCAGCAGCTGATCGTCTGCGACGCCGGCGAAAAGCAGAGGCTTTTCGGCAGCCGCTGCCAAAGGCGGCTCCGCCTGCACATAAGCGGGGACAACAATCTCTTTCACGGTTTCGCGGATTTCGACCAGCTGCGCCGCGCCAGTCTTCGGGTGAGTCTCCAGCTTGCGTCGCCCCGCCCAGTCATAAGCCTTGTCGTGATGGTCGACGTAGCAAAGCAGCAGCGAGATTTCGTTGCGATGGACGATCAGCCGAATATCCTTGTTCACCCGCACCGACCAGAAATTCTTGTCCCGGACCTTGTCGAGCTTGTGGAAACTCAGCCCCGGACTCGCGGGATTGAGCTGCAGATCCATCGCGGTCAGCTTAACGGCCTTCTGCTCGTCGCCGGTCAGGCGCGCAAGGCTGTCCGTGAAGGTGTCAGCGATAAGGAACTCCATCAGAGCGCGCTCTCCTCATGGAAAGACGAACCCCTTCGTCGTCGGCGAAGTGATACGAGAACAAAGGAGCCTGATTCGGGCGCTGCAAGCTTGAGCGCGGCTGCGTCCCGCTCTTTGGCCGACCCCTCACGAGCGACGAGCCCCTTGACGAGCGCCCATGACTGAGTGAAGCGCTTGCCGCCGCGCGCTTCGATCAACGCGGTTCCCTTGGCAACCTGGTCCGCTACGAGTAGCTGCTCGTTTGGAGAAAATTCGGGCTCCCAGCCCTTCCGCTCTCGTTCGAAGAGATATTCAAACGGCTCAACATCGCCGCGCTCCACGTCAGCTCGAACTTGCTGCTTTCCGAGTGCCGGGGTTGGTCGATATTGGCCCGAAGGAACCGAAAGCAGCACAGGTCTCGCCCCATCAATCCGCCAGTCAGCGTTTACTTCCCTGTTTCCCTGGCGATTTTCTACGCCCTGTATCTTGCAGGTGTAGTGGGCAGCGGCCGATGCGGCAGCTTGCAGCGCTTGCCACGGGTCTCCGGGCAGTGCGTCAAATAGGAAGAGGTGCGCTTCGGTCTGGAGCGACACAATCTGTTCGATCCCTTCGGGAATCTCGAAGTAAAGCTGTTCACCACCCTTGGGACGACTGTTGGGACCAGCACTCGCAAATATCAGGATCGTGCGAGTTGACGTCCAACCGACGGGAAGGCCCATTTCGGCTTTCAAGCCGTCGATAAACTCGCGCGTCCACCAAGCATACGCCTCTTTGAGCGCAGGATCGTATTGAACGGCTTGGCTCCGGGCAGTCTCGATGTGTTTTCGGATCTGGTCGAACTCCGGCGAGACCGCGGGTCCTTCCAACATGATCGCGGCTTCACCATTCAATCCGGAAAGCGCGAAGGAGGTCAAATTGTGCGAGCCCACGATTGCGCACGCTGTGGAGTCCGACAGCTCCATATAATAGATTTTGCTGTGGAGCATCGGGTGATATCGTGCGAATGGGTTCTTTATCCCACCGGTCCTGCTGGAATGTCCCAGGTGGACTCGAAGCCGGTCAATAGGCACGCCCGCTGCGACCAAGTCATCGAAGGCGTCAAAGCTGGGATAGGTGGCGGCACCAATGACCAGCGTCCTTAGGCGCTGAGGACGCGCCCCGATTGGATCAATGATCGCATCCAACCCTCCTGGGGTCGCAAATCCTGAAACGATGCTCGTGTTCGATGAGGCGCCAATGCGATTCACAATGAGCGACGCAATCTCCTTTTGCGGCCTGTCGAACAAAATAGTCGAAGTCAGTGACATGACCCGATCTTCTGCTCTCAACTCACCCGAACCTTCATCACCTCACCGCTGAAGTGATTGATCACCTTGGCAGCAATGCAACCCTGCTTCGCCTCGAACGGCCGCGACGCTTCTCGTGAACGTATCGGTGATGCGAAGCTCGATCCCTCCGGCCAGTTGCGGCTAAGGCCGCAACAATACCGCTTTGCTCGCGATTAAAACCGCCCGCTCCTTACGCTTGGCCTTTTGCAACTCCGGGTCATCATCCGAGGGCCAACCTCTTATGACCGCGTGTCGCGGCGGAGGCTCGTCGACGGCGACATCGAGCTGCGCAGCCCTGACATCGAGTGCCTTCACGATCGCCGCGGCATGGATCGTACGACCGACCGCGGCGTGTTCCTCGCCGATTGCCCATAGTGCAGCGCGTGGCTCACTCCCGTGACGGAAGACGGAGGTCTCGGGATCGTTGACAGGTGGCAGAAACCCCGGCGGCTTCGCCACGGTGCTACTGAAATAGCTCGTAGACGTCAGGAATCGTGCGAGGTCTTCCTCGTCACCAACGTGCTCAGGCAGCCCAGAGGCTAGCATCTCGCCCCACAATGCTGTCGATCTCAGTGAGAAGGCGCTCAGGAACGCTCTGTCCATCAAAACGTGCTACTGCGTGGCCCTTGTCCGTCCCGTCCAGCCACGCAAAGGCCAAGCGGTCGCCGCTTCCAATGCTCAAGGACAAGAGCCGATTGCGGCTTTGAATCCAGTCGAGGGACACTGAGCCGTCTGGCTCAGGTGCGAACTCCGGAAGCGGAACGTCCTCCGGTAGTGAGCGCACGAATTGTTCGGCCAGATGGACAGCGATCGGATCAACTCCGATTGCGCCGGCACCGTCCCAGTTGTCGTGCGCGTGCTCAGTCGCCATCGTGGCGAGCTGCGACAAGGCCGTGGCTTTCCGCCCAAACAATGCCATCGAGCGTTCAGTCGATTCCGCAACGGAGTTTGCTGCCTTGCGAACCGAATCAGCCTCTTGGGACACGCCGGTCCCACCGCGAGCAAGCGCGCGCAGCGCACGGTAGCCGGACAGGCTTATGATTGGAGCAGCTTGATACATTTGGTTGTCAACGTATTGAAGAAGATACGGTTTTTCAAGGTGCGCAGAGAGCCGATCACTTCCCCGATCTTCGGCCAGTCTCGCGGATTCAGCAGTTCCTCGCTCCACACACTGATATCAAGGATGACCGGTAACTTTTCACTTACCGGCTGCTGAGTCGTCAGCACCAGATTGACTTGATGCCTCGTAGCCTTCTCGAATGCGACCTGCTGCGTGAGGAAGCCGTAGAGCACCAAACCCTCATACGGCAATTTAGGACCGATCTTCAGGAACTCATCCAAGTCTATAGACGATGCAGCCAGAGGCAACAGGATACGATTGATGTAGCGCAGCCGGATGACACGGACCAGAACCGGCGCTGCCAGCTCAACGTATGAGCGCCATGTTCGCTCGATTTCGGGCAAGTAATCATCGAAGCTGGTATACGGTGCCAACCTGTTAAAAGAGAACCCTTGTGGGCGCAGTTGAACAAGCTGTTTTTCGTCCTCGTGCAGATACTGAAATGCTTGTAGCGCCGAGTGAGTCGAGGTCCGTGGATGCGCAGCTCCCGCAGCCTCTATTCGCAATTCTTGCATGAGCTGTGTTCGAAACTTCGGGTATCGATCTGCTAGTTGTGCACGAAATCCTTCCGCCAGGTATGGCCGATCGAGTCCGGTCGGGAGGTCGCAATCGATGTCGACAATCGCCTCCACGATGGGTGGATTCCGAAGTCGCGGGTGCGGGCGAGAGCGCTTGGCCATGAGCTAGAAAGTCTCTGCTTACTGCACCTTGAACACCTTCATCACCTCATCGCCGAGGTGATTGATCACCTTCACGGCGATTCGCTTGCCCTTCGGCTTCTCGAACGGCCGCGACGTGTCGCTGTTCAGCGTCGCCCACGCCTCCGGATCGATCTCGGCCTTGAGTGTTGTCTTCAGCGCACTGTAGGGATCGTTCGCACCGAGGAAGTAGGCGTGGCGGACGAAGAAGCTCTCCTCGTTGTAGTCTGTGTCGATGAACCAGCAGGCTATCCCGTCGGCGTTGTCGCTGACCACCTCGCCGGTCTGCGGCTTGAACACATCGACCCCTTTCAACTTCACACGTAGCTTCCCGTCTCTCTCGTGAATGAGCTCGATGTCCGGCTCGCCAAAGATGACGAAGAGATTGCCCTTGCCGGTCGCCTTGAGGTCTTCAGCCATGTGCAGGTCTGCGTTCATGCGCGCCTTCAACACTGGGATGCGACCGAGCTTGTTGAACTCGGTCGTGTGAGCCTCGTAGTTGAACGCGCAGGCGATCAACGCGTCGAAGCCGGCGTCGCCCGCTTCACGAGCGGCAGCGACGAGATCGGCCCGCAGCACCGTGCCGAATTCCGGGCCGATGAAGATGGCTGCGCGCTTCTCGGTATTGCCCTCCAAGTAGCGGCCCTCCGCGCAAACATAACCGCCGCCAGCCCAGGGCGTAAGCGCCGTGAAGGTGATCCGATCCTCCTTGTGCGCCTGCTGCACGCCAGCGACCTTGAGGTTCTCGAGGATGATTTCAGGGAACGACTTCTTGGCGCCGTACTGACCACCATCTTGATCGAGCCCGTCGATCAACTCGTCGTTCTCGTCTACGCCGAGGATCCGGTGTGGGCTGAGACTCTCAACGGTGAAAGGACCTGCGACCCGGACCTTTCGCTTATCGTCGTAGGGTTTGTCGTAGAGGTACTCGAACTCTGCCTTGGCGGCGATCGAAGCATCGATCTCCCTCTGACGGCCGATGCGTGCCTCCCACCATTCAGCGTGGAGGTTTTTCGCAGGCTCGGGCCAGGACTTGTCCGCTTCCCGCGGGGCTTCCCATTCCTGCCACTGCTTCTTAGTGGCGGCGCCTAGCTTCTCGCGTAGCGGTTCGAGTTGCGTCTGCCACCGATCCCAGATCACATCGATCTCGGCATTGTTGGCGATGGATTTGAGAGTGATGTGTGGCACGCGCTCGTAGACAAAACCGTGACGTATGTTCCCCTGCACGGGTTTGGTGCTCGGTGCGACGCGGGCGATTTCACCCTCCTTGAGTTGGCCTTCTTGGGAGTCTGCCAACAAGTAGAAGGGATAGCGCGCGCCCATTATGCGCGCACGCGCTAGGGCCAGAGCGACACGAGACGTGTCGATAGTGACCCAACGTCGGCCCCACTGCTCCGACACGAAGGCAGTAGTGCCTGAGCCGCAGGTCGGATCAAGAACAAGATCGCCCGGGTCTGTCGCCATCAGAATGCAACGCTGGATCGCGACCTCAAGCGTTTGAACAACGTATACTTTGTTCGAGCTAAAGCCGGCGGTAATGGTATCTGTCCAAATATTGTTTGATCTTTGTACAGAAAAATCTTCCAAGAATCGCAAATATCGAATTTGGGTTCCACTCTTCCTAACCCGGTCTGCTTTGATTAGCCGGCCGAAGCCTATTTCTCCCGTGGTCCAGAATCTGCGGCCAGGCTGAAAGGTCTCGCCCCTAAACTCTACGTCGAAGCTTCCCGGCGGCCGTGATGAGGTCAGAGAAGTAAGCTGGTATCTACGGCCAGCATCGTCTTGATTTGAGTAATCCCTCTGGGCAGTCAGAGTATCTAATTTTGAACGATACAAGTTTCTGTATTTGAGCGAAGCCTTGGATCGCGCGAACCACAGGATCACATCATTGACATTGGGTAGGAAATCACTTGGCTGATCACCGGTCTTCTGCATGACGATTTCGGAGATGAAGTTATCATCTCCAAACACTTCATCCAGCACCGTTCGGACGCGATGAACGTTCTCGTCCCCAATCTGGACGAAGATGGAGCCCGAATCGGAGAGCAAATCGCGAGCAACCGTGAGACGGTCACGCAGGTAGGTAAGATAGCTGTGGACGCCATCGCGCCACGTATCGCGAAACGCCTTCACCTGCTCAGGCTCGCGCGTGATGTGCCCAGCATTGCCGTCCTTCACGTCACGGCTCGTCGTTGACCACTGGAAATTGCTGTTGAACTTGATCCCGTAAGGCGGGTCGAAATAGATGCACTGCACCTTGCCGCGCAGGCCTTCGCGCTCGGCGAGACTCGCCATCACCTGCAGTGAGTCACCAAGGATCATCCGGTTCGACCAGTTCTGGTCGTGCTGATAAAACTCGGTCTTGTCGACGCCCTTGGGAATGCCATTGAAGTCAGAGAACAGGTCCGGCGTCAGGTCGCCGCTCTCGTGCTCACGCTCCCGCGTCGCGCGCAGCAGATCGTCGATCAGGACCTTCGGGTGGACTTTTTCCTGGATGTAGAGCGGCGGCGCGTGAACGACGAGATCGCTCCAGTCCTGCTCGTCCTTGCCGCGCCACACGAGCTGAGGGTCAAGATCGCGGTTGCGCGGGTAGTAGATCTTCTTCGGATGCTGCTGCTCCTTCTCGAGAACGGACTGATATTCCGCAGTTGGAATGTTCTTCCGCTTGGCCTCGTCGTGCTTGAGCGTCTCGACCGATTTTTTCTTTGCGGGTTGCCTCGCCATCGTCAGTGTCCCACGTGCCAGTCTGCCGGCTTCATGCCTGCAAGCAGCCTTGCGACCGGCTCGGCTGCACCATGATCCACGGCCCATTGGAGACGCGAGTGAAACCGGCTGCGCTTGTCGCTGTCGGACGTTTCCCACCATGCCGCCAGGATCAACGGCAATGGCGGCTCCCAACCGGCGCCAATTCTTCGCCGCTCCGGTAACAACTCCCAGAGTTGCTTCCAGACCTTGGGCTGCGGGCAGACGCGCCCACCCCTGCTCGCTTCTGTCATCAGGTCCTCAAGGTTCGTCGTCATTTCTGACTGCCCGCATCAGGCAAATTCCATCACGCGACGCGCATCGATCATCTTGTCGAACTCGCCTTTGACCCTTGCCTCGAAATCCGACCCGATCTGGTAGATGTCGGTGAACTCCGCGAACGCCCAGCGGCCGTAGGTGCCGAGATGGTTCACACCCGGCACCCAGTAGGTCTCCATAGTGGCCTTCTTCTCTTTCGCGTCCTCGCGCCGATAGCCCTTGATCTCGACCACGAGATTGAGCAGGTCGCCCTCCCCGTGACCATCGTCAACCCTGATGATGAAGTCGGGCATGTACTTCCGGTTCTCGGAGCCGTACCGGTACGGCACCTCGAGCCCGAGATTGTGGTTCTTGGTGTAGGCGATCACTTGCGGATGCTGCTCGGCGACGCGGCAGAACTCCGCCTCCCAATCCGAGTCCAGAATGACCCAGTTGACCTGGTTCTTGGGCGGCGGACCGTTGGTCTCCCACCGGTCGGTGCGCGAGGTGTTGAAGCGGACGTGGCGGGTAGACCCCGTGTGATTGTAGGGATCGAGCAGCGCCTTGATCGGACGCTCGCCGATGAACTTGCGCGTAATCGCCGCGGTGATGCGGTTTGCGGCCATGTCGGCGAGCGTCTTGTACTTCAGCTGCGCCGGATAGGTGCCACCCTTGCAGATGAGATAATCATCCAGCCACTGCTTGGCGACGCGCTTGAGCTGGCCGAACAGATAAAGCTTCGGATCCTCACCGGCATCGCGCCATTTTGTCATCAGGAGATGAGTCGTGAGCTCATAGAGAACCTGGGACGGCCGAACGTCGCCGGTGTGAGCGAGCGTCAAATTCACCGGCGCACCTATGATGCCGGAGTTCTGTGTTTCGGTCGCACCGACGAGGTCAGGCGTCAGCTCTAGAACGGAATCATCATTGAAGTCGGCTGTGAGCCGCTCGGTCGGAAGCTCAACACGATACCCTTCCACGCGCGGAAAGCGGATTTCGAGGGCATCGCGCTCCGGCGAGATCGCCTTGACCTGCACGGTCTCGCGCGGCGGCTGCGGCGGCGCGATCACCGGCTTGGCGGTGAAATCGAAAGGTATGCCGAAGACGTCGGCGTATTCGACACTGAACAGCCCTTCGTCGTTGAGATCATAGGACTGGCGGCGGAGCGCACGGCCGATGACCTGCTCGCAGAGCAGCTGAGTGCCGAAAGCGCGGACACCAAGCACGTGCGTGACGGTGTTGGCGTCCCAGCCTTCGGTCAGCATCGAGACCGAAACCACGCAGCGGATGCCGCCGCCAAGTGCGCCGGGCTTGCCAACCGTGTTCATCACCTCCCTCAGCAGATCCTGGTCAGTGATGTTGTCACCGGCACGGAGGTCGCCTGTGCGCTCCACGATCTCGCGACGGAAGCGCTCGATCTCGTCTTCGGCCATGGCGCGGAAATTGTCGTCCAGCGCGTCGCCGGCCTCGAGCTGCTCGCTGTCGATCAGCAGTGTGTTCGGCCGCGGCAGCGGATCGCCAGTGACCTCGTCAAAGTTGCTGAAGAGCTTGTGCCTGCCGTTATGGAAGCTGCTCGAGCCGTCGGCGTTTTCGCGACGAAAGCCGGAAATGAAGTCATAGACGAGCTTGGAGATCGCCGTGTTCTGGCAAACGATGATGAAGCAAGGAGGGACCTTGATGCCACTTTCGGCCCAGAGGTTGAACGTTTTCTCGTAGTGACCGTAAAGCGCCTCGATTGCCGTCTGAAGCGGGATCGGCAGATTGAGCGGGTCGAGCTTATCGGCCTTCGTGCGGCCGGCTCTGGGCAGGGACGGCTTCGCCGTCTTGAGGTGCTCCCACAGGTTCCGGAACATCGGCATTGCGTTGCCCGGAATATTCTCAGCGACCGGCACGCGCGGCAGCTTGACGATGCCACATTCGATCGCGTCCATGAGCGAGAAATCGCTCATCGTCCAGGGAAACAGCGTACCCTCAGCATAGCCCGAGCCGCGCAGGAAGAATGGCGTTGCCGACAGGTCGATGACACGGCTGAGGCCGAGCTTGCGGTTCACGGCCTCGAGCCCCGATATCCAGAGGCGAGCTGCCTCGTTCATCTTCTCGGCTTCTTTCTTCTCCTCGCCCTTTAGGTCCTCGTCGTCCGCCTCCTTGGGCTTCTCGCGGTAGCAGTGGTGCGCCTCATCATTGATGACGAGGATGTTCTTCATGCCCATCAGGTCCGGCATGACCCGCTGCAGCATCTGGCCCTCGGTTTCCTGCGTTTCCAGCTCGTCGCCGGTGCGCCCCGTGAGAAGCTGGCGCCCGCCCTTCGAGAGCTCGATGCGCTCCCGCAGCTTGAAGGCGTGGTAGTTCGTGATGACGATCTTGGCGCGGTTGATGTCATCGAGCATGTCGTTCGGCACGATCTCGCGGTTCGCGTAGTAGCTCTCGAGATCGTTCGGCTGCAGGACGCGCAAGCGGTCCTTGATGGTGAGGCCCGGGGCGCAGACCAGGAAGCCGCGCGTGAACGATTTGCTCCCCGGCCGCCGAACCGCGTTGACCGTCTGCCATGCGATGAGCATGGACATAACGGTGGTCTTGCCCGCTCCGGTGGCAAGCTTCAACGCGAGCCGCATCAGTTCCGGATTGGCGTCCTTGTTGGCCGCGACAAGGTGATCGACGAGGCGCTTGCCGCGCGCCGTCTGCGGCGCGACCTCGGTAAGCCAGATCGCGGTTTCCGCCGCCTCGACCTGGCAGAAGAACGGTCGGACACCGGCAAACTTGTGGTGCCGCCAGTGCTGCAGCAGTCGGGCGGTTTCCGGCGTGACCTGCCAGTCGTTGGAGTTGGGCAGTGCGCGCCAGGCGTCGACGTAGCCGCGAACCTCGTTGATGATCGAGGTCGGATCGTATTGCTGTTCCGACGTCGAGAGGCCCTTCCCTTCGTCGAACACGAACCCCTTCTGTCCGCTGGCCTTG
>Ga0187784_10004060_pt1 | contig 11851 bp, 10 predicted proteins | sample 1015_SJ02_MP15_2_FD_132964 | JGI IMG/M metagenome (GOLD analysis project Ga0187784, IMG submission 132964) | Tropical peat soil microbial communities from peatlands in Department of Meta, Colombia - 1015_SJ02_MP15_20_MG | ecosystem: Environmental > Terrestrial > Soil > Wetlands > Peat | place... | reverse complement strand
TCTCCGGGTGCGTGCCAGCACGCTCGAATATCGCGCCGCGCTGGGCTACACGGCCGACAATTTCCTAACGGACCGAAGCTTGAGCTTGCAGCTCACCGGGTACGCGGACAAGACACAGGACATCAACACCTTCACCTCGACCCGCTTCGAGGGTGGGCTGCAATTGGTCCAAAAACTTTCTCCCGCAAGCTCACTTCTGTACCGCTATTTCTACCGCCGGGTGGAGGCTTCCAACATCGCCAAGACGATCAACCCGGAACAGATTCCCTTGCTGAGCCAGCCCACGCTCGTGTCGGGCGTCGGAGTTACCTATGCGCGCGATCGTCGTGACGATCCCGGCGACGCCAAGCACGGAACCTTCAACACGATTGACGTCAGCGATGCGTTCACAACTGTAGGATCTAGCGCCAGTTTTTTTCGCGGTTACTTCCAGAACTCGTCGTTCCATACGTTCGGCCGCTCGTTTGTGTTTGCTCGCTCGGTGCGCTTCGGTTTTGAGGAGCCCCTTGGCAACACAATCGAGGGCAACACGGCTTTCAATCCCTCGCAGTGCACGGGGACGCCGCCGGCCGTCACCTTTCCCGTGATTCCTCTGCCGGAGCGCTTCTTTGCGGGAGGCGGCACATCGCTGCGTGGCTTCGGGCTGAATCAAGCAGGCCCACGCGATCCGTGCACCGGATTTCCGATCGGCGGTTTGGCATCGCTCGTCTTCAATCAGGAGTTGCGCTTTCCGATGCGGCTCCCGTTCGTGGGCAATCGGATCGGCGGAACGGTCTTTTACGATGGCGGCAACGTGTACACGGATGTGAATCACATCTCGCTTAGGTGGAAAGCGCCTTCGCTTACTGATCTCGACTACTTTTCGCACACCGTTGGTTTCGGCCTGCGCTACCCGACTCCCGTTGGGCCGGTGCGGGTGGACTTCGGCTACCAACTGAATCCGCCGTCGTATCAGGTCTTCAACACGACAACGATGACGACGCAGGCCCTACAGCTTCCCCATTTCGGATTCTTTTTCAATATCGGACCGGTCTTCTAATGCGCCGCACGAGCCTCATTCTCGGGTGCATCGCGTGCCTCGCCGTCACAGCGTCGAATGGCGCGATCGGCCAGTCCGCCGGCTCATCGCCCTCTCCGGCGAACGCGGCCACGCCCGATAGTTCCCGAAGCATCGACGAAGTCGCCGCGCGAATCGAGGACGACGTCTTGATGGAAAGCGAGGTTCGCGAACTCGCCACCTTTCAGCGGCTGGTGGACGGTCAATCGAAGCCGCGCGCCGATCTGATTCGCGAGCTCGGTGATCAGTGGGTCGTGCGTGGAGAAGCGGACGCGGCGAAGTATCCGCAGCCGTCGCCAGACGATGTGGATCACGCCTACTCGCAACTCGCCGCGCGCTTTTCGTCGCCGGAGGAATTCAAGGCTCGCTGTGCTGCCGTCGAACTGACGGAAGCGCAGGTGCGGCGAATGCTAGCGCAGCAAATCTATCTTTCGCGATTCCTCGACTATCGATTTCGTCCTGCCGCGCAAGTGGACCAGAAACAGATCGAGACCTACTACAACGATGAGCTTGCTCCGCAGTTGAAATCGCGCGGCCAGCCCGTCCCCCCGCTCGACGATGTCGAAGATACGATTCGCGAGGTGCTTGTCCAGCGCGCGATCAGCGAGCGCGCCACGCAGTGGCTCGATGAAACGCGCTTGCGTCTCAAGATCGATGTCATGCCCGAAGGAGACCGTCCGTGAAGCCCCGATGGAGACGCTGGACGAGGCACGCGCTCGTATGGGCGGTGATGGTGGTTCTGGCTGTTGCGGTTGTGTACAAGTCAGGTCTTGCTGAGCGATGGATTCGCGGAATACTGATCACCCGGCTCGAGCAGGCGAGTGGAGCACGGGTCGAGATGGGCGCTTTTCATTTCGATTTGTGGAGCCTGCGCGTCGAGATTCAGAATCTGACGTTGCACGGCCTGGAAACCGCGAATCAACCGCCGCTCTTTCATGCCGATCGTGTGGACGTGCGCATTCGTATCCTTTCGTTTTTCGGACGAAAGATCGCTCTGGATCGCCTAATTGTGGACCGGCCGGAGGTGGCAATTCGTTTGGACGCGGACGGACGCAGCAACCTCCCGTCGTCCAAGCGCCCGCAGAGCAACCGGCCTTGGCGCACGACGCTTTTCGATCTGCGCATCGGCCGGCTCGATTTGCGAAACGGCAGCGCAGCGTACAACAACGTGCGGGTGCCGCTTGCCATGCAAGGCCACGATCTCAGTTTCATCCTCCGCTATGATGCGCCGCAGAATGGCGCTGACTCCTACGTCGCAAGCCTCGATTGGAAGCAGGTGAGACTCGCGGCGCGGCGCGACGTTCCGTTCCCGTTCGATTTGTCCGCGAAGCTCACGCTGCGTCGCGACTCGTTTGAACTCGACGAACTCGCGCTCGAGGCATTGCATTCGAGGCTCAATCTGCAAGCGGACTTGCCGACCTTTGCACGCTCCGACTGGGACTTCAAATACCGGGGGCGGCTGTCTTTAGCGGATATTCGCAACGTGATGCGCCAGCCCACCACGCCTGACGGCGACGCGGATTTCTCTGGCCAGGCTCACTACCGATCGACAGCCGGGCCCGGCGCTGCCGCGGGCAGCGAATGGACCGCAAGCGGCTACTACTCCAGTCAAGATGTTGCGTTGCCCTACCGCTTCTATCATGAAAAGGGAATCGAGACGTCGGGAGACTACACGGTTGCCAAGCGCAAGCTCGTTGTTCCCGACCTCAAGGTGCGAGCTCTCGGCGGCGCGATCGACGGCCAGCTCGAAATGGACTTCAAAGATCTCGCTTTCCATACGCAAACGCGGGTTCGCGGCGCGAGCCTGGCCCGGCTTTTCGACACGCTCGACAACGACGAGCTGCCGGTCCGCTCCCTACATTGGGACAGCGTCGTGGACGTGGACTCGGCGAACACTTGGAACGCCAACTTCAAGAATTTCCGCACGACCGGCCAAATGCGATGGTCGCCGCCCAACACGCCCGGCGCAGGCGTGATCCCGGCCACGGCCCAAATCAACTTCGATTACCGCAGCGACCAGCAAGTCGTTTCCGCGTCGAAGAGCGAGATCACGACCCCGTCCGCTCAGGTCGCGTTTGACGGCATGCTCGGCGCCAAAGATTCGGCGCTGGAGGTGCGGTTCACCACCGACGACCTCTTCCAATGGAACGATTTCATCAGCGCGATCCGCGGCCCCGAGGCTGGCGCTCACCGCATCGGAGGAAAGGCGGCGTGGCACGGGCGTGTCGTCGGTCCCCTGACCGAAGTCGCATTCGTCGGCCACATCACCGCGACGAACCCCCAGTACGACACTCTCGCTTGGGACCAATTGGACGGCGACATGGAGTATTCGCCCGACGGCTTTCTCTTGCGGGACGCCACTCTTCGCAGTGGTAGCGCTTCGTCTAGACTGAATCTGTCGCTTCAGTTCGCCGGCGACTGGAACTTTCTGCCTTCAAGCTTGTGGACACTCGACGCGCAAGTTGCGCGTGCTTCCGGTGATGATTTGCAGGCAATACTCGGGACGAAATACGCGCTTTCTGTCGAAATTACCGCGGACGTGCATGCCGCCGGCACGCGAGCTGAGCCGGTGATCGATGCCAACTTCGTGGCCGAGAACATCGATGCTCAGAGTTGGCACGCAGACCGATTGAGCGGCCAATTTCGTTGGGACCACGATCTCGTCAAGCTGTCCCACGCTGAACTCCGCGAAAGTTTCGGAACCATTGCCGGCGATCTGGCGTATCGGACGGCCGAACAACAAGTGGAGTTCAATCTGGCGAGCACGGGCATCACGCTCGACCGGATCAAGGGTCTGCAGACGGCGTCCCTGCCGATCGGGGGGCGCCTCGATTTTGATCTTCGGGGTGGCGGACCGTTGTTCGCTCCCACTGCCCAAGGCCACTTGAAGATAACGAATCTCCTCCTCGGCACCGAAAACGAGGGAGACTTTGCAGGGCAACTCGTCTCGGACGGCGCAAAAGCCCATCTGATGCTTTCCTGCGAACCGTCATCTGAAAAGCTTCAGGCGGACCTCATAATGGGACTCACCGGCGGCGAACCAATCTCCGGAAAAATGTCCGTGCAGCAGTTCGATCTCGACCCGCTGATTGCGGCCGGGTTGCATCTCTCTCATTTGACCGGCCATGGTAGCGCCGATGCCGCCTTCACGATTTCCGGATCGCTGCGCCAGCCCGACTCGATCGAAGTGGATGCGAACATCGCGCGAATCTCGTTCAACTACGAACTCGTTCAACTGACGAACGATCAGAGTATTCGTCTGGCGTATCGCCGCAACGAGATTCGCATCGAGCAAGCCCGGCTTCACGGACCGGACACCGACCTGCAGCTCAGCGGCTCGGCGCGGTTCGACCGCGACCGGCGCCTCGATTTTTCGATCTCCGGAGGCGCGAACCTGCGGCTCGTCACTGGTTTTCTACCGGACCTCAACGCGCATGGCCGAACTGACGTAAACGTTTCCGTGCAAGGCACCATGGCCCAGCCTCGAGTGACCGGCACCGCCACAGTGCGAGGTGCCTCGGCCACGTACGCTGACTTTCCTGTCGGCTTGAGCAATGTGAACGGCGACTTCATCTTCGACAAGAGCCGGTTGCTCTTCGATCGCGTCACGGCCGAAGCTGGCGGCGGACAATTGACGCTCAGCGGCAACGTCGCGTATGGCGAAGGGCCTGTGCGGTATCAGGTCACTGCAACCACCTCGACCCTTCGCATTCGCTACCCAGTCGGCATGAGCTGGCTTGCCGCCGGCTCTCTTCAGCTTTCCGGGACGAGCGACGCTGCCCTCGTCAGTGGGCACGTGCAGGTGGAACGGCTGCTGTTCGCCGAGGGCGTCGATGTCGCCGCATTTTTCGCCTCTTCCTCAGAGACGGGCCCCAGCCCGACTTCCACGTCGCCGTTCCTGCAGAACCTAGCGTTTGATGTGGAGGGGCGCACTACTCCCGGAGCACGTATGGAATGGACTGGCGCGCACGTCGAAGTCGAAGGTGACGTCCGCCTCCGCGGGACCTGGGACAGGCCCGTGCTGCTCGGTAACATTCACTTGCTCAGCGGCGAAATGCCCTTCCGCGGTAACAATTTTGAGCTGACGCGCGGCGATATCAATTTCTCGAACCCGTTTCGCCTCGACCCGGTGCTCAACGTCGAAGCTACTTCGACGATCAACCAGTATGAAGTCACAATCGATTTTTCCGGCCCAGCCAGCCATCTTTCCTTGAACTATCGGTCCGATCCGCCGCTGCCCGATGCCGATATCGTCGCGCTGCTCGCGCTCGGCAGTCCGGGTGAGGGAGCGGCCTTGCGCGCGCAGCCCGGCGCAGCGGAGAACTACGGCGCCACGGCCTTGCTTTCCGAAGCGATCTCGAGCGGAATCGGCGGGCGCATCGAGCACCTCTTTGGCATCAGCTCGTTCCGCGTGGACCCGTTCGTCGCCGGAACCGCGACGGAATCAAACGCCGCCGCTCGCGTCACGATTCAGGAGCAGATCGCGCGGGACCTTACGATTACGTATTCCACAAACGCTGCGACCTCGAACCAGTATCAGCTGATCCAGGTCGAGTACACGCTGCGCCGCGGTCTCTCGGTCGAATTCTTACGCGATATCAACGGCACATACGGCTTCGACATCAAATTTGTGAAGCACTTCAAATAGGGGTTGGCGCCGTCTATTCGGGCATCACAAAGAGCGAGTCGGGCGAGAGTCTCACGTGCCACGGCAGCGGGTGGTTCCGAAACCGCTCCCACTTTTCCTTGAACACCTCGGCTTGCAGATCGTGGCTGCCGGATTCGTCGGCTGGCTTGTGCAGGCGCAGATAGAGGGTGATGCGGAAAGGCGTCTCCGAGGACCGGACGAGCCAGCACGGGAACACATTCTCTTCTTTCGGTGCCTCGCCGGACGATTCTGCGAAGTCGATATGGTGCGCGCGAATCCCTACGTGCGCTGGCGGGCGCGAAAACACCTGCTTGACGCGCAACTTGCAACCCCAATCACTCGCCTCGATTGTGTCGCCCGAAATCGCGCGCGCCCGGGAGAAATTCTTGCATCCCGTCAGCCGCGCCGCCTCGATGCTTGGTGGCCTGCGAAAGATCTCCTCTCGCGGCCCGAGCGCGGCCACGCGCCCGCGCGAAAGCACTAGAAGCCGCTCGCTCAGCCGATAGGCTTCCTCGATGTTGTGCGTCACCAGCAGGGCTGGCCCACGATATAAACGAAACGTCTCGTGAAGCTGCGCTTCCATCTGGCTTCGCAGGTGCGTATCGAGCGCCGAGAGCGGCTCGTCGAGCAGCAGCGCCTCCGGCTCGACGGCCAGCGCGCGCGCGAGCGCAACGCGCTGCTGTTCCCCGCCTGACAGCTGCCGGGGGTAGCGCTGCGCCAGTTCATGTGCGTGTGCCCGTTCGAGCAGCCTGAGCACGCGGGAATCTCGCTCGCCCGTCGACAGATTCCGCAGGCCGAATCCGACGTTCTCTGCCACCGTGCGATGCGGGAAGAGAGCGTAATGCTGGAAGAGCATTCCCACTCGCCGGTCACGAGCCGGCACGCGCACCCGGCGCTCGGTATCGAGCAAGACTCTGTCGCCGAGTACGATTTTGCCGCGATTCGGACGCTCGATGCCTGCGATGCACCGTAGCAGCATCGTCTTCCCGGCGCCAGACGGCCCCAGGATGGCCAGTGGCGCATCCTTCGCGGAGAACTCTACATCCAGCGTGAATTCCGGGAGTCTCTTTTCGATGCGGACCTCGAGTGCCATGTCAGCGCCGCGCCCAGCGCGCTGGACCCTGCGCCTGCGTCCAGTAGTACAGCCCGCCAAGCAGCGCGAGCGAAATCGCGACGTCTGCCGCACACCAGGCCACCGCGCTTTGCATGTCGTCGGCCTCCACCGCAAAGTAGATGGCAATCGGTATCGTTGCGGTCCTGCCGGGAATGTTACCGGCGAGCATGAGCGTCGCGCCGAATTCTCCGAGAGCGCGAGCGAATGAGAGAATCGTTCCGGCAAGCACGCCCGGCCAGGCCAGCGGCAACGCGATCTCGCGGAACACGCGCCACTCCGCCGCGCCGATGGTTCTCGCTGCTTCGAGGTACCGCGCATCCACCTGTTCCAGCGCCGCGCGCGCCGTCAGGTACATCAGGGGAAACGAAACGACGGACGCCGCGATCACAGTCGCAGGCCACGAAAAGACCACCGTCGTGCCCAGCTGCAGGAACAGTTTGCCGAGAGGGCCATTGCGACCAAAGAGCAATAGCAGGAAGAAGCCGACCACCGTCGGAGGCAGCACCAGTGGCAGGAGGCACGCGCCGTCAACCAGGGCCATCGCTGGGCCGCGGTGCCTCTCGCGCCACGCCGCTGCAGCGAGCCCTGCGAGCAGCGTAATCAGCGTGGCCGTGAAGCTGGTTTCGAGCGAGATCCACAGCGGAGACCAGTCCGTCGCTGTCGGCAAGCTCATGGGCAAAGGATTATAGCCGCCCGATCTGCGTTTGGTTCAGTTTTCGCGTCGGTCGCAGCCTCGTAGCCTCACTCCAGTTTATTGTCGGGAATCGATGTTCACTTCGGAGTCGGGCCAGGCGAGGGAGAGGGCGTCGGCTCCGGAGCGGCATTCGCGCCGGGAGCGGTCTGTCCGCTTTCTGGCGGGAGGATCTGCTTCAGCTCGGGGTACTCGTCCTCCATGCCTCGAAGAACCCTGAGAGCCGATGTCTGTTCGATTTCGATGCCTGCTGTTTGCGACTGACGCTCCACATCGGGAAGTGCCTTCACCACGCGCTGGCCGAGTGGGGACTCGTAAAACTGAATCAGTCCTTGGATTTCTTCCATCGAGAAGGCCTTCGCATAGATGGGAATGATGGCGTCAGTCACCCTGGTGGCCGCCGACGTTGCCGCAAACTTCCGGTTAAACGCGTCCATGAATTTCGGCAAGTTCTCCGTTGCAATCGCGTGGCTCGCTCCATCGCGGACCTGCCCGGCAAGATACGTCGCAATATTGTCGCCCAGTTTGACGGTCTGTGTGACGTCCATCAAATGGCGGATCGCGGCTTCCTTCGCCGGATCGACCTTTGCATCTGAATCGGCTGGCGCTGGCTTCGCCGCCTCGTCCCCGGTGCGAGCAGTCGCCGGGGACTGCGTCATTACGCCGGGCTGGTGCTGCGGCGCCCTTTGCGGTGAGGGAGAAGCTGGCGCTGGCGCTTGCGCCTGCGCCAGACCGGCCAGATAGAGTGCTGCCAATACTGCGACGGCGAGTTTCATTCGAGTCTCCTGGGAGCGGCCTTTCATAGCGCGACAACGATCATAGCGAAGCGAAGGTACGGCGTCACGATCCCATTTCATCGGCGTGAGCCCGGGTCGCGCCACATCGCTCTTTGGTGGTAGCATTTCGCTGCCCTGTGATAACTTCGCGGAGATGAGGAGCTTCTCCCGCCGTTTGTCAGGCATATCTTCCGGATGAATCAAAACGGTTACAGTTGCCCCCACAACCGACCAAGCTTCGAGGCGCTGCAGCACGAGATGGTTGCTCGCCAGATTTGCGGCTGCGGATGAACGCGCGCGCGCCCGAACTCTCCATAGTCATCCCAGCGTACAACGAGCGGCAACGCCTTGGCCGGACGCTTTCGCGCATTTGCGAATATTTTGCGACCACGCCGCTCGGAACAGATGGGATCGAAATCATCGTCGTGGATGACGGCTCGACGGACGGCACGCCGGAGATCGTGCGCGAGTTCGCCCGGGAAATACCCCGTCTCCGCTTGGTTTCGAATCGCGTGAATCGCGGCAAGGGTTTCAGCGTCCGCCATGGCATGCTTGAGGCACGCGGCCGCATCGCTCTTTTCACGGACGCTGATCTCTCTGCTCCCATCGAGGATTCCCGTAAGCTGCTCACGGCGATCCGGGCCGGCTATGACGTGGCTTTCGGTTCACGCGCCATCGACCGCACGCTGATCTTCGTGCACCAGTCGCGATTCCGAGAGGTGGCCGGGATCATTTTCAACGGTTTCGTGCGCATCTTCACAGGCCTTGCCTTCCACGATACGCAGTGCGGCTTCAAAGCGTTCGTTCTCCCGAGCTGCCGAATCGTTTTTGAGCAGCAGCGCATCGAGGGTTTCGGGTTCGATCCGGAAGTCCTTTTCCTCGCCCGGCGGCACGGACTGAGAGCGATCGAGGTTCCTGTCCGCTGGGCGCACGATCCGGCCACCAAGGTCCACGTCTTCCGCGACAGCCTGCTGATGTTCGGAGATCTGATCTATATCCGCTGGAATTGGCTTCTGGGCCGTTATCCTGTCGCCCGATCGTCCCGGAGGCAATCCGAAGCCCTCTGAAGGGTTTCTGGGCCATTTCTGCTTTGTGACGGAGACTTTACATTGCAAAGTACTTGACATTCTTTCTGCCCTTGGTAGCCTAGTTGCATGGTTCCCTTCGGTTCCCACCGGCCTCGCCCTGTGGACCCGGTCGCACTCGATGACCGCGCCCGCGACAATATCCGCTTTATTCGTGAGACCATGGAACGCGCCACCTCGTTCACCGCGGTGCCGGGGTGGGGCGGAATTGCTATGGGCATCACCGCGATCGGGGCTGCTGTGATCGCGTCCCGGCAGACTTCCTCCTTTGCTTGGCTGCTCACTTGGATCTGCGAGGCGGCCCTGGCTATCGCCGTCGCTGTCTGGACCACCTACACGAAGGCTCGCGAAGCGGGAACCGCGCTGCTCTCTGGCCCGGGTCGGCGTTTCGTGTACAGCTTTGCTCCTCCGCTGCTTGTCGGATTGCTGTTGACTTTGGTGCTGGCCCGCATCGGCTTGCTGGATGTTGTGCCGGGTGTCTGGCTCCTCCTTTACGGCACCGCCGTCGTTACCGGCGGCGCTTTTTCGATCCGCGTTGTGCCATTGATGGGCCTCTGCTTCATGGTTCTGGGCGCAGTCGCGCTCTTTTGCCCAGCCCGTTGGGGCAACGCGCTGCTCGGCGGCGGGTTTGGCGGGTTGCATTTGATTTTCGGTGCCGTGATCGCGAGGAAGTATGGCGGCTAAGTCAGGAGCGTTCCGCAGCGCGCGCGAGGAGAAGGGAAGACGCGGCACGCCAAGCGCGCTGCCGGCCAAAGCGGCGGCCACAAGTCTCGATCGTGTCATTCACGAGCGCACGCGCCTCGCGATTCTGAGCGCACTCGCTGTAAATGCCTCGCTCACTTTCAACGAACTCAAAGAGCTGTTGCGCGTCACGGATGGCAACTTGAGCGTCCACGCCCGCAAGCTGGAAGACGCGGGCTACGTCAGTTGCACGAAATCGTTTGCCGGTCGCGTTCCGAAGACCGAGTACAAGCTGCTGCCTGCGGGCCGCCGCGCTTTGGAAGATTATTTGGATCATATGGAAGCCCTGATCCGCGCTACGCGGGAGGGCTAGAGAGGCAATTCTTCACATAACAATGGGCAATAGCGCCGCACGAGTCATTCCCGCTCCTAAAATTCACGTCGCCATACTACTCGACGGTAACGGCCGCTGGGCTGCCGCACGGGGCCTGGCGCGTTCCGAAGGCCATCGCGCCGGAGTCGCCGCAGTTCGCCGTGTCGTACGCGCCGCGCCAGCTCTTGGCATCGGTACGCTGACTTTATACGCGTTCTCCTCCGACAACTGGGAGCGTCCCTCGCCCGAGGTGAATTCTCTGCTGACCTTGCTGGAGGACTATCTTCGCGCCGACGCGCCCGAGTGCGCTGCGAAAGGCATCCGGCTGCGAGTGGTTGGCCGCCGCGACCGCATTCCGCGCAGTCTCGTCGAAGCCATCGAGTCGGCCGAACGGCAGACTGCGCCGGGCCGCGCGCTCGATCTGCGCATCGCCCTCGATTATTCCTCGCGAGAAGCGATTTTGCGCGCGTCCTGCTGGATGCTTTCGAGCCTCGAGGTTTCCGGCCGCGAATTCGCGCGCCGTCTCGGACAGGTGACGAATGCAGGCGGGCCGGTTTCCGATGTGGACCTTCTGATTCGCACAGGCGGCGAACTGCGACTCAGCGACTTCATGCTGTGGGAATGCGCTTACGCCGAACTCCACTTCACGCCGCGCATGTGGCCTGAGTTTGATGTAGCGGATCTGGAAGCCGCTGTCGAAGACTATTTCGGTCGCGAACGCCGCTTCGGTCGCTTGCCCGAAGCCGCAGCCAGCTAGTCTGCCTTTTCTGCCATCCTGCGCTCGCGCGCCATCTCGAACGCTCTCAGAATTACGCGCGCAGCTGTTTCCGTCAGCGAGTATTTCTCCAGCTCCTCAGGCGCGGCCCACGCGACATCGATCACGTCGCTTCCCGCGCGTGCCTCTCCCCGCAACGCCTCGCACAGGTAGTCGAGCACGATGAAGTGGTAGCGTGCCTTCCCGCCGGGATCGAGGTTGATGCGCTCGAACACCTCGATGAGCTCGCCGACTCGGGCTTCCACCCCGGTTTCCTCAAGCAGCTCGCGCTTCACGCCCTCCAGCAGTGTCTCGCCGACCTCGAGCATTCCGCCGGGAATCGACCACTGGCCCTCGAGCGGCGGCCCCCCGCGGCGGATCAGCAAGGCGCGTCCGCCGGAAATCACGACGCCGCCCACCCCCACCAGCGGCCGCAGCGGGTATTCGCGGCTCTCCGCCATCTTTACGCCAACCTCCGCGACAAAGCTTGACACGAGCGTTATATAATACGCCCTCTGTTGGAAGTTCGCCCGAGGAGGAAAAGTTCCTGTGACTAGGTGCCCGGAATGCGACGCCGAAATCGACTTGCACGAAGATGAAGTCGAAGAGGGCGAAATTCTGACCTGCCCGGAGTGCGAAGTCGAGCTTGAAGTTACACAGACGCATCCCGTC
>Ga0187784_10004059_pt1 | contig 11853 bp, 10 predicted proteins | sample 1015_SJ02_MP15_2_FD_132964 | JGI IMG/M metagenome (GOLD analysis project Ga0187784, IMG submission 132964) | Tropical peat soil microbial communities from peatlands in Department of Meta, Colombia - 1015_SJ02_MP15_20_MG | ecosystem: Environmental > Terrestrial > Soil > Wetlands > Peat | place... | reverse complement strand
TTCGTTAGAGAGTCGGCCAAAACCGAGCTGTAGCCGTTGATGACCATCAGCAAGTTATTGAAGTCGTGCGCCACACCTCCCGCCAACGTTCCAATGGCCTCCATTTTCTGCGATTGCCGCAGGCGCTCTTCCATCTGACTGTATTCGGTGATGTCGCGTAGCGACCCCAGCAAGCCCACAATCTTCCCGCTTGCGTCGCGCCATGGAGCTTTCCTCACTAACAGAACGCGGTTCTGGCCGCCTGTGCTGGACTTGGACTGAAATGTATGGGCCTCTCCGGAGCCCAGCACTATCCTGTCTTCTTCCGAGACCTTCAGCGCTTCCTCCGCATCCAGAAGCTCTGCGGCAGTTTTCCCGATGGCCTGTTGGGGGTTCAGCTTGAACATTCCTGCAAACACCTCGTTTACGATTACGTAGCGCCCTTTTAGGTCTCGGATAAATACAGCATCCCCTGTCCCTTCGAAAACGGACTGGAGAAGCGCGTTGCTTTCTTCCAGCGCCTTCGCGGCCTGAAGTTGCTGCTGTTCGGAGAAAAGAACTCGCCCCGCGGAGCAAGCAAACGAGACAATCACGAGAATCACGGCCAAAAGCAGTTGTTTTTCCGCGATTCCCGCGGCCATCAGCAGGACGATCAACGGGAAAAGCAGCGATGCAAAATGAATCAGGCCCCAACGGCGCCAGCGCTCTTTGGCGCCTCCAGAACGCTCTTGCGTCGGCGCAGTCTGCGGAACTCGCTGGCTGGTAACAGCCAGCACCGTAGCTACGAGAAAAGGAGCAGACCACCCAAGGTCCCATACCGTACCCGTTTGAACCTGTTTGTTCGCCTGCAAATAAAGGTAGGGAATCTCCCCACACACGTAAACGAACAGGAAGATGGCCACGCGGCTGAAAAGAACTCGCGCCACTTTGTTCCTACCCCACGCCGCGACCAACGCGAACGCTGCCAGCAGGATCAAGTCCTCGGCACTGTCTGGAACCCAGGACATCACCGCCCGCGTGCCGACCCAGCCTTGCTTCCAAGCCGTGGGTGTGTCGAAAGTGAACGAGTATGCCGCCAGCGTCAGCACCACCACCTGCAACAGGTCGAAGATGCGCGGCCACTGTTCCCAGTCGAAGCCTTTCTCCTTGTCGATGAACAAAGTCATGGCCAGAGGGGCCATGGCCAAAAAGAATATGACGTCGCTCGGCCAGGGTTGTTGCAGGCTAGCGTGCAAGATGCTGTCGTAATACGTGCAGATGACTTGCGCTACGCTCCAGATGGCACAGCACGCCGCGAACAGCAGCCAGAAATGCTTCGCAAAATGCTCCGTGCGTCGTGAAGCACGGAAACAGGCGAACGCCGCCAGCATCGCGCTGCAGAGTTCGAGTAAGTTGGATAGCAGGGAAATGCCCGAAAACGAGGGAGCGGCCAGCAGTAACGCGGCATGAATTAGCAGCAACGCGAGCGCCAGGAACAGGAAAACACGCCGGTCCCGCGAGTCTGGATGCGGATCGTACACGGCCCCATGGCCCCCATGTTGGATGCAACAGAACGTGTTAATCCATCATGCCGCGTACGCTCAAAAACTCACAAGTAAAATCCTTTGCGAGTTGTCGAATTTCCCTGGTTTTTCCTTGTTTTGGTTGAACCTGTCCTTGGGGCCAAGCACTTGCCGCCCGTGTGCTTTCCTCAGACTGTTGAGATCTACCTCAGCCGCCCAGGTATTTGTGGTATTCCTGATCGCCTTCCAGCGCTTTCGTCAGATTCGAGAACAGGCCCTTGATGCGCTGGCCCAGGCTCTTCTGGGGAGCGACAGTTACGGGTTGAGCCGCGCTGTTCACCGCTGCCGGGCGTCGCAACGCTGTCAGATCGAGTTTCTCGGTAGTTTCGTGCTTCGAACCATCAACCGCGGTAACGGCTTGCTGTTTCATTGCAAATCTCCGCCATGAGATTTTTGCCCTCGATCCTCATTTTGCTTGGCCGAACCAAAGCTCCCCGCAATACAGCTCGGGAGCCGGTCTACAACAAACTTATCGCATCAGAGAATTGCAATCCTCGGACCAACAACTAGCACGTGACTAAATCCCGCTCAAATACCCAAGATTGACGCACTTAGCCTTCTGGACGAAAGCGAGCTTGCGCCTTCACCCTAGCCCATAATCTGTCCTCCGGACAGTGTTTCTAGAATTCAGAAACAAAGACCCTTTTCCTCGCGCGTCCCTCCTGTACTTCAGGACAGCATGCCCTTTCCGCACCTGTCCTTTCAGACAGCGGAACCCGTGGAAACACTTGCGGGATTAACACTGGCGAGCCAAATCAAGCGCGGGTAAATTTGAAAAGTAAAGACAACAAGGGCCACCTAACCGTGTCTATCAAGAGAATCCTTTTGGTGGAAGACGATGAGAGTCTTCGCCACATGGTCGCGAATTTCTTCCGGGCTTCCGAATTCCTGGTGGACGAGGCCGATTCCTGCGCGGTAGCTTATCAGACCTTCCAGTCGGCGAAGCCGGACATCGCCGTTCTCGATTATCAATTGCCGGATGGGGACGCCTTGGGGTTGCTGCCGCGTTTGCGGGAACTCGAACCCTCCATACCTATTATCGTGGTGACCGGTCACGGTTCGATGGAGCTTGGGGCGGCGCTGATCAAAGGCGGCGTCGAGCAATGCCTGTCTAAACCCCTGGAACTCCCGGCCCTCGCGGTAGCTGTACAGAAGACCCTCGAACACAAGCGAAACCAGCAAAAGCAAATTGCTTCCCGGAGCGGTCGCAAACGCGTTTCCATAGATCCTTTCCTTGGCGAAAGCGACGCCATCCGCAACCTCGCTCTCGAGGCCATCCGCGTCGCTCATTCCAACAGTCCCGTGTTGCTTCGCGGCGAAACCGGCACGGGAAAGGGCGTCCTGGCCACCTGGCTGCACGAAAATGGCGACCGCTGCGAGGAAGCCTTCGTGGATTTGAATTGCGCCGGGCTGTCTCGCGAATTCCTGGAAAGCGAGCTGTTCGGGTACGAAAAAGGCGCCTACACCGGTGCTGTAAACTCCAAGCCCGGCTTGCTGGAAGTGGCGCATCGCGGCACTTTGTTTCTCGATGAAATCGGGGACATCGACCAAACCGTGCAGCCAAAGCTGCTGAAAGTGGTGGAGGAGAAGCGTTTTCGCCATCTCGGGGACGTTCGCGACCGCTTCGTAGACGTACGCCTGATTGCCGCAACCCATCAGGACCTCGTCAGAGCCATCGCTGAGCAGAGATTCCGTGGCGACCTTTATTTTCGAGTCAGCACTTTGCAAATCATTCTGCCGCCCCTGCGCGAGCGCATCGCGGACATTCCCTTACTCGCTCAGGACATTTTGGGCAGGATTTCCGCCGAGTTGGACCGGCCGCAGAAGGAGCTCTCCGCGGATGTAATTGACAAGCTGCGGGCGCATTCCTGGCCCGGAAATATTCGCGAACTGCGAAACGTTCTGGAGCGGGCGGTGCTGTACTCGGAGAGGCAGACCCTGGGTCCGGAGGATTTGCGCTTCGAGGAACATGCGCCATCCCCGGACAAACTCTACAATTCGCGGCTCACGCTTGCCGAACTCGAGCGCCTTCACATCAATCGGGTTTTAGAAGAGGAACTCGGACAAGTGGCCTCCGCTGCCGCGCGGCTCGGCATTCCCAAGAGCACCCTGTATCAGCGCATCAAGACCTTGCGCAAAGACCATAACCGCGGATCCTAAGCCCCGCTAGAGCGTGTCTACTTTCTAGACTGCAGTCCAAGATTTGGATGGGACTGTTGGGCAATTCCCGTCGATGACCGGGACGCCCTTGTAAGTTCTTGAAACTTCTATCTTTGCGGATGCCCATCCGAACGCCCCATTGGCAGGGCGATTGCACTACTCGCTGCTGAGCCCAGGTTTCGAGGCGAAAGGGAAAGCCCGTGAAGAAAATTCTGCTCGTGGACGATTCTCGAACCACTTTATTGATGGAGCGCATGATGCTGGAGAAGCGCACCAGCTACCAGTGCATCACCGCGACCAATGGTCTGGAAGCCGTGGAGAAAGCGCAGTCCGAAAGTCCGGACCTCGTCCTGATGGACGTGGTTATGCCGCAGATGAATGGCTTCGAAGCCTGCAAGCGGCTTCGCGAGAACGAAAAAACGCGCGAGATTCCCGTCATCCTGGTGACCACGCGCGGCGAAGAATCCTACATGGAAGCAGGTTTTCAGAGCGGCTGCAACGATTACGTAACCAAGCCGATCAACGGGCCCGATCTATTGAAACTGCTGCACAGCTATCTCAGTGAATAGGCGTGGCATGGAGCGCGTTGCCGAATACCAGGTTTTAGATCGGGGACCCATGGACAGCTATCTCGCTCACAGAGAAGACGCGACCGCAATCCACGAACTGGGAGACCTGCGCCCAGACGCCGCGCGCACGCGGCTTCGCGAATGCAAGGACCAGCAGCACGCCTGCGAAGTGATTCGCGAGATTGTCTCCAATCTCCTGGGATGCGAAGAGATGGCTCTCTTCCAGGTCCACCGGAAACCCGCGCGCCTCTCGCTGATCTGGTCGTTCGGGATTGAGCCCGCCGCGCTCTGTTTGCCGGAGTATCTCAATGATACTGCTCTCTCCGGTGTGCTTGCGGGCCACGCTCACATTGACGATGGCTTTCGTGGCGCGAACGGCATCGGGCGCCACGGAAAGGCCAGCGCCTTCGTGCCCATACGCTTCAATCGGAAAACAGCCGGCGTACTTGTCCTGCTCCGGCTGCTGCCTCAGAAAACAAGAATCGATGCCTTGGATCGTGGACTCCTTGCCGTTCTTTCGCGCGAAGCCGGCAAGCCTCTATTCGGGGCCGCAGCCGGCAGTCCAGCCAGACGGGGAAAAAATCGATGAGTAAGTCAAAGCCATCTTTCGACCCTGCAGCCCTCCCTCCGGAGTACATGAGCAATTTTGAAAAAGAGTGCTCCTCGGCTGCCGGACCCAAGAACCATTTTCTCTATCCTGGGCAAGTGTTCGCCTCGCGGGAAAACTTAACCATCTCGACGATTCTTGGTTCCTGCGCTGCGGTCTGCCTCTGGGACAAACGTAAGAAGATCGGCGGCATGAATCACTACCTGCTCCCCGAGGGCGAGGAGAATTCCGCGAATCCTTACCGTTATGGAAACTTCGCTAATGAGGCCCTGCTGAACAAGTTGCTGGCCCTCGGCTGCGAACTCAAGGATCTCCAAGGCAAGATCTTCGGCGGTGCCAGCCAATTCTCCGCCGATCCGGAAAACTCGCTTGGCTCGCAAAACGTGAAGCTCGCCGAGGAATTTCTGCAAAAATCGCGCATTCCTTTGCTGCTCACGGACGTGTCCGGAAAACGCGGGCGCCGCCTGACCTTTCACACTAGTGACGGCACAACATCTATAAGGGTTTTCGAGAGAGTCTGACGGCGACGCCTATGACCGAGCACATGGACCAAATGGACTTTGATCGCGAAGCGGCCCTGGCCTCCTTCCTCGGAGAAGCCGAAGAGTGCCTCGACGTCATGGAGCAGGCGCTGCTGCAGATGGATTCGGGATCTGCGAACGCGGATTTGCTGAACGACGTTTTCCGCGTCGCCCACACCATCAAAGGAAATGCCTCGGCGCTGGAACTCGCGGATCTCGCCGATTTCGCCCACCTCGTGGAAGACTTGCTGGATGTGTACCGCGAAAAGCGCGTGCTGCCCGCCAGCAACGTAATCTCCCTCTTGCTGCGCGTCGTGGACGAATTTCGAATCCTCGTTCCCGAGGCTATCGCCGGGAAAACGGGACTCAGCCCTTCCCAGAAGGATCTGCGAAAGCGCGTTGCGGAAGAAGTAAAACGCGGCCCAGTGCAGGCTTCCGGCAAACCGCTAGCGGCACAAAGTGACTCACCAAACGAGCCGCAGAAGAACGAAACTCCCGGTGCCGGACGCACGCTTCGAGCCGACATCGGCAAGCTCGACCAGATGTTGAATCTCACCGGCGAAATTGTCGTCGCGCAAGGGCGCTTGCGCAACATGCTGGAACAATTAGGCGTCGAAGAACGCGGCGAGCTCCTCGAAGTCCACCACGAAGTCGAGCGCCTGTACATGGATTTGCAGCGCGAAGTCATGAGCATCCGTATGGTGCCCATCGACCCGATCTTCCGCCAGCTGCGGCGCTCGGTGCGCGACATTTCGGCCTCTCACGGCAAGGCCGCCCGTTTGGAAACCACCGGCGGCGACGTGGAACTCGATACCACGGTTCTCGAACACCTCCGGGATCCTCTGCTCCACATGGTCCGGAACGCACTCGATCACGGCATCGAAAAACCCGAAGTTCGCGAGAGCCGCGGGAAGGACCGCTGCGGATTGCTCAAACTCTCCGCCTTCCACAGCAGCGGGCGAATCATCATTCGCCTGTCGGACGACGGCGCGGGATTCAACCGCGCAAAAATCCAGGAGAAGGCCAGACAGATGGGGTTGCTCGCCGAAAACGAGCAGCTTGTAAATCAGGAACTCCATGAACTGATTTTCGAGGCGGGCTTCTCCACTGCGCAAACGGTGACGGATCTCTCCGGCCGCGGCGTCGGCCTCGATGTGGTAAAGCGCAATATCCAAGCGCTGCGCGGAAGCGTGGACGTCTCGAGCGAAGAAGGCGTCGGTACAGTCTTCACCATTCGCTTGCCGTTGACGCTGGCGATCATCGACGGCCTAGCCGTTAGCGTGGGCCAGGACAAATTCATTATTCCCTCGGACTATGTCACGGAATGTGCGGAACTCACCAACTCCGACGAACAACGAGACTCCCACGGCAACGGCATCCTGAATTTGCGTGGGGCGGCCCTGCCCTATGTCCGTTTGCGCGATGCTTTCCGCATGTATGGGGAAAATCCGGCGCGGGAACACGTCGTGGTGGTGAAAGTCGGCGAATTGGATGCCGGAATCGCCGTGGATAGCGTACTCGGCGGCCGGCAAGCTGTAATCAAGCCGCTGGGCAAGGCACTGCAAAAAGTTTCGGGCATCGCGGGTTCGACCATCCTGGACGACGGGCGTGTCGGGCTGATTATCGATGTTCCGGGATTGCTTTCGGAATTCACACCGTCTGCCGGGCAGGCGAATCTGGCTGGCGGATGACGAGAGAGGCAGAAAAGTCATGATGAATTGGAAGAATTGGAAAATCGGCACGCGGCTCGGACTCTTGTTCGGGTCCTTGCTGTTGTGCTTGGTCGCCTTTGGCGGGCTGGGGCTGAAGTGGTTGGGCGCTCTGAACGCCAACACCGTCGCGGTGCTGCAACAGCGCTATAGCACTGTCGACCTGACGCACCAGACCATCGAGCACTCCGTGGACAATGCTCGCATCACCTTGCAGTTGTTCGAAAACACGAACGACCAGCAAGAGAAGAAGCTCATGGAGGAGAACGATCAGATCAGCAAGGAAATCAGCAAGAACACCAAGGAGATTGAGTCGCGGTTGAGCAATCAGGAAGAGCGCGATCTGTTCGCCACCGTCATGGCCAACCGCCAGGCGTACATCGCCGCACGCGACGATTTCAAGAAGTCCTTAAAGGACAACAAGCGTCAGCAGGCCTTCCAGATCCTCTCCGAACAGGTCATCCCTGCTCTCGCCGTTTACCGCGCCTCTTGGAACAAATTCATTGATCTGCAGTCCAATGCGGCAGAGCAAGCCGTCAAGGAAAGCGCCAGAGCCTATGCGTTCGGCCGGCGAATCGCCTTGCTCGTGCTGATCGTGACTTTGCTTCTGGCCACTGCCGCCGCCGTTACGGTGACCACGAGCATTACCATCCCGATCAAGGAAGTGGTCCGCCATGCCGAGCGCATCGCCAATGGCGATCTCACCAAGGAAATTCGCGTGACCAACAGTTCCGAGACCGGGAAACTCCAGCAAGCCATGCTGGAGATGAGCTCCAAGCTTACCCGCATCATCAGTGACGTCCGGGAAGGTTCGACCGCGGTCGCCTCCGCGGCCTCGCAGCTTTCCTCCTCCGCGCAGAGCCTGTCTCAGGGCACCAGCGAGCAGGCTGCTTCCGTCGAGGAGACCAGCTCCAGCCTGGAAGAGATGAACGCTTCCATTACGCAAAACGCCGATTACAGCCGCCAGATGGAACAAATGGCCGCCAGCGGAGCCCGCACCGCCGAAGAAAGCGGCAAGGCCGTTGAAGACACCGTCGAGGCCATGAAACAAATCGCCACCAAAATTTCCGTCATCGAGGAAATCGCTTATCAGACCAATCTTCTCGCACTGAACGCGGCTATCGAGGCGGCTCGCGCCGGTGATCAGGGAAGAGGCTTTGCGGTCGTCGCCACCGAAGTTCGCAAACTCGCGGAACGCAGCCAATCCGCGGCGCAGGAAATCAGCGGCTTGGCTACCAAGAGTGTGAGCGTAGCCGAACGTTCCGGTGCAATCCTCAAGGAACTCGTGCCAGCGATCAAAAAAACCGCCGAACTCATGCAAGATGTTGCCGCGGCGTCGAAGGAGCAATCCTCCGGCGTGGCCCAGATCAACAAGGCCATGAGCCAGGTGGACACCGTTACCCAGCGCAACGCCTCCTCCGCCGAGGAGCTATCCAGCACCTCCGAGGAACTCGCCGCGCAATCCGAACAGTTGCAGCAGTTAATGACCTTCTTCCGGGTCCGTGGCGCGGACATTGGCGATGATCCAAAGGCCAAAGGGCAGCAGCAACGCCATTTCCCAACTCGCGGAAAGAACGCTGAGGACAGGGAACTCGTTGCCGCCGCGGTGCTTTCCAGCAAGGAAGAAAGCGGCTTTTCGCGATTCTAATGAACTCCGATTACACACCGGGAAATCAAGACCACCTGCGTAAGCCGAGGTGCACGGGATGCGCCGCCGCTGAGAGCGCTACGTCGGAGAGTGAGCCATGAAAGCAGTCGTGGAAGCAAAGCAAGAAGAGTCCGCTGGACAGTTCCTGACCTTTTTCATCGCCGGCGAGGAGTACGCCGCCAGCATCCTCAAGGTGCGCGAAGTCATCGAGTATGACACCCTCACCACGGTGCCCAACACTCCGGTCTGGATTCGCGGCGTGGTCAACGTGCGTGGCAGCGTCATTCCTGTCGTCGATCTGGGCGTGAAGTTCGGATTGCCGCCCAGCACCATTTCCCGGTTCTCCTGCATCGTCATCACCGAAGTGAATTCCGACGGCGACAAACTGACCCTCGGCGTCCTGGCCGACTCCGTAAGCCGGGTCATCGAATTTGCCCCCAATGAAATTGAAGCGCCTCCGCCGTTCGGGACTCGCGTGAAAATCGAGTACCTTCTGGGTTTGGGAGCCATTGGCAAGAAATTCTGTCAGATTCTCGACATTGACAAAGTGCTGTCCGCCGAAGAATTTCTGGCGGTTAGCGATGCCCAGGCAACCGCTTCGGATGGTGACGGCAATCGACCATCTGACGACCGGACTCCAGAAAGTGAGAAAGGGGTCTAGGCGCGGTGCCCGGCCTGGACCTTGGTGCGCTCCCAGCAGCGCCTTCGGACTCGCAGCTCCCTGACGATGCAGCTTCGCGCTGGCACCTTCCGGAAGTCACCGTTAGCGCCGCGCTCTTCGCCAAGTTTCAGCAATTAATCTATCGCGAAACCGGCATCTGGCTTTCCGAATCCAAAACCGCGCTACTCTGCGGCCGCCTGGCCCGCAGGCTTCGCGCCCTGGCTCTCTCCTCTTTGCGCGAATATTACCAGCTCGTTGCTGAACCGGATCAGCACGAAGAACGCGTGCTGATGATCGACGCCATCACCACCAACGAAACCCGCTTCTTCCGCGAGCCGCGCCACTTTGAATATTTGACCGGAACCATCTTCCCGCTGTGGCGCAAGCTGGCCAGTCAGGAGTTGCGTCCCCGCAGAATCCGTGTCTGGAGCGCGGGTTGCTCCTCCGGAGAAGAACCCTATTCCCTGGCCATGATCCTGGCGGAGAATTTTCCGGCGTGCGATGGATGGGACGTCCGCGTGCTGGCCACCGACATTTCCACGCGCGTGTTGGCCGTCGCGCGCGAAGGCATCTACCGTATCGCCGGAGCTTCCGACATTCCCCGCGACTTGTTGCAGAGATTCATGCTCAAAGGCTATGACGCCCACCAAGGGAAAATGAAGGTCGTCCGCGAAATCCGCCAGATGGTGGAATTCCGCCGGCTGAACCTCAGCGACGATGTCTACCCGGTCAACGAAACTTTCGACGTGATTTTCTGCCGCAACGTGCTCATCTATTTCGACGCCGTTTCCAAAACCAAAGTGGTGGACAAGCTGACTCGCCATCTCTCCCAGCACGGCCTGCTTTTTATTGGCCACGCTGAAAACCTGCACAGCATTACCCAGGGATTGCGGAGCGTTGCGCCCACCGTGTATCTGCAAAGGAATGAGCGCAGTCATTCTCGGGAAGGCGCGTAAAGCTCAATTTTCTCTGTTCCGGTGGAAGACAAGATGGATACCCAAAACCGTTCCCCGCACTCCGAAAAACGCCGCGTCCTCGTCGTAGACGATTCCGCCATGGTTCGCCAAGCTATGCTCGCCATCCTGGGCAGAGATCCGAGATTCACGGTGAGCATTGCTGCGGACGCCCTGATTGCTCTGCGCAAAATCGGTCAAGAGCGGCCCCATGTGGTCATCACCGACCTTGAAATGCCGCGCATGGACGGCTTGACCTTCCTGAAGACCATCATGCGGGAATGTCCCATTCCCGTGGTGGTGTGTTCCGCACTCGCGACACGCGGTGCCGAGCAGGCGTTGCGGGCCCTGGAAGAGGGCGCTGTGGCCATTATCGCCAAGCCCAAACTCGGTGTGCGCGACTTCTTGCAGGATTCTGCAGTCATGCTTCTGGATACCGTGTGGAACGCCGCGCAAGCCAAGCTTCGCCCTCGCGTCAGCGCGCGTGTCACCCCTCGCATCAACGCGGATGCGATTCTTCCGGTCGTTCGCAAGTCTCACAAGGCGGGGCCGTTTCAGAAGATCATTGCCGTTGGTGCGTCCACCGGGGGCACCGAAGCGCTGCGGGACTTCTTATCGGTTATGCCGGTGGATTGTCCGCCCATCGTCATCGTGCAGCACATGCCCGAGGTTTTTACGCGCGCCTTCGCGGAGCGCCTCGACCGCGAATGTACGATCCGAATCGCCGAAGCCCGTGATGGCGAGCGCTTGCAAAGCGGCCAGGCGCTCATCGCTCCCGGGAATCTCCACACCTTGATAGAGCGAAGCGGCACAGGACTTGCCGTGAAAGTCGTCGAAGGCCCGCTGGTCTCGCGGCATCGTCCCAGTGTCGATGTGCTTTTTCGTTCAGGCGCAAATTCCGCTGGAGCGAATGCCGTCGGCGTGATCATGACCGGCATGGGCAACGACGGCGCGCAAGGCCTGTGGGAAATGAAGCAAGCTGGTGCCGTAACCATCGCACAGGACAAAGCCACCTGCGTCGTCTTCGGCATGCCCCAGGAAGCCATCATCAAGGGAGCTGTCGACTTTGTTTTGCCCTTGGACCAAATCGCTCCCCGTGCCCTGGAGCTGGCTCTGTCGCTCGAAAAAGCCCACCTTTAGTCAACGCTGTACCGCCGACAAAAGGTAACCAGTAATCAGCAGGAGCTCCGCCAAGATTTGCTTCTCCCATCCAATCGCTCCTAACCTCTTCCGGCAGCGCTGGCCCTGCACCAGTCGGATACGAAGCACCCCAGCGATGTGCGCTTGCCCTGCGCCGACTGGATACAGAGCACCGGAGGTGCGCCATAGCTTAGCCCAGCCCGTAAGGGCTGGGAACCCAGCTTTCCGATGCTTACGCCCTGGGTTGAGTTCGTCAGCACCTACGGCGCTCTGGTCGGTCGCCAAACAAAAACGCCCGAGCCGCTAGCCCGGGCGTTTCCTCTCCCTGATTACTGATTACCGAT
>Ga0187784_10004058_pt1 | contig 11857 bp, 9 predicted proteins | sample 1015_SJ02_MP15_2_FD_132964 | JGI IMG/M metagenome (GOLD analysis project Ga0187784, IMG submission 132964) | Tropical peat soil microbial communities from peatlands in Department of Meta, Colombia - 1015_SJ02_MP15_20_MG | ecosystem: Environmental > Terrestrial > Soil > Wetlands > Peat | place... | reverse complement strand
TGAGCCAAAGCAGACACGAGGCGGACGCAAATCGCAGAGCGCGACTTACGGAATTTCCGTATTACGTCAGTCCGTGGATTAATCGGGCTTGATATCCGCGAACTTGATCACCTTCGCCCACTTCGCAGTTTCGTCGGCGATGTACTGGCCGAACTCGGCGGGCGAGCCCGGAAGCACAGTGCCGCCGAGATCGACAATCCGCGTTTTGGTCGAAGCTTCGGCAAGTCCGGAATTGATCTCGTGGTTGAGTCTGTCGACGATCTCCACGGCCGTGTTTTTCGGCGCGCCGATGCCGATCCACTGGCTCGCCTCGAAGCCCGGCACGAACTCACTCACTGTCGGAATTTCCGAGAGCAGTTCCGAGCGCGTCGTGCCGGTTGTCGCCAAGGCGCGTAGACCTCCGGACCTGATGTGCTCGATGGTCAACAGTACCGTACCGATAACGCCCTGAATTTCCCCACTGAGGGCGTCGCTGATGGCCGGAGGCCCGCCGCGATAGTCAATAAGCACAATGTTGACTCCCGTCATCATCTTGAACAATTCGCCGGCGACATGCTGCGGCGAGCCGATACCCGGCGTCCCAAGGTTGATTTTGCCGGGTTTCGCCCTGGCGTAAGCAATGAACTCGGGAAAGGTGTTCGCCGGAAACGACGAAGGTACGGTTATGACCATCGGAAAACGAGCGATGCCCGCGATCGGCACGATGTCGCGGATGAAATTGAAATTGAGATTATCGTAAAGCGTCGCGTTGATTGCATGCTCCGCACTGGCGAGGAGCAGCGTGTAGCCGTCCGGCTGAGCGCGTACCACTGCCTCGGTGGCAAGATTGCCGCTTGCGCCGTTTCGGTTCTCGACTACGAATGTTTGGCCGAGCCGCTCCGAAAGCCATTGCGCCATCAGCCGTGCGATGACGTCGGGAGAACTGCCGGGGACGGCGCCGACGATAAGATGCACCGGTCGGGCGGGATAGGATTGCGCTGCTGTGGTTCGCGATAAGACGAAAAGTGCAGCAGCAATACTCGTCGCTAACTGCAGGAAGTGTCGGCGGGGAAGTGTCATTCGATCGCCTCGGCGGCGGCGGCCTGTAACATCAGCAAGGCCGGCCGGCTGACCTCCTCATTGGAAAATCCAAGTAGCATCTCCGATGCTGTGAAATTTGTGAAGTATTCCGCACTTCCAGTAAAGAGGCTCCAGCATCACGGCCGTTACCCTTTCATCGCCTCGACGCCAATGTCATGGTAAGGGCGCCACGGCGAAAGCTCGCCGATCAAGTGAAATCACGTCGATGTTCTCAATAGTCTTTAACGCGGCCAAGTCGTAAGCGTAAATGGACTATAGCCGCGGTGTTCTAATCGGACGGATCGCGCCATAAGGCTGCCTTGCAGACCGGCCGGAAAAGCGCCAATAATTGCGTTAGCTCCAGATTCATCTAGGGAATTCCGGGCTTAGACATGGCCCATATTCTTATCGGCGAAGCGCTCGGAATATGCGCTGAAATTCACGGAGAGCAATATTCGATGCTAAGGACGGCGATTTGCGGGGTTGGGCGCTGGGGATCGCGCCTGATCGAATCGGTGCAGGGCAAGAGCGACAAGATACAGTTCGTCACTGTCGTGACCCGCAATCCGGCGGCCCAACTGGCACTGGCCGACAAGTTTGGTGTCAAGCTCACGTCGATCTATGCTGACGTGCTGGCCGACGGTGGCATCGACGCTATCGTGCTTGCCACGCCACATTCGCACCACCATCAGGAAATCCTAGCGGCGGCGAAAGCAGGCAAGCACTTATTCGTGGAAAAGCCGTTCACGCTCACGCGCGCGAGCGCGCAGGACGCGGTTGATGCCTGCAGGGCGGCGGGCGTGACGCTTGCAATGGGCTTTAACCGCCGTTACGCGCCGGCCTGGATCGACCTGATGCGCCGCATCGGCGCCGGCGAAGTCGGTCACGTGCTGCATGTGGAAGCGCATTTCTCGGGCCCGTCCGGGTATCTGCTCAAGCCGCAGGATTGGCGCGCCAACCAGATTGAAAGCCCGGCCGGCGCCATGACCGCACGCGGCGTTCACGCCCTCGATGCGATGCTACAGGTGGCGGGGCCGGTGGCCACGGTCTATGCATATAGCGACCGCCGCGAGCTCTCGGTTGACGTCGACGACACCACCTCCTGCCTCATGCGCTTTGCCAATGACGTCACGGGTTCCCTCACCACGCTGCACGCCTCGACGAATTTTTGGCGCATTCACGTCTTCGGCTCGAAAGGCTCGCTCGAAATGCGCGGTGATACCGAGCTGCTGTTCTTCGCACCTGACGGCAAGATGACGCGGCACAGTTTCGATGCCGTCGACAAGGAACGTGCCGAGTTGGAAGCTTTCGCCGATGCGGCGGCCAAGAAGATCAATTTCCTGATCGCGCCTACCGAGATCGTCAACAACGTCGCGGTGATGGAGGCGATGGTGGCGTCCGCGCAAAGCGGCCGGCCGGCGAACATCGGCTGATGATGCGCTCATGTCGCGCACGGCGATCTGCGGTTTCGGGACGTTCCGCAACGAAATCGATAGGCGGGTTGAACGCGGCGCATGACCGGGCGATTCAGGTTGACGGGTAACGACTGCTAGCCGCCCGCGTCGCGCGACTGCGATTGAGAGTTTGCTTTTGGGCGCAAGGGGAATATTGCCCGTCGGTGCTCATCGAGCTTGATTTATGAGTAGCACGTCCTAGTAATTTGTTTGATCGATCCCCGGAACGGTGAGTAGCGTCGATATTGTGCGGCCGCGAATGTCATAGACGCGCGCGTAGACCACGCCCTCGCGGATGATATCGAATAGCACCGGTGCATCGAGTTTAGCGCAGTAGAACTCGCCCAGCATCATGGCAAAGTCGGCCCCCTTGGGGTTCCATGTGGTCGTGAATTGCGGGCCCAGCGCAACGGCGACCGATGGATGCGGGCCGCACACCGCGACCGTCCATTGTCCGTTCGGCGGCGTTTCATGCTGCGCCGCGACGGCGGCGAGCAGTTGCCGCGACGCCTGGGTGAGCGACAGTCCCCAGTAATCCAGCATGAAGCTCGGCCGCGCCCCGCTCACGCCGCCGATGATGTGGTTGAAGTAGGTGTACTGGTAAGGATGCAGTCGCACCATCTCGACGACCGGCGAGACGATGCCCAGCGTCAGCGCCAACGCGCCGGCCGCCGGCGCAAGTCCGCCATTTTGCCGAAACCGCCGGGTGATCCAGGCGGCGGCAAGGCCGCCCAGTATGGCCAACGGCGGCAGCACAAACACGAAATGGCGGATGCCGTTGTACATGGCCGGCCGGGCGGCGACCGTGATCAGGATCGGCAGTGCCGCGGCCAGCACGATTGCTAAAAGCCCGGCGCGGCGCCCGGCATTGGCGGCGCTGCGGTCGCCACGCCGCGTGGCGGCGACGATCGCACCGGCCGTCCCGCAAAGCCCGAGCGCCAGCATGAGTTCGGGCAGTTTCAGCGCGAACAGCGTCGGCACATAGCTCCGCGGCATGTCGATGACGGGGATCAACTGGCCGTCGAACAGCTCCCGCCAAGGTTTTTCGAAAAAATTTGAAAAATACTCGACCGCGCGAAACGGGTTGCCCAGCGCAAGCACGCTCCACGGCCAAACCAGACCCATGACCAGATAAGCGAGGATCATGGCCGGAATGAACGGCACAAGAAACGACCGGCATTCCCCGAGCGCCGATTGCAATCCGCAGTCGCGCGATCTGACGGCGAGAATGACAGCGAGCGGCAAAAGTGCGTTGAGCAGCGCGAAGCCGCCCAGAACCCGCGCGCCGATAGCAAGACCAATGCCGACCCCACACAGCGCCACCGTTGCCGGCGTGGCGCGCGGATAGTCTTCGAACGCGCGCACCAGACCTAACAGCGCGATCATCATGACCGCGGCGAACGGCCCGTCCTTGGCATTGATGAACATATGGCCGTAGTAGAGCGGACAGGCGGCAAGAAGCGCGAGCGATATCAGGCCGGCGAACGGGCCGCCGAGGCGTCGTCCCAGCCGCCAGGTGACCAACAGACCGACGAGGCCGATCGCGGCGCCGACGAGCCGTCGCGTCTCGAACAGGCCGAACGGCAGTATTTTGGCCGCAAGCGTGGCGATAATGTCGAAGCCGCCGCCGTACATATAAAGATTGACGAACGACAGCGCGCGCTTATCGGCGAAGCCAGACCAATAGAGCGACACCAGGAGGTTGCCGTATTGCGAATGGGTGTAGTCGTCCCAACCGAGTCCGTAGTCGCGAAAGGTTGCGAGCGCGACCGCCGCAATCAGCACCAAGACGCCAATCGCGAGCGCATCTAGCCGCCGCGTCGCGGCGGTAGCCTGCCATGGCAACGAGAGGGAGTTCACCGCAACTTGGTGCACGATCGGCCCGGTCTCTGGTGCGCGCATTGCCGCGAAGGCGCCCTCATGGTGCCTAATTGCCAACGGTACAATGCGTCAAAGTGAGCAGAGGTGCGTGCGTTTCCCTGCATGAGCCGGGCGCAGCAAGCGGGGCCCCAGGCCCCGCTCGCACGCCGGAAAGCGCGATCCTGCACGGGCTTATTTCGTCGCCGCCTCATACAGCTCGGCAACGTATTCCCAATTGACCAGATGATCGAGGAACGCTTTCAGATAATCCGGGCGCCGATTGCGGTAGTCGATGTAATAGGAATGCTCCCAGACGTCGCAGCCGAGGACGGGCGTGGCTCCGTGCACCAGCGGGTTCTCGCCGTTCGGCGTCTTCATGATGACGATTTTGCCGTCCTTGACCGCAAGCCAACACCAGCCTGAGCCGAACTGGGTCACGCCGGCTTGGGCAAAATCCTCTTTCACCTTGGCCAGCGGGCCGAGGTCGGACGTGATTTGCTTCTCGAGCTTGCCGGGAAGCTTGTCGCCGCCGCCGCCCTTCTTCATCCATTTCCAGAAAAGGGTGTGATTGAAATGCTGGGCGGCATTGTTGAACAGGCCCGCGTTCTTGCCGAAGGTGCCCTTGACGACTTCCTCAACCGGCTTGTTTTCCCATTCCGTACCCTTGGCCAGGGTGTTGCCGGTGTTGACGTAGGCCTGGTGGTGTTTGTCGTGGTGGTATTCGAGGGTCTCGCGCGACATATGCGGGGTAAGGGCGTCGTAGGGATAGGGAAGCTCGGGCAGCGTGAATGCCATTGGTCTACTCCTCGATGTAAAACCGACACGGCGGATATGCGCCGGCGCAACCGCCTGGGAACGCGAAAGGTTCCTCTAGATAAGACCAACACGAGGTGTTGGGCAACGCCGGCGTCGTTAAGGCGATCGTCGAATTCACGCGTCCAGCCGGCTTGTTCCGGATAAATAATCCTTGCGCAGTACTGGAAGCGCCGCCAAAATACTTGCCGTGGGCCGCTCTTGCGCCGTATGGCTGCGGCCGGGGATAGGCTATGTATTTGCTTTTATTGGTGTTTGGTACGATATTGACCGCGGCGGGAATGGTTCTCGCAGCGTCGGGCGTCTCGATCCAAGAGCGCGCTTTTGACGCGACGATTGTGACACCCGGCATCGTGGCGGTCATCGGCGGCCTCGTTCTCATTGGCCTCGGCCTTGCCCTTCGCGTCCTGCAGCGGATCGAAAACGCACTTGCGGCCCGGCCGATGCCGCGTGCCACGCGGGCCGGCCAGGCGGTCGCGTCGACGGCGGCAAGCCAATTGCTGAGCGAGCCGACGCGAGTTTCGTTGCCGTCTAAAACTGCTTCCCGTCCGCAAGCTGCGCCGGTTGTCACCCCTGTGTCGCTGCCGGCTGCCGACGAAAAGCGTCTGGAAGATTTGGCGGCAAAGCTGTCTGAGAAGTTGCCGGAAAAGGTCCCGGCTTTGACCCGGTTCGAAAGCACCCCGGCCGTCGCGGAAACGGATTTGTCGCTCGCGCCCAAATCGCTGTTGCCGAAATCGCCTTCGCCCTCGGTGCCGTCGCTCGGCGGCGACGAGATCGGCAAGGCCAATGAGGTACCTGCCGCACGCCGCATGAATGGGGCTGCGCCGGCGAGGACCGCACCGCGGCTCGACCTGACTGCGCGTTCTCCGATAACATCCGCGCGGCCGAAGGGCCCGGCATTCGATTCATTGTGGCCGAAAGGACCGCGGCCGATGCGGGCAGCACAGTCGGCCGCAGCACAGTCGGCCGCAGCACAGCCGACGCCTATGACGGCTGCCGCGGCGCCGGCGGCAGTCGAGCCGGAGCAAAACAGCGAACCGGCGCTCGAGCCCTCGCCGTCCACGGTGGCACAGGATGAGGCGCCGGCGGCGGTCACGATCCTCAAATCGGGGGTCGTCGACGGCATGGCCTATACGCTGTATTCAGACGGCTCCATCGAAGCAGAACTGCCGCAGGGCAGGCTTCGGTTCGGCTCGATTAGCGAACTGCGCAATCACATCGAGCAGAGTGCATAAGCGCGGCGGAACGCGATTCGCCGCGAACCAACATTTTCGTTCCACGCCACGCACTCATCTGTCGGATCGTTCCTAAACGTTTGAATAAAATAGAAATACATAGACCCGAGTCTTAATCACGGGCGCGCCGAACTGCGGTTTTATTGCCTTTATTGCCATGCCGTAGTATAAATTAAGTCTATCTACAGCATTTCTGGTGAGAGATCAGACTATGGCCGAGAATTCAGGCGAAACCGTCTACATTGAGCTGACCGCCAATATCGTCTCCGCCTATGTCAGCAACAATTCGGTGCCGAGCGCCGAAATCGGCAATCTCATCGGCCAAGTCTATGCCGCCTTAAAGCGTGTATCAGGTGGCCCGGCGTCGACTGCGGCCGAGCTGCTCAAGCCCGCCGTGCCGATCAAGCGCTCGGTCACCCCCGAATACATTATCTGTCTTGAAGACGGACTGAAATTCAAGTCGCTTAAGCGCCATCTGCGCACGCGTTACAATATGACGCCGGACCAATACCGCGAGAAATGGGGCTTGTCGACCGATTACGCCATGGTGGCGTCCAATTACGCGGCGGCGCGTTCGCAACTTGCCAAGCAGATGGGGCTCGGTCAGCAGCGCCGCCGCCGCAGAGAGCGCGGCTGAACGGTCCTCGGTACAAGGTTGCGCCAGGGTTATTGCGTCCCGTTCTCAACGCTGCAGCACGCCGACGGCGCGGTTGGCGAAGCTGAGGCGTTCCGACATCACCGAAATCACGTAGCCGAGCAGAGCTTGGCTGAGCGCAGGTTCGTCACGCTTGATGCGTTCGTAAGCTTCGACGCTGAGCTCGTAGAGCACGCTGTCAGCTTCGGCATGAAGGGTGGCGCTACGCGGCCGTCCGGTAATGAGCCCCATTTCGCCGATCGTCGTATGCCGGCCGAGGCTGCGCACACGCATCGTCCGCCCCTCGCCTAAATCGACGACGATGCCGATGCGGCCCTCGAGGATGAAATGCATCGAGGTCGCCGGATCGCCCTGCCGGGCTAAGATATCGCCGGCCGCAACGTCGAGCCGCCGGCAATATTCGGTCAGCCGATCGGCTTGCTGCGCAGCCCCCAGCGCTTCCGACAGCCACGCACGCAGCGATCGCGCGTCGTCGGCCGCGGTCTGGTGCGCCTCAATGATCTTTTGCTCGCAGAATTCCAGCGCGCGATCGAGATCCGCCGCAATGATGACGTCGCCCAAGATGAAGCGGGCGGTACGAAACGCGCGTTCGACGTCCGGTGCGAGATTGACGAGCACGATGCGGGTGCCGCATCCGGCCGCCGCCTGCTTGATCTGGGCAAAACTGTTTGTCGCCGACGAATCGATACCGGTCACGCGGCGGAAATCGAAGATCAGAAAACGACAATCGGGCTGGCTCGCCAACAGCGTCTTGACGTGCTGGTAAAGCCGATTGGCCGAGCCGAAGAATAAATAGCTCTGCAGCGCCATGCCCTGGATTTCCTGCCCGTGCTCGGCCAAGAGCGACAGTTCATACGGTCCGCGATCGAGCGAAGAACGGTATTCCAGACCGTCGAAATCGAACTTGATCGCGCTCACTCGGCTTGCGCTAAACGCAAAGGTGGCGCAGCCGATTACAACTCCGATCAGCACGCCGGCGATAAAGCCGAAATAGATGATCAGCGCGGCGATTGCGAGCAGCGACAGATATTCGAGCGGCAACAGCCGCCGCGATGATTGGATCAACCATTGATAAACAAGATCGGCGCCGAGATAGAACAATAGTCCGCCGAGAATATATTTGGGTACATAGCCGAGGAACGCCGGGTCGGCGACGAGCACGCCCGCCGAGATCGCCGCAACCGTCAGTCCGGCCAGACGACTGGTGGCGCCGGCGGTGCGAACAAGAATGGACCGGCTGAACGATGTGCAGCTTACATAGCCGCCGAATGCAGCGCTTACTATATTGGCAAACCCGAGCACTTTCAGATCGCGCTCGACATTGGCCTCGCTTCGGGTCGCAATCTCGAGTCCTGTCGTGTTGAGCAAGTAGTTGGCGATGGTGACAAACATCACGGCGAGCAGATCGCCGGCGAGCGACGGCAACGCCGACCACGGGAAGCTATGCAGGCCCGCAAGTTTCCACGGCAACGTCAATCCGGCCGCCGGCTGCAGCCGGAACATCCAGCCACTGGCCTGGGCGGCGGCAAGCGTCGTGCCGGTCGACAGCAACACTAGGTAGGTCGCTGCGAATGCCGCCAACAGTACGCCGGGGAGAACGAATGGGCTCTTGAGACGACGCAGCAGCACAAACAGTGTGATCGCGACGATTGCGCCGGGCGCGAGCTTTAAGGCAACCGCGCTGTCGGCGAAAGCGTCGATCGTGGCGAGCGTCGGGCGCTGGTCGGTGACTACCTGAATCGCGCCCGTGATCATCAACCAGCCGGTTGCACCGAGGAAGCCGCCGATCACTGGATAGGGCACAAAACGGATCGCGCGCCCGGCATGCGTGAAGCCGAGCACGCAGAGCAACAGGCCAGTCAGCGCGGTCGCGAGCGACATCGCGATCAGGGTCGGTTCGAGCAGATCGGTGGTGCTGCCAGTGGCAACGAGCCGCTGGACCAGGGTTGCGACCAGGGCGGCCAAGACGACGGATATGGAACTGTCCGGTCCGGCCACGGCAAATGGCAGCGAGCTGCGCAACGCCACAATCGCTCCGCCGACCGCGGCGGACAAAAACGTCACCGCAATGCCGTAGGACAACAGATGCTCGAGCGGACCGCTGAAAATCAGCGCCGCGTAGGATAGGCAATAGGCGATCGACAGGACGCTGCAGACCGTCCCGGCGAACACGTCGGTTAGTCCGGCGCGGAGTTTTTGATCGCTCAATGGCATGCCCGCTTACGCCCCGACGAGACTTACAACACCATCGCGAGCGCGGCTAGAATGTCTGCAGGCGAAGCGCGCGAGGGTCCTACAATCCGCAAATTCGGCTCAAATTGCGGCCCAAATTGCGGCCAATGTCACACAGTCGCTACAAGGGCCGCGCGTGCGTCGGAACGGATGCGCTCCACCATCGAACGGAAGCCGTTCGAGCGCTGCGGCGTAAGATGCTCCCGTAACCCCATTCCCTCGAACAGCTTGACGGCGTCGGCCGCGAGAATGGCTGTTGCGCTCTTGCCCGAATAGATCGCGAACAAGATGGCAATCAGCCCGCGCACGATATGCGCATCGCTGTCGCCGGCAAAGCTCAGCACCGGACCGCCTGCGCCATCCGGACGCACGGTGGTATCGAGCCAGACTTGGCTGGCGCAGCCCTGAACCTTGTTGGCGTCGCTGTGCGCGGCTGGCGCAAGCGGCGGCAGCTCGCGGCCGAGCTCGATCAGGTAGCGATAGCGGTCGTCCCAGTCGTCGAGGACCGAGAAATTACCGATGATGTCCTCGATATCAGCCATTGCGCCGGTGTCCCGAAGCTCCCGCCGGATCACGTCACCCTCTATATAGGCCGCCGTGCCCGCTAGGTCGATGTTTTCGGCCGTGACGAATGCCGCGCGCGGCGCGGCCCGTCGCGCGCCGCACCTGACCGATCCGCAATATTGAAGGGCTACGCCGAATGCTTGGCGTCCTTGCGCGGCGGCGGACCGCGCCAGGCCGGAGCGAGATCGGCGGGAGTGAGCGTATTTTGCGACGCCCGTTCTGGGGAGGATTTATCCATAGCTGTTTTTCCGGAATGGGCAACGCTGCCGCTTGCCAGCGCGCCGGTTTCCTTGGGCGCCAGCGACTCCGTCAAGAAATCATAAAGCATCTTCGCGCCCGCTTGCGCCTTGTAGCCGAGCGCGGTCGCCACGTGCGAGCCGACCGTGCAGGCGTCGGGCTGGCGCGTACAGAAATGCCGCAGATCGCCGACGGTGGCGGAAGCGGCCGAAATGGCGTCGGTGGCGCCGACCTCGCTAGCCGGGGCCTGCTGTGAGGAGCCACTCGGCAGCAGGATCAGCACCAGGCCGAGCCAGAACGCCATGCGTAACAGAAAGAACATGAGACCCGCATCCCCCGCGACACACGCTGCCGCACGTGGGGGGAAGCTAACAGGGAGCCTTGAAGGCTGCGTTCGCTCGCCCGGTATGTTTTTGCCCATAATCGAGGAGAATACGCCGCAAATTTTCGAGCAATTGGAAAAAATATAATTTACCTAAAATTTGAGCGAACGCGCGATGCCGCGCGGCGCAGCATATAAAACGCGGAGTTTTCGCGATCCGCGCGCGCCGGCACGACGCCGGCGCGACTTTCGGCAACGTGACATTCACCATGATGGCGGATTCCGGCGCGTCCGCTGCGCGCCCGGCGCCCCACGCCTTAGTGTTCGCTTAAGCGGCCTCTGACACGATCGCGCCACAGAAAAAGGGGAACGCGTCGGCCAAGCCGGGCGTGCGTCGGGCAAGTGGGACTGTTCGCGCCGATACGAAATTATATTGAGACGCTGATCCATCCCTCGGCGCAGCACGATGTGCTGACTGCGGCGCGGCACCGCGCCTTCATCGCGCCGCGACTGCTCGGCAGCATTGTGGCGCTGGCGGCGTTTCCGATCTACCTGCTTGTTCGCGGCGCCCCGAGCGCCATCGAGCTTATTGTCGTTGTCTGGCTCGTCGCGCCTATATTCACCGCCTATTTCCTGTCCCGTACCGGCCGTTACGAGAGCGCACACGTGCTGTCCTCGCTCGCGTTGACCGGACTGGTAACCGCGATCGCAGCGTCGACCGGCGGCATCGCGTCGTTCGCCGCCATCTGGCTCGTGGTAGTCCCGCTCGAAGCGGCGCTTTCGGCGTCGCGTCGCGTCGTGGCGATCGCCTCGACATTCGCACTCGTTGCCACCAGCCTGTTGGTATTGCTCGGCACGTCGCATCTGCTGCCGCCGCCGACCTTGAGCGCGCCGGCAGCGCTTGCCGCGCTCGGCATCGTTTCCGCCGGGCTCTACGCGACCGGCCTGGCGCTCGGCGCCGAAGCGCTGGCGCGCACGAGTTTTTGGCTGCTCTATGCCGAGGAGGATCGCTATCGGCTCCTGGCGCGCAACATCACCGACGTCATTACCCGGCACGGCCGCGACGGCGCCGTGTTGTTCGTCTCGCCGGCCGCCGAAGAGCTGTTTGGCACACGCATCGCCGCATTGCACGGGCACGGCCTGTTCGACCGGGTTCATGTCGCCGACCGTCCGGCCTATCTGACTGCGCTGGGCGATACAGCGGCATTGGCAGAACCGAGTTCGGTTGAATTCCGCGTGCGGCGCGAAAGCCGCAGCGCCGACGGCCGCCCGGCGGCCGAATTCGTTTGGATCGAGATGCGTTGCCGGCCGCTCGAGCAGGCGGCAGCCGCTGCCGGCGGTGTAGACCGTCGCGAGGTCGTTGCAGTGTTGCGCGACGTGACCGAGCGCAAAGGACATCAGCAAGCGCTGCTCGACGCGCATGCCG
>Ga0187784_10004057_pt1 | contig 11857 bp, 9 predicted proteins | sample 1015_SJ02_MP15_2_FD_132964 | JGI IMG/M metagenome (GOLD analysis project Ga0187784, IMG submission 132964) | Tropical peat soil microbial communities from peatlands in Department of Meta, Colombia - 1015_SJ02_MP15_20_MG | ecosystem: Environmental > Terrestrial > Soil > Wetlands > Peat | place... | reverse complement strand
CGTGCAGTTGCGCGTGTCCTGCGGGTAAAGCACCGTATCGAAGTTGTTGAGCGACTCCATGTACCCGATGATCCAGTAGCCGATCCCCAGTGTCGGAGTCGTGTTCGGCCCGCTCGCCGTCTGAATGCTCGGCAGATTGATCCCGGTGTGAATCTTGTGAATCATCACCTTCATGTCGAGCGCGTTGCCGCTGTAGGGGTCGGTGGTTTGCGGACTGTGGCACATCACGCAGTACTGCACCTCGACCCGCGCACCGCCGTGCGCGTTGAGCTGCGTGTGGCAGCCATTGCAGGTGGCTGTCTCGACGATCTCGCGACTGAAGATATCGCTGGTCGCGCCGGTCGAGGGCTGGAAGGTATACGAGCCATTATTGGCCTGCGCGAGTCCGCGGATCTCGAAGCCGACGCGATGGGTCAGGGTGGCGTCGTAAACGACATTGGGGTCCTTGGTGATGTCCTTCGCGAAGGTGTACTGATACGTGCCGTTTCCGTTATCGACCAACTTGCCCGTGGTTGCGAATTCCACGGTCGCCTGGGTTTGCGGCGTCTTATCGCAGCTCGCCACGCCATCCGGGCAGCCGTTCGGAGTCACGCTGCTATAGATGTAGGAGGTCCAGTAACTCGACTCGCCATTCTGGCCCGCAGTGAGCTTGGCGATGGCGAAGTAGATATCGGCAGCCGGCAGCCCCTTCAGGGGCACCCCGTTCTCGTCCACGAGCGTGAAGTTGACGACCGGTGGTCCATTGATTGTGACACCGGTAACCGTCCCCGTGATCGCCGTGGCGGTCGTCACGTCGATTGCCTGGATCCCGGCTCCGGGTCCCTGAGGTCCGGTGGGGCCGGTCGGACCCGTCGCGCCTGCGGGACCCGCGGGGCCGGTGCTGCCGCTACAGGCGGCGAGCAGGAGCGTCGCGCAGAAGGCTAGGAGAGCGGCTGCTGGGGTGTTTCCATGCGGCACCGAACACTTCGCACAGGTGAGCGACATCGCCGTACTCCCTTCCTTTCGCAAAATCCGTGAGTGGGCCCGATTCGCCTTCGTTATTGCGACACATACTGACTCAGCAGTTCGAACGCTGACAAGTAGGGAAATCCTACGTGACGTCTAAGGAATCGTACGTAAGCAAGTCAGGAATCGACGTAAGCGAACAAGATATTATTACAGACCCGTGTCTTCGCCACCTCGCTTCGTGATCTCGAATGAGTCGAGCGGTAGTTCGGCTTGGTTTGCGGTTCAGTCGGATTTTGAATAATGTGTAACGCGAGCTGAGGATCAACGAAAATCAACAAGGGGTCGACCATGCGCCAGCCTGTCGTTTGTACCTTGCTGCTTCTCGGCATTCACGTCGGCCTCGCCGCGGCAGCACCGCCGGAAGTCACGGGCTGCGCGAAGTGTCACGGTGACAATGGAGTCAGCGTGAAGCCCGAGGCACCGACGATCGCCGGCATGTCCTCACCCTATCTCGATGCTCAGATGAGCGCTTATCAGAACGGCAAGCGGCCTTGTCCGAAGATGTCGGACCCGAAGCTGTCCGATTCGGACATGTGTGAGGCGGCCAAGAAGCTCACGGCCACGCAAGTGAGCGAGACCTCGGCCTATTATGCGGGGCAGAAATTCGTTCCCGCCTCCCAGAGCATCGACGCGGCACTCGCCGCGAAGGGCAAGGCGCTGCACGATGCCCACTGTGCGACATGCCATTCGGGCGGCGGCAGTGAGGCCGCCGATGATGCCGGAATTCTCGCCGGGCAATGGAAGCCCTATTTGCAGGCAACGCTGCAAGACTACACGGCGGGCAAGCGCGCGCAGCCGGACTCCATGAAGCGGCAGATGAGCCGCCTTTCGTCCGCGGACGTGAATGCGCTCGCCGAGTACTACGCGAGCGGAGGGCACTAGGGTGAGCGCGCCGGGCGGCCCGCAAAGCCCTGCGGGATGGCTATGGCGCCGGCCGCGTCGCCGGTATCTTTTGGGTATTCCGCTCGGGGGACTGATCGCGTTGATTCTCGGCATCGGCATCGCCGGCGGCTTCATGGCCGCTCTCAAACGCACCGAGTCGGTCTCGTTCTGTACCTCCTGTCACGAAATGCAGCAGCCCATGCAGGAGCTCACCCAGAGCATGCATTACTTGAATGTGCCCGGCATTCGCGCGACCTGTGCCGACTGCCATGTGCCGCCGACCTTCTGGGCAGGCTTGTGGCGGCACATCGAGGCGAGCGGCGAAGTCTGGGGACACCTCACGGGAAAGCTCGACACGCCGGCAAAGTATGAAAGCGAGCGCCGGGATCTGGCCGAGAAGATCTGGAGAGAACTCAAGGCGAACGATTCAGCGCAGTGCCGGCGCTGTCACACCCTCGCCGCCATGGCCCTGGACAAGCAGGATCCCATTGCGGCCAAGCGCCACTCGCTCAAATACCTGGCGCAGACCCATCAGACCTGCATCGACTGCCACAAGGGTGTCGCACACACGCTGCCTCCGGAATCTTGAGGAACAGTCGCGGGTTCGGGCGCACTCGCTCGGGCGGGCGCCCTTGCCCGGTGAAGGCCCTTGCGCGGCGGCCCCTTGTCATGGACCCGTCACAGGGTCACGACGGCCACCGGACCAATAGCGCCGCCCGATGCGGATAATCTCGCCGATGCGGAAGTTGAATACCCGCCGGGGCCAGAACAGCTCTCGCTTGTCACACACGGTCGACATGCTGAAACGGGCGATCTCTCCTTTGAGCGTGCTGCGGGCATCCGGCCCTGGGTCGGACTCGAGACGCGTGCGCAGGGCGCGGGCTGCCGCGATGCGCTCCGCGACGCGCCGGGCGCGGCGGCGCGAGATCCGCCCGTAACGGAGCTTGAGCTCATTGAGCCGCTCGGCGGCATCGTAGGTGGCATCGACCAGCTCACGGCGCGTCATCCAGCGGGTCTCATAATTGAGGATGTGCTCCCAGGTCGGCTGCACCAGGAGCTGGCGATGCTCCTCCAGCGTGCGCGCGAACAAGCGGTAGCCGAAGCGCTCGGGCTCCTCGAACCCGCGGCTGCCCGGATCGAGGAAAGGACCCAAGGGTGAGATGAAGCAGGAGAGCCGGCGGTCCCCGAGCTGAAACAGATGCTCGCAATAGGCCACCGTCCGGCGAACCGAATCGGCACTCTGTGCCGGCAGCCCGATCATGAAGAAGATGTCGATTCGCGTGCAGCGCAGCCCTAGAGCCTCTTTCAGCATCGCCTCCATCTGCGCGGTCGTATACTCTGCCTCGCCCTCCTGGGCATCGCGCACCGATTGCTCGTGACTCTCGGGACTGAATTCCATGCTCCAGTGCGCAATCGAGCGGTCGATGTGGCGGAGAAATTCGAGAGGGGGCACGGTGAAGAACTCGAACACGATCTCGTTCGGGATCGCTGCGGCGCACAGCCGTTCCAGCACTTCCTCCGCATACGCGGCACCGGCTTGCAGCAGATCGCCGATCAGCAAGAGCGGGCCGCGCGACAGACGTGCAATCGCCTGAACATTGGCCACGAGGCTCGCGGGACTGCGAAATACCGGCCGTGACCGGCGCGTGAGCTGGGCGCACGTCGTGCGGGAGCCGCCGCAGGTCACACACTCGTAGCTGCAGCCCTTCACCGTCAAAAGAGCCGTGATCGGGTGGCCCCACCAGCCGTTGAACGGCAAGGTGCTCTCGAGATCCCGATGGCGCAGGACCATCTCCACCACGAGATCCGGCCTCAGATCGACGTAGTCGAGCGTCGTCGGCAGATACGTGTGGGGATTGATGCGTATGGCTCCTTCCTCCTTCCAGGCCAGATTGGGGATCGAGGCCAGAGAGGCGCCCGTGCGCAGCGCCGTCAAGAGCTCGAGCAACGGCGCTTCGGTGCTGTCGCCCCGCAGGACAAAATCGGCCTGAGGATAGTCGATCAGCTCGCGGAAGAAGTAAGTCGCCGACAGGCCACCGAAGATCACGGGCACTTCGGGGTGAATGGCCTTCACGATGCGCGCCACCTCGAGCGCGCCGTGCGCATGGGGGAGCCAATGCAGATCGATTCCGACGGCACGCGCTCGCTGCCGTCCGATGAAGGCAGGCACATCGAAGCGGCGCGAGTTCATCATGCGCAGCGCAAGGTTCACGATGCGCACGGTGAGGCCCCGCTCATGCAGGTAGCTCGCGATGGTCAGGAATCCGAGCGGGTACATCTCGAACACGGTCGAGGAGGGCACCATGTCGCTCACGGGGCCGTAGAGGATCGCACGCTCGCGAAAGTCGTACACGCTCGGTGCGTGCAGCAACAGGAGGTCGACCGGCTCTGCGGGCATACCCGGGATAGTATCCCATCGGGTCTCTCGGCGAGCCCATCGATCGGAATCTACGTGACTTTCAGGCGCGCTAAGTAGTTTCTCGGATACTGCCGGCCCGAGCTCTGCCGTAGGGTGTGACGGCGCATCGCGCATCGGGGAGTCTTCGTGTGAAAACCCAATGGGTGGACCTTGCCCTTGTCATGGGGCTCTTCACGGGGATGGGGCTGTTGAGCGGGTGCACCGGCTCGACGGGTCCGGCGGGTCCCGCGGGCGCAGCCGCCGTGGACACCGGCACAATCAGCGGCACGGTGAAGAATTCGAACGGCGCGGTCATCGACGGTGCATCGATCACGACGAACCCCGCGACCACCTCGGCGCGGACCGATGCGGACGGGAGCTTCAGCCTCACGTCGGTTCCCATCGGCTCGTACCAGATCACGGCGAGCATGAGCGGCTACCAGACCGCCCAGCAGTCGGGCGTCGGTGTTGCGGCCGGCAAGACCACTCAAGTGACGTTGACACTCGCGCCAGCGATCGCCACGACCGGTGCGGTCAGCGGAGTGGTTTACGGACGCCAGTCGTTGGATGAGTCTTTTCCGGTCGCTGGTGCCACGGTGTGCGTCGAGGGCGCCGCCAATCTTTGCGCCACGACCCAGAGCGACGGCAGCTTCACACTCGCGAATGTCCCCCCGGGCGCCGCATTCATCTCGGTGACAGCAGCAGGGTTTCTCGCGGGTGAGACGCGCTCTGCCGTTTTCGTCACGGCGGGAGCGACGGCGCAGAGCACCAACGTCACGCTCTCGGGGACACCGGGCGCGGGAGCCACTTACGTCGGCGCGGCGGTGTGTCTCTCCTGCCACCAGCTGCTCGAGCCCGGCCTGGTCAGCGCCTGGCAGCAGTCGGCTCACGGCGTGACGGTGGATCACACGCTGAGTCAACTGGACACCACCGGGTGGCCCGCCGCGCCGGTGGGCTGCGCGGCACCCGCGACGCAGGACTCCGGTGTGGCGGCACCGGACCCCTCCGCCAGCCTGCAGAATCGTGAGGTCTTCCTCGTGCGCTGGGCCGCCGGCTGCACGGGTGAGCCGCAATTCGCGATGGCACTCGATACGAACCAGGACGGCAAGGTGGATTCGGGCGATACCATCATCCCGGTCCAGGGAACTCAGGGCGGAGTGGCGACGGATGTCGGCAACTGCGGCCAAGGGGGAGTGATTCCGGCGGCCAACCCTTGCTCTGCGACTTACTTCGGGACAGGGAGCACAGCGACTCGGGGCTGGTGGCAGCAAGAATATCTGGTCAACATCGGTCCGGGTGGGGGCAAGCCCGCCTGGGTCACCTGGGACACCACCGGCACGCCCCAGGATATGCTCGCACTGCCACTCGCCTGGAACCAGCGAACCCAGGCCTGGATCCTGGGGTCTGACTACGATCCGATTCAGGCGGGTACGTTTGCCAAAGTGTGCGCCGGATGTCACGACACGGGACCCTCGCTCACGACCGATGCCAACGGGAATGTCACCCAGTACGTGGCCGGCTCGCAGAACATCGCCTGCGAGCGGTGCCACGGGCCGGGCTCGGCGCACGTTCAGTCGAAGGGCAACGTCCAGTTCATCATCAATCCCACGTACATGACCGCCCAGGCGCAGAACGAGACCTGCGGGCAATGCCACACCAACAACGTTTCCTCGATCAAGCCGGCCGGTGCATTCGATTTTGCCTGGAACAATCAGGTGGCAATCGGCGGCGGGAATTTCATCCCGGGCGTCGACAGCCTCTCCAACTTCTCCTCGTTCCCCGCTTACGGTGATCCGTCAGCCTACTGGCCCGGCGGAGTATTCGTCTTCCTCGACCACATGACTTTCGTCGACGTCGAGGCGAGTGCGCATTTCACCAACGGCTTCCAGAAGCTCACCTGCATGGATTGCCACGATGCGCATGGGCTCACCGGCGGCCCTTATCAGTTCCAGCAGACCGACCCGAGCGGCGCACAGCTCGTCTTCCAGAACAACGCCGCCGTGCTGCGCAACGATGTGATGTGTCTCAGCTGCCACGCCGGCTACGGTGATTTCGCCTCCTTGACGGTCGACGACGCCGCGCGCTATCACATCGCGAACGGCGGCGCCGTGCAGTTGAACGGCGCGGCCTGGACACCCTCTGCGGCGGACCAGGCCACCTCGACGCAGGCGATCAGCAGTGCGGTGATCAACCACATGCTCGTGCAGGCGGCGATGCCGGCCGAGTTCGATCCCACCGCCTCGGTCCAGCCGCTACCCGTCGGCCGCTGCTCCTCGTGTCACATGCCGAAGACCGCGTCGACGGCGACGTACTTCTCGGGGCCCGACGCCAACGGCAACACCGCCAACGTCATCGGCGATGTGAGCTCGCATGCCTTCAAGGTGGCTGAGCTCCAGGACACGCTGCTGTCCGTCCCCGGCGCGACGACCTGGAGCGCGATCATGCCGAACTCCTGCGGCTCCTGCCACGATCAGTACCGCTACGGGCTCTGAGCCAGGCCAGGGTTGGCAGGGTTAGTCCATGAATGAGGCCCGCTGGCTGACTGACCTCGTTCGCAGCATCGATGCCCGGGATGCCTGCGCTTTTGCCGCCTTCTTGACGGCCGACGCCTGCTTTCGCTTCGGCAATGCGCCCCTCGTGCAGGGGCGCGAAGCGATCGAGGAAGCGGTCAGGAGCTTCTTCGACTCGATCGCTGCCATTGCGCATGAGTTGCAGGAGCAGTGGTCGATCGGCGAGGTCACCGTGTGCACCGGGGCGGTGACCTATACGCGCTGGGATGGCCGCTCCTTGCGCGTGCCGTTCGCCAATATCCTGAAGCTGCGTGCCGGGCGTATCTACGATTATCGAATCTTTGTCGATAGCTCCGCTCTTTTCGCTCCGTGAGCCGCCTCGCCGTGAGCCGACTCGCGCAGGGTGCGCTGGCCTCATCCGAGAAGGAGACCCAGCGCAAACAAAAGCAATGTCGCATGAATCATCACGACGTTGATGCCCAGCCAGCGAACGAGCCCAATCACATCATCGGCGTGCACGAAGACTTGCCGGGCCACGAGCAGGGCGAGCGGTAAGGGCAGCAAAGCGAGCAGCGTCAGCGGCGCAAACACGCGCTCGATCACGGCGACGGGCGGAACCGCGAATGTGGCCACGATCAGCGCCGCGACCACGAGGGCGCTCTTGCGGCGCCCGAGGACGATCGGCAGGTGGCGCCGTCCGACCCGGCGATCGGGATCGACGTCGGGAAACTGGTTCACCAGCAAGAGCTCGCTGGCGAGGAACATCGGCGGCAGGGAAGCGACGACGGCGACGGAAGGATACCGTCCGGTCAGCACGAACGCGGTTCCGAGCACCATGAGCGGTCCGAAGCCCAAGCCGGGGGCCAAGAGACACAGCAACGGCCAATGAGTCACCCGTGGTGTGTACGCGACCACGAGCAGCACGCCGAGGAGTCCCAGAGGCAGGAGCGCCGGCCCCCGCTCGGATACGAAATAGAGCCCGATCAGCGCCGTCAGGGCCAGGCAGAAAAATCCGGTCGCTCGGGCTGCCGCGGCGGCCTGAGGATGCGCGGGTAGGCTGCCGCTGCCACCGCTGAAAGGGGTGCGCGCGGTGGTGAGGTCCAACCCCGAGCGAAAGTCGTCGTATTCATTGAGCAGATTCACGCTCAGGTGAGCCGACAGCGCACCGCACAAGATCAGCAGGCACTCGGATACGGCGATGTGCGCGCCGCCGTGCAACGCGGCCCCGATCCCGATGAGCACCGAGAGGGGCGTCAGCGTCAGAAAGTTCGGCCGTGCCGCGCGAAGCACCGAGGCAAACACAGCGCGATCCATCAGCATACTCAACGGCCCTCCTGCAACGTCTCGATGTAGGCTACCAGCTCCCAAATCTCCCGGTCGCTCAACATCGGCCAAGGCGCCATGGGGGTTCCGGGCACGCCCTCGCGGATGGCGAGGAACGTGCGCCCGGCACCCGCGCGCTCCGACCACGGCGGTACGGTCAGGTTGGCCGGCGGCGGCGTTATGGCGGCCTGCCGGCGTCCGTGACCGTTGCCGCTCGCACCGTGGCAAATCGCGCAATTGGCCGCAAAGAGCTCGGCGCCCGCGCCCCGCGCCTCGGCCGAGTCGAGAATCCCATCGAGCGCCGTGGGCGCGCCGCGACTACATCCCGAAATGACGGGTAAGAGCGTGGATAGGGCGATCGGAGGCGCCAGCTTGCGGAACCAGCTTGTAGCCAAGGGTGTGCGCTTCCAGGAGGATGGCCGAAACCAGGGTATCGATTGCTGCTTCGACGGGGGAGGTACGCGCGACTCCCAATGCGATTGCGCCCGGCACGAGGCCCAGGAGTATGACCGAATCGGGATAGCGGCCGATCAGTCGCGCCGCATTCAGGAGATCCGCCACCGCGACCTGATGCGCCGACAAGCGGTCGCGGACCGCATCGGTGACCTCATCTCCGTCGAGCCGTATCAGGCTGCCGGGCGGGGCGTCCGCGGCCACCGCATCGACCAAGATGACGTGGTCGGCCTCAGCGATCTCATCGAGGAGCGAGAGGCCGAGGGTTCCCCCCTCGATGAGGCGAACCCCGAGCGGGATGCGGTAGCCGCGCTCGAGGCGAGCGATCGCCGCGGCGCCGATGCCGTCATCGCTCAGAAGCACATTGCCGAGCCCCAGCACGAGAACACCGCCTCTCCTGCCTTCCCGGGTGCTGCCTTCGCGCGCTTCAGTCACGACTGCTGCGCGGCCGCGGCCTGAACTTGAATCCGGAGAATATGGAATCGAAGATGCCGACGGGCTCGACGATCGAGTACAGGACGACGAAATAGACATGGATCACGGCGAAGATGAGGATCGCCCACATGCCGATATGGTGGATGAGGCGTGCCACCGGCAAACCGCCGAAGATCGGGATGAGGGACGCGAACCCACGGAGCGGCGAGCCGAGCGGTGCGTAGACGGTATAGAGCGCGAGCCCCGTGGCGATCATCAGGAAATAGACGCCGAAAATGACGGCGTAAGTGAAGGCTGCGAGCCCGTTGTGGCCGAGGTAGCGGACCGGCTCACGGCTCAAGAACGTGTAAAAGAGGAACGCCTGCTTGAAGCTGCGCAGCCGCGCGCGCGATACGGGAATGTACTCGCGCCAGCGCGAGTAAGGGTTGCCGACGAAGGCCCAGTACAGGCGCACGAGCGTCGTTAGCGTAAACACGATGGAGGCGTAGAGGTGCACGCTGCGCATCGAGGCCATGACGAAGTGCGCGCTCGCCGGCTCCGGCACGCTGATGAAGGGGTTGCCGATGTAATAACCGGTGGCGGCCAGCACCAGAATCGAGAGAAACAGCAGCCAGTGCGTCAACCGCACGGGCAGCTCCCAGACATAGACCCGCTCGAGGCTGACCCTCGGCCCGGCTTCCTCCGTCACCGTGCTCACGAGACCCTCACCCGCACGAGCTCCCGCCGGCTCGCATCGACCACGTGGACGCCGCAGGCCATGCAGGGATCGAAGGAGTGCACCGTGCGCAGGATCTCGAGCGGCTGCTCGGGCTTTGCGACCGGTGTGCCCACGAGCGCGGCCTCGTAGGGGCCGGGCTGACCCTGCGCATCGCGCGGACCCGCGTTCCAGGTGCTCGGGACGACGCATTGATATTTGGCGATCTTGCCCCCTTGGATGTGCACCCAGTGGCCGAGCGCACCGCGCGGGGCCTCGTGAAAGCCCGCGCCGAAGCAGTCCTGAGGCCAGCTGCTCGGGTCCCATTTGGAGGTGTCCTGGATGCGATAGTCGCGCCGGCCCATGCTGTCGGCGAGCGCCTCGACCCACATGCTCATCGATTCGACCAGCACCTGGGCCTCGATCGCGCGCGCGGCGATGCGCCCGAGCGTGGAGAAGAGCGCCGGGGGCTGGGCATTCAATTGCCCGAGCGACTTGTCGATGAGCTCCTTGGCACGTGAGGGACTGCCCACCCCGAAGGCCACCAGCATGCGGGCGAGCGGTCCCACTTGCATGGGCGCACCGTCGTAGCGCGGCGATTTGAGCCACGAGTACTTCTGATCCACATTCAGACGCTGATAGGGTGGTTTCGGCCCGGTGTAATGCGGATGGGTCTCGCCCTTGTAGGGGTTGAGGCCCTTGTCATCGCCCACCGAGTAGTCGTACCAGGAGTGGGTGACGTACTCGTCGATCTTGGCCTGGTCCATCGGCTCGATCCGCGACAGGTCCTGATTGTGGATGACGCCCCTGGGGATGTAGAGCTGCGGCTCGGGGCTTTCATCCAGCGGGAAATCTCCGTACGCAAGATAGTTCGGAACGCCGCTGCCGATGGAGAACCAGTCCTTGTAAAATGACGCGATGGCGAGCACATCGGGCACGTAGACGCGGGTGACGAAATCCACGGCCTCCGCAACGAGCGTGCGCAATGCGGCGATCGTGCCGATGTTGAGCGAGGCCTGCGCATCCGGGTCCACGGGGGTCGCCATCCCGCCGACGAGGAAGCTCTGCAGGTGCGGATTCTTGCCGCCGAGGATCGCGTGGATCTTGATGAAGCGCCGCTGCCAATCCAGGGCCTCCAGGTAATGCGCGAGCGCCATCAGGTTGGCTTCTGGCGGCAGGTGGTAGGCCGGATGACCCCAGTAGGCATTGGCGAAGATGCCGAGCTGTCCGCGCTCGACGAAGGCTTTCACCCGGTCGCGCACCTCGGTGAAATACTTGACGCCCGACAGCGGCCAATCGGAAATCGATTGCGCCAGGCTCGCAGTCTTCGCCGGATCGGCGCTGAGTGCACTCACCACATCGACCCAGTCGAGCGCCTGCAGATGATAGAAATGAATGACATGGTCCTGCACGTTCTGGGCGGCGATGATGAGGTTGCGCAGGATGCGCGCATTCGGCGGCGGCGTGGCCCCGATCGCGTGCTCGACGGCGCGGATCGAGGCGATGGCGTGTACCGTCGTGCAGACCCCACAGATACGCTGGGTGAAGGCCCAGGCATCTCGCGGGTCGCGCCCCTCGAGAATGAGCTCGATGCCGCGGAACATGGTGCAGGAGGACCAGGCCTGCTTCACCGCTCCGCCGTCCACCTCGGCTTCGATGCGCAGATGGCCTTCGATCCGCGTCACCGGGTCGACCACGACATGGGTCATTTCTTGGTCTCCGTGTGCTCGCTGGACTTCTTCTCACCCGCCGCTTGCTCGCCGGCCGCCCCCCGGTGACCCCGGCGATAGCGGGTCACCTCGGCCACGCCATGCGCGACCACCCCCGCGGCGGCGACTCCGGTCAGCGTAAGACCGATGGGGTCGAGCCATCTCCCCGTGTCGACGCCGGCCACGTTGGGGAGCCGCTCATAGAAGGGCGTCATCACGTCCCAGAAGTTGGGCTCGGCACAGCCGATGCAGGGATGGCCGCAGCCGATCGGCCAGTTGGTGTGATCGTTCCAGCGGACATTGGGGCAGTTCTGCGAGGTCGCCGGACCTTTGCAGCCCATCTTGTAGAGGCAGTGGCCGTGACGGTGGGCTTCGTCGCCCCAGGCTTCGACGTACTGGCCGGCATCGAAATGCGCCCGCCGTTCGCAGCCGTCGTGGATCGCCT
>Ga0187784_10004056_pt1 | contig 11859 bp, 13 predicted proteins | sample 1015_SJ02_MP15_2_FD_132964 | JGI IMG/M metagenome (GOLD analysis project Ga0187784, IMG submission 132964) | Tropical peat soil microbial communities from peatlands in Department of Meta, Colombia - 1015_SJ02_MP15_20_MG | ecosystem: Environmental > Terrestrial > Soil > Wetlands > Peat | place... | reverse complement strand
GAGCACGTTGGATGAGTTTGCGAACTGCTGAAATCGCTTCATGACTGACGTTTCGTAGCTGCCGCGATACTTCTCATCCGTTCTTCTCGCGTTCAGAACGCAGAAGTCTTCAAAGCCCCGATAGGTACCATCTGGGCGCAAGTCGAACCGGTCAACGACAAGGGCCATTCCGTCTTCTGCCAGCCGGTACCGAGGTACGTCGAGCCCGCAGCGTTCCGCGACCTTCAAGCAAAAGTATTCGTTCGCGGCCAGCTGGGGAAATTCGTTCGGTTGCCAAAACTTGACTATATGTGTTGCGCCCCTGCGGCTCGGTGAGATTCGGGGTTTCATGTTCGTCAGAGTGAGCGACGCGTTCTCGTCGCGCACCAGAATCTTCGGCTGGACACCGCTGATGCCGGAAAAAACCGCAAACTTGTCAACGAGGTAGCGGAACAAGTCCCCATCGCGCCGACTTGCCAAAATCTCGTCGACCGACTGAAAGGGGACATCCTCAACAAGCTGTTCCTTGTCGCCGGTGTAGCGGATGCGGCCCACTTGCGAGCGGCCCACAATGGCGAGCAGATCAAAATCATCGAATGTTCCAGTTGCCTTGGCAAAGGCGAGTCGCAGCCGTTCCCGTAACACGCCCTCCGGAAGATTCATCTCGAAGATCGGGGCGAGGCCAAAGCGCACATCCCAGGAGGGGAGCCGCACGGGCATGGTGACAGAGACGGCGCGCTCTGGGACTGCCTCCGGCAAGCACACGAATGCGCTGCCGCGATCCCACTCCCTGTCCAAGAGGCCAGCCTCAGCGGCGTCTGTCCAGACTTTGATCATCGCGATCCTCTTCGAGGAGATCTTCCAAGGTTGGCCTTTGCCGATTTGCTTCCTGCAACCTCAGCTCTAACCCGAGAGCAGACAGAATGTTGGCGACCTTAGAATACCCAAGCTCGCCGGCGCGCCCATTCTCCAATGCGTCCAGCGTCGCCCGACTGACGCCGGCTTTCCGGGCCAACTCGGATTGCGTTAAACCGAGCGTCCGACGTCTGGAGGCGATGCGAGAGCCAATTGCAACCAAATTGAACATGGGAATGTATAATATACTATTCAATATGATGAGTATTTAAAAAAAACATAGTATATAGTTCATTTGACACGCCCTCTGGGGGTGTCAAATGGTCCCGGTAAAGGATTGAACGGATTCAAGAGGAAAGTTGGCCGACTAGCGTTCGCGAATCGTGTGCTGGTCCGCACGGGTGAAAGGATCTTCTGCGTGCCCAGGCCGAAATGATGCTACACAGATAAGAGATCGTGCAAATCATTTTGTGGACCAAGCGCCGCGAACCCTATTCGGGTACAATCATACCCATTATGAGTACATCCGTAGACCGCAAGTTCTTGGGAAGAAGCCTGTTCGGGCACACGCGTAGCGCAGTCCTGGCCATGCTTTATGGCCATGTGGACCAATCATTTCATCTGCGCCAACTTGTCCGCGAGGTTGGTGCTGGCCACGGTGCCCTTCAGCGAGAACTGAAACACCTAACGGACATGGGTCTAATTGTGCGAAGAGTTCAGGGCAATCAAGTTCTATATCAAGCAAATTCGCAGAGTCCGATTTTTTCGGAGATCAAGAGTCTGATCACGAAAACCGTGGGCATCCACGATGTCATTCGTGCGGCGTTGGCATCTTTGGGATCAGAGATTCAAGTTGCCTTTGTTCACGGTTCGGTGGCACGTCAAAATGAGCGAGCGAATAGTGACGTCGATCTCATGGTCTTGGGGAATGCAACATTCAGCGAGATTGTTTCCGCTCTGGGTCCAGCACAGAGGGAGCTCGGCAGGGAGATCAACCCGACCGTGTTTCCAGTATCCGAATTCCGATCAAAATTGGCAGCCGGGAACCATTTCTTGCGAAGTGTAATGAAAGAGAAGAGACTTTTCGTGTTGGGGACCGAGAATGAGCTTGCGAAGTTGGCTTCAAAACAGTTGGCTGGTTCAGCACACAACAAGTCCTGAGGAGATCACGAACCTGTTGGCGATTTCGGATCGGGACCTTGCAGCTTGCCAAGTGGAGCAGTTGCCCACCGACTGGCGGTTTGCGATCGCCTACAATGCGGGACTCCAGGCTGCAACCGCCGCTCTGGCGGCTGCAGGTTACAGAGCCGCTCGGGACAATCATCACTATCGCGTTATCCAATCGTTGGAATTCACCACAGCGCCGGGCACGAAACTCATTGCAACTTTTGACGGCTTTCGCAAGAAGCGCAACGTGAGCAGCTATGTTGTTACCGGGTTCGTGTCGGACAGAGAAGCGGACGAGATGCTCAAACTCGCGACCAGCCTCCGCGCGGACGTGGAAAAGTGGATCAGAGCGACTCGCCCGGAATTATTTAAGCCTAGTGTCTAGCAGCGCGGTGCCGGTCGCCCTAGGGAGATTCACTGGCTGACGATTCAGTTGCGCCGTACAGCGGTTTAGTTCGCCAGGGAAGAACTTTCTGAGACCGACTGCAGTTCACGAAAGATTTCTGCGTGATGCTGTCCGAGGTAGCGGGCAACGCGCGCATTGCCGAGCAACTTCGCGAGGTAGCCGCGCGCTAACACCAAATTGAGAACTTGATTTCCATGAGATTCCTCAATCAGCCCTAAATCGCGTTGCAAGACTTCCATCTCTTTTTCCATTTTCGCGACCTGTTCCGGGGTCAGGCCCTCGACTACTTTGTGCTTGTCAGGGTCGACAAGCATGTCGGAGCGGGTGGCTGCCAGAAGAGCTTTTGCATAGGGCACCGAGAAGTTTCCCGTCGCCACCAAAAGGTCGGCTACCTCAATCTGGCGCATTGGCTTCAGCTTTCGTAGAAACGAGAATACTCCGAGCGACACGTGTTTATTCTTGAGGATTTCGATGGCCTCTTTGCAGATACCATTCAACAGGTCTCGCTTCTGCCGGATGATAGCCACATCTACTTTCAGCACCTTGGCGATCCGTTCTTCCGAGACGCCATGCCGAATCGCTTTCAGGATCATGTTGTGTTCCTGAATCGTGGCCATCCGGTTTACACGCCGATTGTACGTGTAGGTTTCATCGTCAGTCGCGATTAGGCAGCGCGCATGAGTTTCGCCGATCTGCCTCAAGACCTCGAGCCGCACGTGGCCATCCAGCAATAAATATGTCTCTGACTGTCCGGTGTTTGGAAACACGATTAGGGGCTCAATGATGCCGACTTCGCGCACCGAAGAAAGGACCTGCTGGTACTTTTGGCTGGACCGCATGACAGGGTTTACTTGCTTGAGTGGCAAGATGTTTGTGATCGGTACCACAACCCCTTGGGGATTAAACGCGAGGAATACTTGCTTAGCCATATTCAAGCCCTTTCGGTGATCTGAATCCTTTCCGCAAGGTGAGTGGGCAGCGACTCCAGTCCTTCAGCTCGCAACAGCGTGATGAAGTTCTCATCACGGAGAAGATTTCTTAGCGCGGATACGATGAACAGCAACCGGTGCTCCGTTAGTTGCGACTTCTTCACCAGGAGCTTTTGCCGGTCGGTTTCTTGACGATAAACACGAATGAGCGACTCTGCTGATTGCAAGCCGTTATTTCTACGTCGGACACCTGGGGTCGAACGTTTGCCGTTGGCTTTGCGCAGCTCTATGATGCGACGGACAGTGAGCAGTTTGCGGCCGCGGAGAGTCTTATCCTCATAGGCCTGGCAGAGGGCTTGCTGAACGCCGTCTTCGTCGGCATTCGCGATCTGCATCGCAACCGACAGCGGTATCCGGCCTTTGTCGACGGCATGAAGAAGACGTTCTTCGCCGTTTTTCAGCAGATGTGCGATTCCAACAACATAGCTCTTCGTCACATCGATTTTCTTGGCAATCTCAGTTGTGTTGTAACCTCGCGACTTCAGGCTGTCGATCTCCCGGAGCAACTCCAGTGGACGGATTTGGCGCCTCGCAATGTTTTCTACCAGGCTCATTAAGAAACATTCCTCCCTCGATGCTTCCTTCACAATTGCGGGAATCTCAACTTGGCCGAGCGCTATGAAGGCCTCAAGGCGACCTTGGCCGCACACGAGATCGTATGGTTTACCATCTATAGGCTCGATCCGACGAGCGACGGTAATGGGCTTTTTGAGACCGAGGCTGGAAATATTGGCCACGATGCCTTGGAAAACCACCTTGTTCCGGCTTCGCGGATTGAGGACATTTATTTGATCTATGGGGATCATCTGAACGGTCAGAGTATCGTTCATGCGGCCCCCGGTATCCGTGTGCGCTGGGCCATGCCAAAAAAGAAATCAAGGGTGACAAAGCGATATGTATCCAAACTGAGCGCGTTGTCTTCGGCGAGCAACAGTTTTTGAAAGGTCATGTCAAGACTCGGCAGGAGATAGTAATCGAGAGGGCTCTGATTATCGGCGGCCATTCGCACCGCAACGGTGATGTCTGGGTTCAAACCGGCATCCATGCGAATTAACCATCGAAACGCTCCGGAGTCTCTTTGACGGCATCGGGCGATGACGAGAGCTGCAGTGAATTCGTCATTCACCACCAACAAGTCAGTCGTGGGGTCACTACTCACAGCACCTCCGAGCTGGCGAATATTGTTAATGACATCAGCAATGACCTTCGGATACATCAGGCGCAGCTGGCGGTTCGTTTCGACAAACTGGTAATCGCGTTCGGGAGTGTACCCGATCAACCCGTATGCCCGGATCAAGCTGCTAAACCGGCTGCGATAGACCGTACTGGACGCCATGCCGTCAGTCTCGTCGATCAGAAGACCAGAGAGACGGCCCCTGCGCTCCAGCAGCCTGCGAAGTTGGTCCAGTAGCTCGTCATTGGTGTATTTGCGACTGCGTTCGCGAATGATGGTCTGCGCCCTTGCGAACAGGTCTGTTGGAATAATGGACTCGAATGCCGCATCGCTACGAATCCACATCTCAGGCGGGTTTAGAACGCGCTTTTTCTTCAGCTTGAAGGACATTCTGTTGTAAATGTTGTTGCCAACGTACTTCTCATTCGTCAAGATCTGGTGAATCGTGCCTTGAGTCCAGGCCCGCCCCAAATCTGTGGTAACGCCGCGTTCGTTCAACATCTTGGCGAGTCTCGATTCGAGCATTCTTTCTTCCACGAACATGCGGTACATCCAACGAACGATCTCCACTTCTTCGGGCGGTCCTGGAACGAGAATGACGCGGTCTGTCTGTAGGCTCTTTTGCTCTCCCCGGTTGAGCACTCCCTTGTGTTGGCCGCTCACGTCACGCAGCATCCGACGAAGCCCAAACCCTGGCGAGCCACCCTGGCGAAATCCGAGTTCGATAAGGCGGCATTGCCCGATAAAGACCTTGGCGGAAAGCTCGCGGCTGTACTCACCAGCCATGGCGCGTTTCACGCCCTTAACGATTGTCGAAATGGGGCTGCCGTCGTTCTCAAATTGCTCAGCGCAATAGTGCACATCGATCTTTGCGCGGCGGCAAATGTACTCGTAATAGGCGCTCTCGTCCGCATCCTGGAAACGTCCCCAACGGCTGACATCGTAAACAAGAATTGCGCTGAAGTCGGCTTGGCCATTCTCCACATCACGGATCAGCTCTTTCAGAGCGTCTCGACCGTCAATTCGAAGGCCGCTCTTGCCAGCGTCGGTGTAGGTCCGCGCGATGGTCATGCCACGGTCCTGGGCGTATTGCTGGATGACTTTCCGTTGGTTCTCGGTAGAGTACTGTTGGTGCTCGGTTGACATGCGGACGTATTCCACGACGCGGGTCGCCCCATTACCGGATTGACATGATGAAGCCTGCTGTCGTCCCGTTTCTTCCATTGCTGGCAGTCGTCTGAAGTGCGGATTTCAGGCGATGGGAGCTAGAGCGACCTTAAGAGTCATTGCTGCTCTTGCGGACCGCTGGCCGGCGTGATCACCTCACAAGGGAACGCCTTAACGCCCAATGCTGATTCTCCAGACATTAGGTAGTTATATGACGAGCGGCAAACCAGGTTCAAAGAGGTGTTCTTTACTGCCCGACGCTACCCTGAGGAGCACGGAATCCCAAGCACGATGATGATTTTGGCGAAAGCAAGGCTGTTCTTTTCACTGACCAACCCATCTGGAGAGACGAGCCAAATGCTTGCATCCAGCGACCGAAGATCGACAGCCGAGTTGTTCTTTACCAATTTCAGGAGCTCTTGTAGTTCGCACATAAAGGTGGACCTCTTAGCGTTGAGACGGTCGTCCGCTCGCCGCTTTGCCCAATAGTGTTTCATATAGTGAGGGTTCTTCTCCCGCCACTTTTTCTGGCTGTCGCGACACTGCTCTCGATAAACGGAATCTTCAACGAGCTTTTTCCGATGATAGTCTGTACGGCGGCGGCGCTGACAGTCTCCTGAGCTGCAGACTTGCTGATCCGGATGGTACCTAGAGGGTCGGAATTTCTTGGTGCAATACCTGCACGTTCTTTCTTTCATGTCGATGACTGCAGGTGGCTTTTTGTGTGAGCCCGCCGTGCCTTTCTGGTCGATGAGGAGTCGGTTTGGGCGAAGGTCGGGAACGGTTCGTTGTCTTTGCCAAGCACGGACCGCGACCATGTGGGCGCCTCGCGAGCCACTCTTGCAAGCTTGCCATTCTGATGTTCTGGAATACGCCCAGAAACGCGATCAGGAGCGTCGTGCCGCACTCGATCGTTTGTCGCGGGCAGCAGTCGAAGCCGGCCTGTACGACCGCAATACATTTCCCGAAGGCGGCCAGGACGAGTGAGAGCAGACTTTGCCGTAATCCTAAACGCCTGCGTCTTGATCCGTAAACGTCGGACTAAGACTCGGTTGACGGGTTGAGTCCGCGGCCAGGAATCGTCAAGGTCGATGGTCTCAACTCAACCAGCCTAAGCGGGACATCTCGGAAGGGCGCCTGCGTGCGAACCGAGCGAACGCAAAGAAATCAACGAGTCCGAAAACCGCTCGTGGCAAGGCGCTACAGCTCTTTCAATTCCATCACGGACGGGATGCTGGACCGGAAAGTAATGCTTTCCGCAAACGGCCAGAGGTAAGGAGTCTACGATGACGGCATCTGTCTTTGTCGGGACCAGCGCCGACGGCTTCATTGCGCGACCAACGGCGATCTCGACTTTCCGCCGAAGGGCCGAGGCAAGGGGAAGGATAAGGATAAGAAGTGGGACGAATTAAACAAGGGGCTTGATGTGCTGACGGATCCAGTCGAGGATTTGGGCAAAGCGGAATTCGTGCCGGTCCATCGAGCCGGAGATGAACGCGTGTCCGTCCAGGCCTTCGACCTCGATGCAAAAGCCGTTGCGCCGCAGGAAGACATCGGCGGCGGTGAAAGCGATGCGCTTATTGGCGTCGAAGAAGCCGTGGCTGTTACCGAGCGAGTCCATCAGTGCGGCCGCTTCTTCCTCCAGGGAGTTGTAATAGCCGATTTGCGGACGGAAAATGGCGGCCTCAACCGCGCCCTTATCGCGGACGCCATGGAGACCGCCGAACATCTCTATTAGTCGGTGCTGCATCCGGTAGACTTCCGCTACCGTAATGTAATCCGCCATTTACTTGGCGAGACGCTGCAACAGGTCATGGTTGCGAGCAACCGACTGCTCGAAGGCATCCATTACCTCGGGGCGTACCAAGTGCTGGGATGGAACCACGTTGTGCAGGTAGAACCCGAGTGCCTGCTCGAGAACATGCCGTTTCGTTTGCCCATTTTGTTCGGCAACCGCAACGAACTCATCGTAAAGCCGGGCGTCGATCTCAGGAGTGAACTTCTTGGTCATCTTGGCTGGCATGGTCCGCACTCCGTGTTCGACCTCTATCTTACCTCTTCAGTATGATAAGTCAAGTTAAATCCTGATTTATCCATACCATTGTAAATAAATACTTTGCTCGATGTCAAAGGCCGTTTCTACCGGGTGGGTGCGAGGGCGCGCCGGGTCAATTCTAGCCAGTTTGGCAAGCGTCCTTCTCGCACGGCTCACCGGTCGAAAAAATAGTGAATATCGGAGTGTTGTATAGAAGTGCCAGCCATCTGCGAATGGCAATGGTCGCCATGCGCGGCTCATGGCGGACGTGCTGGCCCACAGACAAGACAGACCGGTCTTTAGTTGGGGCGGCACGGAGCTGGTGCACGCCGGAGAATTCTGTCAACGTTACATCGACGCGCTGCGCGTGGCCGACGCGCACGATATCGGACCGTTTCCTCGTGTTTGCGCGCTCTTGAGGTCTCGCGAAGGAGGCCCTGAGCGGTTGTTGCCACCCGGGCGGCTTGCTCGTCACAGCACCTTCGTCAATCCGAGTGTGCATTTCCTTGCGGGTAGTCGCCATGGATCTCCTGATCCCCTCACGCGGCAGCCGCCGATGACGCTTATGCGCTGGAACTGGCAACAACCGATTGGCCCAACTTCATGCTTTCTATCCCTGCGTTAGACAGCAAGCTGAACGAGCAAAGCCGCAAAGCGGTAGCCGGGAGTGGCGCCACCGTCTCAGTCCGCTACGAGTTCACAGAGTTTCCAGTAGGCCGAGGTGGATTACCTCCGTAAGTGAAATTGCCACAAGTACTCTTGAGCTTTCTGACCGAACGTTCTAATTGACAAAAGAACGGCTATAAGCAGGAGGACGAGATGGAGGAACCAAACGACCCCTTGACCAAACAATCCACCGGCAACGACGAGGCACAGGCCGGCAAACCTGTCGCTATCCCTCAGGGAGCAGCTACTGAGCTGGGAAGCAATGCCGAGGCCGAGAATGCTGCAACGGACAATAGTGAGACCCCTTCTACGCCACAGGCCGAAAACCGTTCCTCTAATGAAAAAGGTTCTAAGTCGGAATCGGCGGTTTCCACTGAAACCGCGGACAACTCCGCTCAGGGCGGAATTCTTCGGAAGACGCTTCCGATTACACCGGTGCTGGACCTAGTGCGCCAAGGCTCGGACCGACGAATCTATGTCGCCCGCATGGAGCTCCTTAGCGACAAGTCCCCCCATCTGCACTACGGTTCCGAAATCCAGCACGACGGCCGACGGCACTACGTGCCTCCGTTACCGCTTGCGTTGCGGCGTTCGCTGATCTTGCCAAGCGGCGCCCGAAGTTTCGGATCAACCCGGGAATTCTTCGATAGCATTGCCGCTCTTTTGCGGAAGCATGCCATGCTTCCCGACAGGGAATGCTCGCTTCTTGCATATTGGTCGATTGCCACGTGGTTCTTGGATTTTCTACCGTTTCTTCCTTCCCTGGCAATCACCGGGCCCGCGTCCGCGGCCGATCTGCTCCTTCGGACCTTGGCTATAGTGTGCCGGAGACCAGTGCTGCTAGCCGACGTGAGTCCTGCCGTTCTAGGTGCTCTCCCGTTAGGTGAGCTAATGCCCACACTCTTGATACGTGAACCGCAACTCAGTAAGCGCACGGCGGCATTGCTCGATGCCTCCAACCAACCGGGGTACCTGGTTCGGAACGGCAAGGACTTTCAACAGTTCTACTGTGCGAAATGCATTTACCTCGGTGAGCCCGCCAAGAATCCACTGTTAACGGCCAACTGCATACATATTCACGTTGACGGGAATTCTCGGAGATCTCTTCACCCGCTGCCTGCAGCTGATGTTATAGAAAATTTCCAAAACCGACTCCTTTTTTATCGCTTCACTAGTCACGACCAGGTGGCGAATTCGACGTTTCGGGTCCCCGTGTCTCAATTTCGACCGGAAGTCCGTGCAATGGCCGAGGTACTTGGTGCGGTGATCGTCGAGGATCTCAAATTGCGGCAAGGCATCATTGAATTGTTGCAAGAACGCGATGAGCAGGCGCGCGTCGATCGCGCCAGCGGACAGGAGGGGATGGTGCTCAAGGCGGTTCTGTGGCACTGCCACCAACCCGACCACCAGCAAGTGTTTGTCCGTGAAATTGCGACTACAGCTAGCCAGATCTATAGCGAAGAAGGAGAATCACTGAAAATCAGCAACGAGACAGTGGGACATGTGCTAAAGAACCTTGGGCTTTATACTCGCCGGCTCGGCAATTCCGGAAGGGGACTTATGCTCGACAAGACCACACAGGCTCGGGTACATGAACTGGGCTATGCCAACGAAGTGCTGCCAGATAGTGCTGGAGCGCCCGCCTGCGGTTACTGTCACCAATTCCAATTGAAACAGGCAGAAGAAGTTGTGTAGGAAGTGCAGGCTGTGCAGATTATTTGCGGATACTTAAGAACCCCGGTGGCAGAGTGAGTTGATTTTGACTGCCTGAACCACAGCCGTCAGAGTAGAAGATTGCGGTTCCTCCCGGGCGCCCTTCGTGGCCGGTTTTGAAGTGATGTGAGACACATGTTGCAAAAGTTGCAGGAGGGCCGGGGCATAGTGCGTGTCGAGATCGGCTCGTGATTGGCGACAATTAAACCTCGCGGCCGGAAAGAATACTTGACGCCGGACAAGCTCGCGAGACGATTGCGCCACTGTGGTGGTCAGCGACAACGGGCGTGGTATCTCTCCGCAGCAGCTGCCCAACATTTCCCGGCCTTGCTACACCACCAAGGGCAATGGCACCGGTCTCGGGCTCTCGCTCTCGCCCGCCGTATCGTGGAAGAGCATCACGGCCGCATAGAAGTGAACAGCGTGGTTGGAAAGGGAAGCAAGTTTGAGGTGTTGCTTCCGTTTTCGATGCCCGCCGCTGAGGTTGCAGTTTCCTAGCTGAGCATGTCTAGGGGAAGACGTGCTGCCGAGCCAAGATCAAGAAGTTGATGCCGGACTAGCGGCCCGAGATTGCCAAGAAGGCTTAAAGCTTCTATCCGACTCGCGCGCACTGGGACACGGCAGAACGGACGTGGGGCGGGCGAAGCGTTCATCGATGCCGCGGAATTCCAGCCCGTTCGGGTATTCACCAAGATGTCGGGGTACCTCCCCTTTTTGGTGCGGAAGATGTGGTTCGATCTGCCTGGATTTGGGTTCAAAGTGGTCTACCGGCGGCAGGAGGACGGTGTGTGGTTTCCTTCGAGCTTCGGGACAGAGTTCCAGATGCAGTTTGGGGCCCAGTTCTTCTCCAATCGGGACGTTTCGATTGCGCTCAAGAATTCGGGGTTTGAACATCTGCATGTGGAGACCAGGTGAAGGTGGTGGAGCCGGAAACCTCGCCTCCATCTCCGGGATGGAAGGTTGGCAATTTCGATCTCGCACATTTCGTAGAGCGTCTCGGTAACCCGCTGCGAGCCTCGCGAAGGCATAAAGAAGAGTAAAAAATTTCGCGGAAGACGTGCTGCCTAGCCAAGATCAAAGTTGATGCCGGAGCAGCGGCCCGAGATTGCCAAGAAGGCTCAAAGCGCTCAGTGGACGAAAGCGAAGGACAGGTTCGACAGAAGGATCCTCAAAATTTTCTTTACGGGCTGGTTTACAGCCTTGAACATCCGCGCAAGCCCTTCGTGAGTCTGGAGTCGACCGTCAGCATTCGCCTCCGCTTCGCTCCCCAGCGCTGAGGAGATCCTCCGCTTGGCGGCGTACAACCGGCAGTTTGAGTTCCAACACATTCCAAACGATACGATGATCTATCTCCGCATAGCCGTGGATGAGAATGTTGCGGAAGGCGATAATGCGCTGATATTCGCTGATCTGCGAGGCCGCAGCCGGGTCAGTTCTGTCCAGTTGGGCAAGCGCCTCTCCCACCGTTTCCAACTGCCTCTCCACCGCCGAGCGCAGCATGACATTCGCACTGTAATCGGCGAAGGTTTTACCTTCGATAAACTCGATGGCCAATTTGGCAGCTCGCGCAATGTCGTAAAGATATTTCTTCGACTCAATCCGCATAGACCAGCGTCCGCGTGGACTCAACCGCCTGGCGGAAGTAGGGGTTTTCAATGGCTGAGGCAACCACCAGATCCACCGGGCGCTGAAACAACGCCTGCAGGTC
>Ga0187784_10004055_pt1 | contig 11859 bp, 9 predicted proteins | sample 1015_SJ02_MP15_2_FD_132964 | JGI IMG/M metagenome (GOLD analysis project Ga0187784, IMG submission 132964) | Tropical peat soil microbial communities from peatlands in Department of Meta, Colombia - 1015_SJ02_MP15_20_MG | ecosystem: Environmental > Terrestrial > Soil > Wetlands > Peat | place... | reverse complement strand
TCTGTGTGATATGCTCGCAAAGATTTTTGTGCAACTGAACTGCAATGGAGTGAGGGAGCGAATGGGGCCGTTGAAAAAGGCGATGTGGTTTGCGGCGTTTCTAGTGTTACTGGCCATCATGGGATATGCGCAGGAACAACACGCCCGGCCAGACCTGCCCAGGCTGTTCGAAAAAAGAGAGGTGCAGATCCCGATGCGGGACGGCGTGAAGCTACATACCGAGATTTACACGCCGCGCGATGCTCACGAACCCTTGCCCATGCTGATGGAACGCACGCCTTACGGAGTCGCGGGCGGGCCAGCAGGGTACAGCGGGCTGCTTTACGGCGCGCAGGATCTGTACGCCGACGGCTACATCTTTGTGTATCAGGATATTCGAGGGCGTTACGGATCGGAAGGTCAGTTTGAGATGAACCGGCCATTGCACGACTCAAAGGATGCCAATGGAGTCGACGAAAGCACGGACACGTACGACACCATCGATTGGCTGGTGAAAAACGCCGCGAATAACAACGGGCGGGTGGGCGTCTGGGGCATTTCGTACGGTGGTTTTCTTGCGGCCATGGCCATGGTGAACCCGCATCCGGCGCTGAAGGCGGTGTCGGAGCAGGCGTGCATGGGCGATGCATGGATGGGCGACGATTTCTTTCACAACGGCGCGTTCCGGCTGAGTTACGGATTCGAATACGCCGCGTTGATGGAAACCACCAACGAAAACTACAGTTTTGAATTCAATGTGTTTGATCTATACGACTGGTTCCTGCATCTGGGAGTGCTTTCGAACGCCAACAAGCTCTATTTCCACGGGAACATTCCCACGTGGAACAACTTCGTCGACCATCCCACCTACGACAATTTTTGGAAAATGCATGCGGTCGAGAGCGCTTTGAAAACACCGACGGTGCCGAACCTGAACGTGGCGGGTTGGTGGGATCAGGAAGATTTCTATGGACCCATGCACACGTATGAGAATCTGGAAAAAAACGACACAAAGCACGTGAATTATCTTGTGGCAGGGCCGTGGAACCACGGGGGCTGGGCGCACGGCGCAGGAGATTCTCTGGGGGAAATTCCCTTCGGTTCGAACACCGCACAATATTTCCGGCAAAAAATCGAGGCGCCGTGGTTTGCCTACTGGTTGCACGACAAGGGTAGCTTGCCGTTGAAAGAAGCGCTGCTGTTTCAGACCGGCAGCGACGTGTGGACCAAGTTTGATCATTGGCCACCAAAGGAAGCACACATCCAAGATCTATATTTTCGTGAAGACGGAAAGCTTTCGTTTGACGCGCCGACGGTAAAGAGCGCCGATGCGTTCGATTCCTATGTCAGCGATCCCGCGCACCCGGTGCCCTATCGTCATCGTCCGATCGACATGACCTACCCCAACGACCACCCCGGTTCCTGGTACACGTGGTTGGTGGAGGACCAGCGATTCGTGGACAACCGGCCCGACGTATTGACGTGGCAAACCGACGAATTGCGGGACGACGTAACCATTGCCGGTGAAGTGGCCGCGAAGCTGTTCGCCTCAACCAGCGGAACCGATTCGGACTGGGTGGTGAAGCTGATTGATGTGTACCCGCAGAAAGTGCAGTCCGATTGGAGACTTTCGGGATACGAGCTGATGATCGCGGATGAGATTTTTAGGGGGCGATACTGGAAGTCTTACGAAAAACCGCAGCCACTGGTGGAGGGCGAAGTGATGCCGTTCACGTTCAGCCTGCACACCGCGGATCATGTATTCCAGAAGGGCCACCGCATCATGGTGCAAGTGCAGAGCACGTGGTTTCCGCTGTACGACCGCAACCCGCAAAAATTCGTGGCGAATATCTTCGACGCGACTGAGACAGACTATCAGAAAGCAACGCAAAGAATTTACCGGTCGGCGGAATATCCCTCCAGCGTGGAGGTGCAGGTCGTGCCGGAAACGGCAGGGCGCTAGTCGGAATGGGCGGAGCCGCCCGGCTGAGCTGCATTCGTTTTGGGGAGCAGGTTGAGAACCACCTGAAACCACCAGTTGGGCTGATAGGTAATCTGCACCGGCACTCCCCTCAAGGGGCCCTCCGCAGCCGTACAAATCGCAAACTCACTTTTTCTGCCGGTTGGTTTGTGCGTGGAAACAAAGTCCAGGCGCACCAACTTTTTGTAGGTGGTGTCCACCAGAACGGCATTGTTCGGCCCGCGGACGCGCACGCCCAAGGATTCCACCGGTTCGATTTCCTGGAGAGTCAGCACGTATTCTTGGGCGTTGTGGATGTAGCAGCGCGAGACGGGAGCAGAGTGCTGTTGCAGGCCGGTGTCGAGCAATTCGGCGATGGTGGCCAAGAATTCCGCGGAGCGGTTGCAACGCGATGGATCGTCCATGGACCGCACTGGGCGAGCCGAATCCGCCAAGTTCTGCAGCATAACCGGCTCGGCGCGAGGGTAGTCATGCAAGGTGTAATCGGTGGTGGACTCCAGAGGCACCACCAGTGAAAGCGCGCGAGACGAGTCCACGCGGGTGACGATGCCGTTGAACTCGTGCAAGCCCTGCGCTTTTTCGCGTTCCAGCTCTGATTTCATTTCTGAAACGGATTTTCCGCGGGACGATTTCATGAAACCAAAGAAGGCACTGCTAGTGACATCGTTGCGGGGATCATCGACGGTGACCGGGTCTTTGTGCCAGGAGATCTCGGTGCCGGCGCCCCAGCGATTAATCGCTCGCGGCGCCTTCGCGGGATCACTGCCAAACAGAACCTCGATAAACTCCATGTGCGGATCCTGGGCCGACACCCCGCGGCGGATATAGCCTCCGCCCACGTCGTCTTTGCCCACCCAGAAAAACAACAGGCGCAAACGCACGGTCATGACAAAGTCGTGTTGCGCCAGGTCTCGAGGAGAATTGCGGAACCAAGCAAGGGCTTGATCGATGGGCTGGCGCTCCGCCAGTTGAGATGACGCAAGGGGGAAGGCCAGGAAAACGATAATCAGAAGGCTGGAGAGGAGGAGGCTGCCCGCACGAACCAGCCTCATGAGAATGATGCCCACCACAGGCGTGTGATTTTCGGCCGGAGCATGTCCGCAAAGTAGGAAGACTTTGTTAAGGAGATTTGACGGGCACTTCAAAGATCGAAAAGAGCGGCGAAAGCGGCGTATTTGTGTCGAAAGAATCATCAAGAATCCAAATGTTGATGCGGGCGTCATGCACTGGTAATGCGGACTTTCTAGTTTCGTAAACAGAAACACAGTTGTGCGGTCAAGTCAGACGATACGGAGCGTCCGATGAGCCCGATCCGCACCCAGATCATCAGATTCCAGCCAAGGTTCCGCGGTTTCGCGGATTGTTCGACAGGTATTTCCCTCCACAGCCATACGATGCATTCGAAGGAGTACCTCGGGCGGTTACCACACTATATCGCGAAATTCCCGATCGGCTCCTACATTCTGGAACGAGAAATCGGGCGGCTGCACCTGTATGAAGGGCGCATCTTTGACTTCAAGAAGGTGTATTGGACGCCGCCACTGTCGCCCCGAGAGGCATACGAACTGGAAAGCAAGCAGATCGAGGAGCAGCTTGGCCGCAACGCGCTGGTGTCGCTTTCCGATCACGACAATATCGAAGCGGGCTTGCGTCTACGGTTGTTGGAAAAGACCCGGCGAGCGCCTGTTTCGGTGGAGTGGACCGTTGCCTACGAAAAAACGGAATTCCACCTGGGTTTGCACAATCTTCCGATATCGCGCTCCGGCCCCTGGATCAAAGAGTTTGAGGCGTATCGCGCGCAACCTGCCACCGAGCGGCTGCGCAATATCCTGGCCGGACTGAATAACGAAAAAGATACGCTGATCGTGCTGAACCACCCCTATTGGGACGCCGAGGGCATCGGTCCTGTCCGACATCGAGAGTTGCTGCATGGGTTCCTGGAACGATTCGTGCCGTTCCTGCACGCCATTGAACTGAATGGGCTGCGTTCGCGGCGCGAGAATCGCGAAGTGCTGGCGCTGGCGGAAGCGGTCGATCGCCCAGTGATTTCCGGGGGAGACCGGCATGGTTGTGAAGCGAACGCGGTGCTGAATGTGTCGCGGGCGGAAACTTTCGAGGAGTTCGTTCACGAAATTCGTGAAAAGCGCCGAAGCGTAATTGTCCTGATGCCGCAGTTCTTCGAACCTCTGCCGTTGCGCCTTATCGAGAATGCTTTTCACGCGCTGGCGGATGCGCCTGGTGAATTTGGGCGCCGGCATTGGATGACCCGGGTGTTTATCGAACAAGGCGGAGAGGCCAAGGCGCTGTCGCAATTCACAGGCACGCGGTTCGAGCGAGTCATCGAAAAGTTCCGCTGGGTGATTGGACTGGTTGCCAATCCACTGGTTCGCCCAGCGTTGCGGCTGCCCTTCCTTGGATACGAAGAAGGAGGGTTATGACCCAAGCGCCACGGGTCGCACTGCTGTGTGAGACCTTCCACGAGATTAACGGCGTGGCACTGACGGCTCGGCAATTGGTGGCATATGCGAAGCGGCAGAACTTTCCGCTGCTGGCGATTCATGGCGGCAAGCAACCCGGCATTTACACGGAAGGAAGCGTCCGGCGCATCGAACTCAGGCGCTCGTGGTTGAGCATAGGAATTGAACGCGACCTGGAATTTGACCTGGTATTCTGCCGATATTGGAAGCGCATTCGCGCGGAACTGCTGGCGTTCCAGCCGGACGTCATGCACATCACCAGCCCGGGAGAACTAGGAGAACTCGGCCTATACCTTTCGCGGAAATTGAAAATTCCCCTGGTGGCGTCGTGGCATACGAATTTCCATCAATTCGCGGCGCGCCGCCTGCAGAAGCTAATCGGGTTTTTGCCGGCGCGCGTAAGCCGTCCTGCGGTGGACTGGTCGCAGGAACAAGGATTGCGTGTCCTGGTATGGTTTTACCGCTTCGCGGCAGCCACCTTGGCACCTACGCCTCCTCAGGTGGCTTGGCTCGAAAAAGAGCTGGCAAAGCCGTCATTTCTCATGCCACGAGGCGTCGATCCGGAACAATTCCATCCCCGGCACAGAACGGTGGACGACGGAATCCTGCGCTTGGGATTTGTTGGCAGGGTCACACCGGAAAAGGGAGTACGGCTATTCCGGACCATCGAGCAGACCCTGGAAGCGAGTGGCTTCCAGGATTTTCGAATTGTGGTTGTGGGAACTGGCAGCGAAGTGGCGTGGCTGAAACGGAGGCTCAAGCACGGTGAATTTACCGGGGTGCTGCGCGGCGAAGATTTGGCGCGGGCTTACGCCAACATGGACCTGTTTGTGTTTCCCTCCAAAACCGACACATACGGAAATGTAGTGCAGGAGGCGGCCGCTTCCGGAGTCCCCGCGGTGGTAACGAACGAAGGAGGGCCGCGGCACCTGGTGGTTGGCGGGGAAACCGGCTACATCGCGGAGAATGATGCAGAATTCGTAGCTCGAGTCGTGGAATTGGCGCGCAAACGGGAATTGCGGATGCGGCTTGGGCGCGCCGCGCGGGAAAGAATGATCGGGATTTCGTGGGATGCCGCGTTCGAAAAGACTTATGCCGCGTACCGGCATTGCACGAGCGCGACCGTGAAAACGCAGGCGATTCCCGAAAGAGCGAAAGGCGCTCGGGCCAACGCGGCGAGCGGCGACCCAAATAAGTTCCGGGCGCTGGTTTGACTAATCCACGCTGCGCCCTTCGCCCGCTAACGCATGTGATTGGAACATGGTCCACGGGCCAGCCTTCATGTCGCGCAGGTAGGGTTCCTGCCAGGCATATTCGGGGTGCTTTTCAAGAAATGGCTTGGCGAAGAAATCTTCGCCGCAGGGATGGCCGATGCGCGCCACCAATTCCATGTTCTTGGCCATGGCCGAATCGGTGACTTTGCCCTGCACGGCGCCGCCCGGATAGAAGGGGGCCCAATTCCAAATGGCGATGCCGCGATCGACGGTATCCACGTGTCCGCAAAGCGTCCGGTCGTTCGCTTGGGTCTTTTTTTCGTAAGAATCGAAGTGGTCGCTGAGCAACTGCTGCGCGAGCGACACGTCGATTTTGCCTTTGTTCTCGTTGAGCAACTGCTCCCAGCGAACCCGGCGCGCATTGGGAGAAGAGGCCAGGTTGTTCGAGTCGAATTGAGGAGTATCCATTTTGAGGACGCGGGGATCGCGCGCCCAGTTGGAGCCGTAGAACACGCCGTCTTTGGTTTTCCAGAGCTTGTAGGCTTTCAGCCCCAGCTCGAATTGCGCAATCTCTCCGGTCTTGCGATCACCGAGCAGCCAGTCGTTGGCATAACCGCCGTTGTTGCCGTCCAACATGATGCGGGCATACTCGTCGATCGAGCCGGCATACTGCAAGGCCTGGCGAGCGCGCATGAATTCGGGCTTGCCGTTAGGATCCCATCCTTCGAACTGGCTGATGGTGGTTTCGGCGACCATCAGGCCATCACTGTTGATGCCGAAATCATCGTCGCTCACGATTACGCCGGGGAAACCGTCCATCAAGATGCGGTAGCCATGCGCCGGCTGAATATCGAAAATGATGCGCCAGCGCTCGCCGTCCATATAGCTGGTCCAATTGTTATGGGCAATCACAATGCCGCCGTCCTTGGTCCAGCTACCCGTGGCCACAAAAGCGCTGCAGTTGCCGGGACTCTTCAGGTTCGGAGCATTCGCACGTTTGCTCTGCTTGTCGAGCCAGGGGACGTAATAATCCGGAACTTCTTCGAAGGAATTGAGGGCCACGATGTCGTAAACATCCAGCTGTGAGCCGGTGCGTGCGTTCAACCCTTCGGCGATGCCCTGCAACTCTTGCTGATATTCCGGGTCAAGCTTTGGCCAGAGCTGTTCGCGGGCCACGGCGCGGAAGAAGGGCCAAGCGCGCTTGGTGGAATGCATCATGGCCCCGGAAACTGCGGGAAAGGCGTCCCCGATCTCTTGAGCGAGCACGTAGCCGTGCTGAAAGCCGATGGCCGAAGGATCACCTTCCAGGTGGACATACACCCAGCCACCACGTTCGAAGCTATACGCACCCTTGAGGCGAGGATCGCTGGAAGCGGCGTGTTCGCGAGCGGCCGCGATAGTCGTGTCCATATCGTTCTTGGCGTCATCCGCGTCGCTATTGGAGCGGCGGCCCGCCCAGAGAAGGCCGGCCGCAATGACCACGATGGAAAGGGCGATCACCTTGCGCACAAGGTCGGACATATTCAGCTCCTTCGCCATGCTGAGGAGAGATGAGATGCAGCGAGTCTACCGGGAATCTGGAAATGCGACAACCGGGGGAATCTTGCTGCGTTGTAACGGCCCGCCGGATGCACAAGCAAGTGGTTCTCTGCTAAATTCGCACCATGCTAACCGCGATTACGCGAAAAGTAAGTTCGAGGCTGGGTAATTGCGAATTGAGCTTTATCGAGCGGACGCCGATCGATCTGCAAAAAGCCCGACAGCAGCATTCCGCGTATGAGGAACTGCTGAGCCGGCTCGGAGCGCGGGTCATTTCCCTGCCGGAGGAGCCGGACCTGCCCGACTCCATGTTCGTCGAGGATCCCGCCGTGGTGCTGGATGAGGTCGCGGTGGTTTGTCCTCTAGGGACGGAGTCGCGGAGGAGAGAAGCGGCGACGATTGCAGTTGCGTTGGAGAAATTTCGTAAGCTCGCGTATGTGAAACTGCCGGGTACGCTGGAGGGCGGCGACGTGCTGCGGGTGGGACGAAAAATTTTCGTTGGCATCACGGCGCGATCGAATCCGGAAGGCATTCGGCAATTAGCAGTGATTGTCGAGCACTATGGATATGACGTAACCGGGGTGCGAGTATACGGATGCCTGCATCTGAAATCGGCGGTGACCTGTCTTGGCCGGAACACACTGTTGGCCAATCGGGCGCGGTTTGACTGGAAGCGGTTGGAGGGTCACGGATTCGAGTGGGTTGACGTGGATTCCATGGAGCCGCGGGCGACCAATGCTCTGGCTGTCGGCGATCAAGTGATCTTCCCGGCGTCCTTCCCCAAGACGCAGGCCATGCTGAAAGGGCGAGGATTTCAGGTGGTGCCGCTGGACATCAGCGAGTTGCAAAAAGCGGAGTCCGGGCTGAGTTGCTCCAGTTTGCTATTTGAAACTGTGGAATAGGTCCTTCGCTATACTTTCGCTCCGGCGAGTCTGGGAACTTTCTTTAAATTTTCATTTGGCAATGGGGCAGGGGCTTGCTATCCTTTTCGCATGTTGGCTATTGCCACGAAGCGAATTAGCTCTCCGTCGACTAAGTCCTCTAAGTCGACTACGACTATTATTATGCGCACTAGAATCGCTTCGGGCGCGGGGAGAAACAGCTAGCCAAGTAGAAAAAGTTTCCAAACCCACCGCCAGAAGCGACCTGGTGGTGGGTTTCTTAGTTTCAGCCCCCTCCAGAGACGCTCCAGCGGGAACCACAAGGAGCGGTACCATGAACCCGGAACAGCAGGAAGCGAGTCTCAGTTCGGAGCCGGACTTGCCCCCAGAGGAACGACGCGCCAGCTTGGAACGTGTGCTGGCCCTTTCTTCGGAGCCGCGAGCACAGAAGCACGTCATTGCCTTGAAATTTGGGGGCAGTTCGCTGCTGGGAGCGGAGCGAATGATACACACCGCGCGGCTGGTCGAGACCGAATGCGAGACCCGTCCGGTGACGGTGGTGGTATCGGCGATGAGGGGTGTCACCGACCGACTGTTGCGCGTGGGCCAGTGGCTTCAGGAGCGCCGGAACCAGCGCGCGCACCAGGAGGCCGAGGCCATAGCCCACCTGCATCAGGCCACGCTGAATGACTTGCAATTGCCGCCGCAGGAGCACGAGCGGGTGTCCGAGGAACTCGCGCTCCTGACCCGCGACCTGCTGCACGAGGCGCCGTTGCGCAGGCATGTCGAGGTGAACGATGCTTTCCTGGACCGCCTGGCGTCGTTTGGGGAACGATACGTCTCCCGGCTGTTCGCTGCGGTGCTAGGCAAAATCGGAGTGACCGCTGTGCCGGTTGCTTCTTCCGACTTTGTGGTAACATGCGACACTTTTCGCGATGCCCAGCCGCACCTGGAGCACACCCGACGGCGAGGACGGGAGGTCCTGCTGCCGCTGCTGGAAGCGGGCATCGTGCCGGTGGTGACCGGTTTTATCGGCGCCACGCAAGACGGACGAATCACCACGTTGGGACGCAATAGTTCCGATTTTTCGGGGGCGCTGATTGCCCATGTGGTGGACGCGGAGGAGTTGGTGATCTGGACGGACGTCGATGGAATTTATACGGCGAATCCGCACGAAACACCGGAGGCCAAACTGCTGCATGAACTAAGTTACGACGAAGCGCATGCGTTGGCGGCCAGCGGCGCGAAGGTGTTGCACCCCCGGGTGCTGCCTTTGGCGGCGCGGACGGAAATGACTGTTTGGGTGAAGAACACTTTCAAGCCGTATACGCGCGGGACGCGAATTGGACTCCAGCAAAACGGAGGCTTGGCATGAACGCTCGAGCAAACACCAGGAAATGGCGAGCGGGCGTTTTGGGCGCCACGGGGATGGTGGGCCAGCGCATCGTGAATCTGCTTGCGGAACATCCGTGGTTTGAATTGACCGCGGTAGCGGCCTCCGAGCGGTCCACAGGAAAGACCTATGCGGAGGCGACACGCTGGCACCTGGAAAGGCCGGTGCCGGAGCGCGCCCGGGGATTGGTGGTAAAAGATCTGGAGCCGACGCTGGATTGCGACTTTGTGTTTTCGGCGCTGGATTCTTCGGTGGCTGGCGAAGCGGAATCGCAATTTGCCCGCGCGGGGTATCCGGTGGTGAGCAACTCAAAAAATCACCGGATGGACGGGGATGTGCCGCTATTGGTTCCGGAAGTGAATGCGGGGCATGTGAACTGCATTCCGCTGCAGCAAAAGAACCGCGGCTACGATACCGGCTTCATCGTTACGAATCCGAATTGTTCGACGGCGGGATTGGTGCTGGCGTTGAAACCGCTGGCGGACGCGTTCGGATTGGAGAAACTGTTCGTGGTCACCATGCAGGCAGTCTCTGGCGCGGGTTATCCCGGAGTTCCCTCTCTGGACGTGCTGGGGAATGTCATCCCATTCATTGGCGGCGAGGAAGAGAAGATGGAAACGGAGCCGCAGAAGATATTGGGCAAATGGGACGGCAATCGTTTCATAGATGCGGGATTGGGAATCAGCGCGCATTGCAACCGCGTCGCTGTGGTTGATGGGCACACCGAATGTGTATCGGTGAGATTGAAGAAAACGGCGACCATCGCGGAAGTGCAGGAGGCGCTGCGCGGTTTCGAGATTTCCGAGGAACTGGCAGAATTGCCGACGGCGGTGAAGCATCCGGTGGTGGTGCATGACGACGAGGACCGGCCGCAGCCGAGGAAAGACGCGAACACCGGTCACGGCATGGCCGCGGTAGTGGGCCGGGTGCGCGAATGTCCGCTGCTAGACGTGAAGCTGACGCTGCTCTCGCACAATTTGCTGCGGGGCGCGGCGGGGGCCGCGGTGCTCAACGCGGAATTGCTGGCAGCGCGTGGGTTCCTGAAGTCGCGGCAAGCAGCGGATGCGCCCGCGGTCGAGGAAGTATCGCTCTGAGGCGCAGCGGTATCGCTTGCAGCGTAGCGGAAGACAAGGTTCGCAGGGTGAAGGATCTCACCAGCGCACTTGAAATTGCATGTCCCGCGCTTCCGCGTATCTTTGCAGCAAATTGCTCATACGCTGGCCGGAGGCTTCCAGTCCTTCGGCGCCGCCGAACGAAACCAGAATCGCGGCAATGTTTCGGGTCGCTGCGGTGACCATGGTGCGTTCCGAATCGCTGGTGGGACTGCCATGCGGGCCTTGCGCATCGGAAAAAACCGGCAAGCCCTCCAAGTTCAGATCATACTTGCCGATGCCTTTGTAGGATTCCCCTGCGCGGCCCGGACGAAACACGATATCGCCCATTACGTTTGCCAAATCATATAGTCCAATGGGCAGGCGGCTTTCGACAGAAATCAAATTGATGATGTCCACGACCGAATTAATCTGCGGGAAGCCCTTGCCGCTGATAATCCTGCGCAGCAGCGCTTCGGCCGAGCCTCGATAACGCGCCGGATCCTTGCCAAGCGCCTTGTAGCCCGCACGAGTGGCGAGAATTTTCGGGGACTCAAGCACCGAGCGAGGATCGGGCAAGTGCAGAAGTTCGGTCTCGCGCAATTTCATCTCGTCCAGCAATCCTGCGGGCGTATCGCGTGTGACTACCTGCGCAGTCAAGAATCCCAGCGCCACTCGGGGACACTTCTGCTTCAATCCCGGATCGATCGTGAGGTTAGCCATGCGCCTAAGAATACCCGAGCGGATGCAAGTTGGCACACGGCAAGGCGAGTTGCGATTGGAACTTGTGTGGCGCCGGCCAAAATCGGCGGCCAGAGTGTGTTGCTAACGCAAAACGGGCTTGGCGCGGCAAGCCAGGCACACGTAGCTGGTATTGCCGGTGACCTTGCCCCATTCAATGCGGCAAACAGCGCAAAGCTCCAGCGATTGATACTCGCAATCGGCGCAGAGTTCGTCGGAGCGGGGCGGAAATTCCTTGGCATATTCGTTAGCGGGCACCTTGGCGCCGCAACGCGAGCAACGTACCGAAGCTAGTTCGCCGCCAATCGCCGGCGCGCTGGCAACTTTCTTATCCAGCATCTCCAGTGCGCGCCTGGCAAGGTGCTCGCCCGTCAATCCAAAATGTTGCACCAACTCCCAAGGATTGCCGGAAACACCGAAGCGGTCCTCGACACCGATCATGCTGCACTGCAACGGCTGGCGGAAGTTCTTGCGATGCTGCAGAATCGCGCCGGCAATGATGTTGCCGAATCCGCCGACCTGGTGCTCTTCGGCGGTGATGATCACGCCGGTTTCATCAGCGG
>Ga0187784_10004054_pt1 | contig 11862 bp, 8 predicted proteins | sample 1015_SJ02_MP15_2_FD_132964 | JGI IMG/M metagenome (GOLD analysis project Ga0187784, IMG submission 132964) | Tropical peat soil microbial communities from peatlands in Department of Meta, Colombia - 1015_SJ02_MP15_20_MG | ecosystem: Environmental > Terrestrial > Soil > Wetlands > Peat | place... | reverse complement strand
TGCTGGCCGCCGATTTGCACCTGGGCCACACCCGCGATCTGTGAAATCTGCTCAGCGACGATGTTTTCGGCGAAATCGTCGACTTTGTAGAGCGGCATCGTCTTCGACGTCGCCGCCACGATCAGGATCGGCGAGTCCGCGGGATTGATCTTCTTATATGTGGGCGGGGCAGTCAGATTCTTGGGCAGTGTCGGACCGGCGGCTGTGATCGCCGCCTGCACATCCTGCGCGGCGCCGTCGATATTGCGGTTGAGATCGAATTGCAGGGTAATCACGGTCGAGCCCAGCGAACTCACCGAGCTCATCTGGCTGACGCTGGCGATCTGGCCGAACTGAAACTCCAGCGGCGTCGCGACCGTGGACGCCATGATTTCGGGGCTGGCGCCGGTCAGGGTTGCGGTAACATTGATCGTGGGAAAATCGACCTGCGGCAGCGGTGCGACAGGCAAGAGCGGATAGGCCACGATGCCGACCAGCGCAACGGCCGCCATGAGCAGCGACGTTGCAATCGGTCGGCGAATGAACGTCTCGGAAATATTCATAGGCGCAAGTTCTGGGTGCTAGCCCGCCTCCTGCGACTCAGTCCTCGGCGGCCGAATGTTGACGTGGACGCCGGTATCCAGGCGCGATTGTCCGTCGAGCACGATGCGCTCGCCGGCGCTCAGTCCCTTGGAGACAATCATCATGGAGTCGCTGACCGTCTGCGCGTCGATCGGGCGCTGCTCGACCGTGTCGTTGGGCTTGATCACCCACACATAAAGGCCATCCGGTCCGCGCTGCACCGCGAGCGGCGGTACCGTCACGGCGTTTTTGCGCGTCGCAATAAGGATGTGAATATGGACGAATTCTCCCGGCCACAGCCGCTCGTCCAGATTCGGGAATTCGGCTTTCAGCCGGATTGTGCTGGTGGTTTGATCGATCTGGTTGTCGACCAGCAGGAGCTTGCCCTGGGCAAGCTGCGTTTTATTGTCCTGGTCGAAGGCGAGCACTTCGACCTCGCCCTTCAGCGTCGCCTCGCGCACCGGTCCAAGATCGCTCTGTGGCAGTGTAAAAATCGCGTCGGCAGGCTTGACCTGCGTCAACACGGTCAACGGATTGGGATCGGTGGTGTGAATGATGTTGCCGATGTCAATTTGCCGGAACCCGACAACGCCATCAATCGGGGCCGTAATTGTCGTGTAATTGAGCTGAGTCTGTGCCGCTTCGATCGAGGCCTGATCGGCGGCGATCGCCGCTATGAACTGGTCGACCTTGGCCTGTTGGGCGTCGAGGTTCTGTTGAGTCTCGGCGTTTTTACGTACGAGGGTCGCAAAGCGGGCCAGATCCTTCTGGGCATCGATCAATTGGGCCTGGTCCTGGCCCTTTTTGGCGATGGCTTGGTCGAGGGCCGCCTGCAGCGGCGCCGGATCGATCTTGGCCAACACGTCGCCATGCTTGACGTCCTGGCCCTGACGGAAATTGATGGAAACGATCTGGCCGTTGACCTGGGCGCGGATGGCTACTGTGTTCAAGGCCATGACGGTGCCGAGGGCATCGTAGTAGATCGGCACGTCTTGCTGTCCGGCCGTGGTCGCCAACACCGGAACCGACGGCGCCGCGGCCGCATGCGCCGGGGTTGGTCGGGTCAGCCGCTGGGCGGCCACGGCGGCGGCGATAACGACAATGCCAAGCCCAACGACTACGAAGACCAGCCGCCGGAACCCTCGCCCCTTCGTCCCTGTGCTCATTTTGTCAGCTATACCTTAGCCCTTACGCCCCTCAAAGCCGAACCGCGCTGCAGTTCGGCGCGAGCCGCTTTCGCCAAGCAAAAACCGATCCAAGCTTATAGCGGCTGGGGGGCGCCTGTGCCCGTTAAAGTTCAGTAACGTGCCCGCCGGCGGCTCGGCGCAATAATCGGGCTTCCCCGATCATATAGTGTGCGTTGCTCCACCAGCGGAGGTGGTAAATTCACCGATTATGCAGCCGTCGCCGGCGGCGACTAAACCGGCCCGATGGCACTGTTAAGGTAAAAAGCCGCAAACGCAAAGCCGCCCGCCGGTCCGATGTATGAAAGGGCGAGGCAACAGGTAACGCCGGGCGGCGGCGGACAAGCTTGCACATGCGGTCGGCGCAGACAGTTACGAACTGGATTTCGGGCGTTCTCTTGAACGGTCGGCTGCGGGCGTATCTCGACATCCTGGTCGTCGGCTCGGGCGCCCGGATATTCGGACTCGCCTCGCAGTTCGTCGTCCTGATCATCCTGAGCCGTTTCCTCACGAAGCAAAGTTTTGGCGATCTGATGACGGCCTTCGGCTTCTACCGGCTCGCCGGTGTGGCGATCGGGGTCGGCGGATCACTGGTTCTGTTGTTTCATGTCTCGCGTCATCGCGACGATCATCGGGCAGAGATCCGGCTGCAGCGCTTTTCGGCTGTGGTGGGCGCCATTCCGTCAGGCGCGCTTGCGATCGCGACGGCGCTCGCGGCCGGGCCGATTGCCGCGGCGCTTGGCAAGCCGTCACTCGCCGGCTGGCTGCAACAACTCGCGCCGTTTTTGCTGTTCAGCACGCTGCTGGTGATCACGACCGGCGCGCTGGAAGGACGCTCGCGCGTTGCCGAGTCGATCTTTTGGGGCGAGGTCGCGCCCAACGCGGTGCGCATTGTGCTCTTGCCGATCGTATTCGTGCTCAAGCTGCCCGATGCTTTCGTCGCGCACGTGCTGACGCTTTCGGTGCTGGTCCCGTGGCTGTTGCTGGCGCGACGCATGGTCAATCGCGAGGTCGCGGGCTGGCAGCGCTGGTCGCGCTGGGACTACAATTATTGCGGCAAGTTTGTCGCAGCGACGCTGTTTGCCAATCAGCTCGGTGCGGTCGATATCGTCATCGCCAGTGTGCTGTTCCCATCGGCGACCGTCGCCGATTACGCGGTCGCCGCGCGGCTTGCGGCACTGTTCACGTTCTTCGAGCAGGCGCTGCTGAAACGCTTTGCGCCGCGTGCGGGCCGCCTGCTGCAGACCAAGGACGACGCCGGCCTGCATCGCGAATTCGACATGTGCCGGCGGCTGGCGATCGGCTGCGTCGCCCTGACAACCGCGGGTGTGCTGCTGTCGGCGCCAGTGCTGCTGCCGCTTCTGGGCAACTACCTGGACGCGCGCTCACTGCTGTTGTGGCTCGCCATACCGTCGTTCGTAGCGGCATTCTATGCGACGTCGGATCGATTGCTGATCATCGCCGGCCAAGCCAATGTGGCGCTGGTGGTGACGGCTTCGTCATTCGCCATCCTGGTGGCCAGCCCGTTCGCGACGGCGCCGTGGCTCGGCCCGGTCGCGATGCCGGCCGCCATGATCCTTGCCGTTGCCCTGGTCAACCCTCTTGTCGCTGTGCGCGCCCGTCAATTGGTCGGGGTTGCGACGTTTCATATGCGCGACGCGATTTTGATGGCCTGCGGCTGCGTCGCGCTCGCCGTGGCCGCCGTCGCGGCGACCTATCTGAGCGCGGCGATTGCGTGCGCCATGCTCGCGGCGATCGGCGCCTACTACGTGACGACGGCGCTGTCGCGATCCGCCGGTGACGACTACGACAGTTCTTTGATCTTCGTGGGGCGTGAGTCTGCAACGAAGGTGCCGCTTGCGCTGCCCGACAAGGCATCGCAATAGACGGTCAGCGTGCGCTGCGCGATGCTGTACCAATCGTGCTCCGCCAGCAGTTTGGCGCATTCCGCGGCGTCGAGCCTGCCGCCCGCCGGCGCTGCGCAAACGGCGGCAAGATGATCCTCCAGTGCGGTGATATCGCCGACCGCGAAATAGCGGGCGTGTGGAATGGCGAGTTCGCGGTGGGCCGCGATGTCACTCAAGATGACCGGCAGGCCATAGCTCGCGGCTTCGAGCACCGCGATCGGCTGGCCTTCGAAGCGCGATGGCAGCACAAAGGCGCCGGCGTGGGTGTAGAGTTCGGCAAGCGCCTGCCCGCTCTGATGGCCGAGCAGGACCACGCCAGGGGTCTGAGCCGCGACTTCAACGACTTCCCGCGCATAGGCGCTCGAATAATCGGCGCCGCCGGCGAGCGCGAGCTTCCACTTGGGCTCTCGCATTCGGCTGAAGGCCGCTATCAGATCGCGCTGGCGCTTGTCGTCGTCGATCCGCGCGACCATCAGCAGATAGCGGTCGGGCGCAAGTCCGAAGGCCTGCAGAGTTGCGGTCGAGGCGATGCGATCCGGCGGGTCGATGCCGTTCGGGATGGTAACGACCGGCATTCGGTGGGATTGCGTCAGATATTGCGCCAAGCCATCCGAGACCGCGATGCGGCCGTTGGCAAACGCCATGCCGGCGTGTTCCCCGAGCTTCAGAATCGATCGGCCGAGGCGGCCCCATTTTTTATGTTGGTAATTGCGGCTGTGGCAGGTCACCACGACCCGCAGCCCGAGCGCCCGGGCCAGCGGCGTGAAGAATGCCGGCCCGATGGCGTGGATGTGCAGGATGTCGGGGCGGTGGTACGCTGCCCGCAACACGCCCAGAAAGGTGTGCACGAAGGCTTCGACGCCGGTAACGCGCGGCGCCCACAGGCGGGTCAGCTTGATGTTGTGCCAGCGCGCCGGCTGTCCTCTTGCGACGTAACCGCTGCGCACGATCGCCTCGACGTCGCAGCCGAGATCGGTCAGCGCGCAAGCGAGGTTCTCGACGTGCTTCTCGGCGCCGCCCTGCACATTGGGAAAGCCGCGGATGCCCAGCATGGTGACGCGAAGCGCGCGCTGCTGTTGGCCGTCGATGCGCCAGGGCTGCGCGATCGTGTTCATCGCACGCGGACCCCGAGCGAGTCATACAACGCGAGCTGACGTTCGACGTAGATGGCAGCGTTGAAATCGCGCTCGACCCAGGCGCGACCAGCCGCCCCCATGGCCGCGACACGGCCGTCTGGCAAAGCCGCGAACCGCGACAGCGCCTCGGCCAAAGCCGCGGCATCACCGACCGGATACAGCATGCCGGTTTCGTCTTCGCGCACCAGTTCGGGAATGCCGGCGATGCGCGAACCGATCACCGGCCGGCCGGCGGCGTAGCCCTCGAGCAGCGCCAGCGGCGCGTTCTCATGACACTCCGACGGCACAATGACGGCGCGCGCGTCCTGGATGGCGGCGGCGAGCGCGTCTTTGGTCAGATAACCGGGGAAGGCGACATCCGCGCCAAGCTCCGCGGCTAGCGCCCGCAGCCGCGCCTCAAGCGGCCCCCGGCCGACCAGCGTGATCGGCTGATGCGCGAGCGCGGCGGCGCGGACCAGCGTTTCCAGGCCTTTGAGTTCATCGAGCCTTCCGCAATAGACAAAGCGCCGTCCGGCCTCGGCGCGCGGCTTGAAGCGATCGAGATCGACAAAGTTCGGAATGTGCACGAAGCGCTCGCGTGGCCAGCCCCATTCCACCAGCTTGTCGAGCAAGAACCGGCTCGGCGCCACGAAGCGGTCGACGTTGGCGGAGTAAAGCCCGAGCGCACGGTGCACATACGCCTCCGCCATGACGAGGCCGGAGAGCGCCGCCGATCCCTTGATGCAGCGGTGCAGCGCGACGTTATAGAGTTTGCCGCCGCGGCAGCGCGCGCACGGCGCCCCGCCGTGCATCATCGTATAGGCAGGGCACGCCAGCTTCAGATCGTGCAAGGTCATCACGATCGGGATGCCGCGCTCCCTGAGCAGCGGCAGCATTGACGGCGACAGGTGATGATAGATGTTGTGGACGTGCGCGATGCGCGGCTCGACGGCATCGAGTAATCCGCGCATGCGCTGGCGCGCCTGCAGCGAATAAATCACGCGCAGAGCGCGGATAAGCTTGCCGGCAAGGCTGTAGTCCGCGCCGAACTCGATCTCGTCGGGGAAGTAACTCGACCACGGCGTGTCGAGATTCTTGGCGTGGCGCATGGAGAACGGAACGACCTGCCAGCCGATATTCTCGAACAGCCGGTTATGTTCGAGAAACAGCACCTCGGCGCCGCCGCGCGGATAGTAGTAGTTGTTGATTGCCAACAGGCAGTTCGTGGACGTCAGCATGTTACGCGCAACTCTTTGCCAGCGTCCGGAAGCGCAGTCCGACGATGGCTGACATTGTCAAAACCCACTGCCCGCTGCCGCCGGCGAAAAACACGGACTCGTAACAAGCAAGGCAGAGCGCGAATATCCAAATCTGTAGAAGCAGCATGGCGAACGCACGGTCGGTTGTTTGGAGCCGTCCGCGCCAATAATCCGCGAACGGTTGCGCAACGATCCACCACAGCGACAGACCGAGGCCGACCAGCCCGGTCGTGACCGCGAGATTGAGATAGCCGTTGTGCGCATCGCTGGCGCGGTAGCCCCAGGATTCCAGATAATTCCAGTCTGCCACCAGATCCGGCATTCCCCAGAAGGCCTCGAAGCCGAAGCCGAACAGCGGTCGCTGCCTGACGTGGTCGAGCGCGAACTGCCAGATCACGTCGCGGCCCGTATAGCTCGGGTCGGACATCAGATGCGCGATCAGATCGTGGACCGGCCCAAACATCACCGAGCCGACGCTTAAGAGATTGAGCATGAGCGGGATGCCCGCGATCAAGACGAAAGCGACCATGCCGCTGCGCAGGCGCGGGAGCAGATACGAGATCAAAAAGACAACCGATAAAAGATTGATCGGCGACTTGGAATGCGTGAAGTAGAGGAAGATAGCGGAAAGCGTGATGATGCCGACGGCGATCGCGCGGTTCCAGGTGCGGTAAATGAAAATGCCGATGAAGATCAGCAGCACCATGCCGGCGCCGGCGCCATTCTTGTGCGTGAACAAACCGCGCCAATCGCCGGCAAGGCCGGGCTCGGCAATGTCGGTCGCCTGATGGATCGATAGCCGCGGCAGAAACGCGACGCCGAAATAGCACGCCGCAAGAATGACGATCGCGGCGGACGCCAGCAGGCGAGCGAAATGCTCACGCCCATAAGGCAACAGCACCAGCATCGTTGCCTGGAAGATATTGAAAATGGCGAGCACCAGGCGGCGCCCGGCGACATCCGGATAGGACGACAGCATGGCCGACACGGCGAATGCTGCAAGCGTGGCCAGCAGCGGCAATGTGAGAGCGCGCGACAGAAGCGGCGGGCGCTTGACCAGAACGTAGAGTGCGAGCGCCCCGGTCATCAGAACTGCGGCGGCCTGACTCGCGACGTCGCCCGCGGTGGCGCCCGCCGCGGCCTGCTGGTCGCCCAGGTCGGGAAATGGCGACACCGTGAACCAGGCCAGCAGGAAGGTCGCGAGGAACAGAAAGTTGCGCACGAAGCGTTCACCGCCCGCGAGTTCCTGCGGTAGCGCTTGATCCAGCGTGGAAAGCGTCGTCATCGCCTGCGCACGACCTCGGCCATCGAGAGCGCTCGTCCCTGCCGCACTATCGGCAGCGAATCGTTAACTATTAGCGTCGCAACGCGTGACCAGAACCTTAAAGCCGGCGGCAAGGCTTGCAGTTTTCGCCTCATGCGGCGTGCACGGGCCGGTCCGATAAAGCCGCCTCGCGAATGACCACGCTGGCGATCCAGCCGGCCGGGTCGACGCGCCGGCGCAGCAGACCGGGCAGCAGGCCGGCTGCGTAAACGTTCCAGGCCGTCACCGAATAGATGCCGATGCTCAGCGACCGGCAGCGCAAAGCCATCGTCGCGAAGGGAATAAGTGCGATCGCGATGACGGCTCCCGCTGCCGCGGCGAAGCTGCCGCCGAAAAACGGCGCCGCGACCAGGCAAAGCCACCAGGCATAGACGGCCGCGAACAGGAACAGCTCCCAGCGCAGCTTCCGGAGCACCAGCGGGAACGCCGGCGTGCCGAAGGTGGCGTGCAGCAATTCGCCGGTCGAAAAGGCGAACCGCGTCGCCCAACGCCGCCGCAGCAGTGCGTAGCCATTGCCGCTGTGGCCGTGGTGATCGATGGCATCGACCGGGATGCGCGCCAGTTTCCAGCCTCGCGCTCGCAGCCGCGCGCCGAGTTCAAGCTCTTCGCTGCCGTGCAGGTTACGGTCGCCCAGATAGCCGACGGACTGAATCGCCGCGCGCCGGTAGACGCCGCCGCAATCGAGCCGGGTCACTTCGCCGGGCATCAGATCGGTGCCCTGGTCGCGGGCCCGCTTGATGTATTCGATATTCTCTGTTTCGCGCTCGACGATCAGGCCGCCGACGCCGGCAAAGCGGGGGTTGGCGGTCAGAAAATCGATCGCGGCGGCGAGAAAGCCCTTATGCAGGACCATGTCGCCGTCGATCAAACAGACAAAATCGCCCGTGCTGTACTGATAGGCGAGCTGGACGCCGGTGCCGCAGGACCGCTCGGCCGCGTGCCGCAGCGTTACGATCTTGATCGGATAGTGTGTGGCGATCTCCACGGTGCGGTCGGTCGAGGCACTGTCGGCAAGAATGATTTCGCCAGCGATTTCGCCGCATGTCTCTTCGAGAGCGGCCATGGCGCTTTCGATCGCGGCCGCGATGTGGCGCTCCTCGTTGAGCGCCTTGATGACGATGCTGACATGCGGACGCGTGCTCAACATGTGCCGGACCAATTGCACGGATTCAAAAGCGACCGGGAAAATTCCGCACCCGACGAGACAATGTCGTTTAGCCGGTTCCGCCCCCGGCGCGCCTCGAATACGAACTCGGCCGTTTTTAGCAAGCGCAGCCGTGACGCGGACGACTTGTCGCCGTTAACGCTAACGTCGCGCGAGGTCATTGCGGCCGCCGTGGCGGGCGCGAAACCGGCGCCGCTTCGGCCCTGCGCGCCGCGCCGGAACGCAGTCCCAGCGCCGCGGCGATGCCGGGTTCGATGTCGTCGCCGGCTTCGCTCTGCGCCAGCGCGAAACCGCCGCCACGATAGGCCCATGCCGCCCAGCCGAAGCCGCCAGCCTCCGCCGCCTGGCTTACGTCATGGAACCATTGCGCGCGTTCGGCGGCGCCGGCGCCGGTCTGCGGCAGCGCGGTGCGGTTAGCGCCAAACTCGCCCAGCAAGATGTGGTCCACCGGAATGCCGCGCGACTTCGCCCAGCGCGCCACTTGCGCGAAATCCGCCGTGATGGTGCGGCCGTCGAAACCGGAGGCGCGATAGTCTTCCAATCGTGCCTGCGCGTCCTGATAGGCCAATGCCTTCTTCGCAGTTGAAAGATCAGTGGCGGCAATCAGCGCCGCTGTCGCCGTCAAACTATCCTGCAGCGGCCGGGCGCGCGCGGGGTAGGGCACGTCGGCCAGGTAGCGCGCCGGATTCCATGACGCGCCCTGATGGGTGAACTGATACGGGTCGTAATAGTGGAAAGAGTAGATGACTGCTGGATCGCCGGAAAACGGCGCGGTGTTCATCTCCATCAGCGCCGCCGCCGACGCCTCGTGGCCGCCCTCCAGCACTAGCGGCAAGTCGCTCGAACCGCGCCGCGCCGCCGCATAGCCCTCTTCCAGCATGGGCTGCCAGTCGGCCTGAGGAATGGGCGGCTCGTTCATCAGTTCAAGCGCGACCTTGGCGGAGTGCAGGCCGCCCAGCAATCTCGCGGTGCGTTCCACGAACCGCAGGTAAGATTGAAACACAGGCCGCGTGGAGCCGGCGGTGAGCTGCTGTGCGGTGTAATCCGGATGCATGTCGCTCGGATGGAAGTCGACGATGACCGCCAAGCCCGAAGCCAGGATCAGGTGGATACGATCGATGAGGATGCGATCGGCGCGGTCGCGCCGCGCGCCCTGAAACTGCAGGAACGGTCCGGGGTCAACGGCAAAGCGCACGAGCTCAAAGCCGGTGCGCCGAAGCGTCTGCAATTCGCCAGCAAATTGCGCATCGCTGACATCTGTGAATGGCGGGAAGACGAACTGCCGTGCCGATCCCGGCGCGATGGCCGCCCATGCCATCACGTGTGACATGCCGATGCCGCGGCCGAATACCGTTCCAGCATCGGCAGGCCAGGCCGGCGCGCCCAGGCACAGCGACGCGGCTGCAAGAGCGAGAACCGTAATCTTGGCGCGCAAGGCTGTTCGCATCGCATTTACTCAGCACAATGAATCGAGCACGAGCGTCTCAACGCTGCGCGACCCGCAGCTTGCTCAGATCAGCAGCCGGATCCTTGATCACGTGGCTGGCGATCCAATGTGCTGGCGGTTTTCGCGGCCAGAAAAATCCTGGCAGGAAACACAGCGCATGAGTGTTCCAGACTGTCACTGAATAGATACCGTCGCGCAGTGAGCGCCAGCGGAGCGACATGGCGGCAACCGGCAGGATCAAGAGCGCCGCGGCCGCCAGCAATGCCCAAACGCGGCTCTCAAACAGCAATGCCGCTGCAATCGAGCACCACCACAGACCGACCAAGCCGCACAGCATCGCGTTGCGGTCGTTGCGCGCCACATAACCGAACTGCGGCCGGCCGATCGTGGCGCGGATGATTTCGCCTGGGCCGCAGGCATTGCGCATCCTTATCCGCCGCAGCAAGTGCCGATACGGATTGCCGGTCCGGCAAAAATGATCGACCGCCGGGCAATCGATTCGCGCCAGCGACCAGCCGGCGACCCGCAGCCGCGCCGCCAATTCAAGTTCCTCGCCGCCGTGCAGGTTGCGGTCGGTGCAGTAGCCGGCGGCGGCGATCGCCGCGCGCCGATAAAGCCCGCAGCCCCCCAATCGCGTCACCAGTCCCGGCTGGCGATCCGGATCGAAGCGTCGCACGCGCTGGGCGTATTCCAGATTGTCCGCATCGTGGTCGACGATGACGCCGCCCACGCCGGCGAGCGCGGGATTTTCTTTGAGCGCCTGAATACCGGCAACAACAAAGGGTCGCCGCAAGCGCATGTCACCGTCCATGAGGCAGATGAATTCGCCGCTCGCATACTGAAAGCCGAGCTGCGCGCCGGCTCCACAGGATCGATCGGCGGGATCGTCGAGGCGGACGATCTTGATCGGATATTTTTCCGCGATCGCAATCGTGCGGTCGGTGGAGGCGCCGTCGGCCAGAATCACCTCGCCGCCGATCCCGGAAAGCGCCGCAAGCGCGCTTTCGATGGCGCCGGCGATGTGGCGTTCCTCGTTGAACGCCTTCATGATGACGCTGATAGTCGGCCGCTGATCATCCGGCATGGTCGCCTCGGCCGATCACATCAGCGCCACGGGATCGCCGAAGCGCGAGTTGACCGCGCGGCTCAAGCCATTGAGCTTGCACTGCAGCGTCACGCTGTTTTCGTCTCGCGTCAAACAGACCCGCGGCAGGGCGTGCAGGTGGCGGGCGTGCTCCGGAAACAGTGTGCCGGCGCGGGTTGTAACTGCGGTGTGGAAGCCGAGCGCGCGTGAAATCTCCGCCTCGCGCTCGCCGCAGGCGCCCGAATGACCGAACGGATAGGCGTTGTGATCGATGCGCTGGCCGGTGATGTCCTGGAGAAACTTGCGATTGGCGGCCATCTCGGCACGCACGGTTGCGGCGGAGGCACGCTTGAGATTGCGATGCGTCGTGGTGTGGCCGCCGATCGTCACCAGCGGATGTTGCGCCAGCGCGTGCAACTGCTGCACAGTCAGCGCTTCCTGGTCGACGAGCGCCGGGATTTCGATACCGGCGCGGGCAATCGCCTCGCGCACGGCCGGCAACAGGTCGAAATCGGCATGGATCGCATCGGCGATCGCCGCGTAGGTGCGTCCTTTAGAAGCCTGGTCGACACAATCAAATCGGCCAAGCTTGGGCAGCTCGATCTGATCGCGCGAACGAACGAGCGCGGCCAGGCCGAACCACCAGGCGTCGATCTCGCGGGTGATCATGCCAGTGGTAACGAACACGGTGAACGGCGCTGCGAATTTTTCCATTACCGGAAGCGCATTGGTCAGGTTGTCGGCGTAGCCGTCGTCGAGCGTCAGGGCGACGAACGGACGCGCCGCCGGCGCTTCGAGTCGTGCCACGACCTCATC